>Ga0247778_1000260_pt1 | contig 85380 bp, 108 predicted proteins | sample UWRJL049202B5_FD_179939 | JGI IMG/M metagenome (GOLD analysis project Ga0247778, IMG submission 179939) | Plant litter microbial communities from Arlington Agricultural Research Station in Wisconsin, United States - UWRJ-L049-202B-5 | ecosystem: Environmental > Terrestrial > Plant litter >... | reverse complement strand
TGTAAAAAATGCTGAATAACGTGATCGGCAGTCAGGAGGAGTATCAGGATCTGGACCATATGTATGATATACTGGCATTGTCGACGACAGAGGCTTCGATTGAAGGATCCGAATCGTTGGATTGATTGGAATGATGTTGAGAAGTTTGAGGTCACAGAATACGAGAAGGAACCCCTGAGGTCTTCGGCGGTTCCTTTATATCCTGCTCTTCTTGATTGCAGAATTCGAGATTTCCAAGTTGAGCTCATATCAAGCAAAGGCTAATCTCTGGTATGACTGGGAGGTGCAGGCATATTAAAGTGTGTCAATTTAATAGCTGTGTTCGCAAGTTGCAAACAAATTTCCGTTTCAAGTGCGGAGTAACTGGCACGAGAAATAGGTTTGGGCATTCCTGCTTGCCTTGAAACTTTTTAAATCCAGTCCAATTCATGCAGATACGCTTTTGGAATACGAAAGAACTTTTGCAAAGATTACCTAATTTATTTGTTTAGATTTCTCGCGACTAAGCTGCGCACTACTCCGCGTAACCCAGCGGTCAGGCAATGGAATCCAACCTTCAAGTGCCTAGTCGCAAAACTAGATTAAACTTGTCTTAATCAAGCAGAGAAAACTTGATCCTTGCACAAAGTCCCCCTAACTTCACTCAGGTACAATTCCCACGCCTCCTTAGAAAGATCTGAAAGCCGCTTTATCTCCCGTTTATCTTCCGCTTGCAACTTCACATCATCTTCATCACCAACCCCACTTTGGTTCCCTTTGAGCACTGTATTATCCAGAGCTACTTTCAGCTCATCCCACTTCTTCCCAGCTTCGGGGGCGAAGTGTACATGTTGGCACCCGTCTTGGTTACTTCGACCACACCGAAGACCGTCTACAAATCTTTCTCTTGCGTTCCAGGCGAGGCGTTGGAAATACTCGTTTATGGATATTTCAGGGCCTTGATGACAGGTTACATAGTTTGTGTGAACGTGTTCGAGCATATTGAAGTTGCGTGTTGCGTACTGTGTCTGCTCTTGAAAGCAGCCTTTTTCGGTCGAGGTCATTATTGTTGGAGCAGAGAATTGGACGATAGGGTTAAGACACAAGAGCTAAGCCGGCCTCTTGAACTCCAAGATCAAAGGCCTGTGATATATACGTGAGCGTTTGTGCTTTGCTGTTTTACAATTATTTGTTTACGTCGGCATAGGCCCAGTCATCCTAAAACAATTCTTGATCTTGCGTCAGAAACCCGAGAAGTTTGTCGATTATTCAATTGACACCTTCTTTCTGGCATGTTATTTCTCATATTCATATCCAACCGCTCAAAATCTAAACATGCGGCCAACGCAGCCAAATCTCCCAATCAACCGGACACAACCTGATCTCTACAAACACTCCCTCGAACCTCACTCAAATACCCCTCCCATATGCCCCACGCCGCCTTCTGCAAATCCCTAACACTAACATCAATCAACCTATCGCCCATCTCGCCCTCCTTCCAAAAAATCAATAACCTGTCCAGCTTCGTCTTTAATTCACCCCACTTCCTCCATGCCTGCTGCGCAACATGTAAACTCCCACAATTACTACACTTGAGACTCTTCTCAAAAGCTAGTTTCTCAGCTTCCCTCTTGTGAATTCATTCTCTCTTTATCCCTTCTGCCATTTCGTATGCTTCGTTTGGGGATGCGCATTTCGTTGTTATGGCTGTGGTGAGCATGCGGTGGAAGGCTTCTATTCGGATGCCGTGGATGGTGGAGAGGCCGGCGAGGTCGTGGGGATTGGAGCTTTCGAGGAAGAGGGTAGGGGTATTTGGGGGGGTTGTCATGGTAGTGGGCAATGAGGTTGAGGTAGGTAGATGGGGTTGATGATCGCATTCTTTGCTTGTCAATTAATGTTGACTCATAGTTTCAAACAAGTGAATTGACTCCAGAATAATGAAATGAGCGAGTTACCCGTGGTCTCTAATTGACGATTGAGGAAACACTTTTGCATCCTTTAAACCCTCAAACCAAATCTGGACGCGTAGCTTGCGAACCATCCTAATATCAAACTCCGATTCCAATGCCGATCGCACAATGTATTCTGATACTCTACTTCCATTATCATATGAGGGCTATTGAGTGGTGTATCTCCAAGCTCTAGCTTCCGGTAAAGGCGATTCGGTATCCGGAACTTGAGGATTTTCTCCCACATGTGCATCTGGGCCTGGTGCTTGACCCATCTCCATTTCTTCCCCATTCTTATCCTCGTCCTCGTCCGAATTTTCCTCTTTCTCTTCGTCATCCGTTCCTAGATCTAAGCTAGGTATCCCACGCATCTGGATCCTAGTCGTCTTCCTTAGGTTTAGGATGTACAAAGTCCTCCCAAGGTTCGTCTCCCCTTGGATTTGCAGATATTGCTACTTTCAAACATTGTTGTATCCGATTTTTGAGATCAATCACCTTGGGCCGAAGTTCGTAATCCTCATAAAGACACTCAAATATCATCTGCTTCAGTGTCGAACTATATGGTGTGTCCTTCAGATCAATACCGCATGTCTTCTCTTTTTGGATCCAACCTTTGATGTTGACGGTCCCAGGGGCATATTCTGTGGCATCCGGGTGTCCTTTAAGGGGTTCTTGGCAAGAAGAGCCACTTGCCACATGACCATTCCAATTTGCCATGTGTTCATCTTCGTCGTGAAAGGCCCGCACAAATGAACCGCTTTACTTGGGTCATCTCCGCTGTAGAGGTACTGGTTCTTCTTATCCGCTTCCTAAGAACCACATGAAAATCGGGTTTATCTCAAAGGGCGGCAATGTGGCCGAGGAGGCTTACCGGTGGGTTCCAACCGTACGTTCCATGTAACTTAGTTGTGAGATACTCTTCATCCTCATGTTTCCATTCTTCGATCTCATCACATTCTCCGAAATCGGCCATCTGGGGTAGATTAATCGGTGCATTCCACCAGTTCGAACTGTGGACGCGAAATACCTTGCATACAGGAGTAAAAAAAATGACTCGTATTCCTTTCACCCACAAGCACTGCCTCCTTCTTAACATAGTTCAAAGTATCTTCGCGATGAGAGACTCAACATTAGCAGGCTTAATGTCAAAGTGACAAATGGGTGACCAGTCCTCATTTCGATTAGTTGCCTCCAATTTGTTTGATTTGATATTGTAGGTTGCTTCCTTGCCATACTCCATTATGATGAGACTGTCGACAAGACAATCAAATAGATACCATAGAGTGAACTCGGTAAATTGTTTCGCCAAAGTTGCTCGCATCTTGAGCAGATCGTTGAGAGATCCCATAGGAAGATACTCCATCAGTAATCTTAAAACATAAAGTTCATGGTCATCGGGCTTATTGGATCCAAGATCTCTGGTGGCTGTTTGAACAATCTTACGATATGCTGGGAATTTGCGTGCTGGAGTGACCAATGCCATCCAGCTTCGTCATTATCCCCGTCATCAAAATATGCAAGGTCGCCGTCGGGCCACTGCGGCCTTTTCGCCGCGACGTAGTTGAATTTCCCGGGTTTAATGGTCCTTCTCCAAAGGCCAACTTGTCCCAGTCCTCTCGCAATAATAAGCTGGTAGACTCAGTGTTACGTTTGGGGTTCTCATACATACCCTACTCCCAGGATTCTCACCCCTTTCCACAGTTTTGGATTCTTCAAGTCGGGGCTCTCTGATTGCAGCCACAGTTTGTCATCTCTGTCAGCTGGCAACTATGACGGACGGGGGCCGATAGTTTGTGGCTCGCCATGACCTTGAAACCCCTCGGGCCTCTCTTGACACATTTGAGCCCGAGTTTCGCTCATCCTTCCGAGTTCCGCGGCAGCTCGTTCACGATACTGGCAAAAGACGTTGGAAAGCGATGCTCAAGACTATCGCTAAGATGGTCTAAGACTTCTGCCAGTATACTAAAGTGGCTCTTTGTTTAAAAGAATCGATTTCAGTAGCTAGCTTGATTGGGGCATTATCTTCTGGCAAAGAATCTCAAGTTAATTTCGGCTGCAAACAGCTGGCTAGATCCCCTTTGTATCTTCTAATATGGATATTTCAAATCAATGATCACTTGAAATTCAATGCTAAGGCCCCAAATTGGCTGTCGATACCTACACAAATGAATCTATTGGCCCTGGTGGCCTCGATTTCAACACTTAAGATACGTGACTCGTGAATTCGAATCTTACAGGGGTCTCAGGAGCCAGCCTCCAAGTCTCAAAAAGTCTGAGCAATTAAGTCTAGGGGTTTCCTTGATATGCTGTTACATGATGCTAGGTATGTAGATATTTCGTCGTGGTGGTTGCGGGCAATCACTCGCTAAAGCCCCTGAGATTTATCGCTCCCTGAAATCTTTTAGCGAGGAGCCTCCTTGTAATTTCAGGGGTAGCCTTGTGGCGAAGGTATTTGCTCGCAAAGTGACTAGAGTAATTAAATTTCGTCTCAACGAGCTGTGTAGACTTGTTTAAGCTTGCGTCGCATTCCCTGGTAAGATAAATGTCCCCCCCTCAATCGCCTTCACAATCGTCTCATTCAATTTGACAAATCCACCCACCTTCCCCGCCAAATCACTCTTCCCCAAAAGCCACCCTACCATTTCTCCAAACAGTTTCTCGCCTGGCGAGTTTAGATGCGTATAATCATCCACAAGGTGATTGTACTGCCAGGCATCCTGCTGTCCAATAGCATTCAGATACTTCGTGCTTTCCTCGTTCAAATGCAGGACGGTAGTTTTGGTCGTAGCAGCTACGGAGTTTGTCGCTGCCACTTGTGGTGCGAGGTCTTCTTTGATCTTGCCGGAGCTGTCGTATTTTCGGCGTGAGAGTGAAGTCACGAGGATTGGTGTCCCACCTGCCGAATGCACATCTGAGACCATGTTCGCAAGATTTGTGGAGAAAGCAGCGATGGAGATGTTCGCGGCTTCTTTTTGATCGTTGTGTCCGAACTAATTTCAGTCAGCACCTACTCCAAGTTACATTTCCTTGGACAAGGCATTGCGTCTTTAAGACTTTTGCAAGGAAGGAGCCGTCCTCTGAAAAAAGGGGAGCCACCTACCTGAATCGTTACGTAGGGGTCAAATTTCTCCTTGTGGCTTTTCACTGCGCCCAGCACATTTGCCCAGTCTCCTCCTTTCACGAAGCTCACAGTAGTTGCTCCATTGTGACCAAAGTTCGTGCCGGTCCCTCCATTTACCAGCGTCGAGAGGAACCCATTTCCCCACCCTTCGGAGGAAGTTAGCTTGGGATTTTTAGATCAAAGAAAATGGGTGAAACATACCACCACCGCCGCTAGATGGAGCTGCAGTAGTGGAATCACCAGCCAAAAAGAACGCTGGCGGCTTGCCTGCGCTCTTGGCGTCGAGAGGAGAGGCCAAGACCCCGCCAATCATCGAAACAGCAAAAAGCGAGAGATGCATTTTGGGAAACGAGATGAGGATATATACAGAGCTTCAAATTTGGTACGAGCACAGGAGACGAGTATCAATGGCTGATATTTATATCAGTCATACCACGATTCAAATTTGGAAGCCAAATGGCTGATCCCACTTTTCGCGGTTATGATTGGCGCATTAATAATTCCGACCAACCTTATATTCATCCGCAACCCCACAAACAATATGCAGGCACTTGTTCCGCTGCAGGTCAATCTGGGGCGGCGCCGGATATCCTTGGGAAGAACGCGGAGTACCGGTATACCGGATGAGATATGTTTTGGGTTCGGTGTTGACTCGACTTCTGCTGGACGCGAGCAGGAGATCTGAAATTGTCCAATCAGAGCACAATTTTCAAACAACTGAAACCTTCCATACATTTCGTAGATGTCTCAGTTAGACTGTTCAAAGAGAGAACAAAGCAGCCGAGTGGCAAAGTCGTGAATGAAACAAAGTCACATGCAAAGCAGTGAATGGCAACCAACCAAATCTCTCACATTCACCGACACCAAATTACAGCTCAAGCGCTCTTTCGACTCCAGACTCCATCACTCTTATCCTCCCATCCCATCCCACTGAAAACAAGCTTCATCGCAAAGCCACCAACCCACATCCCACAACCACCAATCGCAACATAACAACCACCCACCGCACCGTAATAGACACCGTAATAGGCACCGTATCCAAGATACGCCCAAACATCACTGACCACCTTGGCCTGGAAATAATCATATATGTCAGTAAGAGTCGAATTTCAAAATGTAGAAAGAATATAAATTGTGAGAAAAGACAGAAGAGAGAAATTTCAACAAATAACGTCCTGCATCCTCGAGTGCACACGCGGCCAACAAAGACACCCAGCACACAAAACCCCAAAGCACAAGAAAAGAACACGAAGCAGCCATACACTAAATTGCTTCATCAACGCCCCAAATCTCGCCCTCCTAATCTGCTCCTGAAAAGCCTCCAGCTGCTCCGGCGTCTTACTCTTGCGATTTTCGTTGCCTGGGTGATAGGGGTCGAAGTCGCGAGGGTCCGGATCCATGGGCGCAACGTACTCGTGATCGTAATACATGGTTGCACCATGAAGGTTTCGCGCGGCTCTTTCGCGGGCTTCGCGGGCTGCAACGTCGCATATTTGGTCTTGGGTTTGCAGGCATTGGAAGTAGTGCCATTGGAGGTTTCGGGCTTCCGCCATCTGGTCGGGATCCATTGCCGGGGGCCCTGTGGTTGTCAGTTGGTTTGCATGCGGAGAGGAGGAGGGAGTACGAACATGGTGGTGGGATTTTCCCGATTCCTTGATCTCTCCAGTCTTGCTCCATTTTGAACGTGTTGAGGGCAGTGGAAAGAAAAGTGGATTCTGAAAAGAGAGTGCGTTTGAGTGTAGACGATGTATATTCGTTGATGAAAATCGGTGGAAAGTTGGGAAGAGCTGGAAAGGAATTATAGATTTTGGAAAAGATGTTTGCTATTGTGAATGAGATAATATCGAGCATAGATCAACACTTGCTATTGTGAATGAATGTGAATAAGAAATATAGACCTATTGTAAGAAATGAAAGTGGTGAATTTGAAAGCAGGGCGATCAACGCTGTGAAAATGGAGAGTGGCGGCAGAAAAAAAGTTATGAACAGAAGATAGGACAAAATGCATTGCGGGCTGAACAGTGTTTCTTAAATAGAAGACTTGCTTTGTGGAGTTGTTGCTCAAAGGACCTTTGAGCGCTATCATTGTTCAAAATTGTGAAAGCTCTTGGGGCTTTGATTGACGTCCATCACTATCAAAGTTTGTTGTTCTCGATCGAACAATAAAATTGTGAAGACACAATGCTCTTTGTCGCCACTCGAATTAGAGTTGGTAGGCAGATTTGGGCCCCTCGCTTCGTCTTATCGGCCTAGACTTGGGCTATTATGGGAGATAGGAGTAAAAGAAGAACAACCATGAGAAAGCAGAACAGTGCAAGCCAAAGCCCATATTAGCAACTCCTCTTGCCTATCCCACGAAGATTCTTCTTTTTCATCCTTTAAATCTGCCCGAACAATACAAATTTTTACCAAATCCCACACAACACCGATCCAGCAGAACGACTAAACACCATGTGCAGATACGTATCAACCTTCTACACCCACTGTCCACACACCAAGACATCCGTCTACCGATGCGCCGCCTCCTTTGACGCTTTCCCCCACGCACCCACATCCGCCTGCCGCCCGGTCGAAGAACCCCCAACCCGATTCTCCCACCCATACTGCATGGACTGTAGACGAAAGGGCAAAGGAAGATCAAGACTGTATCCAGTCAGCAACCTTGCAGGGCGGCTGGTCGGTTTCATCGACAACACATTAGGATACAAAAGTAAGCCCAGAGCCAAAGGCCAGGCACCCAAGACACTGTATGAGCTCAAGACAACCCGGTCATACGCCAATCCGAATCTGGGACCTTTCCTTGACCGCTGGGACACAGCGGATGCCGTGTCAGTTTCCATCGAAGCATCCACCATTACATCCACATCAGTGAACGAACAGTCCATCGACACAGACTCATGGGCCACCCATGTACTCAAGCACAAGGCGGCCTACAAGGGCATCAACAAAGGCTGGGGTGAGGGAACCAGAAATAGAGAATCCTGGTTCTCATTTGGAGATGACGACGAGTCGCGCTTTGCTGTTGGGGAAAACCCCTTCAGAAAAAACCCACTCCCGTTTATCCCAGAAGGCGTCAGAGACGACCGCGACTCCCTACCCAGCCGCCGCTCTTCTCCCTCCTCTACATCGAGCCTCGTCCCACAGCCCCTCAATATCCGCTCCAGTAGACCACGCGACTCGCTGCACTTGCCGGAATCTCCATTAGAGATTCCGGTGCCGCTGCGCGTAGGAGGACCACGGCCGAGCTCGCGGGCTAGGGAGGTCGCGGGCGCAGATCTTGGACACTATGATGTCTTGAATAGACGCCACGCCGTTATATTTGGTGAACTCGTTGAGTTCGACGACTCCGACAGCGAGGCCCCGTCATTCCATAGCTCGGAAGACGAAGGATCAGCCCACTGGTCGGAGGTCGACGTAGAGACAACCACAAGCACCCGTTTTGAGCTCGAGGCCACCTCCATACCAGGAATGAACCCGGCATACGATGGTTCCCTATACGGTGATGTCGTGACAGCCCTCCCAGACAACTGGGACTGGGAGGACTTTGACACATCGTCCGACACATCCCGCTCTCGGACTCCGGCCCGCAGCGAAATGCTATTCCAGCACCCTGACTTGCGCCAGGACTGGTCCTCACGACCAGCTTCTAACGCAGCAGGATCAAGTGCCCACGTCGAGCCAGCTCGGGCTCCGAGAGAAGCGGGAGGCCCGCCTACCCGTTTCGAGCATTTCGAGTTCCCTATCGGTGGGAACGAAGTTCCCATCTATGAGGGATCGATTCATGGTTCGATCTCGAGGTTCTGGGCGTCAAATTAAACAACATTCCTAGAGACTATCGGCTTTCTCCTCCCCCATTCACACTTGCTTGATTTCCCACTCTCACGCTATACCTCTACACCCGCAGAAAAACAAAAAAAAGGCGAAAACGAAATGACAAAAGGACTTCATTTCCACCTCTGAGGGAACGATGCTTGGATCGATTTCGAATTACTGGGCGGCAAATTGAGCAACAGTCCAAGGAACGATCGACTATCTCCATTTACACCTCCCTAATTTTCCACAGTCACGCTATACCTCTACACCCCGCGAAAGGAAAAACAAAAAGACGAAAAAGCAATGAACAAGAGAAGGAAAATGGCGTGCAACCGCGCTGGACGCGGGGCTAGAGGAGCAATTTCCTATGATTTATGATGGAGGATATCTTTCTAGATATAATAATAATTTAACATGGCAACATTGATAACTCCCAAACCGTTCCAGTATGCACCCGTGAACGCCATAAACTTGTATGGTACTATAACACTGGCCCTTCAATGGCCCTCTTCTCAGATGCTGAGTCGATTTGTAGTGGCACTGCGTTTGAGGTGCGGAGCCATTCGCCGTTAAAGGCGTTGATGAGCCAATTGCTCAATTCTGTAGTATCCAGTCAGCTAACTGTCTGATTTGCAGAGCATAAGAAATGGAGGGGAAGGGAACTTACTATCATAGACAATTCTATTAGCATTATGAAAGAAAATCCCATGATCGCTGTCCGGGAAAACATGAACATCATAGTTCTCTACGCCCGCCAGATCCAGCTTATCAATCAGCGTCAAGCTATTCTGCATATGCACATTATCATCCGCAACTCCATGCATGACCAAAAAGCGCACATTTTGCTGCAGAGCTGTCATATTGCTAATGCTGCTGTTGTCATAGCCGCCTGGGTTGTGCTGCGGTGTGTGCATGTAGCGCTCCGTGTATATGCTATCGTAGAATCGCCAGTCCGTCACAGGCGCAACAGCCATGCCGTAAGAGAATGTCTGCCCAGCATCTTGCTCAAGGGTCTTGAGAGTCATGAAGCCGCCGTATGACCAGCCCCATATTGCCATGCGCGAGGCATCGACATATTTCTTCCGGCCCCAAATTTTAGCGGTCTCGATTTGATCGCGGGCCTCGTAATAGCCGAGATTGCCACGGATTATGGTGCGTGCTTTGCGACCTATGAAGCCTGTTCCGCGCCCGTCAACTGTGACGACGATGTAGCCTAGGTTCGCCGCGACGAAAGATTGGAAGTCGACCGTCCAAGATTTGGAGACTGTTTGGGAGCCAGGTCCGCCGTAGAGGTAGAAGAGCACGGGATACTTCTTCTTCTCGCTGAAGTGGGGTGGTCGGCGCTCAACAACCTGCAAGTCGTATCCATCAATGTTGACAGTTGAGAATATTTTGATTGGCAACTCGTGTTTCTTAGCTTGGTCTGCCAAGTTCGTGTTTTTCTCAATAATGCTTTCGTAGTGATTGGGGTTGCTGGGTGTGCTCATGACCTTTTGCCATGGGATATTGGGGCCATCGTAACTCAAAAGCGCGTATCCGGCGCCGCTAGAGAATGAGACCCCATAGTGACCCTCATTGCTATCATCAGTCAACGGCTGTAGGTCCGATCCATCTAGCTTTACGCTGTAGACCTGTCGTTGGATTGGCGACGCTTTTGTGGCTACGAAATAAACCAAGTTCTTCTTCAGATCCACGGCAGATGGTGCGTCAACCACCTCCCAATTGCCTGAAGTGAGCATGATTGGAGTCGGGTTGTCCAATGGTGTAAAGTATCCAAGATGGTCATAGTTCTCGTGGATCACAGTATCGATATATCCATCTTGAGGTCGACCATTTGCGGGGTCTGCAGGAACGTATCGGGTGTTTTGTGACACTTCGAACCAGCCTCCATCAAGTTTCTGGACATCCTCGGTTCGCACTGGCTTCCCAGTCCGCAGTTCCACATCCACCAGAACAACGCGCAAAACATCACTCTCACGGTTAGACTCACGAATGAGAGCCTTGCCACTCGAACCGGCCCAGATAACTTCAGTGATGAGCAGATCGTCGGGAGCAAAACCGCCATCAATATTCACTTCAAAGACATCACCCTTGCCAACATCGAAGAATTGTAAGTCCACCGTCGGATTCGGCGCTCCCGCCTTGGGGTATTTGATTTGCCGGACTTCGGGGTAATTCTCTTCTCCAGGTTTTGGCTGAACGCCACTTGGTCGTGAAAGGAAGTATTGAATAGGGTACTCCGGCACCTCCGATTCGTTGGTACGGAGGAAAGCAACATACTTTCCATCCTCAGCCCACCAGGTAGCACTATTCCCACTGAAGACTTCCTCTTCGTAGACCCAATCCGGTACTCCATAGAACAAATCAGGACCGCCATCTTTAGTTATCTGGGTGACATTCTCTGAATCTAGCTTCCGATAGAACATATTGTTGTCTCTCGTGAATACGACAGCATCGCTCTGCGGACTCCAGCTCGCCAATTGTATCCTGCCATCCGGGTCTGCGGGGTCAAGCGCTTCTGCAGTCTGCTTTGCAACATCGAATATGAAATATTTCGCGTAGAAAGAGTGCCTCCAATTCGACTGTAGATCTGTAGCAATAAGGACTTTCTTCAAGTCTTTGCTAGGAAACACTTTGCCGGGATTGTGTCCTTTCCCATCGTATTCGAAATAACCTCTAGTCATCAAGGTCTTAGTCACCAATGCTTCCGCGCTGTCGCTAGTTGTCCCTCTAACATCCTCTACCACCAGATAATCCTTCGAGGGGTCGCCTTGCTCGAGAAGTAAACCGTCTTCGCCGTTCGCGCCCTCAATCCAACTTATATCGTGCTTTGTTGCCCTCCATGACCCTCCCATAACCTGGTCTAGTGTAATATGTTTGCCGTGGCCTCGAACAGCAGTCGCAGCGGGATCGTGAGGAGATTCGGACGGATGTCGATACGATTGACGGCTCAGGAAGATGACCAGCGCAAACACCCAAGCCCCAATGAACACCCCCCCGATGATCCATATTAGCCTCCGCAGCCTCTTGTCTACCGCCTTGTCCACGTTCTTGCTGATGAATGGTCCGTTTTCCAGGTCGTCCTCGTCTTCTTCTTCGCCCTTGTATGGTGTATCGTCGTCCGCGTATGCTCTAGAGTCGCCTCGAGGAGGGAACTTTGGGGTGACCATCTTGCCGTGACCGTTCAGCGACTTCTCGTTTCCTGCGCCCGCTCGTTCGCCGATTCGCTCAAATACCAGACTTGTAGTTGATGCTGAAGAGAGGGAGTCTTCGGATTGCCGGACCTTCTCCTGCTGCTCGAGAGGGAGCAGTTGAGTCGCTTCTTCGTGCCCAGCCATGATCTCCGACAGCTTGTTTCAACGAGGGGATATTGTCAGAGCGATCAACTCGCAAATATGAGGATTCTTAGGTCCGAATTATCATGGTCGCACGGTAGTGAGCAGTGGATCGCACAGTTAATTCGTGATTTCTATTGTACAACAGTGGAAATGTTTATTGAGGTCTCCTTGTGGAAATACAGTACCAATGTCCGGAGGTTGCTGGGGCTGGATCCTTTGTCGTCTGGACACTGATCCCTGCAAATGCGCTAGTCTCCTCCAATCTACCCCAGAGTCAAGAAGACCCGACCGCGACATCAGACGCAAGCAATGTAACCACACTTTTCACACACTCTTCACTTCTTTATGCCTTCTCTGCAACCTTCTCCATCCTACTCAAAGCCATCTTTGCAATCGTACGATTCTCGCAATTTGATTCTCGGAATGCATCTTGGGGTACCTGCATGATCAACGCGATCCCAGTGGATCTTCTGCTTCTTCATCTCATCTTTGATCCTTGAAGATTCATGTAATCCCAGAGGAATTCGACGATCAAGCAATCGTCGAGGGCTAGATGTTACAAGAGGACTAGAGAGATTTTGAATTCGGGTCTTTGATTTAGTTCTGGAGTCCCTTCCTTTGTCCTAACTCATCCTTGCTAGCTCCTGATATGTGCATTTGTCTAGTACTGCAGCAATTGATTATCCTCTGTCTGGAGAATCCGAAACTTGAGGATATCTTCATCTCCTTCCAAATAAAATTAATGTTGAAATTGGGATTGGCTCCACGTCGCATCAATTGGATAACTCCATGCTTTCAGTAGTAGTCACCCTCAGCTAGTTTTGGGGGACGCGAGGTATCACCAAAATCCTTCTTCCAAGAAACCTAAGCTTTTGAGAATTTGTAGGCAGCGAGAGTCATCATCTAATTGGCGTTCTTCATCACGAATATGTGTTTTGAATTACGCTCAGATAATAGTGTTGCATTGTGGGGCAGCCGAAGGTTGGTGCATTTGTCATTTCAGAGTCAATGTCTGTGGGGTATAGCTGCATGGCAATCATGCATGCAGCTGGCGCTGGAACAATGAAGTGCCTCTGAAGTTCTTTTTGAAGTCCGCAGCGATAAGAGTGGAAACCTGGAATTTTTGAGCTGACCTTGCTACTTTCAACATCAATGCCGCCCGTGCAAACAATTCAGCTTCATGTCAATAAGTACTTATTCACTGTATGTAGCCACCGCCAAATGGCAAGGCCCGTATAAAACAAAGTCGGTGCTCCGAATCAGAATAGCTAGCTAGCCCGTACACAGTCGAGGAGAACTAACAAGTAAATTGAATGTTGAGAACGAACCATATATTTGCTATACTAACTAGATTGAAATAGCAAAAGTATTCCGCAAGGAAAATCTTGCCCCAAACGATAACTACTGCCAGATCCAGCCAACAAACGCATAAGCAACATGAACTTAGAAGTACAAAATAGCACAAAACAGACGACCGTCTAATCAAACTATACACCATTCGCATGCGGTAAGTAATTTCCAGGAAATGGTGCCACCACCAAAGGTTACTTTCACAATTTCTCCGTTCATTCTTTTCGCCCAGGCTTGCCAGAGACCTGCCCTGTAAAAACACCATCCCGGAAGATAATTGATGGTTGTGTGGGCTTTGGATCCGCATCTCCACCCTTAGCAGTAGTAGGAATTTCTTCATTCTTCAAACGACCTCCGCCGTCGCAATTGAGGAAAACGAACACTGTTTCGCCCTGAAGGTGGCCATCGCTGTCATAGGAAAATGCAGTATTACACCAGTTTGCTACATCCCTGAGGACCTTCGTAGTATCGCACACCGTTTCACTGCCGCTGGTGAAACTTGTGAATCGTTGCCAAGTATCGACTTCTGTAAGCGTGCCGCAAGATCTGTTCAGTATTATGACTTGTCAGTCATTATTTCATATTACGTGAATATAGAAAGAAAGGTTCATGAGGGCAACAACTTACGTCATGGTATAAGGAATAAAAGTCCAATCTGATGATAGGGATACTAGTCAGTTTTTATTCAAAGTTGTAAGGCAATCAACACAGACGACATAGCTGTTATGATCGACAAAGAAGTAGGTGTGATCTTCGTATAAAGGATGAGATGAGATTAGATAGACACTTGATGCAGAAGATGAGGGAGTAATCTAGAAATGCGCACGATGTACTTACAGCCACATTGATTATTCGCCAGCGTCTTCCCTGAAGACTTGCCTGTTGTAAAGCCATGAGATACACTCCAAGAATAACTAGCTCCACCGTTGAAGGCACCGGTCAAAACTTTGGAAATCTTCTCTCCAGTTCCCATACCCACATTTGCATCCACAGCTATAGGCAAATCAGTATGGAATGTTAACAAAAGTCTCAGATTATTGAGGAACCGAATTCCTAAAGAAGGTCCCCGAAGAGTTCGGCCCCAAAAATCTATGAAGGCAAGGGCAAAGTTTCACGTACTCCAAGTCTGGGTAGTAGTTACGGTCTTGGCTTCCTGCCAATTGCATATGGTTCCAGCCTGACAAAAGACACCAATAGGAAGTTCTTGGCCATATCCTTTTGAGAGGCTCATCTGACAGTAGCCAGTGCAATATCCTTGCTTGTCAGGAGATTTAATTCCGGACATGCAATGCCCATCTTTATCGATTTCGTACAGGCGATCGCACCCCCAGTCTCTCTACAATTAGTTAGCAATCTGGGTTTCAAGATAAAGGGTTCATTGGCCTAACCTGGTCGTCCACCATGTTATCGGGGCTGCATGGCTTGCGCTTGTTCAAGGGGCCGGCGAAAGCAATTGAAAAAATTCCGAAAGCAACGAAAGTATTCCAGATAAACATTGCCAAAGTTTATTTCCGAGGGTGAGTTATGGATGTTTAAGAGGCGAGAAAAGTGATTTGTGATTAGGTATCTTGGAGGAATATCAGATCGACCTGATGAGAATTCGCACTGCATTTATACATTTTAAGCAGCACAATGGAAGTTCTATTCCGTTCAGAAGCCATCGATTCCAAATTGAATAACAACAGTCTTGCAGCAGGATTCGATCCTCCCAGCGGCTGGTTGATCACAAGATGAGGGTTTTGAGATCTGAAGTCATTCGGCAAGTCCCCAGAAACGTATTCTACTGGCTGTTAGAAGTTCGCACTTGCAGATTGTTTGTAACTGTTCGTAGATTCTTGGTCTTCTGTGCTTCTTTTTCGTAAAATCATCGTGGCTGGTTCATCAGATGTCACGAGAAGATGGTAACAATGATGCCACTGGATCCTCCGAGGATTTCAATTTCTATATTTGGAGCTATCAGACTGCAATTAATGGGGTGGTAAGGAATTCTGTGAGATCTCAAAAATGTTGGTGGCGAACACGGGGGTGGAACATCTGACTCGTATATGGAGCTCACTTGATATCAATTCAGTTTGGGATAAAGATCCTGAGCGGCACAAGATAGCATTAGCTAGCCTTTCGACCTATAGGAAGAATCAGAATTCCTGCAACCAACCGCGCCAATGTTGGTATACCAACTCGGGTATGCACAACCTAACTCGGCCTCACCGGTCGGTGAAAAAGGGACTTGAATGGGTTTTCATAAAGTACACTCTGGAAAGTGAAAAGACATAAATAGAAAAACTACGAAAATCACTGAACAATTCTAAAAATCAAACGAACTGTCTCAAAAGGAAATTGAAACTCGCTTGATAGATGATATTCTATTCTTCCACAAACACATTCTGTTTCCCCTCAGCTAACTGAATGTCACGGCATCCAAGGCTATGAAAACTCACTATTCCTCACTCAACACTTCCAAGTACGGTTATTGGTCCCGTCCTGCATTTTGAAACCTTAGGGTGAATTCTGACCTCCTCATATGATCGGTTGAGTCAAAAAACCAACTTGCTAGGATTTCCTGACCGCCACAACGGCCTGGTCAGAACCATGCAGTATGCATTAGGACGTCATCAGGGCCTCACAGGATTTCAAGCATTTCATCCTATATAGGATTCTAACCTGCACCTTCAAGTTAAGATTCCTGTATTTCAAACAGTAACACCGCTTTCATTCTGATTACCTCCCACAAAACCTATTTTCCTTCGCCTACTGCTCGATACACGTCCTTACACCCCACTCTCGTACTTTCAGCCCTTGAACTTCGAAGATGAACAGCACCAGTTCATGTGGACAGCCATACCAAGACTCCTCGAGCGGTATCGGACCCGACAACAGTTGTGCGTGGTATACCGCTAACTACTCGACGGAAGTTCAATCTGCAATTCTCAAGTGCTGCGGAGATAACAACTCGCCATATCCTTTCAGCCTGCCTAACGCACCTCCAAACTGTTTCCAAGTCTGCAATATCAAGAATTACACATCGACGGACCTAGGGCAAAACGAGCAAGTCCTGGCGTACTGTCTAGGGGAAGCTGGGGCAGCGAGTCCGATGTGCTCGTGGGATTTACCGAAAGACAGTGCTGCGAACCGAAAGGGTGCCAGTTGGCCAATGATTGCCATGGTTGGACTTCTACTTGTATCGTTGTTGGGTGGTTTGTAGGATTTGGGGATTAATTACAGATGAAGCTGGGGAAGAACAGATGCTTAGCTTGGGGTGCAGAGTTGTTCCTATAAGTGACAGAGAGAAGTGATAAACAGTCTGAAGAATGAGAATATTGTGGGTGAATATTTGTGCCTAATTGGTGCTGGCAAGTGACCAGGATGTAACAACTTGCCCTTTCCACCCTTCAAGCTGCCTAGTAAATAACTGCTCGAGATCCCCCAAGGCCTTGATAGCCTCTTCATATTTGGCGCTCTCTTTCCATGCTTGAGGTTGAATGACAATTGTTTCGCGACCTGTCTGATCTAGAAAGGGGAGTTTGGCCCCGGAAAGACCTTGCTCAATTTTCCATTCATCGGGGCGATTGAGTGTTTCCATTTTCGCAATCGGTAGTGTAAACTTGGGTATACTTCAATTTAACACGGGTACCTCAGAAGCTGTATACAATGCTCAGATGTCGATGCTTGGGCATTAGAAGCATGGGGATTACTAACCCTCGACTCGCGGGGTTTACTCACCTCACCCCCTGCATGCAGGGATTGGTGGAGTCCTACTCTTATGCCTGCCCTGACAATCGATACCCAAAGATGGCTTTTTGTTAACCAAAAAAGTTCTTATCAAGGTATCTAGTTGAGATAACTGGCTATATCACTCCAACCGGATTGATGTTGCTGATCTAAGACGGAGGAGTCTCCGCCAAATCCAGGAGGCAATGAACTCCGCATAAGTGGAGTCTGGCTTTGTCCAAATTATTCGGTATCAACCCCGGTCCCAGGGACTGTTCATTCCTATTGGAAGTTGGCAGAAATGGATGCAAACTTATGACAAAGCAATAGCATTTGCTCAGACAGTCAGGGGAGGGCCGAGGTCAAAGATTTAGAGGGTTGCAACTTAGACGAGCAACTTCGAATGGCCGATGGGAGATACACGAATGTAGCTGCGTGGCCTTCAAATGTCACTGGTCTGCAATAAGAGTGGAAATTAAGCTGACCTTGCTACTTTCAAATCAATGTCCGCGCAAACAATTCAGCTTTATATCCACATGTTCTGAGTTAACAAATGTAAATTCAACGAATCAAGCAGGGAAGTACCCCGCAAATGTAGAATGTCGCCCGTTGGGTACAGGCACACAGCAGAATTTATTGCATGGCTTCAAATGTGTATGGCACAGACCTCAAACACGCGCAGCAGGGCGTGCGCAAAACTCAACCTTCCAGATTTTATTTGCTCCCGACTCTTTCCAGTCGCTCAAGCCTTTGTCAACGTAATTAAATAGGTGTCTGATGATTCAGGCCTAAAAACACAGTTTCTCCAGGTCTAGGTTTGTTGTAAGTGCGAGCCTACCTACTGGAGTTATTTTGGTCAAAAAGCGCGAGAATCCTGAAACATCGCTTGCGACTCCCCACACTCGATCTGACTGATCTGCTCGTCACCACATGTTTCGAGGAGGTGGCTCTTCAACCAATCATCCCCCCGCAATAACACTTCATAAACGGAAAAACAGTGGGAGCTCGTCGTCAGCGAAACTAACCGCGTCGACTTTCCTCGCATCCCTCCAGTGGTGGAAATCTTGAGGATCTGAGCGAGATCCACGTAGTCCCTTACGTGGCGTTTCTTTAGGTCGATCAAGCAATGGCTAGGAAAATTAAATCCACTATTCCTGTGTAGCGTCTTTTTTCGACCCCGGTCTCACCCAACCTAATGGTGGATTGCATGCAGATGTGTAGCAAGTTCGTTCCACACTGACGCTCCATCTGTGGCAGCTCTTGGCGCCCATGCCATGCACTGACCAGTATATTCTTAGAATTGGCATGTAGAGCCGCAATGGAACTTGCTTGGGCTTTCACATAAAGGGCTTGAGTTCTATGTTTCTTAGAGGAGCATCTGGACATCGTTGCACATTCTCATTTTCAATTCTCCAAGTCATCTCTTTATTTTCTCGGCCGGTCCGTTTCAATCTTTAAAAAAATCAAAACCCTAAAAAAAAAAACCTCATCTACAAACCTTCACACCATCCAATTTTCAATATGCAGTTCTCCAGCCTCTTCCTCTCCGCCATTCTGGCCACCGCAGTCGTCGCCAAGGGTGGCAACAAGACCACCAAGGCCGTCACCGACAAGACCCTCTGCAAAGAAATGAACGGCCTCAACCAGATCGTCAAGCTCGCCTCCAACGAAACCAAGCTCGCCGAAAAGACCAAGAACAACGCCACGAAGATCGCCGAGATTCAAGCCAAGGCGTCCGAAGCCTCCACCCAACTCACAACCATGTCCTCCAACGCCACCCTCATGACCACTTGCGCTACTTTCGACGCAGCCGCCAAGACCAAATCGCAATGCTCATCTATGAAATCCCTCCAGAAACTCGTCACTCTTGCAGGCAACGAGACTGAGCTTGCTGCCAAGGCTAAGAATAATGAGACTAAGATTGCGGCTATTAAGGATAAGGCAACGACGGCGCAAACTAAGTTGGATGCTATGATGAGTAACTCTACGCTTATGACAGCGTGTGAGAGTATGAAGGCTGAGAAGAGTTCGAAGAATAGTACGTCTTTCATTCCCGATCCTTAGGGCTTAGCAGCTTCAGAACCGTGACTGACTGTGGTCGATACAGGTACTAATGCAGCTGCTGCATCCGCTTCCGGTACTGCAGCCTCCGCGTCCGCTTCTGCCACTACCAAGAGTGCAGCTACCATGTTGGACGCTAAGGCCGGATTCCTCTCCACTGTTGTGCTTGTTGCTGCTGGGCTCATGATGTTGTAGAGGGATCAGAGTCGGTTTCCTTGTACATATGAGCGTTGGGTAGGATGGGGAGAAGGTCGCTGAGTCCTGAATGGCCAAGAATGGCCGGCAAGGTATTTCAATGATATATATGGATGGGAAAAGTCTTGTGCCATTTTGTGTATATGAATGTGTGTATGTATATATGAAAAAGTGAAAATTGATACCATGTCGAAAGTATCATGATTGCCGTGACCTGACGCGAGTTTTGGAAGGATTTTATTGAGTTCGTGAACACAGGCGTAGTTACCTGCTGCGAGTAAGGCCATATTCAGTCGCTAGCTATTACAAGTATGAAGAAGTCCGTCATCTAGCCGGAGTCATCTTCTGTCGAGGCGATTGAGCTCACTGTGACTAACGCTAGCTACATCTATGTCAACAATCGTTATGCTCTTCTCTCAAACCCAAGTGCCACTGGGCTTCTTCGAATCATAGGAATCAAAGCCAAATTATTCATTTGAGAAGCTTGATGTTTATATTCAGGCATCCCTGCAGCCTCACTTCCTGGTTCTGGCTTCGCCAGGAGATATTCAACACTTCAACGTTATTCAGTGCTTTGATATCTGAGCATCATTCGCAAGTCCTGCTTATTCGCATAGTCAAGTAATAAAGCTATTCGAAATGTCTATAAAAGAAAACCCTTGATCTGCTCAAAAATCTCCTTTTCCCCATCAAAAATCTAACATATTTCACAAACAAAACCTCCAAAACTAAAAACAATCTGCCAGTAAAACTAAAACACCCAAAAATGTGTTTCTCAGTAAAGCAAACATACACCTGTGGTTGCCATACTTGGCAAGAAGCACCAGACGACATCTGCCCTACCAAGAAATCCAAGTGCACCTATGCCAGAAATGAAAGGGGAGGTAAGCGATGCGAGGATATAACTCAGGCTGGAGATTCTGTTAAAATGGGTAAGGACTGTGACGATTGTCAGAAGGAGAATGATGATAAGAGCAGAAGGGAGGAAGATGAGAGACGGAGGGTGGAGGTGGGGAATCGGGAGACGGGTAAGTGGGTTGATGAGTTTAATGGTAGTCGACGACGGATGCATTGAGGGGTGTGGTGAGTTTTTAGGGCTGGATGAAAGTTGGGATTAGGTGTTTGGAGCTGGGGTGTTAGCTCCACTTGTGGATTAGTAGGTATTCGTTGGATTTAGTATTCGGGAATTGTAATCCCGGTACTGCATTTTGTTGTCTTTGCGGAGAATCATCTACCTCTGCTTTTGTCAAAGTTTGTATTTGAACTTACTAATATACCAGAGGTTGAGGAGCCTGTGAAAACTCAGTCTTGCGGCAAGGCTGAGAGCACATGCCAATCACACTCCCTACCTTCTACTGGCGAGGAGCCTATCACATCTCGCAACGAGAGGCCATCGTTGGGCCGCAGTAGCATGCATTAAGATTCCAAAAAAAGGTTGGTCCCCCATGCAAGCCACAATGTGAAATCTGCCTCGCCATCCGAAAAGAGCGTGCTGCAGTATCAATAATCTGCAACATGCAGCTCGCCAGCCTCACTTTTTCTTCGCGCAGGTGGACGGCTACCTACAACTTCTATGATGATGTTGAGATACACAGTCATACTACCGTTATTTTAGACTATTATTCCGGATGGAAAAGCAAAACCGGTACGGCAGCAACCCTAGTCCGGGCCGAAGGGTCGGTGAAAGAGCACGGCGGACACGCGATCCTGCAGCTCCCGAGTCAACGCAAAAAGGGTACGTAGACCTACGCCGGTTGCCATTTACATTTCTTGCTGAGCCTTGACTCTAGGATTGGGCCCGCTCCGACCTCCAACCCGAACCTGCACCCAAATATATTCGGGATGAACCCCCGAACTGAAGCTGCTCCCAGCCGGGATCCGATTCAGGAAACAATCGCCCTGTCCCAGACCGTATCAGTATCTGAAAACTGCGAGAATAATGTTTTAAAATCAATATATGGAAGCGCAGATATTCCATTGTTTGGTCCCAGATATAGTACTCCTGGGCAAATTGAAAATGTCTCTCAAGTGCGAGAATCGACCATATCGATGCGCATTGAGACCCTCAATCCCTATGAAGAGATAATCGGAAATGCGGATGCGGATCTCCGGGAAGCCTATTTCAAAAGCATGAACACTTTCTCGGCGGAGAATGCTGGGGGGAAATTTATGTTTGTGAAATCAAGTCCGAAAATGTTTACCATACTAATCATGATTCTCCCCCTAGCCCTAAATTGCCCCCTTCGTTTGTAGAACAGCCGGAAACCCCTCACATGGCCTCAATGCTTGTGTCCGTCCCACCGCAGAATCAAATCTCTGCTCACCCCACTGTTGTTCCAGAATCAACGGGAGGCAGCTGTATAATTTGTGTTGAAGACTTCAACACAACAACAATCAGACGGCCAGGGTGGATAACTCTAGCCTGTCTCCACGAACCCTCAACTTGTATTGATTGTCTCGCCAAATGCATAAAAAGCGACTTAGATAGCAAGATTTGGAACCAAATAGGCTGCCCGGAATGCAAGGCTGTTCTAATCTACGAAGATATTAAGCGGCTTGCAGACGATGAAACCTTTGCTCGGTATGGTTAAAAGTTGCTTCACATCAATAAATGGATAGTTTCTAATATTGGGCTCACCTTCTTAGTTATGAGACCCTCTCATTCCGCAGCGCAGTCAGCCAAGACCAGAACTTTGTCTGGTGCCAGAAATGCGACTTTGGACAACTTCACGAGAGTGGCATCTCGCAGCCCATCGTTCGCTGTCTCAACTGTAACTTTCGCTCATGTTTTCGGCACACTGTTGCCTGGCACGACCGGCTCACATGCGAAGAATACGACGCTATGCTTGAGGACCCTGCCGGATTCCAAAGTGCAATCGACAAGGAAGATGAAGAAAGCGCGAATGCCAGGAGGTTTCAACATGAGGAAGACGAAAGGCTTGCTCGAGAACTAGACCAACAGGATAAGCAGGCGGAGAAAGAGAGACAAAGACAGATGCATGAAGAGGAGCGGAGGAGGGCTAAAGTTCAGCAGGAAGCTCTGGCCGCAAGAAGAAGAGCAGATCAAGAACGGGCACGAAGAGCTAAAGAAATCAAACAAAGGCAAATGGAGGAGAAGGCGTCTCTTGCGACACTGAAGAGGACTACGAAATTTTGTCCTGGGCCTGGGTGCCGGTGGCCGATTGAAAAAAACGATGGCTGTGCTCATATGACATGTAAGCTCATCGATTTTTTCAACTTTTTCGTGGCTTTGCATGGGTAGTTTTCCCTCCTCTTGACAAGTATTTCAGCGTGTTAGTCGGATCAGATCACGGTGACTGACCGGCGCAGGTATAAAATGTCGTTACGAGTTTTGCTGGCGCTGTATGCAAAACTGGAGGGGCCACGGTTCTTATTGTTCTTGAATTTTCGCAGTGTTCTACTTTTTCTTCTAGACAAAATTTGTGCACTTTGCAAATCTTAACTAATATCAATTGCCAGGTATAAAGTGCAACGCGGAATTCTGCTGGGGGTGTTTGAATGACTACAACCAAATTCGGCGATATGGTAACTCGAGGCATAAAAAAAGCTGCCAGTATCATACGGACAATCTGTGATATGCATCTCTAGAGTCTCCAATTGTATTTAATTATCTAGGAGCTGATTTGAACTGCAATATCATGATATGGTAACACTATCGCTTGCCGATATTCCTACTTAGCAAGCCACGTCCGCCCTCTCGATCTCGTACTGTCCGATCAAGAAATCCCAAAAGCGTCTCTTCTTCTCCTGAGGATTTAATAGGTAACATTCTTGGCTGATCGTCGATAGAGATCGCGACCAGCAGTTTTGGCTTTTTCAAAACCTTCGCTTCCCCATACACATCCGCCTTCGTAGTCCTCATCACGAACTTCGGCATGATATCAAGCACGTAGTCCACATCTCCAGTTGGCGGAAGAGTTTTAATTTTCTTCCCCGCCGCCATCAGATTTATCATTTCGAAATTGTCAAATCGCTCACGAAACGGGTAAGTCTTCGCTGGCTGCCGTTGTGGATGCGCAGTAGAAAATTCGGTCCATTGGATATCAAAAATGTCAATGGAAAGATTCGTCTTCTGTGCCAACGAGAGAGCGGGATCGACAATAGAACCTCGGATAGTAGCCCGCAGCTTGTATTTGTTGTAGTGCGGGACGAAAAGCCCAAGCATCTCTGCGAGTTCGGTGGTCAGCGACTCGGCGTGGCCTTTAAGTCTGGGGACAAAGTCCGGAAGGTGAGTCAGTGCAGTGTAGGTCTCGCTGCGCCAGGCACGTCGGGCCCTCAAGCCTGCACAAGAAAACTCTAAATTAGCTTGTGCGTGAGGCTGGTTGTGAAAGGAACTTGCTTACTTCTGGAGGGACTGAGGTTTTTCATACTTCTCTGGAGACTGTAAAGGAATTCAATTTCACCTTTGGAGATGGGACCAAAGAATTCGGGATTGAAGACATTCACGCAGAGGAATCGCATGATTGCGGCAGCGATATTGCGCTCGTCGGTGTCGGGATATTTGAACCCTTCCCATCCGGATTGCGGTATCAGATCCAGGAGTCTTCTCCCAGGACCCACCAGTATTTTCTTTTTGACCATCGCTCGGTCTTGGATAGAGTCTCCGAGATACGTATCCACCCATTCCTCAATAGCACCACAAAGGGAGACGAACTCAGACTTTGCTTCAGTTTCGGTGATGTTCACCTGGTGCGGCTGCAGGCTAAATATGAAGTCCTGTTGTTCTTGTAGATTCTTTCGCAGCACGAGAACTTGGCGACGTAGGATGTCACATTCCGTCTGCGACGCTTCGAACTTGGTCTTCAATTTGGAGTTGATCTCAGCGAGAGTGGCACCGTCGTCGCCTTGCTCGACTTCTGTTGTTGCTGTTGCAGAAGAATTGGAACCCAATGTCTCTCTCTTAGATGGAGATGGTGGCATTTGGCAATGTTCGGGTTGGAATTTACGCTCTGCGGCCGATCTTGGCTCTGTTGACAGAACATCATTGCGTGATATGACCGGATCTACATACTCAGAGTCCAACGATTCTGAAAGTGTTTGGTCAAATTGCTTATCAGCCTGGAGTCCTGCAGATGTTCCAGTCAGAATATCTCATTCGCAATTAGAGGTGAAGCTAGAGCTATGGGTTGCGAACTTACCTGAAGCTTGTACGTAAGATTCGCGTTCTGTGCTAATTCCCCTCGTTTTGACTTCTCGTCGAAGCTCCTTCAAGGTACCCTCTATATCGATATCTGGGCTCTCTGATCCGGGACCATGAACCTACAGCTAGTAAACCTCCCTGAACTACGACGACAATTTTCTAGCCCAGAAGAGATTCAACCTACAGTCAAGAAATCGTGATCTTCTGGCAAACCGGACATTGTAGAAAGCTGGAGGTCCGGTCACTACGCTGTTCTGGAGTCGGTCAGTGGGTTCGTTTCTTTTTATCGTAGAGTGGTGAGTAAGGCTGGGAGCACTTCGGAAGAGGAGATTGGGCGTGCGGCAATATTAGATACAGTAGCTGGACAGACTTCGTGTTTTGGTGGGGTTGGTAATGAGACGCAATTTCCAAAGAGGCCTAGGTGCATGCGGCCGCAGTCACAAATTCAGGGATTGCTCAGGTATCACTTGGGCAAAAGAAAGTTGCATGCGCCCGATTTTACATACCACCTAGTGGGTGATTGGACCAATATAAAGCGCAGAAATTCGTTGGCGCTAAGGCCAGCCAAGGTTCGCAATGCGTGTTGGCAAGTTAATATCAGCCGCTTCCACTGGTTTTTGGGGCACCATCTCATCCCCCAGCCTGATTTACTCTTCAGTGGAAAACATTCCTTTCCACAAGTATCGCTAGTAATTATCGATCCAGCTATATAGTTCAACGTGTCGATATAAGTCGGTGCCAAGCATGAACACCTTGAAGCGTTTCGAAGGTCTATTACTCGACGACAGAAAATTGGTTGTTGGAATCGACTTCGGAACAACTTTTTCTGGTGTTGCGTGGGCCGAGACAAGACGAGTACGTGTTTGTATTTGAACCAAATTGTTGACTTTTGACATTGTGCAGGCAGATCAACATTCGATAATAGAAATATGGCCCGCAACTTTGGGGACCCATGAGGGAACCAGCAGTGTAAAGACTCCTTCGGAATTAAGGTATACAACCAAAGGAATAGAGTGGGGATTCCAGATTCCAGCGTCTGTCGAGCGATACCAGTGGTTCAAGCTGTAAGTCTGATACTTTTCATCGAAAAAGCGAAAATTTTGAAGGAGCGGCAGTTAACAAATGTTCAGCGGTCTTGCGGATGGAAAAGCTCCTGCTGCTGGCCAAAAGAGCTCCGAAGAGCTAACGACAGACTACCTTACTGAATTGTACAAACACCTCATGTACACGCTGGAGCAAAAGCTCGGCGCCTCAATTCTTCGGACCGTTCCTCTTGAGTTCTGTCTTACAGTCCCTGCTATTTGGTCCGAGGTTGCGAAGGAGAAAACGCTCAAAGCTTGCCAAAATGCAGGATTTACATCCGACGCCGAGATTTTACTTGTTTCGGAACCAGTACGTGTAGACACCGGACTCTATGACTCTGGGCATTGACGAATCTGAATTTAGGAAGCGGCTGCAATTTATTCTCTGCACGGTCTTGATCCACATGGCCTTAAGATTGGCGACAGCTTCGTCCTGTGTGATTCCGGTGGCGGAACAGTTGACTTGAGTAAGTACTGTCTTGAGAAGCCACATTTCCACAATCTCCACCCAGTATTATGCTTAAAGACCATTCTTTGTTAAACCGTTGTTGATCACTTTGATCGAGCGGAACCTATATTTGAAACTTTTAGAACAATACTGAACTAACTCTGGAATCCTGACTTGTAGTATCCTATACAATAACAGAGCTTCGCCCAATTCTCAGAGTGAAAGAAGCAGCATCAGGAACAGGTGGCCTTTGTGGATCCGCATTCCTGAACCGCCAATTCCAAAATTTCTTGACATCAAAATTGGGAGCCGAACCGGGATGGGACGACGAAATACTGGCGGAAGCAGTGGATCGATTTGACTCTGTTGTAAGATGACCCTTGAGCCCGCAGGTACAGCATCTAAAGTTCAAACACAGACCAAGAAACAGTATTCTCCACAGACCTCTGGGCAAGATGGCTATACGTTCCTTGTCGCTGGTTTGGCAGATAACTCTCGACTTGGGATTCGACGCGGAAGATACACCGTCAAGCCTGCAGAAATGAGAGATATATTTGAGCCTGTCATAATGGAGATTATAAAACTAGTCCAAAAACAGATCAAAGCCACTTCTACAGAGATACGATCTCTCCTTCTTGTAGGAGGGTTCGGTCAAAACAACTACCTGAAAGACCGACTTCGCGCCTCTTTAAAGGGTGTCGAAGTTCTACAACCACCGAATGCTTGGACATCTATTGTGCGGGGTGCTGTGATGATGGGACTAAGTCGTGCAAATAAAAGCTTGACTTCTGTTGCGATCGCGTCTCGTTCTGCGAGGAAGCACTACGGCATTGAGTTGAATGTGCCTTACAAGCCTGAAATACACGACGAAAGCAAAAAGTATGTCGAGATGTGCTGATGATTGGTACCATGACTGACGAGAATACCCATAGGTACTGGTCCAAAAAGTATGGCCTTTGGGAGGTCCCGGCTATGCGCTGGTTCATCAATAAGGGCGACCCTGTTGAGGAGAACAAGCCATACGAAATCACTTTTAGCCATTACTTCCCTTGTGATTCTCGCGAGCCTAGAACGACAAAAATAAGTGTTTTATGTGACTCTGTCAGCAACAGAGCCCCGGTCCATCAGGATAGCAATGTACGAATGCTTGCGAGGCTTCAGGCAGACTTGTCGCATCTTTCAGAAGGGGATTTAGCGTCAACAATTACAACGCGGAATGACGGCAAGAAATGCTATCGTATTTCGGCTTCTGTAGAAGCAACATTCTTGTCTGCCTCGACAAAGTATGTCCTGCTCTGTCACGGAGAAAGATATGACACAATTAGTGCAGAGTACGTGTGACGATGTAGGCATGAACCATGGTTTTGGAGCTTGGGTACAGAGATGTGATTAGTTGGGGAGTGATTGCGCTGGCGTTTGCGGATTATATATGTATTGAACTACTAGACTCATACGAAAGAAAATTTCAACTCGTCGTGTCTGACTGAACAAGCTGGCCATAATCACACAAATATAATTTTTGAACGGTCCTTGAAAATAGGAAATAAAAGTTCTTTACAAAGTAGCTGAAGGTTCAGCAAGTTTTCTGTCTTTAGACCATCATGCGCAGTAATTGGGGGACACAGAGCGCTGTCCGATTAAAATGGTATCTCAGGACTCAGAAGGTGAAAGAATACGGGTGATAAATAGTCAAGGAATTGGAGACATGTTTACTTGCAACTTTACGTATAGCACTTTAGATTTTTGGAATAAATTTGAAATATCTCGAGAAGGTGTCGGCACCGCGACGCGTCTCGCTTCGAGTGACATCATGCCATATTTCCAACTCAACGTCCAATCTTTCTTCAACACCACAAACAAAATCCCAATTGTCCGGCCCAAATGCCAGAAGAAACTCCCAAGATGTCTAAAGCAACTCGAGATATCCTGCTGAAAGTCAGGAAGATGATCCCACCTATGCTCGATAAATTCCATAAAGGTACCCTTCCATGAGCCCCGCCACTCACCATCTCCAAGCTCACCAGAGCAGGACAAATGGGCCGTATAGCAGTGATAGGAGGAAGCGAAGACTACACTGGCGCGCCATACTTCTCTGCCATGGCCTCCGCAAAGCTCGGCGCAGACATGGTACCCGTCCAATCCCTTACCCCATTTCCCCCAGCTAACCCGCTGCTGAACTCCAGAGCCATGTTATCTGCGAACCGCAAGCAGCACAAGTAATCAAAACCTACTCCCCCAACCTAATGGTGCATCCCCTGATGCGCCAATCTTCTCACGCCCAATCCAGCGACTCCTCCTCAATCGCAAAATCCATAATCGATATGCTACCCCGCCTCCACGTACTGGTCATCGGCCCCGGTCTCGGCCGCGATAAACTCATGCAAGATACATGCGCACACGTTATATCTGCGGCGAGGGAACAGAATATGCCGTTTGTGCTGGATGCTGATGGGTTGGCGCTGGCGCAGACGAGACCGGAATTGGTGCAGGGGTATAGGGAGTGTGTGCTCACGCCGAATGTCGTGGAGTTTGGGAGGCTGTGTAAGAGTAAGGGACTTGATACTGAGGGGTTGGGGGAGGCGGAGGGGGGGGAGAAGTTGGGGAAGGGGTTTGGGGGTGTTACGGTTGTGAGGAAGGGGAAGGAGGATTATATTAGTAATGGGGAGAAGACTTTTATATCGGATGTGGAAGGAGGACTGAAGAGAAGTGGAGGTCAAGGAGATACATTAACTGGGAGTTTAGCCACGTTTTTGGGTTGGAGAAAAGCGTATATAGATAAGTTATGGGAGCATGAGGGAGATGTGGATGAGGTTGAGTTACTGGCTTTAGCGGCCTTTGGAGGAAGCGCTGTTACGAGGGTAAGTTATCCTCTAGTCCATGGGGTTGTTTGCTGATTTATCATAGGAATGCTCGAGGCTGGCCTTCTCGAAGAAAGGAAGAAGTTTGCAGGCCAGCGATTTGACCGAAGAGGTTCATATTGCCTTCATGAATCTGTTTGATGAGCCTACGGCAAAATTGTAATGAGCCGACACGATTAATAAAAAATTCAAAGAGGCTTGGATGTTCCTCGAGTAAGCCTTTTGATAAATTTCTGTGCGATTTTGGATCTGCTCTACTTGGTCTCTGTTTAATCCATGGTTCCTTCGACTTTCACCGCAATCGGTCCCGTCTGAGCTTTCTGGTCGGCAAGTGCCCATTGGATACTCTGCACCGTCACTTCGTCCCATCTCTTACTCGATTTCAAGTCGTTGAAAAACCTAAATGCATGCGGCACTCCCGGGAATACGTGGAAGTCCACCGGCACTCTGTCTCTCGTCAGTCACCCCATACTTTTCTTGACTAAGAAAATACATACCCTGCACGCTGCATCTTCTCAGCAAACATAAACCCATCGTCCCTCAATGGATCGTTCCCTGCAACCAAGAAAGTCGTACTTGGAAAGTCCTTCAAATCCGCCTCAGACGTCAACCCAATATCCGGCAACGCCCCGTCATACTTCCCCTTAAATGTGTTGCTAAAGAAATCCACAACGGCCATTGGCAACACCGGCGCATCCTTACACTGTACTCTCGACGCCTTGTTCTTCTCAACATGATAATCGCTTGGGAATTTGTCCGTATTCATGATCAGATACGGAATTCCCAACAGCAGCCCTTTAATCTTAGGACCCTGCTTATTCTTATTCAACACAACACTGGCTGCCAAATTCGCGCCTGCCGATAATCCTCCTACGACAAGGTTTCTCAGATCTCCACCGATCGAGTCAGCATTGGAGATGACCCAATCATAAGCATCATCCGCGTCGTTATGGGCTGTCGGATATACATATTGAGGCGCGTGTCTATAGATTGCACTCACGATTATGATCGGCATCGTTGCTACGATGCGAGATAAATTTGCATCATCTATGGTTGGACTGCCGTATACAAAGCCGCCGCCGTGGTAGAAGACATATATCGGCAATTTCGCAGCAGCTGTGTTTTTTGGGCTATAAATCCGCGTTGGAATTGCGTAGCCGTCGCGGGCTGGGATGTGTGTTGTTTCGATTTGGACTTTCTCGGCCAGACCTGGAGTTTTCGGTCAGACTTGAACATTTGAAGAAAGGGGGGGAAGTACCTTCGTCTTTCATTGCTTGGGCTGATGCTTCTTCTCGTCCTTGATTTACCAACTTTTGGATTTGTTCAGCCGTCATGGTATGGATGGGTGCGACTGGAGCTGGGCCAAAGGCTGCGACATGGTCGTGCCATTCTTTGGATGGGCCACCGAATTGTGTGAAGTCTGCCATATTTTCTGAGTCAAGAGAAACTTCCGCGTACCAACTTTCTCTGAATATTTGCTGGAGAAAGTGCTATCTGCTAAATGTACTTAGCAAGTATTCAGTCTCAACTCCGTTATACGGCCGTATAGCTTTTGACCAGTATTCTAGTACGGCCGTACAGCTTATTTCCGTTGCTTTATCTGCTTGTCGATTTCCTGATTCAGTTGACTTGGCCCAAAGGCTTAATTCAATAAATAATTCGAGGTATCATCCAAGAGGTCTTGTTGACTTTTTTTCTGTCTGGATGAATGACGTGCGATATCTACCCCGCACAGGCGGGGTTAAATTTAGCGTTCGGGGTAGTGGGCAAGTTTAGTGAGCGAGCCCCTGAATTCCAGCGCTTGTGCCCCGCCTGGAAGGCTTACTAGGTCCTCGTTCTGAAAAGAGAAAGATGCCACAGGACTGCGCCTCAAAATTTAGCAAAAAAAAACTTCAAATAAAGACGTCAAAATTACGTTTGAAGCTGGTAGGATTAAAATACAAGGTGCGTGTCTACATGTATCCTCGATCTACAGTGCTCTGCTGACAATGGTTGAATGCGAAAGCTGGAAAGGCTTCAGAGCTCGAGAGCAATAGAGCTGCTGAGCCAAGCTAGATATTCCAATAACTTCTCCGAGATGCAGGTACGAGCGATGCGGAATGTCGAGCTCTGCAATCTGCGAATATATCAAGTTCACCTTCGCTACGAAGATCCCCGCAAAAAGTATCGAGAAGATAGTAGACGAGTCCACTATAGTGAGTGAGGTAGCCCCTGAGAGCCTGTAAGACCATCTTATTGTAATCTTTTCTCTCTCTTCCGAGTACGGAGGGTTCTACTTCCATATTTAGGCCCTGTTGCGTATTATACGCCAACAATACTATCTTTCAGGGGGCTTGAGGCAGAGCACCCCCTATAAATATAGTAGGCGTATAAGGGAGATGACCATTCAGGGGCCTCCTGGCTCCTACAGGTTCTTCCACTCACTGAGAGTGGGCTCATCCACTATCTGCTCAACAGTTTTTGCGGGGACCTTCGTCTGCCGATCCCGTTCCAAGTCTCACCGATCAGTGGTCCGATTGGTATTGCTTAATGTTAGTCGCCGCTGTCAAAGCCTGCCTTGACCCCGGAAACCAACATGCAAATGCATAGGCTGATTTCAAAAGTTGTTGGTCGTAGTTGTCGCTGAGTCATAAATTTTGGGTAAGCTTACAGTCACCGAGATTGAGACCCCATCTTTTTGTTATCACTGTTTGTCATAAGCGCGAATTCTCATTCTTGTCGTCACCAGCACATTCTCCCCTCAGTGATTTCCTTCCCTGGGCTCGTTACCATGGCTTCATCTTCAGAGTATGTGTTTTCACAAATTTTGGCTTGAATCTTGCTACATTTTGACGCCCACCGGCCTGTTGCTAAACGAAGGGTCACAGGTACACCACCGCTTTTGCGCTCTTCGAGGCAATGTGGGAAGTTAGTTCTATGCTCCACCGCTGATTCATACATCTAATGCCTAATACTAGGCTGGTGTTAAATATTGCTTCGTCAATCTCGGCTCAGACCACCCATCAATCATTGAGGCCATCCTCAAGGGAAAGAAGGAGCGCCCTGATCAATGGCCTAGTATTATCACCTGTCCCTCTGAAATCATTGCCATTTCTATAGCCCATGGCTATTCCCGCATCACAGATAGTCCACAAGCTGTCATCGTCCATGTTGACGTCGGCACCCAGGCCCTTGCACATGGCCTACACAATGCCAGTGTAGGCCGCGCCCCCGTCTTGATATTCGCCGGTCTCTGCCCATTTACAGAGGCTGGAGAACTTCCCGGATCGAGGACTGAGTATATGCATTGGCTGCAAGAAGCTCCGGATCAGAAGACGATTGTCCGACAGTACTGCCGCTATACCGGAGAAGTCCGTACTGGATTGAACGTTAAGCAATCAGTTGCTCGTGGCCTCCAGTTTGCTAGCAGTACACCCAAAGGTCCCGTTTATCTTGCCAGCGCACGGGAGACTTTAGCTGAGGTCATTAAGCCATACTCGCTTTTGCAAGATCAGTGGGTACCGATTGGTCCTGGCGCCTTGCCAACTGACGCTGTACACAAAGTTGCTCAAGCGCTCGTCTATGCAAAACAGCCTTTACTTATTACTGGGTATTCTGGTCGAGACCTTCGCTGCCCAGAGCTACTGGTTGCACTTGCGGACCTGGTCCCTGGCCTACGCGTCTATGATTCCCTGGGAAGTGATGTGTGTTTCCCCTTCTCGCATCGCGCATATGTGGGCCATTCTCTCTCTTTTCACGACTGCACACGAGATGCAGATGTAATTTTCCTACTTGATTGTGACGTTCCATGGATTCCGTCTCGCAACCCACCTCCCAAAGATGCCTGCATCTATCATATTGATATCGATCCTCTCAGCCAGCAAATCCCTGTATCTTTCTTTCCTGCGAACGGCCGCTGGAGAGCTGATGGCTGTGAAGCTCTGACGCAGATAATACAACATATCCGCCAAGACTCTTCTATCCAAGAGACACTCCAGGATCCAGAATATCAATCTCGGTGGGATAGACTCCAAGAGGCTCATAAAGCGCGTCTAGCCAAGATTGCTGCGCTTCCCCTCCTTTCAGACGATGCACTACTGGATGCACACAACATTGGCAATCTACTAAAATCATCGCTTCCAAGCTCTACTACGTTTGTTGTAGAGGTAGCTTCAAGTAGTCAACCTCTTTACGATCAGATACAATGTGATCGGCCTGGAAGCTTGATTAATGGTGGTTGAACAGGGATAGGATGGAGCAATGGCGCAGTTCTCGGAGTCACGTTAGCGCTAGCAGACCAAGAGAAGCGGGTTTCTGAAGGGAACAAACTAGCCAGGTCTAACCTGGTCTGTCAGGTTGTTGGCGACGGCAGCTTTATGTGCTCATCGCCATCTAGTGCTGCGTGGGTAGCACGCAAGTATGAAATCCCGGTGCTGACAGTGGTGCTTAATAATGGCGGTAAGTCGAACTGTTATCTACTTATAAACACACCAAATCACTCATTAATTCGTACCAATAGGCTGAAAGGCCCCGCGCAATTCCACCGCACTTGTCTATCCAGACGGCTTGAACAAGACCGCCACTGACGACGAGTTGAACATATCTTTCAACCCTTCTCCGGACTATGCTGCTCTGTTTGAAGCTGCTGCCGGGTCAGGATCTTCTAAGGTAGCGGGGGGATGGATGAAAGGTGTGCGGGTGAGCACGGTGGCAGAATTGAGGAAGGGGCTCGAGGACGCTGCCCACAGGGTCCAGGTTGAAGGCCGGGGTGTCTTGGTGGAGGCCTTAATGCAAAATCGGGAATGAGAGGGTTGCCTTCCTCGTTCTTTGGTCATAGTATATCAGGCTAGGTCGTTCTTTCTGTCAGTAGGGGATATCACGATGCATCGTTTTTGATGAAACTGCTTTGATGTAGCTTATCATCAAGTTTCGTGTGCTGCCATGGGGTGCGACGAGCTGCATCATATGTTTGAATCAATGCAAAATCTTTTGCTTAAATATTACCTAAGGGGTAGTTGATATGTGCTGATTTCGCCCCACCACTCGCTTAAAAAGGAGGCGGGGCCTAGCAAGTATATAGGTAATTATGGCATCCTCCACTGCGCATTCGAACGACCTCGTCCTCCATTTTGGCCGGCGATGGACGAATGAAGGATTGTGTACCACGAGCTTCGAACTTGTGTAGCTACTTATTTACACAGGCTTTGAGGGGTGGAGACTAGTTTGAAGTGAGCGGTGATCAGAGGTCGCGGTATTCACATGCTCCTACAATCCTGTCATTACATTTATAATTCCTCCCGAAAGCTGCTTCTCGTATTCCGGTTTATCTTCCCTTTACCTTGCTAAATATAATAACTTCAACACCTAAATGTTTTCTCATATCAAGATCCCCGTCAACGCCAAGCAAGCAAGAAAAATACTGGCGTCGCAAGATGCTCGCGTGTAAAGGCCATGGTGCTCTCGCCAAAGGCTATAAGTATGAGAAAGGAAGCCATCGAAGGCATTTAGACTGGTGTGCAAATGGGAATCACTGCCCGCATGGTTGTGGCGAGTGTCAGATGTTGAGGAAGAAAAGGGGGATAGGGATGGCTAGGTGAGGGGATTCAGGTTGGGGTGTTGACAAATGAAAGATCATGGTGGTTGTGGGAATATTTTTAAAGTATGTTCATGTCAATTATGTATCGTAGATTAATAATAAGATTTGAAGGAAAGAGAATCAAGGAAAACAAAAAACAAGTTGGAAGTTGTAACGAGTGCGGCATCGTATTCTCACTCTTATGATAGCCGTGATAGCCACAAATTTGCTGTCAAAAGTTCAGTCCACCAAAATTACAATGCAAAATTAACATGGATATTTCGATTTTCCAAAGATAGAGAGCATGTTTCAGGGGCTTGGAGGTCACCCGGAAGTGACACATGTAATGCTTCCCGCATTCCAGTCATCACATCACATGCCAAAGTCATTGAATACATTCCTAGGTTCTACGCGCATGCATGCAATTTTCAAATTTAGAATTTCCTGTCGCAAAGCATAGTTCGCCGCTCCCTCTGCTTTCCGGAAATCGAAGGATTTGCTTGATTTTTGTCAGTAAATTGTCCAGTCCAGGCTCTGTGGAGATCGCGAATACAATGTCGCAAAAATTAAAAAGAAAAGCGGGAGATCAGGACGGCCAGGGGCAAGCGAAAAAAATCAAAGGGGACCCTGAGCTTACAGAATTTGCGAAAATGTATTCCCATCCGCCATGGTTCTTGAAAGATCCAGATGACCCGCTGTCATATATTGATCCCTTGAGGAGCGGAATTTCACCTCTAGGGCAGGGTCCATTCTCTACGGAAGCTGAGCGAAATGAGTATCTCGTACTCGAGGAGTATCAAAAGCGCGTTTTCCATCGTGAGTCTGGACTACACTAAAGTTCCAACAACGATACTTGACCAAGTCTAACACTACGATACCCAGATTTCACTGTAGAGGAGCTCCAAAATCTCGAATGTTACGCACCGACGTCGAAATTGACAGGACAAGTGGATTTGGACAGTGTTCCGATCCATCCTGCCATTAGGAGGAGCAATTGGAAGTCCGACAACCCCGGTCATCTAGCATTATTCCCACTAGGGAACGGGAGAGAGGGTTATTGGGAGGTTCGTTTGTCGACCCTTTCCTCTGTTATTTTCAAATGTCACCTGTTGCTCACAATGAACTACAATAAAGGCTAAAAATCCTGTGGTCTGGGAATTGATGTTGCCAGGTCTCAGGATAGCTAGTCTGTTACTTACTCAGAATTTTGCACGGCCATGGTAAAATAGCTCTAATCCACTTCTTTTTCCACTGATTTGACCTTATCTAGGTGGGATGGGCTGCTTTTCGGCGAACTCGAAAAGATAGACGAGAGTGAACTCCCTCGGAAAGAAGAAAAGGTCGACCCAGAGAAGCCAGGGGAAAACCCGGCCTCCAATTCGGAGAAGAAATGCACCGATTCAGAAGCGACTGTCAATAGTTCACAGTCCGGCTCAGATGATGTGTCCGACGATTCATCGAGCTCCGATAGTGATTCCCAGACCAAAGAAGTGGTGGGGATTCTACATAGATTTCGACGCCGTCCTCCAGAAATCGCCAATACTGACGAGGCTAGGAAAGGTTTAGATGCTGTTCTCGCAAGATTCTCCGATAGATTCGAGTTCAGACTCCATCACACGAAGATAAACCCCCTGACTGGCCTGCAACAAGAGCGCTCGCTTACCGATGGACAGGAGGTTGGAGATGAATTCCCTCGTAAAAGCCTAATTTTTCTTTCATACAACATACTTGAGCCTTTGCTTGACAGTCGAACTACAGCAGCAGAGCGAATGATATGTCACTTCCTCGTTGCCCTATATCTCTTCCACGAATTAGCAGGGGTTTGTCTACCCATGCTTTTAGTTCTGCCCTGGTCCTCTCTCAATTACCAAAAATCAAAGTTTCATATTGAAATGTACTGACAAGGTAATAGCACGGATTTGTCACCCTTGTGCAGGCAAAGGAAAACAAACTAAGAAATCCGGATTTCACACGCGAGCCCTATTTCGAAGATGAATGTATAGCCGAAGCGTGAGCAGTCTGGACTTTTACACGAACTTCTTATTGCTAATATTGTTTGAAGAGGACATTCTTTGATAAATTCGGTGAGATTCTTTTATATCTTGTTTCTTCAACGATTACCTAACGCTACAGCAAGTTCCTTCACGGACGTTTTCCCGCCTACATTTTTGATCGCCCCCTGACTGATGTACGCGGCATTCCACATATTGGTCTCTGGAGGTATACGTCTAAACTCAGAAAGACACTGGTCGGATTACTGAGAGTCGCTTTAGGGTTCCTTGGATAAATGTTCTCAACGATTCAATAAGTGGCGGTGATGAACCCATTCTCAATGGCAAACCACCTGACTGGTTCATCGAGTCTCATTTTCCCGTCCACCTCCAATATTTTTTTGATTTCAACAATGAAAACTTCTGGGAAGCGTCTATCAAAAAGTAGGGAATGGTGGTAGAAATACCGCAGCAAGGAAAGCTAACGGACAAACTAGACATGGATATCATGCTCTTTGCTTGCCAATGTCATCAGGCACCAAGTTTGACACCAGAAATAAAAGTTGGGAAGAGGCAAAAGGAAAGAGTCAGCACAAAACACCGGAGTATATGGGCAAAGCCCCAAAGTTGATACCAATCGATGAAAGCAGAATGTCCTTAGTGCAGCAACAGCGCGCGGAGAAAGAGAACAGCAGGCGAGTTTATGTCAACCGAATTCTTGACAAGGCAGAAAACCCCCGTGGCGTCCCACAAAATGAGGATGAACGACTAGAAAAGTTGGCAAGATATAATTATAATGAGAACGATATGGCTACAAAGAGTGTGCCATTTTATCGGCCTCATATCTCAAGCAGGCGTTATAATGAGATAGGCAACTACCTCATCGATCACTACCTTGACTTGGCACTCGATACATTGTACTTCGAGATAAATGAGCATGTCTTTATGTCTCACATTATGAAGCAAGGCAATCTCGATATGGACCCAAACGAATGGAGAGCGTTCCTCATACGTTGTAACGAGGAAAATAGATATTTCAGGTAAGCAATACTTATGTGTGCGATCTACTTTTGCAGCCGCTGACTTGATACAAGCTGGGCAGAACTTGACTTTCCGCCCGTCGCGACTTGGGGAAGGATTACTAAAATAACTCTAGGATGGCCAATAGACCTACCAAAGAGAAAGCACAAGGCTGTCGCTTATACTCAAGAGTTTGACAGCATACTAGGATGGTGGCGGCAAGTCACATACGATGCCATGAATTCTATCACGGGGCTTCTGACCTATGAGCGGTTATATGAGTACGACGGAGGACTTTTTCTGCGCTTCATCAACGAATATGAACTTGAAAGAGATTATGAGGATGGCACAACGAAGAAGTACAAAATGAGCGCCAAGGAATTCCACGAAGTGATAACCTATTATGCAAGCACGGGGGAGGGGTGGTGGTAAGTACTCTTCCCTCTATTTTGGGGCGAGTCTCACAGACAGAAGTTATGGCCCGAAAGGAGCTGGTGTGATTCGAGAGCTCATACCAGGATGGAATGACAAAACCGAAGATGGGACCCCTCCAAAGAAAACCCCGCAATATGAGGATCCGGGAAGTAGCGATTCAGCGGGGGAACTCCTGGAGTCGGAACCTGAAACGAATTTGAACGTGGATCAAAAATCTAGCCATTCGGATGCGAAGCAAGAGGATGAACGGGTAGATACTGAAGAGGAGGAGAGCCCTGGGGAGAGCTCGAGCGAAGGAACGTCCGAAATCCAATTCAGTTCTGAATCGGTTTCAGAGTTCTAGAAAAGTCTCCAAGACGGTTGTAATAAAACATGGGTTTCCAATCTTCCTGTACACATTTTTATTGTTAAAGTTATTTGCTTCTCTTCCTGCCAGTCGAAAGTGTCTAGCTGAGATTGTCGACTGGCCCGCGTTGTTCTTGGTATCTGCAATTTGGGGCCTACTAGAAGGAAGCTCGGGGCTAGCAATAAATATATGAAACCCTCAATATTCCTGCAAAGGAAAAACACAAACCGTGATAAAGATCTCGTGTTTGTAAACTTGCTGAAAATGCACCCCCAGCCACTGGAGCAACCGTGCACGGGCCAATCGATCCAAGGACTTTGGAAAATTCGCAACATGCCCGCCCTCTTTATCTGTCAACTTCCATCTTCCATCAACATTTCTCTTGGGTCCTCCTTTCTCTCCTAGTCAAATGGCAGAAGACTTGAGATCCTTTGAGAAGGAGGCATCGAGTGTAGGGTTTGTCCGCATCAAACAGTATCTAATCCAGGACACGAGTCATGGCACACGCTTTGACCACTTTACAGGAATCCATCCAGAATTGCGGCCCTGACGATTACAATCTCGTACCTGTATCTTGTTCATCCTGAACCATCTTATCTCGAGCCCCCCTCTTTTCAAATACGCTTGCATTATTGTCATCGATAACAGATTCAGATGGTGAGCCGGTGAATGCGGCAATCCGGTGAAAACACCGGCTAAATTCTCAAGATCGCCAGCGCCATCTTTTCGCACTTCAATGCAACTGAACTTCGTGTGATCTCTGCTGGGTTCCTAGCTGTATCTTACGATTTAAATGAGCGGGGAAATGTAACCACGCATGAAGATGTGGAGAAAGACCGGTGGTTCGCTCCCAATCCGAACGTTTCCCGTATGGTGGGGTTTGCCAGATGCCGAATTCTTGGTAGGTCCTGGAAAATGGGCTACAAAAAGGTGGTTATTCATTTCTTTATAAACAGGCATTTCTCCCTTGAGCTTCAAGTGAAGCGCAGCCTTATTTCCTCCCGTAGTCAAATATTCAGAAGCTCCTAGAAGTCAAGTTCGAGATGCTTTCCTTTGCGCGGACAGCCTTGGCGGCTTCCGTATTCCCACTTGCAGTTTTGTCCACCTATGTCTCTTCTCTCTCTGAAAATTCCCAGGGTCTCTTCAATGAGTCTATGGAGTGGATGGACGACTTCTATGACTCGAAAGCAGGGTATCTTCTAGACGTCAGTGCGACCACAGCTTTGAGACACGAGACCAGAAGTTCTGCTTGGTACGCCGTCGGACTTTTGGCACGAAACCAGGGGAGTGATGCGGATGAGGCAATGAAAATCCTTACGAATGTTGTCGCCGGGCAATTTAAAGATCCAAAAGATCAATGGTAAGTTTCTGTATCTCCAAATGATGTATCATGGTCTGACTACGCCTAGGTACGGAGACTACCAGCAGGAGCCCGAAGAACCAACAGTTGGAACACCAGCTTATACAGCCAAGCCTTATCATAGCTGGGACCCGAATTGGCGGGGCTTTGTTGGGACCACTCTAATCATTGGACTGGAAGAATTTGGCCATCTACTTACTCCTGAAGTGACCTCTCTGATCGAAGAATCCCTTCACAACGCCACCAAAGGAGACGAATACCGAGTGGGAGGCGTGGACGGGGACAATCTTTACCCTGCTTACACCAACCCCTCTGTCATGCGTGCTTTTGTGTCTGGCTGGACTGGTCGCCGTCTCAACGATAGCAATATGACCACTTCAGGCGAGAAGTATGCAAACGAGATCATTACGTTGTTCAACCGCTCTAATACCCTTTCCGAGTTCAACAGCGGGACTTATACTGGAGTGTCGTTGTACGGTCTCACACTGTGGGCAAAATACCTCCCTGAAGACTCGGTCATGAGACAAATGGGGCCCAGTATGATTCAACATACTTGGGAGGCGGTCGGAGAGCTGTGGCATCCGCAATTGAAAAATGTTGCAGGACCATGGGATCGTTCGTACGGCTTTGACATGAATCGCTACCTCAGCTTGCTTGCTCTTCATCTCTGGAATATCATCGGAAAGGAGAAATCCTCTAGTTACTCAAATGTAACTCGCGTACCATACCGTTGTGCTGTTCGGTAAATCGCTGACATCTTCCTCTAGCCAGCAGCCATGTCCCACAGCGCAGACTTCACTTATGCGCCCTTGCTTGCCATTCTCGCGGACTTTCACTCTACGTTAGTCCCAGCCGAAGTGATCGAAAAGCTCAATACGTTCCAGGGAGAACACACGTTTACATCATCAACCTTCTCTCCGCCTTATGACTTGTACCCCAGAAACATTACTGCATGGCTGGCTCCTAACATTAGTATTGGAGCAGAGACTTTCAATGAGACAGTCATTGGAGGGCCAGCAGTCAATCCCAACACATTCAATCCGGCTCTGATCCAGTGGTATACGGGTTCTGAGGTTGGGTTCATCACAGTAAGGACTTTTCGTTATTTTCCGGATCAATTTGTGGATCATGTATTGACGTTGACACAGCTATACGCAACTGAACCTTCAGTCGTTACAGTCGCTTCTCCAGGGTCACTTGAACTGAGCTACCCACGTGGAACCAACGAGTCGATTTTCTCTATCATAGTGTCTACTTTCTCCAAGCAGAAGAACGTTGCGTCTTGGGCGGATGTTCAGGGTCTGACCGTCAACGTGACTGGGAATGCCAATATGAACTATTCTGTCGGATTTGCGGGTGGCTACGGTGGGGCTTATGATACGATTAATGATTTTGAGTTTTGGAACTTCACATACACCATGCCTACCAATTATTCGGGGATACCATCTCTGTCACTGGCGGTTGAGTTGTGGTGATGTAGTGACGAGGGCTTGATAAGGATATACTTTGATGATCAAGTGGGCGAGTAATGTAATCGACGAAGAGCTATCTAGCAATAAGGATACATCTGGCTCCCGGTCCAACCCTCCCTCAATTTCGTCGTTTTCATGTTGGGAAAATGTCAAAGTCTTCCTCTAATCTTCTGGCCAACGTGCATAATTTACAAGGTGGAGAGGTAACCTAGTTTGCTCCGCTATTTGGATCTAGAGCGCTCATTTTACCGAAAGGGTCCCATTGAACAGAGTCAAACTGTGCATTTTGAATAGATTCTCATATATGATAATTCACGTCAGATGACTTGTGGCTGTTGCACTCATAGGTAGTCCTCCCTTAGCACTGACTTCGCGTGGCTCAGGCGCGCTCATGACAAGGAAGAGAACCCCCACCAATAACGAAGCACCGAAGTAAGGAAGCTTCGCGTTCTATGCCTTTCTAGAAATTTGCTTAGCAGGCTTCAACTAATTTCTTCTCTATCGAGGCAATTGCTCGAGAAAATTAATGGTTTTCACGAACACAGACGCGGCATTGAATTGATGCGTGACTGACGCGTGAGCTCGATTTTCAGGATTAAGAGAGGCAGACACAGAGAGGGTGGTATTTCTTTCTCAATCCAAAGACTCACTAGATTTCATACTCGTGCCATCAGGTTCAGGGAAGTCGACACGAGAAGGGCACAGAAAGCAGACAGAAAAGGAGGAGGTTGGTGTTGAGCATCACGTGCTGTCTCACACTTGTCTTCCATCTCATTTCGTTTGACTTCGCGTTCTTCTCTTTCTTTCTGTCCATATTCTTATGACAGTCTCATTTGCTACTTACTTTGGCATTGAAACTGCATTAGAAATTACGCTGAATTGAGAAAGCCCTCGCCTCGCCGAAAGATGTTCCGATACGAAGTCACGCTCGCAATTGGCTAGATGATGGCCGCATTTTCGCCCCTTTCAACTACGGATTCACATGCAGTATTTCCATTTCATATGATATTTCTCTGCCATGGCTCCCCTGTCAGCAAAAGCTTGTTGGATGAGCACCTCGTCGGGCCTCCAAATGCAGAAAGACCAATCCGTACAGTGCCTGACATGAGCGGGTGTCTGGAACCCCCAGATGGGTGAAACAGACTCATCAAGTGCGTATAGGTAGTGCGAATATGAATCGAAATGAGAAAGGTAGGCCAAGATAGGCTTTCAGCAGTGTGAATTTGAATCGCGTCCATCAAATCAATACATATGGCGGGGAAGTGGGGTAGCTCCTTGATCCCCGCCAAGTGCTGCGGAACACACCCGCAGGACCCCACTTCATCATGAGATATTGGCTTCCGGTCCCCCTCAGTACCCCTCATTATTGTACTCGCGTTGGAGTTCAGATAAGTACGAGGGAGGTGCCAGTGGGGAAAGCTGCACCTTCCTGTTTCCTCAAATTTGCAGTCACATCTAGAAGCTCCGTCCCACAGATCAAAACTTCTCTTGCTGCATCTATCGTTTGATTCGTTTATCCTCCTCGTTTCAAATAAAGAAACGTATTTTCAGATCAGAATGGCGAGCACAGGAAATTCCAGCACAGCTGTCACGAAGGATTATGGAAAAAGGACGGTGATCGTCACCGGATCTTCGCGGGGAATGTCAGGCAGCCTGTGGTTACACCAAAAACACGGCTAACGAGTAGCAGTGGAAAAGCAATTGCGATTCGTATGGCTGAAGATGGATACGATGTCTGCATTAACGACGTTGCGGCAAATCAGGCTGGGATTGACGAGGTATGTCCTGTTCTACTAGCTGGACGGATTTCTAGGTGATTTTACTGATGTGAGGCTGATCAAACTTGCAGGTTGTCAAAGAAATCCAAGCACTCGGTCGACAATCATACGGTCATGTGGCAGACGTCTCTAAGCTCTCTGAGGTCGAAGCATTGATCGAAGCATCTGTGAAGAACCTCGGCAACTTGGATGTGATGATTGCAAACGCCGGCATCGCACAAGTCAAGGCGCTGCTCGATTTGACGGAGGACGATGTTCGACGAATGTTTGAGGTCAATGTCTTTGGACTTTTCAATTCATATAGTGCTGCTGCAAGACAGATGATCAAGCAGGGAACACCCGGAAAGATTATTGGATGTGCCAGGTAAGCGGCTACATTCAAGACGAGGTTATTTGCTGATGATTTATCTGCAGTATCGTTGCTTACAAGCCCTTTGCAATGCTATCTCATTACTCGGCATCGAAATGGGCGGTCCGTGGTTTTACGCAGGCGTTTGCTATGGAGATGGCCGAGCACAAAATCACTGTCAATGCTTACGCCCCTGGCATCGTTGGCACAGCCATGTGGGACTTGATTGACGAGGAGCTTGGAAAGAAGACGGGCGCGAAGAAAGGCGATACAATCAAGAAGTATACTCAGGAGTTGACTGCCTTGGGCAGAGTTAGTGAACCTGAAGATGTCTCCAAGTGTGTCAGTTACTTGGCGTCGCCAGATTCAGATTTCATGACGGGCCAAACGTTGATTATAGGCAAGTAATCCCTCTAATTTTGCCACCTGCCTTTCAGACAACTGACTCTGTCGTTTTATTAGATGGTGGCATCCAATTCTGCTAGACTAGTGCGGTATTCTTCCTTTTGATTGTCTGGGTAGGCTACTGTCACTTCTTAATCGGACAAATCATGATATCAAATCTCCTAATTCTCTCACCGGGAAAACATCTGCATGGCCATTATCTGAAGAACTGCTGCGCTCCTCCTCTTGCCTGCCCTATCGTGCTAGGACATGATTCTTCACGGAACTTTCTCTCGCCTCCTTTTTCCGATCAAGTCTGAACCGCCCCATTCAGCACCGAACTGCAGACAGTAGGACCATGAAATTTGCAATCCAGAGGTGATTAAATCTTTGTTCAATTCAAGGAGTAGGGGAAATTAATGCTTAGGGGTTTCTCCTGGACAGTCCATCTAACAATCCACTAGTGAGCCTTCTCGCGCAACGTCCGACCCCCCAAAAATGTTCTTCTCATAACTAATCTCCAAATTCAAAGACATCCGGGGTCGATTTTCATTCTCTTTGCGCAAGCAGGCACATCTTATTGAGTTTTCCAGAACCCTCACGAGGGCCTGTTCTGAGGTCCTCACCGTCCCCGCATTCTCGGAAGGAACCGAATTCTCCAGAGCCACTGATCACTATGCCTGAAAGCCAACCTTCTGGTGGTAACTTGGAGGCCGGAGGAGGCTCTTGGTTGGGTGGCGTTCCGCGTCCTAGAGTTTCATATCCCAGCTCCGGACACAGAGAGAGTGTCCAAGTAAATGAGGATGCCGTTGAGCTGGACGAAATTGACATAAATCCTTGGACTGCAGCTCTTCTTCGTGATATTGACAACTTCCAGTACCCAGGGTTTGAAGAAGAGTAGAAGGAGAATGAGGCAGAGAGTAAGTCCACCAGCGATCATGTCCTCTCGGGCGGCTTTGGGTTACAACGAATATTTCAGGGCTGATAGAACTGTAGTATCTTCACGTCCTGCGAATCAAGGAGGAACTTTGAATAAGGACCGTCAATGAAAGAACTATTGTTCAAGCGTTAACCCTGAGATGGAAGTGCAGGGACATTGGATCAATACACAAGTCGAGGCAAATAGAGGGGTAATGCACTCTGTCTGTAGTGCCGAGTGCAGTTACTGTCGCGTTCTGGAGTGGCTTCAAGATATTTCCCTCGTAGAGCTGTAACATGGCTATCTATATTCTCGACTTGTCAATACTCCTGCAGGACCCGTATCAGGGCGTATGTTGGTGGAGCCTGCTTCCCATTGCGAACTGTCCATTTTGTAACTGAATTCCCCAGAACCATGAAGCCAACACCGTCCCTCTTTTATCAGAACTTGAGACTCTAGAAGTCGTATCATCGAATGGACTTGGCGAAGTAGCGAAGCTCTGGAGCTACGCATAACTTCAGGTAGTGGAGAGATCAGTTATAGTTGGTGATGCAAATAGGTTTGAATAGGGGCAAGGAAGGCGAGTCATATCTTGAATTCTGATATATGATTCTTGCATAAAGTGAATTGAAAATAAATCGGGAGATATAATGAGACTACGCGTGTTGAATTCACTGTGCCAAAAGGTAGTCCACCGGGCATGAGTTTCAAGTACCTCAACAACGCCCGTCAGTATCTTTCCATTCCGTCTCGCTTGCCTGAGAATCCATCAACCTCGCCGACCTCGAGCTCACTTCCCGAATACCTCCTTTGCCAACCAGCTCCTCAAATTTGCTATCTCGACATCTGATTCCCATCAAGGACATTTTTATCATTTACCTCGCTTGACAATGGCTTCCAATACGAATGTGCACGTCTACGGATGCGTAAAGATACCAGTGCTGGCTAAGAAAGAAAACGCCGTGGCTGCATTGGTACTGGGTCTGCTTCAGCTTTGTAGTCCCTCTTTCGAAGTATGCTTGTGTGGACCCTCTGTTGCTCTAAGCTAATTGATCCTAGATTCCGATCAAAGACAGCGGTGTGCGACAGATCGTCGAGCTCATGGACGTGGACGGATCCATTAGCTTGCGCCTCCTCATCGCCGAGCATACTTCCTGCCCAAAGCCCACAGTCATATTCAAGAAAGAAGAGAAGCCAGCAACGACATTTGAAGAGATCCTCTGCGGAGATAAGCCTGAGGGCACGAAGCTGGCGAAAATTACGTTTACCCCGATGGAGTTATGGGAGGCATCACAGAGAGCCCGTCAATTCAGGAAAGATCGCAAGAATGCCGGCCAGGCTATTCAGAAAAGGATTAGAGTCGTTTCTACTATCAATATCCCAAAAACTGTGAGTCAGACGCTACGGGAATTTTTCCTGCACTGACAGGTACAGCTAGCCATAGTTCCCGCTAACGTCCGAGAACTTCAATGTTTGGTAGCCTCTGCGCTTGACACGGCTATCCTCAAGCTAGCGGCACAGAAAACTATTCGAAAACCACCGAAGCCTCTGATGTACAACCGATTGACGAGATTGCTGAGAGTCGGAGTGGGAGGTGACTGGTCAGGTACTTGGGAGGAATCCTATGATGGTAGTGGATGGGGAAGTGCAGAAGATAATGAGGAAATGGGAGGTTATAAGGTTCAATATAAGCCGACTACTTGGGCAGAGGATACATATTTCCGAGAGCATAAGGGTCTGGGCAGGTACCGATGCTATGTTCATACTCTTCTCCGATGGAACTGGATTCCTCACGATGAGCAAGAAACAACGAGGGAAGACAAGCAAGGAGAGCAAGAGGAGATGCTTGGGGACAATTTGGAACAATACTATGACGTCTCATCTCTGGAAAGTTGGGATATCAGCGAGCTAAAAGTCCTTTCTGACGAAACTGGAGCGGGATTTACCAACAACTTCGACTGAAACACTGAGAATTTTCAAGGCGAATACTGATTAGCTCTCATACTATGGCTTTTATAACGGCGCTTATGGGAGAGGGTGGGTTTCTATTGGCTGAGAGTCCAGTCCAGATTGGAACTATTTACGCCGCTACCAGACTATACATTAAATCGGTTAAAAATTTATTATCTAACAAATCTCTACAACTTTTAAATTTCTCTAGATTGCTTCTGTTATTGACATTAATTTCAAACTTCCTACTCCAGTTGCAAGACTGGGATACAAACAGCATACCACCTACAATACACTGTCCCTGAAAGCCAACTACTAAAACAAATATAATATCTCGCTCGGACGAAATGGGGGAAATTTCCACCACGAGAAAGACAGATGGCAATAAGCTAGAGTGGGGCGAAAACATGCAACAGGCTCAACAACAGATCGGGGAACGTGTTCCTGAAGCAAACCAATCAGACAAAGCAAAGGAAGACTTGAGCGCATCATCGCTACCGGAGAACCCGATGCCAACCACAAATGAAAACACCAATGGAAATGCACTTCCGTCCAACGTCGAGGGAATGCCCACGGTCGTCGTGACCATCAGAGAAGTGGCTGTTGACGAGGAGGTAATCGAAGAGGAAAAAAAAGAGAAGAGCAGAAAAGAAGAGGGCAACAAGACTGAGAAAGCAAGCCAAGAAACATGCAGCACTTTTAGATGAAGCCGAGGAAACGGTCCCCAGAGACATGGCGACTGATGAAAAGGCAATCGCAGAGAAGAGGAAGAAAAAAGCTGAGAAACGAAAGGCAAGCAAAGCAAGGCAACGAGCAAAGAAACGCGAAGCAATTCAAAAATTGGCCGACGATAAAGCGGCCGACGAAGAACTGCCAGACGAGCAACTACCAGAGGAATCGACCGCCGGGGAATCGACTGACGGGGAATCGACCGATGAGGAGTCTCTGACTGAGGAGTGCCTGACGGATGAGGACCTGACAGACGATGAACTGGCCGACATGAAAGTGTTTAGAGAACCTGAATACGATCCGGACAAGCCTAGGGTAGACAATTGGATGGCGTTCCTCACGCTTCAAGCAGGAGGAGGAAGGAGAAATTCAATGGGTAATGTTGGCAGTAACAGATTTCCCATGGTTGCTAGGGATTCCCTTCGCACTCGACGTTTGAACTTACTCGGCGGCCTTGAAATGAATACTGCTGTGCTTGATAAAGACTTGGTGGAAAGGGTCTACAACGCACTGGAAGAGAAATTCGGTAAAGGCGGGTCATAATCTTCAGAATGTATAGAGTGTTTGATTGTAAGATCATAAGTAATATCAATGCCACTGAGGTTCCCACTGAAGTTTGATACTCTTCGGGCCAGAAGATGATTGCTCACCTTCAATTACGTATAGTTAGTACTGTTCTGAGACTCATCACGACCAGCCATTCACTCATCACTTCTGATTTCACTTACCCAGTCAAAGCCCTGAACGATTCCTTAATGAGATCTACCGGGTGAATCAAGGCTTGTACCATGAACTTGCTCAGTCACTGGACTAGCACAAAGTGTTACGCAAACAGCATCATCGACTTGAACAAGTGAATTCAGAGCTTGCTAAAAAGGTAAAAAAGTATAAAACAGATAGCATTCAATGCAAAAAGGGTTTACGAGCCTTCTTCAATCATTTTCCTTCAGAATTCACAAGATTTGTAACGTAACAACAAAGCAGCCGGAACAATGTCTGAAGACACAACAGACATCAAGAAAACCGATGGGGAAATAGATAACAGGAACGAAGGTAACTTTGTCCCTGTTCTCTTGGCGGATATTAATACTGACCCACTCAAGAAGAAAACCTCACAAAGAACCAGCACTCCTGGATGAAGCACAGCATGCCAGACTACACGAACCACAACAACAATGCTGGAGTCGATGATCAGACCAACGCCGGAAATGATCAGACTGACAATGAAGCCTATGACGCTTTTCTTGAGCAGCAAGATATGGTAGATATCGACTTGGAAGATATCTTGGAGGTCGAGGAGGACATTCCTGTCGAAACGGACGTCTCGACCGCGACAGTGAATCATACTACTGAAGTCGACCGTCGCACCAAATTAGGTTTATACATGCCTCCCCCGCTGCGAATCAGAACTCCGGAGGAAATCGCAAAAGAGATAGCTCTTGAGGAGAGGAAGAGGGCTATCCGGGAGGAGGAAAACATGATGGTAGCGGCTGGATACAAATACGTTAGAGCTGAAGAGAGCAAGGGTGAGGCTTTGCTGAGTCAACATCCGTATCTTGCACAATATCAAGTTCGGCAGAGGAGTCTTCTGCGTAATGCCTGGGTATGGCAGAAGGACGAAGATGATGGCTCCGATGAGGAGGAATGGGAAAACCTCTCGGTACATATGAATTGGACTGCCGGGGACAATGCAAGAAATGGCCAGAAATGAGAAGGATTTGTTTTTGGATACCCATTAAATTCTTGAATACCACCAAATTTTGTAAACTCGAAATCTTGTTACATTTAATACAAAATTGATTCACCAATCCGAACTATCCTTAACGTGAATGCGCAGAGTGATGATTTTGCTGAGTGAGCTGATGTATTTCCAGACAAAGACACAGCCACCAACGACTGTAAGCAAGTAGTCTATGACTGGGTGTAATCCGTTTGTTCAGCTCCATGGCCAGGGCCACTTCAAAAGAATTTTAGTCAAGGCCTACTGCATGAGTCGAGACCCCTGCCTCCTCCCTGAACAAATATTTGAATCAAACAGGAACTATCCAGATTTTTCTAAGAGCAACTCAAAATTTGGTAATGGAGCTAGAGGTCACATCAGCGGAGCCCTTTGACTGGGCTGATGAGGTTATTGCAGTTGCGGGCTCTCAACCTACGCCAAAGAATTCACTAAAATACACAACTACAGACGTGAGTATTTTCCAAAGCGCTTTTATGATGCTCCTGTGCTAACGCCCACTCATAGGAGGTAATGAAAGACATCGAAGACTATGTCAACACCGTGGACTCTGAAGACGATGACCCCGAAGACTGGATTACGTGCTCATCCGGGTCGAGCAATTTCACACAAGCCAAACCATGTGATGCCGACGACAAAAATACAGAAATGGAAGACGTGGCTATGCCACACCCGGTGGGTGGTAAACGATCCATCCTTGTCAAAGACTGGATTTCTAGCCTCAGCACCATAGTGGAATCGAGCGAGATGGACAATCCCTAGGAAGACGCACACGAAGATGATGATTACGAAGGCAACTTGGCACACGGCTGGCCAACTTTGGAAGCCTTCGAAGACCTGCCATGTCAGCTCGCCAACGTCGAACCCCGGCTGAAAAAGCTAAAGGAAACGTGGGACTACCCAAATTTCAATTTTCCACAGCCGCACCAGCCAGATCTAAAACCCAGATTAAAGAAATTCGAAGAGCAGCAACTCGTCGCTTTGAAGTTTGAAAAGTGGTGGGAGCTTTCCCAATTGGGTATTGATGTGCGTGAAGCGCTGGTGTTGCCGAAGGAGAGGGAGCTGGCCAAGGATCCGCGTTTGGGGAGGTGGAGGTGTGAACTACTCAGCCCATTGCGCAGGTCTTGGACGCAATTACCTGAGAGCTGCTAAATTAGGATAGGGCTCAGTTTTGGGGATTGACTTCAAAATTTTGGCGTAATGGATGGTGATAAGTTCACTGTGGATTTTTTTCGCTAACATTTCAATCCATTTTTACAATACGAGGCATCTCAAACTGTGACACGCTCTTCACATCAAATTTAATGGTGCTCTTCTGATGAGACAATGAGGTGATCTCAAATATCCTATTATCTGCTGAGTGGTGCGCTTTGATCTCCGCGTCTAAAACTAAATCCCGCACTGCAATGCATCCTCCTGACACGAGCATTGGAAGTATCGCTTGGCTAGATGTTTCTTTCTCTGGTAGTTCTGAATTCTCTATACTGGGGGGAGACTGGGGTAAATGGTGTATGATGAGGGTGGGGGATTCTCCGGACACTGATGATCGAGCTGCACATTGCCCAAATTCTGTTCACCAACCAGTTCTAGCAGGAAAGCTGGAACGCGACCACTGAACTTTGTCTGAGTTCTTTCCTTTAGTTGAAAAATGTTGCATTCTGCTATTAGGGCAGTCGCATTTGCCCTCATCTGCCGCTTCCTGTTCTGGAGGCAAGAGGTGCTGAAAGATTCTTCAGCCGAGCACTGGCATATCTTCTTTTGTAACACGTATCAGTACTCGTTTTCATTCTTTTGGACTTTAATCCCACAGACAGTGATATTCCTCCGCACCAGTATTCCCAGTACTCAAAGGCGATCTTTCTTGTCCCACGCTGCAAACGACAGAGTCGCGTGACAGATCTTTTGCTTCATCCATCGCCCAGGATCTGATTTCGAACACCAAGTCTCACCCAATACGTGCGATGTCAGATCCTACTATAGATCAGAATGCTGCTAATGGTAGCCCGCAAGAATCTACGACGCCAACTGGTACGGGCTTCTTCGAATCTCCTCGCCTTGCACCACGACTCGAACTCCCACCTCCAATGGCGACTCCTACTTCTATTTCAAGTAAGCACTGCTTCTTTGCCATACCAATTCTGTAGCGTCTTGCTCGCCGAGCTCATGTTTGGAGGTCGTTTCTTTCCATCACCGGCATAGGTTGTGATCATCCGTCACTCCATTCCTGAGATGCTAGCAGCTGCGGCATACCCCCGACCCCGCTTTCCCACCGCACAAGAAATGGGTTCATTTATTAATTTTGTACTATGGCTAATGGGTCCAAATAAGCAGTGCGACACACCGGGTACCCTACCACGTACCAGAGGACCGGAGTCATGGCTCACAGAGGGCTACCAGAAAATACCTATGCGATGGAAATGCTGAAGGAAGTGGCTCGTTTGAAGTCTGAGGCGGCAACGTACGGATGCACTTTCAATCAGTATGTGAGGACACTGGCCGTGAAGCCACCAATTCCTATGCTGGTAAGTCCACGGTCATTGATGATTGCAAAGAGGAACTAAGAAAGCAGAATCATCTCCCATTGGAAACCATTGCAGAAAGTAAACATCCAGAAGATGGCGCTAGAATGAACAAATTTCAGAAACTTCTTTGCGCAGGCGATCCATCTCTGGTTTATGTGGTCATTCGGCCTAGCGAGACTTCGTTGTTTGAAGGGAATGATCTCACTGAATTTCCTTTTCCAGCTCAAGAGAGCCCCGCAGAAACCACATCCCAACAAAGTCCAAGTTACGTAAGAGGTGCTCTTAAAGAGTTTCTGGAAGTGTGTATGCTACCGGACGATCTTCCACCGACACTCCTGACAGCGAAGGACTTCCTGGATGCCACTCATTCCAATGCCAAACTTATGGTACAATTTTTGCAATGGCTAGGAGAGAGGAAGGAAAACAAGGAGCGAACTTTTGTCGGCGACCCCCGAACCGATGTCGAGACGGATGGTCATCATCGGCAACGACCCGGATCTACTAGAAGAGAAAGTGCGAGAATAAGGGCCCGAAACACCTCAGCGCAGAGATCAATCCCCACCGACAAGAGAAAGAATACCAGCACAGACTCTGTATCAAGACTCAAGGGACTGAAGCGCCGAAAGATTCAACTTGCAAAGGATTGTGAAATGGGGGCGGACTAGCTTGAAATATGGCCGAAATTGTGGGCTACATGGGTATAAGCGGCCGGCAAGGCAGGAGTGGAAGACTTTGACAATGGCGTTCTGGTGTTAAATTACTCTCTTCAGAAGTCTGCTTAGTAGTCTCGGAATCAAAATATGACATGCATCAGTCTCAAGGATCAGGCTTGGCTTTTCTTTCTATACTGATGCTGTGAAGCTTGGAATTTAACAACGTGCCAGACGTATATCTAGGTACAGAGAACTGATTCAAAGATCTGGATTTCAAATAAGGCTTAAGTAAGAGGATGAACATCAGGGCTCTTGGCTGAAATAGATAGAAGTGTATTGGCAACTCATCTACTTACCTAGGAACCTAGATATCTTCATCATCTCAATCCCTACTTACCAAGGTAACTATCAATGATATCTAGATAAGCATACCTATGTATGTTTCCATTTGGTCGAACTTCAGCTTTGCATCACAAGAGATTTAAATCAACTTTCTAGATCTTATTGTATTACTTTGGAATTTCACCTCATGAATTTGATGAAGGTTTAGGCTGCATCAGATATGTTCTAGAACTTGAAGTCTCTAATAATGTGCCCCCAAATCCAATATGGCAGAAGGACTTCTCTTTAGCTCATTGTTCGCAAACTGTTCGAGTGACTCTTTCAGTTGGAAGCAATCGAGAGCAACCATATTGCTAAGAAGAATATTATTGAAATTTCTAGGTTTTGTTAAGTCTATTTGGCAAAACTAAGGTTAAAGCATTTAATCATTTCTAATATCTATCTAGGTACCTACCTAAAGATCTACCTACTTAGTTTCTTTGAACACAAGACGGGAGTTACTTACGAAGCCAAACTACTGTAACGAACAAGGATTCAAGGAAATATTATAGTATTACTGATAGTAGGGTTCCTTAGGTATATAATCCTCATTCTTCGGGTCTGTCGACAATAATATACGGGGTTGTTTTGAAATATTCTACTAAAGTTTTCAGACGATTGCAGATTTGTACCATGGCACGAACTCTAAATTGCATATGTATCCGAGAACTGCAGATAAAGCATCCTCATCTGGATTAATATCTAAAGACTTTCCACTTCGACGCCTTGGTAGTGGGTAGACAGAGATCCGAGGGCATGGATGACTTTTATGAGACACTGAAAATACCTGCACTTCCATTGATATTGGCACAAGTGAAATCAGACTACAAGGCGAAAGGATTTTATGATTGTAGCTTGCGCCTCTTTTAGGTAGATTCATCACTCTTCACAGCCGGAAGATTTATAAATCGGGCAATTAGCTCGGGGTTCAGGTTTTGGTACATTACCTAGGTAAATTGGAATGCTCTGCTGGTATACTATTGGAATTTTCACGCATGAATTTTAAGGGATTAATGTTCATAAAAATTGTTTGAAGATTTAAGCCGGATGATGATGGATAATCTACCTATTGTTTAATTTACCTAGGTGGGTAACTAACTTTTACTTTGGGCTATATTATCCTCTAGTATTAATTAAGAATTCACTTCGCAATTCAAGCAAAACTAAAACTACCTAGGTAGTTCACTAAGACGATATAATTGAACTCTTCCGATTTCTTTTGATAACTAGGTTTAACTTTAATTTGGACCACCAACTACCTCACGTGGAAAAACGGCCCTAGTTTAGCGAGATGAAAAAGGGGTTCGTTCACGTGCGCCATGCGTGGCAAGGTTATTAAGAGAATATGCAAGCCTTTTAATGAGAGGATAAGACTGATAACGCTAGCTACACATAATCATATCGCCCAAATTCTTGTGGTCGTTTCCAATGAAAGCTGTACTGGTAGATGTTTCAGAGAGTATACTCAACCCGGCGCTTCTCAATCCAGACGTGGAGCGGATATGATCCCAGAGGACGACCTATGTCTCTATCGTCAAAGTCCAAACCGTTTTGGAGGCTCTCAATCTTCTTCTTGTCGAAATCGCGGGTGTGTACATGTGTTCCGCCCATGCACACATATGAGCAGTGCGTTCTCTCGTATTCTTTGAGAGCCTCCTTGTCATCACCCGTGGACAGCACTAAATTGTAAATTATTAGCTATATAATACTTTGATAGTTGCCGTAACATCGAATGATTTTTTCTATCACGTAATATAAAAGTATGCGACGGACATCAAAGATGCACAACCGTTCGGACCTACACGCGGTCCTTGATGGATACGAGACAAAACTTCAATCTGGACGCCAAAGCCAGTCTAAAAGACAGGTAATTGAAACAGAAACAGACTTTCAGGTGCGTAAGGGGTGCTGGTACTTACGATTAAACATCCCTCTTTCATCCCAGATATTTGAAAGATGCAGTCGCGAGAGTACTGGCATCTGGCAGATACGCTTAATCACAGTTGCCCACGACCCAGACTGGAGTCGCATTTCACGAATGTCGAGATGAGAGATCTTTGGGTGATTTTCAATGAATTTTAGCAATGATTGCTCTGTGGCCGGGAGACCCCGCAGGAAGACCTGGGTGAGGGGTAGTTTCACCTCGTTGGCAATGTGGGCGAAGATCTTCTCGTACCCGGTAGTGCGGCCTCTGATAGCATCAATCATATGCAAGTCGAAGGCATCAAGCTTGGTCATTTTGCTAAGGATCTGAGCAATTCCGGGGAAGTTTTCTTCAGCTGTTGCTTCTGGATCTTCGGCTGAAAATTGCCCGGCATTGGATCCCTGTACAACCATAAGTGTTAGAATGGCAAAAGCAAGCGACCGATCTCGACCCTTACCATAGCATTGTGGTAGGCTGCTTCGGCCCCTTCGAGTCGGGCACGAGCAGCCTTGATCTTGGAGAGGTCTGTTTCAACTCTGGTCGAGAAACTGAGGGCGAAGTTCTCCAGCTCGGAAAAAGTGGGTTCCAAGCCGGGAATAGCCTCGAGCTGTGACATGTGGACTGTAACATCGATGGAGGGAACACTGCAGCGAGGTGTGCTGCGGTATATGAGAAGAGAGTTGAGCGACACTCGGCTCTTGGCTACCGCAGAAGTTGTAATCTGATACACTTCAGACGCCCGGGTGATGACAGGATGCCACTCCTCGGCCCGCGTCGTCGGTACTCGCTCGTTGGGGCCCAGGTACACACATGCATCCAAATAAATGGTTTCCAGGGTACCGTAAAGACTTAGAATCCCCGCCAAAGAGTCAGCACTCTCAGCTAAACTCTGAACTTTTTGGTAGTCCTGCTGAGAATGCATCCAGTCTAGGTCGGCTGATGCCTGATCAAGCTCCTCCTTCGTGCAGTTGGGCTCCGTTGTTGTCGTAAATGGGCCAGTGACTTCCACAACCCGATGTCTTTTTGTCTTCATCATGCGATCAAGCTTCGAAGTATCGAAAACAGCCGCCATTACGACTAGAGTATTGACGGCTGAGTTTAGTTGAGGGTGCGAGGCCAGTTCATGTTGCTTGCGAAGACTGTCCACGGTCAAGTCCGTAGTCTGTTTGGTGAAGTACGTCTTGAACCGAACACTGACTCCGCCGAGAGCTTTGCATGTCAATCTAAAACTCTTGATGTCTTCCAAAAGGAGATTCTCGAGAATACGTTCCCGGAGCTCTGATGGGATGCTTGTGAGGTGGGGTGCGGGGTTGTGCATGATGGCTTGATGCTGAGGGCTTGAGTTTGAAATTGACGGGATGAAGGTGAAACTCAATCTAGAAAGCAGAAGATGTCTTGATCTGATGAATTATTTAAACAGAAGAAGCTGATGATGTTGGATGGTCTTGTCTTTATTTCGCCAGTGTTGCCTAGCCAGGCAACGGGGCGTTTCACGTGACCGTGATGCTTAACTGAGTCACTGAGTCATTTCTAGAGAGCGATTAGGGTCAGTTCCTCGTAAACTGATTGAACTTATTCTTAGCTTAAGTATACCACTGACTTATAGAAATACTTTTCCCGGCTAGAGATACTCTGTGCTGCTGATCTTTGGCCACCAGTAGCTGACAATTTACCGTACATAACACATCAGCTTAGAGTGGCATCTCTGAGGTCGGAAAACATGATAACTTATTTGGCCAAGTTGAAACAACTGGGAGCTTTTGCCATCAATTATGGAAAGTCCGTGAATCGTGGGCGTTCAAATTTCCAAATCCTCGGTTTCCTCAAGTGGAGCCACGACTTTTAGGTCAACCTGGAATCGTACAAACAGGAACAGCTAAAATTCGGGGTTAGAATCAATAAGAATCATTGCTATAGTAAAAGACTCACTGGGCTCTGACGAAAGTAATTATGAGTGCGAATTTGCCTCAACTGTGTGTCAATGGCTTGCTGATGTATGGAGCTTCAGCAATCCACATGAATACAAGCCCGCCTTGTTGTTATTTCAGATCGAGTTCTGTTTGTTTGATAATTGACTATATGTTGAACTGTCTTTCTGTCTCATGGCCGATTATTTGACATTGCCCAGAAAAAAAACCGGTTTGAAATACCTGAGAAGTACATGTAATTTTCCGGAATGAAAGACTGACTCTTGAGACGTCGTGGAGCAGGCCTACCGAAAATCCTTTCGGAATTACTTCAGTCTTAAGCCTGAACATATTTGCTTTTCGCAATAGTCTGGTTCGCATGTTGTTATATAAATTTTGCGCTTTTCTCCTCGGCTTCGACGGGAATCTCGTAGCTATGTGTGTACACTCGGGCAAAGTCGAAATTTTGTCGATCAGTATTTATTTTACTAGCAAGCCATGTATTGAAATTATGATATTTATGAAAATTCTACTCCTTAAATTGGTCTATTGCCATTAGTTCTTCTCACGCTTGCATTGGGCTCGAATGTGACGACAATTCTTGAGCCCCGGAAGAGCGTCACATTTACTGAAACGCTGTTTCGGATGCTGCATAACAGTTCAGAACTAGTATAGTTGAAATTAACCGAGCATTACACCCTAACCGTGTTGGGTTTTGCTGACTAGGCGCGCCTTTGTTTTCTTTGGTTGATCTACCTAACCACAAGTTGTATTGTCCAACACCACACGACTCCAAACTCCTATCCAACAATACCTCAACCAAGACTTCTCTGTTTCACTCTTACGGAGGCTGCTTTCTACCTAGAGAGTGACTCATTGGCAGCTGCTTATAGAGTGACCATACCGGCTAGCTCCCGGAGTTGCACAGCAATCCAATTCTACCCCAGAACTCTCCCTAGCTACGGCTCCTCAGTTTTTCATAGGACAACTATTGAGCTTAGCACTCCTTTACAGAGGTAAGTTCTTTCTGTTATTATTAAGCCGCGAACCTACTACGAGACTGACAACTTCGACGTCCAGACCCATCTCGATTCTGCTGAGGCTGACCCCTCCCGACGAGTCCATCGCCACTAGATCACTTCGGAATAGGACTTAGAGCATAACAACATACCCCAGCTGGAAGGCTTTGGTAGAAGGCGGATCATCTCTATCGCGTGGGGCTATCCAGCACTGGGAACCACAAAAAGGGCGGAAAAGGTAAGATCACTTCCATGCGAGAAATCTTGCACGCACACCATGCCTTCACTGTTAGGTCAAAGTGTATCCTGCTTTTTGCAAGTAGCTTTCCATAATATTATTCCAAGTTTGATCTCCTTCTGGACCGAGCTAATTTATTAACTTGTAGTAAAGAATCCGGTACCAAGCGACGCTCCTTTTAACTTTCCTACGCCTGCATCCCTCGTTTCTCGGATGAACAAACTGCCACAAGACTGAATCTGCGTATCCAAACAGAAGACATGGAGAAGAACACCGATCTCATATTTGATCCCGATGTGCCCCAGTCGGCGGTACAACAGCCGATGGATGAACACACAGACACCGAATCCGGAATTCCTCGCGAGGACGAAGTCTATAGTGCCACATATGGGAATTATTCTTCTTTGGAAGCCAATGAAGAAGGTTATAATTCCTTCCCTGGAAAAAATCATTCTTAGTCTATATCAACACACCTTCGAAATTACTGACACTCATCCTTAATAGAACCCAATGGTGGAGAACCCATAATCCAGAACAACCCATATGGATCGCTGCAACAAGCCACTAGTGCGCTGTTTAACAACAGCGAACAAGAGCTCCAGCTCCAGCCGCATGGAACAGCTCCACTTCCCCGCGGGCGGCGGCGTGCTCAACCAGACCAAGCAGTGAGAATGATTTCTCCATTTATCAGATCGAGCACTTCAAGATTGTCCCAAGAAGAACCAGCCCCTAGATCCTATAGATCTATATGGGAAAGGGACGCAGAAGCATGCGACAGGTTTTTTCGAGAGGGAGCGTCTATTCGACCTGCTCCTTTTCAACTACCACCGAACATGCTTGCTACAACCCCGAATGTTCCCAGTCGAGTTGCAGGGCAAATCCCTTATCTTTATAGGCTTAATAACTCACATGGTAAGTTATACAAAGGCTCCATACTATAGGCTTCGCTAATATGCAAAGGTCACTCATCTAGCGGCCTTCCCATCACTCGAATGCCCGCCCCTGACGAACCTACAATGACCAGCCCTTCGTTTTCGCCTTTTTCGGTCGGCTCCAGTCGCGATCTCTATCATGAGCCTTGTGAGTGCAATCTAAGAGTGAAAGTTTTGAACTAACTTCGACTCGAGGGTATCAAGCAGCGCCTCAGGGAAGAGACGATCAATATTCGCAGCAGTCTCTCACGCGCCAGGAGGGCACTAACAGCACTCGAGGTGTATATCAGACTGGTTATGGTAAGCTTCAAACACCGTTCAGCCCATTTCCCTATCTTGCCGGTTTGTTCTAACTTGCCAAAGTAGCCAGCGCTTCGGTAAATCCGCAAGGCGCTTCAGTGCCCGCACCAGCACCGGCAGTATCAACATCTGGCCCACCACCTCTATCTCCAGCAAGTCCCCAAGAGCCTAAGTCGGATGACGAAGCAAGTCGCATTCGGGACCGTTTTTGGAAAGTGTGGACGTCTCCTACCAGACAGCGAGGGGCAAATCGAACCTTCGCTCCGGCAACCTTCGCTCCGCGACCGCCATTGAGGCTCCTCGCTCGATTCTTACTTCACCGTAACCTTATACGCCTTCCGCTTCCAAGACGGAATGAAGATGTGGAGGCCTATGTTGATCGGGAGGAACACTTCACGAGAGCTTCTTTTGAAGAATTCGCTGCCCGCGACACAGAGTCATACTATGAAGATTGGAAGAAGTGGAAGAGAAGCGACAAGCGTCACGGTGCCCATATAAAGAAGAGGGCTAGGGACGAGGAGGATAAGCAAAAGCAAGCTGGGGGTATGACACAGAGTACGAAGAGAAAGAGGGACTTTTCTGAGGGTGTCGAAGACGAGGAGATGGAAGAGTTTGAGGATGACGTTGAGGTCGAGAATGCCCCGACGCTTGGGAAGAAAAAACGAGCCCGGGCAGGAAAACGAAAAAGAAGGTTCTTCGAGGAGGACGACGAACACGAGTTGTAAACTCTTAGAATTTTCTGGTTGTGCTATTGAGCCTCGAGTTGATGCACTGTTGAGTCGAGTAAGAAACGGGAGAAAATCATAGGTGATATCAAATTTCATACCTACAAACCCAAATACCTACCTCCTTGCCAAGTGACTGTGACGCTGGAACCTAGTGCGAACCAATCACTAGATCTATCAAATACTACATTCAACATCACAGATGTGATGATTTGCAGAACTTCCAAGAATATTCTAGGGCGAAAACAGGCATCAAGATCTTATGAAGCGTTTAGCTCAACTCAAGGATTACTTTCCAGAGTATGGGACCATGGATACATAAATTTAGCTAACTTCCCCAGTGGCTTTTCTGTTCAAAAGTCTGCCACTGAGATGCCGGACTAAATTCATCTATCCAGATAGTCATTTCGCCAGGGCCGGTCATCGCACTAAGAGCTTCATCTCTTTGATTCACTGCCTATCCTAAAACATCTTGCTATCACTCTCGGACCGCGTGTGAGAAATTTGATGCGGGGAAAAACAACAACCGGGGCGACGGAAGACAGAAGGAGCGATGTGCTATGGCATACTCAGAGCAAAGCGTTGTGGCTACAGGGGTCGATCGAACAGTTGGAATATCCGAAGGGGGCATATCAATACCAGAAGAGGCAAATAACGGTAAATCTCCAGATAGGTATGGGTGTTTCTTAGTGTAAGTCTAGAAAAATGAACGTGCAATCATGACTGACCTCAAGACCTACTTGGAAATTCCTCAAACTCTTGAATATATTTCAAACGAACGTATACTCCATTCAAAGACTAACTCTGACGAAGAAATCAAAGCCAAGCATATAGAATACCAACATAGTCGCCAGTCATCGTTCTAGCAATCAAATCTTGATTGATGGCGCTTCAGATCAAGAGTGGATTGCTGCTACGCTGTCAAACAGATCAGATCAGTCAGAACATGAGCAATAATGATTCAAAGTCCGGATTCAGGAACTAGAAATATTGTGTGCTCGACTCAGGGGAGGGTCAGGGCCAATATTCGATTGATCCTCTATCATACCTTCCCTCCAGATGTTTGGATTAGCAACCAGCCATACAATCATCCCACGGTACAACCTGCTCCATGGATAGATCCCTGTGACGTTATAGGCTACCGTCCTGATGGTACCGAGCAAGATCTCTCTTTAACGCCTTGCCTATTCGAGAAATGACTTGCCGATTCACAGATCTTATGGACGAAAAGAAGCCGCAATCAGTGCAATAAACTGTAATATACTCTTACCAGAACAACCCCACTTTTTCATGGCTTTACCGGATATGTTTCCGTAAAGAGAACAGCCTGGAATTGTCTTTTCTGTGGAAAAAATTCTTGGTCTGAAGCTTAAACTTTCAATGTTGCGACAGCCGACATCCCCAATTGACTGAATTTCTATTCAATTTGAAGGCGTTGATGGCGTGGTTCGCGACAGTCGGCGGATGGGCGTTCCCTCTATAAAAGGGAGCCGAAGATTTCCGTCCATCCTGTTCATGAACAACAACAACAATCAGGATTTCAACATTACACATTACACAACAACACTGCCTAGAAGACATTGTTTGTGACCTCGACCTTCTTCACCACTCGTTGAACATAAGCAAGGTATGCCTCCTTATACCCTCGAGTTTTAAAATATTCCACCTCCGTGCCCAACTCGGACTGTTCAGCTAATGACCTTTCCAAGACGCAGAATTTAGACTAGCTATCTCAATGTCTTCGGATTTGTCCAGCTCGGTGCCCACTAGTGGCAGTATCGCGACTGATAACATGCCGAGGGAAGGGCACCTCAGCGGAGAGGGTTCTGATATGACCTACAACGACTTTCTCGACATGTTCACCAACCATAACAGCCCGGAACACCAAGGCCCGGATAACACCTTTGTCTTCCAGCCAAAAAATGATTTAGGAAGCTCGAATGAACAGGTGCCGGTGGAAGAAGGTAAGATACGATCCTCGACTTGATCCCACCTAGTTGTGCTGACGTTCATGAAGCTTCCTGCTCCACTTACATTCCCACCATCCATGGGACTTACAATCAACAAGAGGCTCAAAGGGTCGCTCTCGATATGACGGATTTGCCTCAAGTGATCCTAGCGATAACGCCGTACGCACTTCAGTCGTTACCGGACTCGCACATCGCCGGGGTCACCTCCTCAGCAAAAGGCCCCTACGAACCAGAATTGCCATATGCCAGGGGAAAAGCGGGTCTGCTTTCGAGGGACAATGATCTTAGAGATTTGATGGTATGTTACTTTTTGTTTCCTCCCTCCCCCCCGCACCATTCCTGCATTGCTCCAAATATTCCTCACCCTTTAGAAGTGTGAAAGATACTGACAAGCTTGCACGCTATAGAATTTGGACCCTAGATTGACCGATCCCAACGTTGCAGCAGCGTACATACCACCAATGGAACCGTTCTTGCCAAGCCCAAGCCACAAGAGCCACAATGGTTTCGTCTCACCATCCTCAAATACATCTGGTGTCGACACTCTAATTGATGGGAGATTCAACGACGAGAATTCTCAAGGCACTAATGGCTCATCCGAGGTCCAAGCATCGGTGAACAGCTCAGTATCCCCCAAAAATACGAGGGCGAAGAGGCAAGAGCCGCGAGTCCGAGATTTGATCAACAGGCATTATCTTCAGAAGTATAGGGATCCGAGCTTCCAAGTGGTTTTTCACGCGCCAATCACGCCCTTAGATATCTTGACGCTCCTTGTGAAGGGCGCGTGGCCTTGCTACATGGAAGATCACCCACTCCCTACTTGCGAGGCAGAAGTGCCTACATATCTTCACAAGATCAGTCAAGACAAGCCTGAGTTTGACCATGCCTTTCAGTTGAGGATGGCCCACGAAACAAACAGGCGCCTTGAGAAGGAGGAAGAGGCACAAAGGGCATTTGAGGCGAAGGCGAAGAGATGGGGACCTAAGCGCGCTGGCCGGAATAGCCGTGGTAGTCGGGGAAGGAATGGCCAGGTTGCAAGGAGAGGATGAGAGGCAAATTGGGATTCTGAGGGAAGGGAAGATTGTGACGAATGCTGGTGGCAGGACCTTCGTATGTGGAATTGTATCAGTCTCTAGGGGTGCCAGTAGCGATAGCATAAAAATGACGAACTGTAAAAATAGTGAGACTTTCTTGCCTTCTTGCCTTCGTGCCTATACCTCTGTAGAGGTTCTGCCATTCCCCGTGTCTCGCTCCATTGGGCCATCAAGTTTTTGTTGCAAATCGCACAGAGAGGGCGGTCTGACTTTCGGTTATTCGCTACCTTCGTTCGTTACTGTAGACAGAAAAGCCGGAAGTTCTGCCCGCCGCCAACCCCTTCTTTAATTTGCCCACCGACAGTTGACCACCATCGACACGACTTGCACCAGCAAACAACTCTTAGGAAACAGCAGGCAATAATTGCAACCATCATCGCGATTTTCGGTTCTTAATCTTCTCGATTGCTTTGAACGGCTTGGAAATTGATCCCCGTCAACACAATCCTCATAATTCGCAATCTTAGAAAGTTCGAGACCTTCGAACACTTTCGAACAACGACACAACCCGACGAAAGAAGAAGGTAACCATCATCCATGGCTCATACGAAGAAGGGCTCGCAGATTCTAGGGTCTTCTGGCTGACTGCCTGTCTAGATTCAAATACTGTCGCTCCAGTCGCGCTCCTCTACTACATTTCGAAACTCGAACATTGAGCGTTAAGATGGCGCCAACACTAGAACTTGCCGAAGTTCTGGCTGAGAAGTTCGGAATGCAACCCGGAGACTCCAATATATTCCTGATACAAATGCCTAAGCATATGGAGGGTCCTGGTTCAGGAGTCGACAAAGAGGCATCGTGGTTGGTTTATGTTTATCATGGAGACAACCGTACGTTTCGACTGGCCTCGAAGCCATCTTGGCTTACACCTATGAAAACTGGCTAATGTCTTGAAGATGATAAATACGCCGTAGATTTGGACGCCGGCAGCGAGATCAGATGGCATTGTCTTTGGGCGCAACCCAGTGGCGACGGTCCATTACCCAGCCCAGCACCTCCCCGAGGCAGCGAAGCCGTTTCTGTGGCAGAGATGGCAAGCCCTTACCATAAAGAACATATAACTGACGCGCATAAGGTAAGCCAAATTCTCTTGGTTTTCTTCCACAAGGGGGAAGTGCGGGGTCTTCCAACACCTATAATACAGAAGGAGCGCAGATCCAGTTATGCCTTGTTGTCGGAGAGCAATGCTAACCCCCTCCAGCACGACGGTATTCTTCGAAAGTTTCTACCGCACTCGGATGATCTCGCTCAACCCTACGGGGATGAAGATCAAAATGGTGACTTCGACTACTACCCGGAGGAGCACGACAACGAAATGTTTACTCCATCTAATCTACCACCTGCACCTCCTGCACCCGAGTCTGAAGGTAACGACCACGCCGACATGGCGCCTACTCAAGATTACTCCGAAGCAGAGCCCAACCCGTACGACGATCGGAACAAGGCAACAGCTTGGTCGGAAAGAATCCCACAAACAAGCCAGTCTGAAGGAAAGCAATTGAGCCTCAAGCGTAAAGCTTCGACGGATGCTGGGGAGGAGAACGACTCGGAAGACACCGAAATTCTGCCACCGTCCAAGAGGGGGTCCAGAAAGCAGGCCGCAGCTAGTCCGAATGCACCCAAGCAGAGGAACACTAAGAAGCCACCCGCGGAACGCCAACCCACATGGATTATAGACAAGATTCATGCAACCGCACAAGAGTTTGCTGATAATCCTGAAACTCATTACGAGGAGTTCTACCCAGTGAAGCCACTTTGGCATCATCTCAGTGCTTTTCTCGGAAACCAAGGCATACCTCCAGAGCAACGACCGAATACCGACGCTGGGAGAGACCAATATGTACAGGGCATGTCTCCGGATATGAGAAAGCTGTACCTACAATACGAGGGAGAGGAGCGATTCAAACGTGATCTGCGAGAGTCGAAGGCCCAGAAAGCGCGTTGGGCATTCCTCACCCGGAGCGGACGCAAATGGGTGGACAAGAGGCCCACGACAGGCCCGAACGCCCCGCGGATTCCAGTATTGAGCGATTATTTACCAGCACCTGATTCTTGAGAGGTGCATATGCAACGAGGGGCGTTTGACGATGAATGAGACATGAAAGACAGATCAAAGTCGACCAGCCATTCGGAACTGCGTGTGCTGGATGACTCGCGGATCAGAAGCTTGTATCATCTCTTGAGATATCCGTCCCTCATGGCATATGTGTTTTTCTTTTTGGCGTACGATGGTTAAGACCGAGAGAGTTAGAGGGAGTACCGGGGAGTGGCATGGAAGCAGTCGTAACGCACCAAAAGCTAATGACTGTCAGATGGCGTGTAGTCTTCTGAGATATCTTTTCTTTCAAGTCGCCAATATTTTAATTTGATCTCGAATGAGTACTCGTCAAACCACCCGAAGGTTTCGAAATTTTGTTGTATCGGATTTTCTCGAAAGCGATCTTTTTGCACCGTTGGTGGTGTTTTCCAAAATACTGAAGGAGTTCATAGTCCAATGAATGCAATTAGCACCCTCTTGCCATCAATTAGCCCCATGAAGAATCTTTGCCCTCGTATCAATAATTTCGTCCGCGAACTCCAAGTATGACTGCCATTGTGATCCGCTACTGTTGTAAAGCAATTCTTCATATGGAAGGAGACCCCTCCGCCATGCCATGGATTGAAGCCTCAAAACGCTAAGACAATATCAGAGAGGCGTTCTACGAGCTACAAAGATTTCCGTGACGATAGTTATGGTGGTAGCAGAGCATTGTGATCAAGAATGCTAACTTCAGTTCCGCTTTGTCTTGTAGGCCAGGAACCATTCCCGGATCCGGAAGTAATGGAAGAACTTCTTTCAACTAAGGTTCTCTCGCAAGTAACAATACTTTCCAACGTCTTGTGCTTGACATGTTCATAGCAATGAGCGTCCGTTGTTTTCTAGTATTGTGCGACGAGGCTGTGGGGTAGCCTTGCCTATCTTGTTGAAGTTGCTGAGCGAAGACAAGGCTTGCCGGTCTAGAGGAGATGGCACTTCAACATCAAAGCCGCACGGGATATCGGGATAACCTGGCATTGGGGGTTTCTCAAACGGTTATCAGCTAAGCGCCGGAGAGCGTAGCTCGCGAGAAACTCCTCGAAGCCAGCAGGCTGATTCCGAAACACCGCCGTTAAAAGCCCGGAGCTCGACCTGATATCAACGGTTCGCAGAGCGCCGTATTAGAATTTACAAGGTTATTAAGAGCATCCCATGAGTTGATCAAGAACCAAGTTGATGTTTCCAGGAGTAGTCCGCGTCGAAAATGCGAAACAGAAGCGACAGCACCTCTTCAGTGCCAGAGACCTACTACCTCCTGCGCCTCCTCCGCGAGTGCTCCTCGAGAGCCTTCCTCATCGAGAAGGATCAAATTTCTATGCTGCGCAGATCGAGCTGTGATACCTCGCGCGTCATCCCTTAATGCGTCGAATGACCGTACCGACAAGCGCGAACTATTACAACACTTTACGGCCTTGAACCTTCGAGATAAGGAGGACAGTCGGGAATCTGACATGGCATTGCAAGTCAAGGCGCATGCAAGAATCAATCAGTTACTTCTCGAATACATAGCGGGACTGGCAGGAGAAGCCGGGAGCGGACAAGGAGGTGAAGGCATATATTGGGAACTTGGCTACTGTTTTCGTACGAGCTGGCTCTGGCTATTCATCTGGTCTCGTTACATCTCAGCTTGTGGACAGGCTCTGCTACTCTGGAGGACCTTGTTTCTATCATGGCAGTATATGCGCGAGTCGTTCAGTAATAGCTTTACGCCAGGGTGCCTGGTCTACTCCTACTAGCAACACAGATTGACAGCTGTGTATATATAGGGCGACGGTAGCATTGCGATGTCTAGAAGGTATTCTTCTCCAGCGTTCTGATCGGTTCCTGAGGAGGATTGACAGTCGCCAGGGGTTGCTATGGGGATCGAGCCAAGGGTGACGATATAGTATAGAAGAGAACAAGCTGGAAAATGGTGAAGCCCTGACGAAAAAGCCCCTAGCTCATGGGTACTGAACAGGAGCTACAATATGCCACTGGGACCGCGATTAAAAGGCCGTAAAGACCCCTATGCGGTGTTACTGGCCATAGAGTGAGATATTTCGTGTCGGTGAATCGGTTGGCCGGTCGTCGTCGTTTGTCGTCTTTGGGCATTTTTAGGCGTGGCGCTCGGCCCACTATCTTTTCCATTTTACACAACCCCTCCTGCCACAATCCACCATCACCACAGTTCTGCGTTCTGAAAACCCGCCACATCTTTCTTGATTGTTGATGCTTGTATCGCAATTGCGCCTTGATCATCCCTTGTCTTCAATCCTACCCCTCGCTACCTTCATCGCCGTGCCTTCGCAGACTCCAAGTCCCCAGATGGCAGGACCCTCCAACATGGCGACGGCCATTACACCACTAGAAGAGGCTTACGAGCTGAGACGGCGGTACACAATGCAAGCTGCCCAAATGCAATACAAATGTATAGCAGATGCCACACGGGTGGATGCTTTGCAGATTCCCCTGGACCATCAACATGTCATCCATTCCTACCCGCAATTGCTTCTTGCTTTCGGCCCCTACGGCGCAGGTACCACACGCGAAGAGCAAGAAACGATGGAGAGGGTTCTACTGGGTCCCAAGGGTGAGGGACTTCCTTGCAAGCATTGGACAGGCATTGACCTTCGCACAATGGTAAGCCAGATTTTCTCCACAACATCAACTGCCGCTTGGTAATACACCGATGCCTCCCACGGTGAACAGCTACCTGTGCCATCATCGACACAGTATAGTTGGAATGAAAGCTGACATCTCTCAGTCCCTAGAGGAAGCCCAAATTCACCTCGAAGAAGTGAAGAGTATGCATGACTTCTTTAGATGGTACACCTTCGTAGATTCCCTGGAGCAACGATTAGAACTCGTCGCGCAAGAGACCTTGAAAGTCGTGTTTAGGGCCATAAATGCATACATGGTTTTTATCGAGAGCGTGATAGCTCAAGGCGGGGTGGGTGCTGAAGAAGAGACAACGGTAAGCTCCCTTCCTGCTCGTGTGTTCTGCCGGTGAACGTCTTTTCGAATGATTCAACCTCCTTCGTATGCAGTATCCGAAGGTACTAACTATGAATAGCTTCAAGAACCCCAGCTTAATCCGGCCGAATTGGAACAACGTGCCACTCTTCTCAAGGGCTACGATCATCGCCCGTATCAACACTGTCAGCCATATTCGAAGATTCTTCCACGTCTCGAGCCAGTATTGGGCGAAGAAGAAAGTTCTCATGATACGCCGGACAACCGTATGGGCAGCCATCCAAGTCCTGCCGAGCTGCCAAGTTTCGCTGGCCCTCATCAGAGTCACCAGGTTAGCCATGACCACTCAGGGAGTAGTGAGGGTTCCAGTCCCAGAGTCTCGAGCACCTCCTCAACCTCAGCGCGTGTCAGCAAGAGACAGACAAAGAAGAAGGGAGAGACCAGAGCAGCTCCCCCGTCGGCTTGGCTGAAGGCCATCTACGAAGGTCGCATCGACGAGATGCGGGAGAATCCTTATACGCCTGTCACGTTTCAAGCCAAGCTGACTACCCAGGGGCTTCTGAAGGACTTTATGAAATTCAAATGCCTAGACACTCCCCCTCCTCAGACCAAACAGGCAGCTGAAGCATACCTAGCGGCCCAGACTCTGGAGTTCAATACTGATTTTGGCCATTTCCGGAGACAGCGGGAAGTATACTGGAAGAGAACTGAGTCGAAATGCACATATCATGCATGGAGATCAGCGGAGAGGGGAGGGAACCTGAGGGAAAAGAGGACATTGTTGAGGGCTGAGGCCAGAAAGAGAGGAGAGAAGGTCCAAATTCCACATCCGGCAGGAGAGGATCGCTTCAGCCCACGGGAGTGGCCAATGTGATGAGTGGGTGCTTCGGTCTAGATAGAATACTGTAAATTAGTGATGCCAAACACAAGAGAACAACAGAGTGATAGTAATTTGAGCGGCTTTACCTTGCAGTCTTCCCCATATATTACTCTACCAACGCCATTCACCGAGTAATCGTCCCAAGTGATTCACCTAACCACCGTGCTGCGGCAGATGAGGTCAAAAGCCGCCCAGGACGAGAATCTCGTGACTTTGACCCGCCCGTTAGTACAAGAGGGACGGCGGTTTTCAATTCCCAGCCTCGTCTTACACATTGACAACACCGCCCATTGAGCTGTCCACGCACATCCACAACGATACGCATCGTGTTCCCTTCAAGTACACGTCTTTGTAAGCCTCTTTTGGATTGAGATACCCTCCCAAGCAACAGCCCAATTTCATACCACGACTCAAGGCAACCCTGACCTTGCATTCCACCTCCCACTTCCCACTTCCCACCTCCCACCTCCGCACATCAAACCATCAAGAACGATCGTCGACGACGCAAGATGAACTCCGATAGCAACCAAGCGGCCGTCGAGGCCCAGAATATGGCTAATGAGCTCGGCGCGAGAAATACTCGACCTCTCCAAGCATGCGAAAATGATGTTGAGGCAGCTCCGGCGAGTTCCCCACGCGCTCGAGGGGAAGCGTACCTTGAACGCTACCGTCGGGACCCCGCAGAAACCCTTAGGCAGACAAGAAGATCCGCGGGAATCCTCGACACGATTAATTCTTCGACACCCAGCCGGCCAAGTTTAGCGGGTACCGACGCGGTCTCATACACCCCGGACGTCAGCAACCCTCCCGATCTCCTCCTGCCGGGCGATTCCGACTTCCTCATGAACTTCAACAATGCCGCTTCTAACCAGTGGCTGGGACAATTTCCTGCGCAACACAGCAACGCAGCAGATCTGGCTCAACATACCCCCGATGCATACCTGGGTGGTGGGTTTTACGAAAACATCGCCGACTCCTTCACTCCGTCGCCTCAAGCATCCAATCACTGGGAAACTTCGGATGAACAGCTTCTTCGTATGGATCCCTTTGACGGACTAGTGGCCAGCGGATTTCTCGATCTAGGATCTCCAGGTCAAGATATTAATGCGACCCATCCGTCCCCATTCCAGACCGGTGGTAACTATCATGGCTTGCTGGACAAGACAGCCACGGCCGGAGATAACGAGACCGACGATGATGCCGAAGACATCGAAGTCTTCAATCATACACTCTCCAATGGCACCAAGGTCTTCATCAAGCCTCGCCCGCTGAAGAATAGGAACAATGATTCAGGCAGGAGGTTGCCGGAACCGCAGTTCATTACGGATACATACAAGGACAAGGACACCATGCATGCCTTTTACCTCAATCCGAACAGCGTGGACACTCATGTGTTCTTTCCAAAGCCATCGGTCCAAGAGTACCTCGGCCGGTTCATGGGTCCTGACGGCAGACTCGAGCCTGAAGAGATTCCAGCCGTGGGCGAGGAACAACAGTTCTTTGCCATGAAAGGCCCGGAGTTCTGTAAAAAGTACGACGAGTTCGTGGTCGACCAGGAGGGCTATCGACTTCAGTGGGATGAGAGAGCTCGGAACGGCGCCAGAACGAGGGCGAACCGAGGGCGAACCGCACATTGCAGGAAGCAAGGCATTCCTGTACCCCGCAAGGAAAAAAAGACCGGTGGGGCAGCAAAGGCCACGGTCACACGTGAGGGCCCCTCCAAGAGAAAGGCTGCTGATCCAGATAGAGGTTCGTCCAAGCGACCTCGTCGTTGACGACGATGAACTTGTTGTTTCTGATTGTGTTCTGAGAAAGCTAAGAATTTGGGGCATGGCGAACGTGAATATGGATGGGATTGGATTGGGTATCGAGTCCAGTGGCGACTGACTCCGGATGGGCTTTCCTTGCAAAAGAATTGTTCTCTTCTTGCATAGATATTGTCATGTATCTATTACCAAGTGGCAGATTTGAGTTGCGCCTCTTGGAAAAACAACATTTCATACATCTCTGTTCTTTGTGCATCGTGTGTGATAAAATGTGAAATGCTCTCCGCTGCCTCCTCATGAATCCTGGATAGCACTGTCGATGCGCTTCTGAGCCCGAGGTAGCAAGTTGAAGAAATCTTCAGAGTGAGGTGTTGGTGGTGTCGTCCGAACTGAGTTTCGCTTCACTCTCAAACTTGCTTCACTGGCGCAATACCAGCGGCTAAACGGGTGAATCCCCCTCGTCCTCTTAACTACCGCAACAACGTATCATCAGTACCCATGTACTTCTGACCACAACATTAATCAAAGCCTCAAAAAATCATTTCAGATGTCGGCTGAATACTGCACATCATGCTGCGCTTAAATTCTGATGAAAGCATCGCAATACTGATAAAATCGTGACACGAAAGTTTTCATCCCTTGCCAGACGCGTCTGATGGACGCTCCTCAAAGTACGTCTTCCAGGCTAACCATCCCTTGAACAGAGGTCGTATTTCATGCTGATAGATGAGCATGAGGTGAGCATGATGTAGCTGACTTGGCGCAGATACTTTCAGAGCGTCATGCCCCGCCGTCGGGGACCCTGAAACCTCCTCGGCCAGCTTATCAAAAATCATCTGCAAACCTCTGGTGTACTCCTCTAAGGGGGGCTCCACATGAAGAGAGAGTCTGCGAGACATCGATAGTTATTCTTAGAGGCACTTCAGCCGCACCCCGGCCACTCCAAGAACGTCCAATGGCGCCGACGGTAAAGCGCGGTGGCACCTCACCTCAGACCCTGGACCACAGTTGATGCCTTTCTGGTCGCATCAGAGAGGTCTGAGGTTCTTCTCTGGGCCATGGATAAGCGTATAGTAGCTCCTGAACAGTAGGTGAGAAATGTTAGTTCTCGCATTTGCCCCTCTCCGCCCCTCTTCCTGGTTGCTGATCCGTCGCAGCTCGAGATCCCGAGTATCTAGATCACCTTTGGGCCATTAGAAAGTTATGCCTCCGCGAATGCTGTTGCTTCGAACCAACAGGCTTCTCCTGGTGTCTTTCCCAAAGCGACACGCGCATTTGCCGGCGTTCATTACGTTGTGGATTCGAGGCCCTTCCCAGGACGAGGCGAACACCATGGACGATTACTTGCTCGAGAGTTGTGGCTGGGCGGAGTATATCATAAGCTGGGTCATTTGGCGTCCATCACTTGATTATACGCGGCAAAGTAGCAATGTCCACCAGCTCTCGAACCTCCAGTACTGCGAGCGTCGAGAATCGGATTGACCCCCGTATCGGGGTTCAAGGCCGCAGGCAACAGCTTTCCAGCCCGTTTACGTATTCTACATGCTGAGGACCCTGAATGAGAAGAAAAGTCATCTTCCAGTCCACAAGCCAGACCTTCCAGAATGACGAAGCCCAAACTTGACAACAAACGCACTCATTGCAATACCATGCACCACTGCAGAGTATGAGTATGCTCTCTGATTTGATGTCTTGCGTGTTGACTATTATTGAGTCGGCGCAGTTTGACATGATTGATGAATACCTCTGGTCATGCCCATTGCTGGTAGTGTGGACATTGCTCTCTGGTTCTCCGTTGCGGACACAGTCTTGAGATATCCTTCCACTACGAATCCGCAATTGGATCGTCATAATTTATCGACATCTTCAGAATGACAGGCTTCTCTCGAGTCTCCCTCGTTCCTGGACCTGCTCAATGGAGAGAATGTCGGCCCCACACCGGAAATGGTCAAGTAACCACGCCCCGTCGCGACGACAGCCAAGAAGCTCCAGAAGCAAATGGCGTTACCGGCTTGGAAGGTAGCAAATCTACCAGTATCGAATAGCCAGCATTGGTCGCCTGGACTGTGATCCGTGGGGTGAAACAGAGAGTCTTCAAGAACGAAGAAGTGGCGGAAGAAGCAAGAGTCACTGCAGCTATGGTCGCGCTAATCTCTCCCGGAAAAGCGGACTGCAGCAAATGATCGGTGATAGGATGGGCTTGCATACTTCTTGACTCCTGGAGTTTGGTGCTATGAATTTATCCCCGTCAGTCGGTTTGATCTTTGGGAACCACCTGTGGAAATCCTCGCTCGTTCAGTACCAGGGCCTGTTCCGCCATCTCTCTGCTTGTGATTGTTATTTGATGGATTTCATTGCCCTCAGGCGAACGGATTTCGTAAGCTGATGGTCTAACAAAAGAAGATGAAAGTTTGTTGTTGACGTGCAGTGAAATTTGTTCCATTCGATGAGATCGCCGTACTCCTTTTCCCTATGGCCAACCTTCTTTTGCTAGTATCCTAGACGGGGATCGATATTCCTCCTATGTTGCGTTCCCATATATATAAAAGGGCAGTTCGTCCAAGCGAGTGTTCGTGGCATACGGCGTCGATTCTACACTGCCTGTGAGCCAGCCGCTATTTGGAGCGTAAGTATGACCAGGGGCTGCTGAATAATTATACTAACATGATCTTTCAGACTCCTCGTTGTTCGATGCCACACCCTCATCTTTTCGACGCCTTTCCTCTGGCTGATTTGCTCTAGATCCACAAGCGCGGTCTGATCAATTCCAGGATGACTATATTCGCATGCTGAGAGATCCCGTCTGGATTGTATTCCTCTGCGGAAACCCGCAAGCTGGCACGCCTTCTCCAGGAACGCTCGGTCATACCAATGTATTGCCCCTAGGAATCGGCTACATTGACGAACAAAAGTGTATGCGGGGACAGCTCTGGTTGTGAGGTAGTGCGACATTCTCTCGTCCCTTCAACAACCGCATGTCCTCCCTGGAGAATCAATCTTACAATCCACCTAGCAGCCTTTGGCTCGACTGTCGCCAGAGCCTTGTCCTGAAGGTGAAAATACGAAAATCTCAACTCATTGTGGCTGCTTGGAGGAAGGAGCGATACGTATTCCCAATCGAGAGGTTTCTTGGCGTCAAAGTCCCCAACAAGTCATATCCGGTTGTCGTCAATGTCGAAATCGACCATGCAAAATTCTCTTCCATTTCGATATGTGTCCTTTCGCACAGACGCTCCGCCAGAGATGGCGCAAATGTGAGCTTCCATGTCGACCACTTAAGGAGGTATTTTGAGGCACCCTCCAAGAAATTTGTCTGAAGCCATCGGTGCGTACCTCTTCAGCTGGATATATAGTGTTGAGAAAGCCCCCGCAGACCTCGGTCCTTGTGATTGAAGTCGAAGCAAGTGCGAAGATCGGATTGCTATTCCCCACCAAGGTGCCTCAGAGTGAATAGTTACAACGGCGGCCAGGCTTCATCTTTCAATATCTTGCGGCAGAACGCCTCTTCCCGCCTTATGAGTCATGAGGTTGAGAGCACAATCGCAGGCGTGAGATCCACGGAAGCCATGAGACTCCAGCAAGGGGCTCCCAGGTGGCTGTCTCTTTCGTGAACTTCACCTCTGCAGAGCAAAAGTCGAAAGAGCATCTCCCGCCTAGAATTCAGAATCACTTCTGGAAATTTGGAGTTCAATCTGCAATGAACACGTCAGCAGCAATGCCGTCTCGAATGTGGGGGCCATCTTACAGTTTTCTTCGGTCCTATGTTGCTTTCGATGCTTGCGGCTTGTATGAATACACTGTGTATGCTGCTGGAGTGACAGCGTACCGACAACTTGGCGCCTTCTAATGCTATACCGGGGAGCACTTTGGGCACTTTGCTTCATGAACGCTGTTTATCTCATCATGTACGCAACAAAAAGCGAGCAGCAGATAAAGGTGTATGTTGATAACATGAATACGTTAATTAACAGAATGCCGTCGCCCACCTTGCGAATAAAACAAGTTCCTTCCCGACCCCATTCCCGAGGGATACGACCATACAAGAATTTCAGGTCAACGTGCTGTCGTAAGATCTTACGTCGTCTTGCCGTCTCCAGCATATTCATAACACCCACCTCAGCGATGCCTTCCAAGAACCCAGTTCATCCTTCCAGCTCGATTTGGTACGTCACTTGCCTCACTTGCCCCAATAAATGAAAATGACTTGACTGCTAACTGATAATATCTGAAAATAGAGATGCAAGAGTCAGAAGCCTGAATTTCGCGCTGTATTTATCCCCCTATCAGATGCCTTTTATTGACTGGGTCTTTAAATGCGGCAACCACTGGACTTCCAGAAGATCACCAGCCATGAGTTCGAACACACTTAGAACTTGTACTTCTGGGTCATGTTAGCTTGTTTATCTCTAATATGGAGAGAAGACTTATATGAGCTGTGTTGGAATGCGAGACCTCGTCGCTCCCTCCACAGCATTTGCACCACCGAGACGGCGTCAACATGAGGCCTGCAAACTATCAGCAGCTCTTCTCTTAGAAATCTCACGACGTACGTACCTTCTACCCCGCAACCAGGCGTCAAATAAGAGATTCTGGTTCTTTTCCAACTTGGCAGGCAAATCTTCAACGTCCGCCTGCATGGAAATAGCCACCAACCCCACACTGCGCCCAGCACATCCCAGCCGCAGTGGGAGACCCCGATATTACCGAAGATATCGACAGCCTCTACGCAAATCCGCCCCCAGTAGCGCTTCAAAGACGTACTCACACTTCTCCTAATCTGACATCAAGTTCCAGATGTCAGTGGCCATGCCGTATCAAACATTCATCTCCCAGACTCCCGCCACTTCCATCATGGCATTTCTTCGTTTTCTACCAGTGGCACGAGCCATACCTCCAAGCACCCCCGAGACCTCCCATATTATGAAGCATGAATCATCGAAAAAGCATCACGTCGCTCCACATCTTCGAAAGTCGAGAGTGAGGTTTCAGGAAAGATATTGTCTTCATTCACCTCAAGAAGAGGTGGATGCTCCTTGACGTCTGGTTTTGATGGCTCTGCTGCTAGCTTGCGTCGTATGGGCGTATGAGGTGCACGTTGCCAGGGTTGTACGTCCCGAAAAGCTGATCTGGACTCGGCATGCCCTTGCTAGCCTTCGTAGCAGGCTAAGCAGGGCTGCATATATTGCTCAAAGAAACAAACAGTCATGGCAGAGCCGGTCGTGCGGGGCCATAAAGGACGAGGTCTTCATTTTCGGGCAAGTGGCAGCAGGAGCAGACACCAAAGGAATGTTTGCAGATATGTGATCGACGCAAAAAGCGACGATCACACTGAACATTTACTCTGCTTTTGTCCAATCCAATCCTCCTGCGCAACCACATCGCACGATACCATTGAATTTTCCATCGCATCTTTTGTGTATCCTGGTTGGTCCTGTAGGGTTCAATTCGGCTCATGTCGGTTTCCTTTCATGGAGAAAATCGTGATTCAGAAAGGGACATATTTTCTAGTGCTTTCTTTGGGCGGGAGATGTGCGGGGAGTTCTTTGTGTTGGAAGTTGCTTGGCGGAGCTTCTGGTAGTCCTGGATAGTGAGAGGAGGAGGGCTGACGGGACTAAATGGCTCGAGAAAGTATCGAGGCATCGTATGACCCTAAACAGGCGGAAGCCCGTTGCTGCATCGAACTGAAAAGAACGGGATTGAGGACCCAAATAAGCCAATAACGGGTTCTTTGGAGGCTGGATTACCAGTCGTCGAATGTCCGGGACCTGGGGGATATGCCGTACTGGACTGCTGGTTCATTGTCTTGAGGGTTCCCCTTGTCGCCATGCTCGAGCTTTTGGAATCGCTAGAAGTCGCTTTCAGAAGCCTTCGATCTTCTGAAGGTTTCCAGGAATTTTCTTTCCAAGGAGAAAGACCAGTCTGTCGTCTTGTTTCCTGGTTCCTGCGTATTTCTTGTTGGGTTTAGTTCCCAACCCAAAAAATTAAGCGATGGATCAAAAAGTCGACTCGTCCGCCGGTGTAAACTCTGCCCAGCACTCTAGAACATGGATTTCCGCCGCTCGACTCAAGTTTAGTATTCCAGATTTTAGAAGAACTTTCCTTATGTAGGGATCTCGGCAAAGCCATTCTACGACAAGCCGTTCACTTGGCGGCATAGCGCCCAGTACTGCTCGCCAAAGCCCCCTGACTTGACAACGAAGCTATCAATCTTTCCGAGTCGTCAATGAACGAATTCCGAAACGAATGATGCGAAGGCCACGGATGGAGATTTTCCCGGGAGTTCTATCAGTTTTTGAGTGATATCCGGCTTGATTCGACCAATGGCAGGGTGGAAACGGGATGTGTGTCAACCGGAGAGTGAGGAAGGCGGCTAAACGGCTGGAAGGTGTACCGGACGCTCTGGAGGGCCGAATGCAGTAATATGTCCCCTTCTTCCGGGTTCCGAGAAGAGAAGGAGACTGCGAGACGATGAGTTGTTGTATTCGGACCTGCGGAACTCCGGGTACCAGAAGTATCTCCAGCCAGAGCCTTTGATACTTGGATGTCCGAAGGATGAAAAGGGGTAACCACAGGGCGGAGGGACATTGTAACTTTGAGCGAAGCAGACTCAGTCCAAGTGATCCATCCACTCCAGGAGCCATGGCGCAAATCTTTCCTTCTCGGAAGAATATCATGTCAGCCCCAGCAGATCGAACCGGTGGACAAGCTCTCTCCACAAGGAGACAGTATGTCATGAACAGTAGTTTCGCTTGCATGACCCTTCCCAAAAGGGACCATTCATGGTCTCAGAGCTAAGATCGACAGTCGTACATTCCAGTCATTTTCCGGCATGGGATTTGCACACGAATGAGTCAATCTACAAATCGGTCACAATACATTCAGCAGTGCATGGACATAGGACTAAGATGCTATTTATATGTCTAGACGCTTCTACGAGATCGGCAAAGTTTAAAAACCCGCCGCACTTGGTCAGCGCCACCTCTTGCGTGACAGAAGCACTTCTTTCGGCAGTCCCTTAAAGCCTATATCCAAGTATTTGCACGTTTCCATTTCGAGACACTTTTGAAATGTCCGACTAGGCCCGGACGATTCTTTATCTTCCCTTCTTTGCTCAACCAAATATCGGTGTACAAGCACCAAAAGCTCCCAACTCAATAGCCGCCAAATCACTCAGTTTTCATCACAAAGAAGGCCAAGAACCTTGATAAATTCCAAAGATATGCCACACCTAAGATACACGATTTTCCAGACGGCGTATGCCTTGAATTCGAGCTATTCCTGCGTGAGATTTCTTCCCGGCAGACCTGCTCACGCGAAGAACAGTCAACTAGAAACTAGACAGCAAAACTTCCTCAGCGTGTGTTGACTTCCCGGTTCGAACACTACCTGAATCTAAACCTTCCCGCTTCCCGCTTCCCTCCTTTTACACCTCCACGGCCATCTCCCTCCGCTCCCTCCACCAAAACCAAGGACGCAATGCGTATGGCCTCCCTTCATCACCTTTGCCCACTTACTATCCATGAATCCTTCCGAATAATTATGTATGGTTGCATGACTTTCATAAGCATGAGCCATGGCAAACTCGGAATTTCAAACAACGACGTACCCCTGAACCCCCTCGCTTAATTCCAACCCCTTCCCCTTTCTTTAATAAACCATCCAAACAGTGCAACGCAGTGCTATCAAGTTCCTGGATCCCCACTTTATCGAAATCCCTGCTTCAAAGTTCTACAAATTCCTTTATGTACAGGACGAGACGCGCTAATTTTCTATGTACGCCAGGATTTTATGTGACGAAAAAGGCTTTTTACAAGTCCCAAGCGGGGGATTCAGCTACGACTTGTATAATGTCTAATTAAAGTCTCCTTATCAGTACTATCAGTCTCCTAATTGGCTCTTTAAATGTAGATATATTCCAGCTATCAACCATCCCCTATTCACCTTCTTCTAGTCGAGATATGGTAGGAGCACGTCAGTAATGCCTGACTTATCCTGAAATTATTCTCACTATTTCACTTTGCCCAATGCCACTTTATATAGCCCAGGAATGTGGGTAGTAATTTAATTTCAATCCTCAAAAGCTCATTACACTGTAGATTATAATCCACGGACCGCCTCACCACCACAAGCGCCGATCACCCTCCCAAACCCATCCTCGTCCACACCATACCCTACCTATACCTAGATAACCTTCTCAACCCACTTCACTTCAAGGCCACCCAAGCTTCCACCTCCCCACTCACATACACCATCCCATCACCTTATCTACCACAACCAACTCCCTTCCCTTCCCTACTCCATCCCACCGCACAAATCTTCACCGTCCAGCATCCAGCACCCCCTCCACCAACCCTTCCAAAATTCAAACCCACGCGTTTACTTACATACTATACCATCTTAGCACATACCCCCATCTCGAAATAACCAGTTTTATATTACATTACCGTAATACCTTAGTCGGTACTGCTCCTACAGACCAGCGCTGTCGAAACCCTTACAGTACCCCGCACGTCCATCCCCAAAACCAGCCTCAACCATCCTCAACGCAGGAACATTAAGCATCACCCGTTTATATTCTGTAGAAATTAGAATTCCAATACCCTCCCAGGCGTGGTGGTATGGCGCGAGTATATTGGGTGATGATTTGGGGATTTTTTGGGGGACTTTAGTGGTGTATAGTACGCGCTGAAGATGCGGGGTGTTTCAGGCGAGTGGAGCTGGGGGTTTAGTGATGAAGCCTGAATGGAATGGCGAGAATCTACCGGTTGAGGACAGTACCCTCCCGGTTCTCAAACGCATATTTAGGAATAGGGCAGCTACCTAGGTAGTGATACCATCAACTTTCTAAATCCCTTTTACACTATAGTTCCTCAGGCATACTCAAGCTCATTTCCCGATTCGGATTTCGTTTCGTCGCATATCTAGAAAGTATCTCGGCCAATGACATGAACTTACGCTCCTTACATGAAATCCCCTTTTTGTACATAGGTAGGCAGAATACATAGCACTGACAAAATACTTCGTCTTTGTAAATATTGATTATATCATGCATAATATAACCATCTTCTTTTCTTCCTTCTCTTAGGGAGGTATAGAAATTTGTGCGAGGTAGGTATACCCAGATACCAGAAATACTAGGTACAGAAACATTAACACCACCAACACCAAGCTGTGCAACAAAATGCCATCCACGTATAACAATTAATCCCCAAATCATAACGCCCGCTCGCTCGCTATGCTCCAATCCATCATCCAAACCCAAAAATCACCCCCCTCCTCATTCCCCAACCCTCCTCAACATAAAAACCGGCCTCCCCCCATTCCCCTTCCCCTTCTTATCCTCATACTCCCCAACCAAACCTTTAAAAACCCCCAACGGCCTCTCCTCCATCCCCAACACGCGTTCCTCTTTCCCACACATAATAACCAGCCTATAATTCTCCCACGGCTCGTTGATGCCGTATTTTTTTAGGGCGGCCGGGAGCACGGCGTGTGTTCTGTCGTGCGGGGAGCAGCGGAAGGATTTGGTGATTTCGAGGTTTGCGGTGGAGGAGGTGTTGGCTTTTGAAGGGGAGGGGAGGGGTTTTGATGTGGATGAGGGAGGAGGGGTGATATTTAGGTGGAAGGAGGAGTGGGAGGATGGCGGTGGTGGTGGGAGAGGGAGTTGTGAGGAGGGTGCTGTGAGGGCGCGGGGTCGGGAAGAGGACGATGAGGGTGGAGATCCGGATGGTGGGTTTAAAGTTGGGAAACGGCGGGACATTTCTGCGAGGACGTCTGCTATTAGATTGCTGAATCGGGAGTCTGGTAGCTCTGCCAGCTTCTTGCGCGCTGTGTTGCGTTTGCTGTCCAAGCTGGGATCTTCTGGTAGGCATCTTGTATTCTGACCTGAAGACTGCCGTCTACATAACTCGTCGTAGAAATCTAGGACCATGTCATCGAGTTGTGGTTCTGACAATCGAGTCAATTTCTGGACATGACGAGGACGGGGTTCGTGGGCTGGGATGTTGGAGAGGTGGGCTTTGAAGGCTGCGAAGTGGGTTTGTGCTGTTGAGTATGGTGATGATGATTCGGGTAGGTTGGGCAGGGCGGAGGGGCGCGCGCCTTCTGTTGCTCGTCGGCGGGTTCGGGGGCGGGGTGTGTAAGGTGGTGGGTTTTCGTCTGAGCTTGATGTTGGGATATTATTTGAAGATGGAGAACGAATAGCTACGCCTGCAGCTTGGGAGATGCTTTCTAGGCCATCAATCAGGCTTTTCAAAGCCTTGATCTTCTCTTCGAACCTTTTCGCGTCGCTGGATGCCCATTTAGCGATTGAGAGGAAGGATTTTTGTTTTTGGTTCTCTTGCATTCGTTGTTGGAGGACTGTGGGGTTCGGAGAGCCTGCGAAGAGGGAGCTGAATGATTTCCATGCGCGGAGGGTCTTGGGTTTGTCTTCGGACGATTTAGAGGATGACGGTCTTAGATCATATTTCCGTCGAATTATTTCTATCTCTGATAGGATATATGCAATGCTATGTATTGTCTGAGTGACGGTCTTTTCAATGTCTCGTCGATTAAAAATATGGTTTGCTGGACGATCGTTTTCTTCGACTTCTAATCCAACCTGTGGGAGGTCAGTAAAAACGCCAAGGATCTGGTAGGTTGCACGAACGGATTCACCCCAAAGCCGGACTCGCAGCCACTGGATTGACAGCTCGGTGCACAATAATTCATACTCGGAGCCGAATTCCTGTGAGGCTAGAAGTGATTTCAAACTGTCGGAGCAGCCTTGAAAAACAGACGCAAGGGAAGCCATGGCATCACGATGGCGGCAGCAAGATTTGGATATTAGGTTACTGGACTCAACAATCAGTGAAGACGACGAGTCGGCAGATACATGGTATATTCAAGTCGAAATTGAGTGGCAAAGCGGAGGAATGGGAGTTTGGTGGAGCAGGCAGTGCTTGTATCAGAGCATTGTCATCGTAAGACCAGGCGCGAAGGAAGGAATTATGAAGTTGTGAAAACGGACGGGGACGGGGACCTCGCGAGAAGATAACAAGAACAAGCAGCGGTCCGTGAGGCTCAACGACGACGAGGGCAACAGAGGGGTTGCGAAAGCGCCTTGCGCTATGAATACTTGGACTTGTATGCGTTGGTGCGATGAAACGAAACAGATGGACGTGAGTGGTGAAGTCTTGATTTCTTGAATTAGATCAACATTGCAGCCAACTGCAGCCAACTGCAGCCATCTGCAGCCACGCCAACCATCGTGGCGATATGTGACGGCGAGGTGATGTGAGGTTGGGGGCTACGACGCAGCCAAACAAAAGAAGGCGGTGCCGATGATGATGGTTTTTGAAACGGGAATCCGCCAAATCTTCCCCTCGGAAATGAAGTGAACAAATAGGAGTCTGTGAAACAACCCCGCGTCTATTTGAAGGATTTTGCCGCCAAGATGGTGATGGTGATGGTGATGAGACTTATGAGAGAGAGAGAGAGAGAGAGAGTTGGAGTCAAATTGTCAAATACGTGGGATGCACCGATATTTGCTAGTTTGTGCCAAAGTATCGAGATGTAATTGATCTGATAATTTGACTATCTCAAGAGCCTGCAACAGCCTGTTGTGTTTCTGAGTGAAATATATTTTTACATCTATTGATCTCGGAAAGCTGCGTCAATTGAGTCTGGACCCGCTGGACCCGCTGGACCCTGAATCACATCTCTTATTCTCCAAAGTACGTACATGTGCAAGTGCAAGTTCGGACCCCGGTCATATCTGAAACGTGGGTTCTATTTTGGCGGTCGTTGCTTCCCACTAACCTAACCGCAATCTGTCCATGATCTATCCAGAATCCGGTTTAAACAGTACAATAATCTCCGCAGCTAAACCTCAACCGGCAGCTCCGAGAGTGTCAAGAGCAACGAAACCACGCCTCGCCCCGCACTACCAACCGTGAGATTGCGTGCGGGTGTGTTCACGGTGATGGTTACGACCAGTCATGGTGATGTGCCCCTTAGGAGTACATCTTAAGATTCGACACCGGGTTGCGCCAAAACAAATAAACAAGAACTCTATTTGTATCCACTGTATATACATAGATATAGAAATCAAATACCGAAATATTCGTGCACCCTAGAATCCTGCAGAAAAAGTAATCAACCTGAAAATTCAATTGTTACGCGTCGCGGCCAATCAATCAAACCCCTCCTTGGTCCCTCCTTGGTCCCTCCTTGGACATCGCGACCCAGATTGTTTATTTCGCTTCTCCACACGTCTTTCATGCAGGTCCCTGCTCCTGCTCCTGCTGCCTTTCCTTTTCATTTTCTTCAACAAACTCCCTGAGACACGACATCTGTCATTTTTGGAGATTCAGTTCAATTCCAATTCCATCTCCGCCTGCATCTGCATCTGCATCTGCAGTCTGCGCCCATACATCCACTGCACATCTCAGAGACAGGTCGAAACCATGGCACTACAATCCGCCTACAAGCAATTCCTTGCTGCCCCGAATTCCTCCTTCCTCTCCAGCGACGCGTCGCTGCACTACATCACGACTCTGACCTCCATCAAGGGTTCTGCCGAGATCATCAAATACCTCAATGGCCAGAGCCACGAGCTCAAGAAGAACGAGGAGAAGTTCTTGGACGTGGTGGAAGGCGCAAACAATCTAGCCGCAGAAATTCACACCACCGTGGAATTTGTTTCAGGAGGCGGCGCATATTTACCCAGCTTGGACGACAACTTCCTCGCGGATCGCATTGTCACTCTACCAATTGTAGGTTGTCTCGGTCAAATAACTAAGGCTTCACTAACTCTACTAGATCCACATCGTCTCCTTCGATGGCAACGGCAAGATCCAACAAATCCGACAAAGCTGGGACCAGGGATCGCTTCTCAAGTTGATCGATGTTATTGGCAAGACTGGGCGCAACTGGCCAATCCGTGATGGAAAGGATCAGATCAAGTTGATTGCATCAAGTGTCAAGTCGGCCGGCAAGTCGTCTGAAGACAATACCTCCTCACACATCGACGAAGTCTCCCGATCCCGAGCCACCTCTACGAATGCTATGCGCGATCCTCATGCCTCCTTGAACCTCTTTGCGCCCCGCGAGAAGAACCTCCCAGAATCCACATCAGCAGCACCTGTTGCCCGCGCATCTTCAGCAAAGCCACCACCACGAAACTACCACGACTTGTTCGTTGGCAATGAATCAGACCAATCACCTGGCTCACCTACCAGAACTCCTGTTCGTGAGCGCGCCGAGTCACCTTCGAAAAACAATGTCATGGCAAAGGGTGGTGCTTCAAAGAGTTTTGCGCCTTCGCGTCTCTTCGATACCGAGGAGGTTGATAGCCCTGTCAAAGCCTCTCCAATGAAGGAAACCAACCCCAAGAAGTATCAGCACTTTGACTTTGGCGATGGACAAGATGCCCCCGCACCGCCCACGGAAGTCAAGAAAAGCAGACACGGAAGCCAATGGCAATTTGATGATTTCAACACCCCAGCAAAGGCTGTCCCAAGCAAAGTTCTTCGCACCAACGAAGTTCGACACTGGGGTAACGAGGATGATTCACTTGTTGATAGCCCGATCAAGAACAAGAAGGTTGACAAGCCTCGCAGAGATGCTGAGACTCACTTTGAATTTGTGGATGATGGTGGCCCTGAGGATGGAACCCGTCGCATTGTTGGGCGACCTCGCGGACAAGGCCAGAACAATGGTCTTGGTCTGTACAAGAACAACCTCTACGATGACGAGACTGGTGGAGAAATGGGAGGCGACGAACCTACCAAGTTCCGCCCTATAGCCAACACCAAGGACCGCCGCAAGGACTTTGACGCCCACTTCGCCATGCAAGACGAGTCACCAGCACACACTCCTACCACCAAGCACATCTCCGAAGACCGAGCCAAGGTTGTCAAGATGATGGACGCCAACTGGACCGCCTACGACGAGTCACCCAACCAAAAAGAAAACGTCCCCGCCTCACCCTCCACCTCGCGAACAAACACCAAAGGTCCGCTCTCCGAAGCCACGAATGTCATGTCCCACCGCAACGACGGCCACAAGGGTATCATGACCGGTGGTGACGGCATGGGAGGCAAGAAAGGCACGAGCCGTCAGTGGGGAATTGGCGATGAGAGCGATAATGAAGAGACGGCAGCTATCAACAACAAACCGAGTAAATTCCGCACTGGCAAGCAGCAGGGCAAGAGCCAGGCTACTGGGGGTGATTTCTGGGATTTTTGAGCAGAAGAGAAAGAGGGAGTGACGGCTGTTTAATGCGCTAATGAGTACGAGTCTTATGAGTACACAGCATGGTTTTTCTTTTTAACGCATGACTTGCGATGTCTTTTCCTTTTGAGGTGTTTCTTTACTGCCGCGGACGAAAGAGCTTTTCCTTTTGAATTTGAGGTGTGGTGTGGTATACTGATGGTAAAAAATTGGGCGGCAATAGTGTCATTGATGGGGAGTTCTTAGCGGAAGGGGGAAGAAGAGGTGTATGTTATGATATGATAGGAATGAATGGATAGTTATCAATATGACTGTCTTGATTTTATACCCCCAGTTTCTAGTCTCGAGGCTTTGTCTCTGACTCTTTTCGTGAGGCGGATATAAAATTCCGCAAATGGGGTTTGTTTACGGCGGTAAATGACTAACCAACAGGTGCCTGGATGTACACATGTGCTTTGGCTGGTTGATAATGGGATGCGGGATTTTGAGGGGTGGGTTTAGTAGCGATCGAGGGGGGGGGGGAGGGCTTTTGGGGATGGGAGATGGGAGATGGGAGATGGGGTTGTTGTCACCGTGCTGGCTGCTGTCGTTTTATTTGCTGGATTCAGCACGTAGTCATGCTCTCTTTCGAATCTCCGTCTCTTGCCTCTTCCGAAAAAGCAGTCAGGTTTAACCTTTACGAGGCATACGGCGTAGTCAAGCAAATATCTTCACATCGTACATGCCGGCACCCAAGGC
>Ga0247778_1000258_pt1 | contig 86743 bp, 92 predicted proteins | sample UWRJL049202B5_FD_179939 | JGI IMG/M metagenome (GOLD analysis project Ga0247778, IMG submission 179939) | Plant litter microbial communities from Arlington Agricultural Research Station in Wisconsin, United States - UWRJ-L049-202B-5 | ecosystem: Environmental > Terrestrial > Plant litter >... | reverse complement strand
ACGAGCCTAATCGCTTAAGTCTGAGCACTTCAGGGTATTTGCACCAAAATCAAAAATGAAAATAAATAAATTTTCTAATTTTTAGTGATAGTAAAGATTATTACTATTTGTTTTTTATAATTTATAATTGTAAAAGAATTCTTTATTATTATTCTTGTACAATAACTAATAATTGGGGGAAGTATTAGTTTTCATAAGCCTGAAGCGAGGCTCGGTAGGCGCTGAAAACCCCCTGAAGTGCTCAGACTTAAGCGATTAGGCTCGTTAATTCAAGAAAGCTAATTTTTAGCGGGAAGCCCTGCAACAGGCTGTGGGGTCGCTGTTTGTGTAGCGAATGCCCCCCACAATTTAGAGCCCAGCACTGCGCATCAGAAGTTCAACTTCAACATGCCTACAACGGTGGCCAGGATTTTGATGACGATTTTCGTCGTAACTTGCCAAATCAGTGTTACCTTCACGTCTGTAAGTGAGTTCAAGAATTTAGGATATCACTTTTGCCTTCGCGGGGCTTCTGAGAGGGTGAATTTGCTCCGAGGTGCTGCCCAGCTTCGTGGTTTCGCTGAATGTGTCGAAGCTGGTAAGCTGCGACAACTTGTGTCAGGTTCTCGGTCTTGAGTGAGGGTGCCCTCGCTCTCGTGTCTAAGTAAGGTACTCTCCCTCTCCGTTATAGGTGAGATACCCCCGCCCTCGCTTGTGGGAGGACTACTCTCGCTCTCGTTTTTTTGGCTCTAGTATATTCGTTCTCGTATTTTGATTGTGGCACCCTCGCTCTCGCATAACATAGAGGCTACTCTCGCTCTCGGCTGGAGGTGGACCACTCTCGCTCTCATCTCAGATAAGGGGTACTCTCGCTCTCGCATGGATGGGGGACAGCTTTCGGTGCTCACTCTTGCATTAGGTAAGAGCAACTCTTGGTCTTGGGTGGTGCACTCTCGCTCTCACCGAGCCCCTTTTCCTCAATAGCATATTGCAACACTATGTTTGGTCCTATACATTTGACTTCATGACAAAAAGCTGAAACACGTCACTTTCATATCACTACTGGCGAAACAGAACAGGAAACAATCAGAAGAATAGTATAACTCAAAGTCAAATCGAAGATTCGCTACTATTCAACCTAGTGACATACGAAGTGCCTACTTTTAGAGACTAGTTAAGGACTCTCCAAACCAGCGCATGACGACTATTTTTCAACAGTCTTCAAGGTTCATCAGTAATATTCAGTTGGCTCAACCGCTGGAAAGTCAGAGTATGTAAAAATTCCAATTCGTTTTTGTTATATCGAGATAGGAAGATTAGTGAAAGTATATACATTTGAACTGAACTGGCGCTTGCAAAAGAGTGAAAACACTAAGTCAGAAACCTTCCAGCGCTCTTAGATGTTCGGTGAATCCGCGCCTTTGAAGACACTGGAAAGTACAAGTGACTGTTGAAGGTTGGCTTCTGACTGATGACTGAAGCATCTTGACTCAGACAGAATTCTTCATGATGAAACGCAGAAATTTTCGCTTCGCCAATGACTTTCCTAAGAACAATCATCTTGAAGGAATCTATTGGATCCAGTTGCAGGGCCATTCTCGTCATGTCTATCTTTCCATTGAACCAGCAGTAGGCCATTCTATCATCAGATGGTGGCGCAGTAGGAGAACCCACGCCAGTACATAGCTGGAATATACTTGAATCATATTGACCGAGCTGCGGGCAGGTCAATGAGGCGAAGTAGGATGGTGTGTATTTCGTAAATAATACCACAGCCTGGGCGATGGCCTCAACCCTATCTTGGGCCTGTGTGGAGACACCTTGTTGGACGGTTTCGAAAAAGAGGTAACCGAGGTTGTCGCCGTCCAAAATTGTGTCGGCATCGTACGCGCCATTTGTGAAGTCTGCAATCTACTGGAAGACTCAGTTGCTGGTGGTTGTAACATGCGGAGAACTCAACGACGCACGACGACGATCCCTCATGCCCACTACTAGCTGAATTTTGACAATTAACTAACTATAGCGCATTGCGGGGGCGGGATAGCCCTAATGTCTCTAATGAGGTTTGCAGAACTAATCTTATTATTGGATTTACAAATTATGAGCGGACCGGAACCGGACCGCGAGGGATAGTGGACAATGAAAAGAGCAGACAGAGTTGATAAGCCTTAGAGAACGAACATCTCGGGCACTAGGTAGAGGTCATCTTGGCAGCACCCAAAGCCATCAAAAGTCTATTTGAATCACCAACCTCCAACTGGCAGGTGGATTGCAGACCGGGAGTTCTCTTCCTTCCGGTAGAGAATGTCATGGCGGAAAGATGCGGATGGGAGGCGGTCATGATGGGGGGAGAGCTGCACATTGCAGCCTGTAAGATCTGAAAGAAGTGGAAGATCGTCATCCAAATGCGGGGATTTCAGAATCATCTACCCCGGAGAGGTTTAAATCCTCGGGAATGCATGCATAATTGTTCTATGATCTCGCCGTGGTAAAGAGTGAAAACCTTCATCGCAAGTTACAATTCGGAAAGGTAAACAACGGTGCCGCGAGACTTCGTGCTGACAAGCATGTGTAGCACATGAGCAATTGCATCAAGATTGTAGCTAAAAAATAGATGTGCATTCCAGTCCTAGTACAACAGTAGTCTAACGATCAAAAAGGCAAACCTCGACTCGTGGTCCACCGCCACCTGTTCATGCATCACCCGGCCCAACAGGCGGCGCCGGCATGCCCATGTTGAAAAATACAGTCTTGACCTCTGTGTAATTCTCAAGCGCAGAATCGCCGCACTCGCGCCCAATACCGCTTTCTTTGTAGCCACCTACATCACTTCACATCAGCTTCTGTCAAACGTAGAGTAGAGGATACAAACCAAATGGCATAGACCAGTGCACGAAGTTAAACATATTGGTCCAGACCGTTCCAGCTTGCAGCGCGCCCGTGACGCGCACCGCACGCTCGTAGTCTTTGGTGAAGATTCCAGCGGCCAGACCGTATGTGGTATCGTTTGCGAGCTCGATAACTTCAGCCTGTTTGGGTGAAGTTGTCACTATTTTAAAAGGATGCTAAGGGGAAGCGGCAGAAACTGACCTCATCTTTGAAGCTGACTACGTTTACGACAGGGCCAAAAATCTCTTCACGCATAATCTTCATATCGGGTTTGACGTCGGTGAAGATTGTGGGCTGCAGAGGAGTCTGTATTAGCGTTGGCGTCACCTTGCACTGCTTGAGCTCCAGCTCACCTCGATAAAATATCCCCCGTTTGTCGACTCGACCTTATTCCCTCCCAAATGCAGCGTTGCGCCCTCCGCCTTGCCAGCCTCGATGTAGCTCATTATCTTGTCATATTGCATTTGACTGTTTTGCGGGCCCTGATCAGTCTTTGATCCGAAGTTGTCGCCAACTCTGATAGCTCTCAATTTGGCGGTGTAGGCAGACAGGAATTTATCATAAACATCTTCGTGAACGTAGATGCGGGTTCCAGCGTGGCAGGTTTGACCAAAATTCATATGAATGCCCCAAACGGACCATTCAACGGCTTGGGCAATGTCGGCATCGGGGAAGACAATGTTCTTTCGACCGTCAGTGCAAAATGTTCATATTCAGATATAAATACCAATATCGTCTTACCGGACTCTTCCCACCAAGTTCAAGTGTGACTTTTTTCAGGTTCGAATCAGCCGCCGCTTTCATAATCGCGCGACCGGTCGCTGTAGATCCAGTGAAGGCAACTTTGTCAACGGCCATGTGTTTTGCGATTGCAGCGCCCACAGTCTTCCCGTAACCGCTAACCAAATTGATGCTGCCAGCCGGAAAGCCCGCCTTGTCGATCAGCTCGCACATTTTCAGCGCATTGAGAGGTGTGGTTTCCGCGGACTTGATAACGACTGTATTGCCTGTTGCGAAAGCCTTCGTTGGAGTTAGTAAAATGCTGTAGCATATGCTTTCGCTTCTTAAGGGCCAGTTACCGGTGCGATTTTCCAAGTGAACATGAGTAGTGGGAAGCTAGTAGGGTTGTCAAATCGCTGCAAAGAATCTTGGTCTGAGAATTCAACTTACTTCCATGGAATAATCTGACCGCATACGCCAATTGGCTCTCGCCGCGTGAAGCCAAAGACTTTTGGGATATCGATATTGCTCTGACCCATGACCTTGTCTGCCCACCCTGCATAATATCTCAATGTACCAATACTCCCCGGCACATCCAGATTTGCCGCTTGAGTCCTTGTCTTGCCTGTATCCAACATCTCAATCGCGACGAGCTCTTCAAAGTGCTCCTCCATCAAGTCAGCCAACTTGATCATGCATTTCGCACGGTTTACGGCGCCGAATTCCGCCCATTCTTTGCTCTGGAAGGTACGACGAGCAGCGCTAACAGCTCTATCGACGTCCTCCGCGAGGCCTTCTTGCACCTGAACAATTTCCTTGCCAGTGGCGGGGTTTTCGGAGGGGAAAGTCTTGCCGGCTTTGGCGGCGACAAACTTGCCATCGATGAATAGGCCAGTTGGGAGGGAAATAGATTTACCCCCTGCCTCGATCGTTACGGATGCCATATTGAAAACAACCGATATCTTGGAATGCAGTATGCGTAAGAAGAGCTTTGAGATAGAAATCAATAAGGCGGTCCTTGGACCGCTCTATATCCGTTCTGCCCTTCTCCGTCCTCTCCTCGGCCCCTGTCCCAAGTGACGCAGCTCCTGGGACGACGGCGATGGGGGCTAGTGCTGCGGGGTGCACGGTTGACCTCATTGCGGGGTTGGTGGGGTTATCCCGGATGAGCTTTTTTCTTATTACCGAGTTTTCTCTTGTCTTGTCTCGACCACATTATTAGTATCATCATCATTTTGGTCGATGTACGTTTTCTATTTCTTTCTTCGGAGTTACGCTTCAGTTACCTATTAGACAATCGAGGTCAGCTGCATACAGTATCACATAGAGATGCTGCAATATTCAAGTAGACAACCATTTGTGGTTGAGAAGCCCCACCCGGACCGTGCCCGGGCCTCCGTTCCGCTCACAACTAATGCTCCCAATGGGTCTCAACTTGTCGGCTGGGTTTTGTTCTGGAAAATCGAACCAGTGCCTGTATTTGGGAGCTATGATCACCGATCTTGTGAAATAAAAACTTTGGCTTCGTTTATATGAACATTTGTCAACAAAGTGACGTAGGAATGATTTTTCCTTAACAGAGCCCACTCTTCCTGGTCTTTGGCAGGTCTGGTATCCATTACTACGACCATTATTGAAAGTCTTTCGACCTATTTAATTGACAGAATTAGGTGCCATAAAAATGACAAAGCTTACGGGAACCTCCCGTTTAGCTGGAAAAGTTGCTATTGTCACTGGTTTGTTCAAAGCCCCTTCTCTGCCAAGAAAATTTCCTCACTGCTCATAGGGGCTGGTTCCGGGTATGGCGCAGGCATAGCAAGACTCTTCGCACAAGAAGGTGCCAAGGTTCTGATCGCAGACATCAACAAAGAAGGCGGCACGCGAGTATCCCAAGAGATGCCTGACAGTATCTCGTTTCTCGAAATGGATGTATCGAGGCAAGATGACTGGGAAAATTTGATGACAGTCGTTGTATCACGCTATGGTCGGGTAGACTGTTTGGTTAACAATGCTGGAACGACGTATAAAAACAAAGTAAGTTCAGGATCGCAGAGTGCTTGAAATACACGGATATCTTACTAGTACTTCTAGCCTACACAAGAAGTCACCGAAGCAGACTTCGATAGATGCTTCAATGTTAATGTCAAGGGAGTCTATTTTGGGGTCGCAGCTCTGATCCCAAGGCTTTTGAAGCAAGGCGGTGGTGGTGTGATATTAAACATTGCCTCAGTTGGTGCAACTCGCCCACGACCCGGTTTGGTCTGGTACAATGCCTCCAAAGGTGCTATTTGGAATGTATGAAGCATATAACAAGTTATGACTCTCTATTAATATAGGTGTAGGCAACGAAAGGGCTCGCCGCTGAGTATGGGCAGCACCAAATTCGCGTTAACTCTGTATGTCCGCTGCTGGGAGGAACAGGCTTGTAGGTATAATCATTCCGATTTTCGATGCAAACTAAACTGTGAAAGATTCGAAGCTTTCTCTGGACTTCCAGATACTCCGGAGAATAGGGCGCAGTTTGTTAGCAATGTCCCACTCGGACGTCTCTGTGAAGCAAGTGATGTTGCAAATGCCTGTGTATTTTTGGCTTCAGATGAGAGCAAGTTCATCACGGGTATCAACCTTGAGGTTGACGGTGGGCGTGCCGTATAGACTTCAAGAAACGATTTCACATTTGAGGTACAAATTCTCGATATCATGCAGGATGTCTAATAATAAAATCACTATCACCAACCATGGGTCATTATATCGAGTTTACCACTGTATGAAAGCCCGATATTCACATAGATTAGAAGCTACTACTGTGTAGTTTGTCCACGTCAAGTGCGATTACTTAGGTATTTTCATGGAAAGGGTTCTTAAGCTTGCTACACTTCACTCATGCGAAAGCCTCAGCCTTGCATACCTCCGTAGAACTCCTATCGTCTGGGAGGTGGGGCTAAGTAATCTTAACGTGCTTCAAAGGCACTACGGGTGAAACGGTGCTCCAACCCGGACCGGGTAGTACACAACTATATACGTAACTTACCCCGCTATCGAACTAACAAAGTATCAACAAACGTTCGTTCTCCAGTTCTTTCAAGACGAGAAGTCAAGAAATAGGTTCCGGCCATCATCTCTGACCCTTCAATTGAATTACAATAATTCGGCCTAGATCATAAACAAGAACAGGCAAAGATGGCGACAATACCAGCAGAGGCAGCAGCTTTCCTAACGAATAATCCAACCGATACAACAAAGCCACTTGTTGAAATGCTCGAAAATGCTAATCTTGCACGCACTACGCTGGATGAACAGCACGGGCCAACAAACCACGCCTTTGAAAAGTATCAGAATATGGAGACAGTAGCTTTAGTGGTGAAGGAGCCTAAAGCCGATTTCAAGATGATGCCGATTATACTGGACGAGGTGCGAGATGACGAGGTATTGATCGAGATGAAATATAGCGGCATTTGTAAGTGAATTTGCTCTATATCCATATATTTATTGATCTCTTGCATTTATCTACAATATGTAGCTATTTGGATGATTCCCCAAAGAAGTGCATGGCCACTGCTATCATTTACAATAGAGACTAATAAATCCTTCAAAATAGGCCACACAGATATCGTCCTACAGCAGGGGCTGCTACCTATTGTGGAATTTCCCGCCATTTTTGGTCACGAAGGCGCTGGAATCATACGGGCCATAGGAAACAAAGTGAAGAACAAATCGCTCCAGCCTGGCGACTCCGTCTTACTTTCTTTTACGACTTGTGGCGTCTGCTCGGCGTGTATAGGCTCTCATCCAGCATTCTGCCATTCTCATGCAACTGTTAATCATAATGCTGTCCGAATATCTGACCGCACAACGCCTGCACGTCTCCCGACTGGAGAATCTGTCCGCAGTCAATATTTTGGACAATCTTCCTTCTCCAAACTAAGTGTTGTGAACGAGAAATGTGTAGTCAAATGCTCACATCCGGATAAAATGGAAGTATATGCTCCAATAGGATGCGGGATTCAAACTGGAGCTGGAACTGTGCTCAATGTCCTGAAACCCCGAAAGGATGAGAGTGTAGTCATTTTTGGAATCGGAAGTGTCGGGCTTGCAGCTGTAATGGCAGCGAAATACTTGGACGTTGGTATGATCGTGGCTGTCGATCTTGTTCCTAGCCGCCTGGAACTGGCCCGAGAGCTTGGAGCTACGCACGTCATTAATTCAAAAGAGATAGATGCCGTGACTGGGATCAAGGAAATCACCGAGGGCGGCGCGAATTATGCAATTGACTGTACCGGCATCATCAAGGTCATTGAGGATATTGTTGAAGCGATTGGTCCGGAAGGTACGGCAGCTGTTGTAGGGGTGCCACCTGCAGAAAAGAAGATCTCCATTGATCCTTTGAGCTTCTTATTAGCGAACAAAAAGCTGGTGGGAGTCATCGAAGGCGACTCCAATCCGGAGGTGTTTGTCCCAAGATTGATCGAGATGCATCAGGAGGGAAAGTTTCCAATCGAGAAGTTATCCGTGGTATATCCGGTAGAGAGATTTGAGGATGCGATTCATGATATGCATTCCGGAAAGGTATGCCAAAAATCATGCCCATTGCAAAACAACGAGATCCTAAAATTTCTAATTCTAGGTTATCAAACCGGTAATTGACTGGAGCCGTACCTAGGAAATCTAGTTGGTGCTATTCTCATGTGTATTCGACAAGCGTTACGACTTAAACATTGCAATTACTTTGGTTTCTGGAAAATCTTCCAATTGTGGATGGAGGCACTCTTGAACAGTTTTTCTGCAAGCCACCATTATTTCACTTTCAACTCATCTATTGTACAATGAATATTTGCTTGCGACAATTATGGAGTGATGAACATCAGGCACTACACAAATATCCGAAATCATCAATTTCGAAATTATTCTTAGCCACAAAGAATGTCTTCTGCACTGGCTATCCCAAGCCATCACCAAAGTTTGAAGCCGGCGCACCAAAGGCTGGACCAAACGATTCTGTATTATAACCTCCAACAGGCAAGAGATTGACGAGTTCTTCAAAGAATGGACTTGGGAGCTGCGATATTGCTGGAATTTCGGCGCAAGATGCTGATCTGCGATGCGGAGTTGTCGACATCTTTACATAGTCCAGGCAATCGATCAAATCATTCATGTCGTCTGTGGACAAGAGGATCTCTTGAGCTTCTGGGTCCACGAGCGAAGCATAGCGACTGCTATTGAGTCGAAATTCTTCAAGGCGGGAGAGCATCATCGCACAGCTCTTCCAGTAATATGAGAGTTCTTTCAAGTTCTGAACGCTGGCTTCCAACGACAAGCGTGCCGCTTCTCGGTTATGAGAATCGTCTGTATGAAGAAACATTGAATGAATTACTCCTGCTACCATGGTACAGTAACCATAGAATGGATCGTAGGAAGTCGTCAGAGCCTCGTTGGTTACTGACCTCACATCTCCCATTAGCCGAGATAAAGATCCCGCTGCTAATCGACATGCGTTGAAGGTTTGGATCAAAAAGCTAAGTGGTGCTTTCTGGCCGACACGAGCAAGTCTCCGTTTTATCAGGAAAGGATGATATACCAGGCATTGACATAGAAAGAACAAAGCATGATATAAGGCAAGCGGTGCGGCTCGGTGTAGGTCAATAGTGCCGTCATTTGATAGGCAGAAGCGACTTATTTTATCGGAAAGGCTCTCACGTAGCTCAAATTCGGACTCGTGTTCTAATATGACAGAATGGATAGAAGAGAACTTGGACCTCGGGTTCCATGGATGCATCCTTACCCCGGGTGACGTCTCTTCCTGTTCGCCAAGCGTGTATTGAGTACACCTCCCCAAGAGCGATGCAATCACGATGGTTTTCGCAAACGGACCCAGCTTGTTAATTGCACCAGTATTGTTCTCGTCCCTAAGAGTCTCTAGGGTCGGCGTCGATTGATACTGTCCGATCCTCCATTCGTTCTCGTCGCTTGGAAGTTGGAGAGAGCAGTGTTCCTCGAGAATAGTAGAAGGTCGTTCACGCCCGCACGAGACTAATTTGTCGCATAGGTAAAAAGACCAGAATACCCTCCTGCGTTCCTCTTGTTGTATTGGCGACATATTCTGATCTGGCTCTAGCATTAACCGGAAGTCTTGTGCCAGTCGAATGGCCAGTCCGACTTTTATCCACGAGGCTTGAGTTCGGCCCTCTATACATAGTTAGGTGAATGGACACTTGCATAGTATCTAACGACGTACCAGTATAGTCAACAATAGCGAGCAATAATATGGTTTGAACGATGCTTAGCTCTCCATCGCTCTGAATACCGTTCCACGGCATCACGATCGACTTCCATGACTTTTGTGCAAAGGTAGCGACAGCTGCGTTCTTATCTGTGTAGTGGGAGTCCAAGGAATATCGTACAGTGCTTGCTAACAGCGCGAACAACAAGTGCGTGGGGATTTCATTGAGCTCGATCTTGTTGCGAAAGCTAGGCTCGTGGAATAGAGAGTAGGGTTGATTGTGACAGTATCGAAAGTACAGATCGACGGAAGACCTAATCGTTTGTATTGATGGTAGAGCAAACGGTGAGGCTGGAGTTTGAGGTTGATTATGCTCCAGGATCGAGTGGGTCAATGAGGTTTGGGGGGACGGGTGTTCAGCTGGAAGACGATGCAATAACCCAATCTCATTGGTTTGTTCTCCATGCTCGCTGCGCTCTCTGAGGCCCGATATTTGCATTTTCAGCTCATTCAGAGATAATTGAACGACATTTTCGAGCCTGAAATATTGACTAAGCTTCCTCAAATAAAATAATGAGAAGTCAACTGTACCCCTTGACCGTTTCGATTACTTCCGTCATTTGGTTCTCTACGTCTGACAGACGAGCAGAAAGTGTTGTCTCGCGGGTATGCTATTTCACCTGATTTTAGCATCCTCAGCATGAGCTTAGAAGCATGTGCCAAACCTTGCCATTTTTGTTTTTACTTTGAAGCTTCTTGTTCGTCATAAGAGGCGAATCTGAGGACCCAGATTCGTCATCAGAATATGTGCAAGGTTGACCCAGACGAACGCAGAATGCACACTCAGGACGTTCGCCTGTGCAGCGCGCTTTCTTGCGTCTATAATCACATCAACTGGTTAGCAGAAATGTAAGTTATTCCAGACAACGAGAATAGTCTCACCTGCAATTCTCACAAGCTTGGCGAATACGTTTAATGGGGCGATAATAACTCTCTTGATCAGACATGTTGCAGGGGAAGACTTTTGTGCCAAGCGGACAGTTGAGAAAGTAGGAGAAAAAATGGATAATGGCCAAGGTACACATAGCAATTCTGATGTTCCCCGCCTTGAGTTTGCCGTAAAAAGTGGGCTAAACTATGTACAGAATTAAACTTTATTTATGACTTCCAGGTTGTCATTGGCTCGTGGCGTTCTAAGTCAGACCCTTGGAAACAGCGAGCCACATGGAGGGCCAAAATTGAGGCTAACTTCGATGCCACGGGGCAATACTTCGTACTGTATAAGAGTTGATCTATATTCTCATGTGGATTTATGAATATGGTTCATGTAAATGTCTACAGCTTCCGATTGCAAAGTTACAGTACGCGCTTTTCTTGCTTTGTTTGGCGACTGTATACAAAATATGACTTTCTTTGGTGTGCGGGGTCTTGCGTCTGTTGCTAGATTGGGAATCGGAAATGCGGGGTAGCGCGTCTGGGCCGAGATGGCAGGAAGCTAATTGCTCTTAGCAAAGGACCTAACAGGTACCTAGCGTCAGGACGAACCTCCGTAGTCATCGTAGATAGACTTAGACCTATAGGGTGGTAATCTACAATTGATGGGCGCCACCCATAGTCTAGTACTGCAAGGCTCTGGACGCTTCTGTCCTTTAAGGAAAAATGTTAAGCCCAGTACTTCTCTAGGGCCGGGAAAGAGGGATAGGGGCTGAAGGCTTAGGGCGAATCCTTCCACCGGCGCTGAAAAGCCTGCGGCAGGCTCCGCCAACTAAAGGCCTTGGTATTTATTGGCATCGAGTATTCAGTACCAAAACTCCCCATAAACATATGGTAGTCTTCTTAACTTGAAATACACCGAGTAACTACTTTGGCAACGATAGGGCCACATTTGAACATTCCTTGCTCCGAGATACTTTTCAACAACAAATTACGGGATTTGGTTCATGTCGAGCCTATCCATCACTGCTCTCTTGTTCTAGATCTTTGAAATGCAAGTGATCACCGCCCACCTAACTAATCAATCAGTGCTTGCATACTGATCTGCATAGGCTACATGCTTTTGCTTCATGGCTGGATCGACTGTTGGTCTTGCCCGCCTGATTGCTAGCTCCACTTCTCCATATGTGAAGGGGCGATATGATAGCTCCTGAGGGTTCCCAAACTTGTTCCACCCACCTTCCTCCGCCCCTTCGTGATCGTTATCACAAGGAACGCATATTGTACCACCTTCCCAAGGAATCCGTGTAAAGAACCGTGCCACAGTAATAGTTCGGATAGCCTTCCTCAGCTGAGACTCAACGAGACAGTCGATATCATACCCCGACAGGTTGTTCTCGAAACAGAGCAGGCCAAGCACACCGAAATCTTCAGGTTCGAGTTGGTGACGCACCTGACTCAGGGCGCCTTTCAGTATGAGTCCACAGCTCCTGCTGTTGGGTAAATCGACATGCAGTTTCAATGAGAGTCGACGACCGAACCCATCCAGATCAATATCGTGAGGTTTGTTCGTAGCCCCTATAATTATAACTTCATCTCGCGAATAGATCAAGTCGCTCCACTGGTTCTTGAGCTCGTTCTGTAGAAGGCGATAATTGTGCGATTGCATTGCGTCAGTTGCAGGATTGCAAAGGAGCCCATCGCACTCATCGAGCATAAGTACGGCAGGCGTATTGTGTCTGACTTCTTCGAATAACGCTCGTATAAATTTTTCAGACTCTCCTACAAACTTTGACATGATCGCGCTTGCTCGAATGTCATACAGGGAAAGGTTATATTTCTTGGCAAAGCTCTTAATCAGCAATGTCTTCCCTGTGCCTTGGGGCCCAAAGAGGAGGATTCCGGTCGTTGATCTTTGGCGCAGGTTGTGTGTGAGATGTGGAAAGTGGAGGAAAAAGCAGGCGAACTCTTCGAGAGCCATCTTAACATTCTCGATGCCCGCGATGTCGGCAAAATCTAGCACCGAATTTTCAGAAAACAAATCTACTTTCATGGATTTGATCGTCTCTCGAACTTGGATTTCGTCTTCGCTTCTGCCTCTGCTTCTTGCTGGAAACTGTTTGGTAGCTGCGCTGCCGCGGACCCCCCGGAAATCGAGGTCTTGAGAGTTGCCGCAGTGACTCGTCAAGTCTAGTCGAGAATCTGGGGCCGATTCACTTGACGTTGTAGCATTTATTGGGTGTTTTGACCGTTCCTGGGGCCCTCTTTTTGACTTATCCAGTATCTTTGGGCTCCCAACGAGCGCATCATTCGACTCATCATTATTGGCAATCTTCTGTTCGTTCGGCAAACCCGACTCTTTCGATTCTTCCGCAACGTTGAAATGCTCGTACATCCCATGGCCGATCAAGCCACCGTAGTTGAACAAACATTTGCCCAGAAGGTAAAAGAACTCCTCTGCCCCATAGACGTAGAACATCACTCGGAGATCCATGATTCTACAGTCCCAGTTGACGTGCTAAAAGTGAAGTTGCCACCTGGTCTCGACAGAAGACAAAGAATTCGAGTGCTAAGTCTTCGACTTGGGAACTTTGGAAGAAACTTCGTACGCATAGGATTTATAAACTGCGAGTCCGACTCTGGATGGAATTGAAGCAATGGTAACGTTGAAGTTCACGGCCACGGTCCGCCCAGGACGACATCACCCCGCATTACTCTTCTGCTCGATGACGAGAGCCAAACGACTTCACTAAGAGTAAAGCCCCACTAAACTACGGTAGCATAAAGATTATTGCGGCTTTAGCCAATTATATGTGCGGATTACAAGGTTGATGTTCCATTAAATCCGGTTCATCGGACATTTTACGTTCTACGTTGGTCCAAGGAAGCCCTCCTCCCTTCGACTGTTCCTGTCTCCTTGTATAAAGTTCTGAATGTTTCCGGTAACCCTAGACTGGAGTCCTCTCGCCTGCCATTCGACTGCTTCCGGGAAATTGTCATAACTCAAATTCTGCTCTCTTGCTCTCTTTCGCAGCCGCCTTGTCCTCAATAACCATACGCCATGAGACACAAAGAAGCTCAATTCCAGTGCTGCACTACGCTCATTTTCATTAGTAAAGAAAAGCTTCACAGTGTAGTTCACAATGCAAGGAAAGAGGGATGAGATCTCACCAAATCGAGTATAAAGATCCAAACAACGGGTCAAATGTACGCTGAGTAACTAGGATACACAGTATGGTGAGCCTTCTATACTTTTGGAGCAATGCACAATTTCCATGAAGAAATGGGAGACTTACCGAGAGATAACAAACTAAAGATTGCTCCAGAGCAGTCAATTGCCAAAAACACGAAACTTACCCCGATCACTCTCCCCCTCCTCTTTATTATCTCGAAACATACAGGTAAATAGCCACCAAGCAACATAATACAGGCAACGATCCCCATTAATTCTACTGGCCACGATAGACCTTTAGAGTACGGCCCTCGAATTACCAATACCAAAATAACTTCGAGAATGGCGAAGAAAAGTAGTACGCCGATACAGGCTGCTATCGCTTTAATTCTTGGCCACTTTCTAATTGATTTGTTAGTGAGCTAAATGTTATGAGAACGATGTAAAAAAAGGAATTTACCGTCCGTATAGTAGACATTGTGCCCAACTAATACCGCAAAATATGCAGAAGAATTGAGGCTGGACAATGATCGGAATATTAAACCGCTGCGAAATAACATAAACACCAAATGGCAGACCTGATGCTGACCAGAGAAACATCATAGCTGGTGGCAAACCCTCCGTATTCTTGGTACGGTAAGAATGTACGATTTGAGGAACTAGTTGAATACACCAGCATATTGTGCCGATGAGTCCTAAGATTGTCGCTGGGAGGGGTATAGACGTTTGAGGGGGAGTTGCCATCGGAAGCAAGACAATTCTGGCAGGAGAACAATATACCGGATTTCAGCACGTCGATTTTACTTATTGATATGTTCTCATCGTCGATTGCCCCCCACTTAACGATTGTGGTGCTGCAGCATCGTTGGCTATTACGTCAGGATGCCGCAGTAGTCGAGGACACCAAGGGCCAATCCAATATCTTGACCGCATGCGCAAAGATATTTTCACTCATGCCAAAGACGGGATGGATGAACAACCTACACTGCTAAAGCGCTGGACGACCATTGGATCCATACTCCGGGGCTAGTAAAGCAATCTCCATGGGCGGTCCGCACACGGTCCGGACTTTGCTTCAGGTGCCTACAAGCGAGGAGCAGCACAAAAATTTAGCGCCACGGAAAGGAGTAGAGATCTTGGGCAGATATGCTGCTACCAATGGAAACAGCGATATTTTAGTTACACGTCCAGTGGATTGAGGCTTTCTGCCGCCATTTCACTGCATGCTAGGCCATCTCGATCATGACTATCTGTCGCGCCAGCATCACGTGTAGACTACAATAGGTTTAGCCTCAGGGCTCCTACCCTCAACAACATGAATTGTAGACCTCTTTAGACGCAAATATATCAATGGTTTACCCCTGTGCTAGCTCCTGTGACCTTGCCTGACACTGTCCAAATTTTCAAACTGCCCAGACTTCGCTCGATTGAATTCCTGGTCACGAACCATATATAGCTATATTGATGAATCCAGGAGAGGATCAAAGCCGGGAATTCATTATTCAATCTTAGACTAAAATTAGGTACAATAGTTCGTGCTGGATACTCTTCTTATGACCCTGCCAAACGAACTTCAACTTCTCTTTTCGTTTCTTCAGTTGTCACTCAGTCTCTTCTCCAACTCTGCGACGTCTTCGCCTGCGTCGCTTCCCTTTTTGAAACTGGAACCCTCTGAAAGACCATACTCTGAAGCCAATCGCTCCATATCATCCACCGATAGTCGTGGCAGCTCTTTGGCAGCCGTAACATACGACTTCTTCTCGTAATATCCCTTGGCGAAGATGATGTCAATCTCTTCAAGACTGCGATGAGCCGTTTCGGGATAGAAGAAATAGCTTATGATGACTATCAGTAAAAGTACTTAAATTTGTGCCGAGGACGTGGAGGCTTACACAACTGGAATGGAAATCGCATTCATGGCGGCGAAGAAGATATAAGTACCGTACCCAATGTTCTGAACCATGATTGGGGTAACCATAACAACAAGGAAATTCGTTGACCAATTGACGACATTTGCGAGAGCAGCTCCCTTGGCTCTCATCCGCAAGGGGTTGATCTCGGCGGCCCACAACCACGGAACGGTCAAGTATGTGGCGCCAAAGAAGGCGATGTACAAAAACAATCCGAAGGCAGCACCTTTTGCTGCCGATGGGGTTCCGGGGATAAGGCACCCAAAGGTTATGACCATAGAGAGACACTGACCAATGGAGCCTGCGAGGAACAGTTTGCGACGACCAATCCACTCAATTGTCCAGAAAGACACAAGCGCAAAAGCGGCATAGATTGTAATATTAGCCCCTCCTAGAAGTAATGACTCGTCATGACTCTGTTTAAGCGAATCCTCGAACAAAATTGGGACGTAATAGATCACCGCATTGCAGCCTCCAATCTGCTGGAAGAACTGTGAGGAAATTCCAATGAGTAGTCTACGTCTGTGTTGAGACGGACCACCGGTCGTCATATCTCGAAAGTTGGACTTGGCTCCGGCTTGCTTCTCAATGGCGATAGAATCAAGAATACCCCTGATATCGTTTCGAGTGCCCTCCGCATCAGTTGACTCATTGTTGATTGCGGCCATGACTTTAGTTGCCTCTTCAACTCGCTCTACTTTGCAGAGCCAGCGGGGAGATTCAGGGATGAACAGGACTCCAATGGTGTAGATGAGCGCGAGAGCGTTTTGGAAGGCCAAGGGAAATCGCCATGTGAAAGAAAGACCACCGTTTCGGACCCCGTAGTTTATCCAGTATGCCAGCATTGTTCCAATACCTATAAGACCACATTCAAGACAGACGATCGTTCCACGACCAGCGTGGGTAAGTTCGGCTTGAATCACTGGCATAGAAGCCATGTTGATTCCATTACCACAACCAGCGACATATCTGCCAATCAAGAACTGAGCCAAAGCTCCGCCATTGCCGGGAGTAGCGTATGTTGTTGTGAGAATAATCACGCCGATCATGACTGTAAGCCCTCCCAGGAAGCAGGCCTTTTTGCGGCCGAGTCTGTCACCGAGGAGCATGCAAAATGCCGCACCTGAGGCACAACCAAGCACATATATCGCGACGACGAATCCGAGTAGATTTGCGTTGTGATCGACTTGAGGTAAAGTGTCCAAAAAGCCAGTCGAAGTGATCACTCCAGACATCACCCCTAAGCAGTAATCATAAATTAGTAATGGATTCAAAAGGTCGCTGTTGAAGAATTCCGTACCCTGGTCATAGCCAACAAGCACAAATCCGAACGTCAGAATGGAGGTTATAGCTATTGACAGCATTTGACCACTGAGGCCTATGAACTTTGGGACCGCAGACATGGTGGTATATTTTGGGATTGGTACCCTTTGATTGGATGACTTTGTTTCTATGATTCAAAAGTCGGTCCAAGGTAGTGAAATCATAGACGACGGAGGTATGTAGGCAGCAGGAAAAAGGAGTTTATGTATGCAGAACTTTCCTGCCCTGAACTATTGATATACAACACCGCTGGACGTGACGATCTGCACTTGAGAAATATTAGCGTGTCTTGGAGTTGAGAATCTGTGGCTGCTAGCATCCTTGAAGACTTATTTGGGAGGCGGATCACGAGGCTCAGATGGTCCGGATGCGGGGAACCGTGGACGGTCCGTGAACGGATATTGGGAGCACTGGCTGCCGATCAATAGCGGCATAGGGTTTGTGTAGTCTGTGCATCGCAATTAGCAGTCTTCGAATAAGATTATTTGATTGGGAAAGCAAAATCGCAGCCTCCTACCAAAGGAGAACGAGCTAGGCAATTCGATAAATGTCTTGTGGCACTGGGTTGGATATGGGAAGAATCGTAATCGTGTAGCGCAGTGATTCCCCTATTCCTATTTTCCCAACCTTTAGGAGTGGGGATAACGACTTTAATATTGAGACATTCGGTAAAGAAATGCAGATATAGTATAAGGAAAGGCTCCAAATTAGGACTGATCAAGTTTGATGAATTCAAATACTCAAATCAACTGTTCTTGTGGCATATTCTACTCTATCCAGGTCTTAAATCACGAATTTAGATGGAATGTACAAGCCTAAAATCAACCTCCACTTTAATATCTTGAAACGTAACCCAGACCATACCTATGACTTAGATGTGTCATATTGACTAGACAACCGCGACCTCAATAAAAGGCCCTGAAGAGTGACGAAAGTCGATGACATAGACATCATTGTTGCTGCTATAGGTCTATACATAGTTAGACTTAGATGGCGAGAGGAGCTGACCGAAACTAGAGCTTTTAAACTTACGGAGTAATTGTAAGATTTAAAGGGGAGCCCAGACCAACCGCCAAAGCTACCGCAATCACATTGTACGCCAAGGCCCACGCAATGTTTGCGGACACCTGGCGTATCGTGCTTTTCGAAATATAAAGCAGCTCGAGCAGAGATTCGAGCTGGGAGTTTAGAATTAGTACACTCCCTCCGGAAGAAAGGCATTTTCTCCCATGAGCCATCATGACGCCTACTTCAGCAGCTGCAAGACTGGGACCGTCATTCATGCCGTCTCCTATCTGGAAACAATTAGTGAGTGAATTAAGCGGAGTCATTATATTTACCATGAGGACTCGGTGCCCCTTTTGCTGTAACTTCTTGATATGTTCTAATTTGACGTCGGGAGTTGCAACCGAAGCCGTAACTGGAATTCCTAACAACTGGGATATGCGGCAAGCTTCGGCAGCATTATCTCCTGTCAGGATCGATACCTCGATATTCAGGGCCTTCAAGCTATTGATAGTTGTTCTTGAATCCGTTCTTAATGTGTCCTGGGTGCAGTTAAGCCATTTATGTTCTAAACGTCGGTGATGGGTGATCTTACTTGTAACTGCATAGAAGCAACTAAGTTTTTGTCAACACTGACGAAGACAATACTGCCTTCTGTATCAAATCCAAGGGAAATTGATTCAAGACCCTTAATGTTACTTTCTTTCATAAATTCAAGGCTGCCGACACAGACATGCCTCCAGTCTTTGCTTCCACTCTCGACCTCACACTTAACTCCCCGCCCCACAGTTTCTTTCAAGTTTTGGATTCTTCCAGAGGATTTGTAACTTTTCCAGGAATCGCCACACGTAGGTAGTAGATTCTGAAAGATAGCCGAGGCTAATGGGTGTGAAGACATGCTGCTCTCTTCAGCTGCACAGATAAGGAGAGCAAGATCTTTTTGGCGCTCCTTCCAGTCAGAATTGATTACCATATTACCAACAACTGGCCGGCCCAGCGTCAAGGTTCCAGTCTTGTCCATAACAACGTGTGTAATGCTTGTTGCGAGCTCCATTGTTTCTCCTCCCTGTAGCATGAGGATACCATTTTTCCAGCAGACATCTGTAACGAGTCAGTGAGGCACCATTGTCAAATAATGATATGGGAGTACCAATTCCAGCCATTACCGCACAAGGAGTTGCTAAGCCAAGTGCACAAGGACAGGCTGCAGCGAGTACGGTCATCAATTTCCGTCCTGCAGTTTCAATGGCTATGTCAAAACCTAAAGCTCGAGTCTGGAAATAAGAATAGCTTGCTGCGGAGAGTCCGATTAAAAATATGACAGAAACGAAGTATCGAGTGATGGTATCAACATGGCTTTGCGCAGAAGCCTTTGAGGTTAATGAAGCTTCGATGCTCCCAACAAGTTGGGACAAGAATGAAGTGTTGTAGTCGTGGTGTACCATAGCTCGCAATTCCCCTGGGCCATTTCGAGATCCAGCTAGAATCGAAGACCCAATACTTTTCATTTTGGGGAATGATTCACCGGTTATGATGGCCTCATTCACGTGAGATGTACCCTTTACCACGTAACCATCGCAAGGAATGATAGTGAATGGATCAATCAGGATCTCATCTCCAGCTCGCAAAATGCTAGTTGGAACACGTTCCTGTCTAGGGCTCAGTACCAAAACACCGGGTTCAACAGTATTTTCACTCACATGTAACTTCGTGAGTTTTACTGCAGAAGTTTCGTCCATCAGAGAGTAAAGTCCAGCGAACGTCTTTGTTGCTTGACGTTGTGACAGGAGATCCATGTAGCGCCCCATCGATATTATAAAAAGTACTCCAATGATGGTGTCGAAACATTCAGGTGTCAGATTACCTCGTATTATGTTGAAGAGTGCTAAAGAAAGCCCGACAACTGTAGAGGCGCTGATCAAGGTGTGCATGTTCACCCGAGCTTGCAATGCTGCGACGGCTGCGTGTTTGAAGATCCAGCTTCCATATTTTCCGGCACTGATTACGACAAGGCCAAAGAGAAGCAGAACTCTCACTAATTGGATTGTTGGGTGTGTAAGAAACTTTCCAGGGCCCAGGTAGTCGAGTCCTCTTCCAATGCCGAAAACGAAGGTTGAGAGGATTCCCAGTCCATAAAGCGACACCCTGAGCGAAGTGAGCTCTTCGGTATTTCTGATGGTATCAATCTTCTTAGACGGCGCTTTCTGCTCAATAGTTGCACTGTACCCAAGGTCTTCAATAGCAGATATGATAATGTTCTCGCTTAAACCAGCAGTATGAAACACACGGACTTCTTGGAGCATGAGAGAGACAAGTGCTTGCTGAACACCTTCGATCTTTAATAAAGCAGATTCAACAGCGGCGGTACACGCTGCGCACGTCATTCCCGATATCGAGGCTATGGTGACTCCCTCATTGCTTGCAACCTTTGGCACCTCGTCCAAAGCAACAGGTTCTCCTTCGTCGTGCTTGACTGATTCGTTGTACTGTAACTCTAGATTGATGTCTAGGGCCTCGCAAGTTCGGATGATGAAGGCTATCATAGACGCGGCAATATAGCAACACGCCATTTTAGCTATTTTTCAGCAATATTGACAAAGTCAAGACTTCAATGTTAGATGTCAAAAATGCGAAGATAAGAATCAAAACTTCGGTGAAAGTACCGAGATCGACAGCATGACGTTTTGATCGAGGCTGATGTTAACGTGCCTTTTGGAACATATGATTTACCCCGCAGTAACATCGATGATCACTATCTTCATAGAGGACATCATATCCCTTGATCCGATGCCGTAGAGATCGAGAGTTGAGTTTGAGAGTCGGGTGGGGGTCCGTCCGCGGTCCGCCCCGTGTTCAGCCCCCCTAATAAGATATATGAGCTGCTTTCACGGCCATCAAACTAGTACAGCACATCTGAAAACAATTTTTGATTATCTTTCCGAATAATTTATTTTCATTTTCGATAGTCATCGCAACCCACAGTGATCAGGTAGCTTCAAAGTAGTACCCAAGATGTCGGTGGTAAGCATTCGTGTGGAAATCGCTCACTGGAATTGCCTGACTTATGTGCCACAGACGACAATGCAAAGTGCGCATATATCCCAATACAAGTTTGAAAAGGAACCTCAGCCAGAAAATGTCCAACACCAACAAGGATGGGCTTCGTTTGACCTGAAGAGTGTGTCAACCATAGAGTATCACCAACGATCAAGCAAGCTAATGGCGATGGTATAGGCGTTCTTATCCCGCCCTCCGCGGGGCTTGGGACTACAAAACGGTACTACCAACGACGAACAATGTTTCAATATGCAGCCTTGTACCTCGTTGGTCTATGGTCATTCTACAATCTCCAGACAGTAGCGTTACGTGTGGCCGCTCTTGGTTTACTCTTTCCTGGCGCTGGTTTAGTTGCAGCTGGAACGATTCCATCGCTTCTGGCATTCGTCGTAACGCTCATTGGAATTCCAGTCACCCTCTTTGTATGGTTTGCTATGGGTGGAGTCCTCTTTCCATTACTTCTCTGGTTCGGTTCTGCTGGGCTTGCGGCTATCCTCGCCAAAGACACATTAATTGAACAATCCGGAGCAATGTGGGCGCTTGCTTGTGTTGGAATGGTTACCTGGGCCGTTTGGAAATCAGCAGCCATCAATGCCAGAGGGCACTCTGTTCAACAACAACGCAATAAGTGGCTTCCGTCAAAAGTCAAGTCTATGCAAGAGAGTGCTGTTCGAGCTCCGGAACCTGGCTCTAGAGAATTGGATCTGAACACTCTTCGCTTTGTACAACATATGGTCGAACGAGGCTTAACTAAGCACGACGATCTTAGCTATCACGATGTGATCGACCAATTTCAGACGGGAGCTGTTCGTTATCAACTCTACGGCGTCGTTGATTCATTAGCCCTTTACTTGACGCACTATGCTCCTGGATTCCATGGATATGCAGCCGAAGCTTGCCGCAACTGTATCGAGAAGTCGCTCACCAAACGAATTATGTCGTATTGGAAGTGGGAGCGCCTTACCGGCAAGTTCACTACAGACTACGACCCTATCAACTATGATAATATCATGGTCACTGGCTATCTCGGCGTCGCCATTGGTCTCTATTCTTCTGCAACAGGCGATAAACGCTACGAGGAAAAGGAATCTTTAGACTTTCACATTGCGGACGGCGTTCACTTCAAGCGAAATTTTGGCGACCTTGCCGATGCTATGTATCGCAACATGGCCACAAATGACTATTGTCTCTATCCCTGCGAGCCGAATTGGACATATTCCCTCTGCAAGTATGAAACCGCACACTATCTCAAACAGTCCGAATGCTAATGCTGTATGTTTAGCTTGATCGGTATGGCTGGCCTCATTATATCATCCCGCTTGCTTGGCAACGACTACGCCGAGAAGATTAAGCCTCGATTTGAAAAAGCCCTGGAAGATGAGATGACTGAGCCCGACGGTCGTATTCTTCCTATTCGCTCGGAGCTGACTGGCCTGACCATTCCCGGCCTATCTGGCACACTGTCAGACTGTATTAACGCAATGAACCTGACTGCGTATCTTCCACATATCGGTTCCCGGGTCTGGGCCATCATTCGCAATGAGCATGTTCATTACGAGAATGGCAGTATAGATTTCAAGGACCTTCGCGGCGCTGATAAGATGGACCCTGGAAACTACAAAGGGGGCGTCGGTGCTCTCCGTGCTTTCGTCGCTGGCTGTGCTGCTGAATTCGGAGATGAAAAGGTCCGGAAAGATGCACTTGAACAACTGGACAATGAATACTTTCCGGTAGAAGCCACACCATCCGGATCATTATACAATAAAGGTCTTTCAGCAACGGCTCAAGTGGTGGCTCTCATGGCTAGGCTCATGCGACATCAAGATCTTGCGAATGCCACTCTTCACGGCCCCGATCCAGCGGCAATGAAGGGTCCTATTCTAGCCGAGTGCAAGTTCCCAGAGGTTCTTGTTGCCAAGGCATATAGTCACGACTCTAAGAACTTAGATCTCGTGTTGTATAATGGAAAGGGTGCCGGCAAGCAGACTCTTGGTTTCGAGAGACTGGGGCCAAATACGAAGTACCAGCTCAGCAACGGGCAAACCATCATGGCAGACTCTCGTGGAAAGGCTACTGTGGACGTGAAGCTTGATGGACGGACCCAGATAATTCTGTCTTCGAACTAAACGGAAGAATTTACACCTCAGTTTGAGGTCGACGAGAAGAAAATTGCAAAGATATCTCGGTTGTTCTGTAGACAAGAAATTACAAGGAGATCATTCTCAGCTTTATGAAACTGTGATTTTACTATAATTTTCGTCTCAGCTGAGAAATGAAAGGTTGCCGGAGCGACGCACATATTCGGCAGGAAATTTCCGCTTTATTAGAGTCGTAGAAAATCCTTAGAAAAGTATTGGTATCTTCAGGTAGCCTTGGTGCAAATAAGCCTGCTGCCGGCTGCCTGCAAGCCATGAAGGTCAAAAGAAAGCTCATAAGTCCATGGGTCTGAGGTACCCGTCGGCAAATCTACTGCTAATAAATAAGGGGGGCCGGAGGAGTAAATAACAGGGTCCGTCCCGCACTGTCTCGTCTGAAACCGGTTTTCTTTGCCTTCACTCTTGGAACCGGCTGCTTCGATCTCGACCGCAACAGCGGCTGCGCTGCTGGTAATGTCTCGATCTCACTTTTCCGCTCCTTGACTAGAGCTTCTATATTAGGCGGTCTCCCCTTATGCCCCGGCCACCTTGTTCTCAGGCTTCAGTACCACGTGACTCCCCCTTTTTCGTGGCCTAATAAAGCCTATATGGGGCTAAAAGTCATGTCCACTGACGTCCGTCAGGTGATAATATTTTGCTATGCGTGAAGCGACCGACTAATAGCGTGTGGATTTAGTCGTTAAACCTTAACAAGGGTTCAAATGCTCCCAGTGTGTACTATTCGTTGTATTCTGTCAGATGGACACTCGCCCAAGAATTCTTCTTTTGGATGGTAACGTTTTTCTTTCCTGAAACAAAAGTCCCTTTACTTTCACGAGAGGGATGCTGGGCTAGCAGATTTCGAGGTTTTGCGCTGTTATGGCAATGTATAGACCGTAACTGAAAGTTCGTATAGTGCTACCGATAAGAAAGAGAAAGGTTCAAATAATATGCAACAAGAGGCCTTGCTATAGGAGGCGACTCAACCCCCATAATCCATTTGCAGTACCAACACAACCGTCTCCACAGCTCGTTCCCAACCCTAGAGTTACCTCGCATGGCACCATGCTCCGTCCTCCTCAGCAACCAGAACGAGCCGTGCAGGAACGAGGTTGGCAGGTTGCGACGTGTATCAATTTGAATTCCGGGGCGAAATATGGGCACTTTTCCAAGAAGATAGTCCGAAGCTGGCGGCTGAAAGACATTTACCCAGGGTCTGTGGGTACCTAGAAAACACGTGTCAGCTGTGGATTTCAGGGTAAAATACGGGTAGAGTCAAGATATACCCCCCCGCCATATCTCCAGCGCAATACTGGCTATCCCAAACATTCCACCCTTTAGTATCGTCAAAGCCTTTCGTGGAGAATATCACCCCTTGCGCGTTGGTGCTCGTGAAATCGGTACATTGGTAATAATCAACGGAACTGAATTTGACGGTCTGAATTTTCTTGGTGCACTGGGCGTCCGAGTAAACCGTTACGCTTTGTGCATGAATAGTAGCAAATAAAGCCACAAGGGGCAGTGCCTGAGCGCTATGTCAGCTTGCATTATTCAGTGAATGGAACCCATCTGCATACCATGCTAGTGAAGTGCATATTGGCTGTGATTCTTTTCGAGTGATTGCGAGATTGCGCGATAATTGTCTATGTACAACTGGCGGTGATATGACTGTGAGTTGGAGGAGTCCATCCGCTCATAATATAAGGAGTTTCGGGATCGGCTCATCTTTGAAAATCAATACTTCTGAAGTAATTAAATCTTATTTCCCCCGCATTACTACCCCGGTGTCGATCCCGTATGGCTTGCTTTAGTTCCTTGGATTTCCGGATGCTAATAAGACGGCATATTGGGTCACCGGTTCGATTTGATCCAGAGCCAATTCACGGCATGGAGGACAGAATACCAACATTTACGCTTTGAAGTGACACGGTCCGTGGCCGAGGTCAGACTCCAGAAAACTTTCTATATTCTGCAGGGTGCAGATCCTCTCATTTTCAAAAATCAATAGCTTATGGTGGTTTTCGGCCTTTCCTTTCAGCGTAGGTATCGGCACTCGTACTTTTGAGTTTGACGCCATACTTAAGAAGATAATTCACACCTGATCACATCAGACCAATCACAGGTCTAGCCAAAAACGCTACGTCTTTGAAAATTAGATGAGACGTTGCAAAGTCAAACTAGGAAAACGAACCTAATTGAAACCGATGTCTGAATAAGCTTCTGCCAAGCTTTGCAGATCGCTGCGGTCCGTTTGCGGACCGTATATTAATGAGGTGAAATAGAGTATGTGGGGGAGCCGTTAGTTCATCCGTGCACGGCTCCCCCGCATTTCAGAGCTCGCTCCTGGTGGACAAAAAAAACGGCACTAATTCTGAAGGTGCCACACCGAGTGGGACATTCAATGGGCAATAATTAGTGCCGCTTTTTCTCTGTCCACCGCGAGGCTCGCTAGAACCCGGGACCGGATGTGTTCCCACTTTTGTCTCCTCATAGTGGTTCCTGTCGCTACCACGAGTAGAGGGACAGTTTGAGTCGAGTCTATTGAGATTGTCGATTCTTTTCTGATGGACATTAATGGATCGTCGTCACATTAGCGCAAAAAGTATTTGCGGGGTAATTTGAGGCGTTCTGGTTACACCTTTTTCGGCGTTGCTTTTGCATCAGAGCTAATGGTTGCGATGCAGTTAAATGCATCGTCTCTTCTCCTTTCGAAACAGCTCGACAAGCCCATCGACCTTTGGAATTACTTGAGTCCACCTCTTCAAAATGCACTTCTTTTCTGTGGCTGCCGGCCTGCTGGTAATCGATCTCTGCGCAGCTGCACCACGCGTGCAGAAGAGATTTACCGGTCCCAGTGACCCGAGTCGATTCAAATTTTACAATACGCCTACTCCGGGTGTCATCTGTGATGCGGACACTGGGCCTGACGGTACCACTCTATGGTACCAAGACCTTTTGTTATCCAAAATGGGGTACATCGATTATCAGACTGAGGAAATTCGAGAATACGACATACCATATTCTTCAGGACCCGAGACCACCCCTCCTTTCTTGGGGAACCTCACTGGACTGCAGTGTGTGGTTCGCACTGGTAAAGACGGCATGATCTACGGCGGCGCGGGAATTCGAAATGAAATTGTCCAAGTCAATCCTCGAACGAATCCCCCAACACTCAAGATATTTGCGCCCCCAAACCAGAGTCCGATTGGTAATCTTATCAATTTCAATGATGCTTGGGCAGCGAATCAAGGAGTAAGCAGCTAGAGAAGCCTAGTTTTGATATTAATGCTAACAAATGTACGTAGCTCTTTTTCAGTCAGCTTACAGGGGACAAAGTCACCCTTTTCGACTACAAGACACAAGGCTTTAAAGACTTCGACGTTCCCACACCAGCTGCCATTCCCCTTGGTATGAGAACAGATAAACATAACAATCTTTGGTATACCGACTTTGGAGGCCAGTTCATCTCTAAAATTGACAACATGACGGGAGAGATTACAGAATACAAGGACTGTTGCCCTCTACCTGGAGGTCTCATTCCCGAGGTATTGCGATCCTCTACGGAAAACCAGAAGTATCTGTGGGCCAACGCATTTGGGTTCCAAGGCTACATCCGCATTGAACCCGATGAGCCGGATGATTCCAAGAAGTTCAAAATCTTTACCAATCCCAGCGATTTTGGAAGTGGCCCGTTTGAGAACTCCAACGACTTTTGTGGAAGAGTTTGGTACTCATCGCCTGACTTCGACATCCTCGTATATTACGACCCGGCGACCAATGAATGGACAACTGTCAACGTGCCATTCCCAGTTGGCCTCCCAGTTACCGGTAACTTCGAAGTTACCATGCACAGAGGTCCGGGGCATTATATGTGGTTCTCAATCGGTACATTGGGAAGGATTGTTCGATATGAATTGGATGCGGACTGTGTTGGTCAGCCCCAGTAAATACCAGCACCTTGCTGAGGTCAGCCGATGAGTACATATGCGGTTGGCTCTAGATGGATTGAACTCGGATGGGAGGAAGCATGTCAAACGATCTTCGCCGCTGTTCGGAGCGCGCGAAGTTGCTGCGATGTCACTTTTTTATGTTTTGCGTTTGAGAAATTGCCAGTAGTTTTTTCATTTTGTCCTCTAACCTAACTTAGGCCGCAAAAACTGAATTCAAAGAATTTTGCACTCTTATCATAAGAGCTCTAACGTGATGATCGTAGTATTCCTGAGCACCAATCTCTTCCTTGAACACCGCCATAGTGATGGTGCCCACAAATCACTGATGGTATTTATACAACCAATTCATCTAAGAAACTGGTAAACTAAATCATCCATATTTTACAAAAAATTGTTTACCCAGAAGTACCGATATTTAGCAGTTATAAACCAGCTTCAAGCCGTAACCAGCGGGGAAACGAACACAAAACATTCTTTACGCAACGAATGAATATGAATTTAGTGTTTTAAGCATCAAATATGAGCAGCATTAAGCCTCATCCGTACACTAGAGTCAAAGCAGATAGGGCAGCAAATACTACGCAGCCTTGTAAAAGACCGGTGTCAGGACACCGAAGTAGGAAAAGGGTACGTAGCAGGCTGAATTGACCTCGCGAGCTTAGTAATGAATCTCCGCCGACTCAACTCATGAAAGCCAGCATCGCCTGGCAGTGCCTGCATGCCGGGCACTCCACATCCTACATAAGTTATAATTGCGGTTGGCGAGAGGCGGGAGGTTTACAGAGTGGAGCATTTCTGCTTATATAGCCTACATATAAATTACAAGTATAGGGTTCTCTCCCCACTAATTATGGCATACCCTACAAACAGGACTAGAAGTATATACATTACTGCAGCAACATGGCGATCTGGATTATGTAGTTATAGCATGGACACGATGCAGTTACATTGGAGCGAGCACCTTTCGTCGTTCGACTAGTGAACGTAGCGTAAATGTTTAGTGATTATGTCACTGCAACGCACTATAATTTTAGCGACTGTCCCCACTAAACTGTACTAATAGTTGAGCCCCGTAACACAACCACCAGTAATTCTGCGGCATGCAGCGTGGAGAAGGGATAGCAATCGTTGTAAAAGTTCTTTTTAGTGTCATTTTACCTCCTATATAATTGTTATTAAAACACATATTCATAGCCTCAATCATTAGACTCGAAGTATCATCCTCTTCAGCGGCAGCGCCTAGTAATTTTGCTAGAAGTCTCGGTAGGGCACCGGATAGTTGATCCCCAATACATTTGCTCGTTACAGAAGCTAATCATACTGGTATCTTTCATGTGGGCATGCATGATCCGGACCGGTCACGGCCCGTCATCGAATTCTGCGCAGTAGATAGCCGAACACATGACAAGGACCGTTGGAGCCCTAGAGGTACTTTCAAGAATGCGTACAGCCTAATGCTAGATAGACACTAGTAATGCAGGCCGATGGACGCCTGGAAGTAATCCATGACGACCTGTGGCTGCAGAGGTTTGGCACATATTTTAAATCATTCACGCCTCAAATCATTGTGTTTAGATCAGAACCTGATAATTTTGACGCATAAACAAGAGCAATTGTGGAACTTAGATTGAAATCCTTCCATCCATTCAGAATCCCAACATGCATTCAAATCACCTGCGAATTTTGAAATTGGAGGCCCTACACTTTTGTTCACGGAATACGAGAAGAGAATTCTCATCCGCATATCGAAACTTGGAATCGTACCAAAATACCATCTCAAATCTGGGCATACACAAAGATACAAGGGTCATATTTCAGGGTGTGCACAAAATTCTGCATGCATAGCTACAAAACGCTGAAGGAATATAGGGTTCACTGGTAAAGCTGTGTGTGGATGGTCTAGTCGCGAGTATCCAGACATCTAACACAACTAGGCAACAATAAACGCCAAAGACACAATACAATATGGGACGAAAGTCGTCGGTGGGGTCTCACCAGGGAAGGGTGGTCAAGATCATCTGGGTCTACCAGTGTTCGGTACTGTGCAAGAGGTGAGTCGGCAAAGTCGTGGTTCGTGCCAGTACTTTCAGTGGATTCATAAATAACAAGAAGCAATCAAGGCTATGAGAGAAGTAAAGCCGTATGCCAGCTCCATTTTTGTGCCCGCCCAATTCGCCGCTGGGGCCATGATGGAGGCAATCGAAGCAGAAGTGCCATTAGTGGTTTCAGTCGCGGAACATGTCCCGGTCCAAGATATGGTGCGAGTCCACGAGGCTTTGAGAACGCAGTCTAAGACCCGCTTGGTTGGGCCAAACTGTCCAGGAATAATTGCTCCGGAGCAGTGCAGAATTGGCATAATGCCCTACAAGCAGTACAAGAGAGGCAACATAGGAATTGTCTCTAAGAGTGGGACACTAAGTTACGAGGCAGTTGGAGTGACCACCAAAGTGGGGTTAGGACAGAGCGTCGTTGTTGGAATGGGTGGTGATATGCTCCCAGGTTAGCCTGTATTCCTCATGCTATTTCCAAATCTAATCGGCTTTCTATTCGTAGGTACCACGTTAGTGGACGGTCTCAAGTTCTTTTTCGACGATCCAAATACGAAAGGAATCATTGTCATTGGCGAAATAGGTGGAGAAGCAGAACTCAAAGCCGCAGAAGTCATTTCAGAGTACCGAAAAAAATCATCGAAGCCGAAGCCAATTGTTGCCATGGTTGCCGGTAGGACAGCTCCACCAGGGAAGACTATGGGACATGCTGGAGCACTTTTATCTCCCAATGATGCCTCAGCAGATGCGAAAGCGAAAGCTCTTGAGGCTGCGGGGGTAGTTTTAGTTCCGCATCCAGGGTTGATGGGAATTGAGCTTAAGAAGCTTTTAGGCTTGTAGCATATCTAGCATCGATGAGGAAAATACTGTGTTTGATACTCATTCCGTTTAGAAGACCTTCCTATCCGCCAGTCGTTTGAGACCTTCAATTTAAGCGTCACAGAGAAATGGTGGAAAATTGTATTCCTTTGCTCCCTTCAATCTAAAGGAGAAAAGACAGTTCTTAAATACATCAATATGATGCATTGAGGACACTCGGTGTGCCAAGTAATAGTAATGGGTGTGCCAAAATGAGGGTTCACAGGCCTACCTAGGTAGGTTTCACAAGCTGGCAGTAACACAAAAAACCATCAAAGTGGCATTACAAATCTGAAAGTAATCGAAGTGCAATTATATAGAGGTCTAGTAAGTGAACAACTTATTATTGAGTTCAATTCTCACGATGCTCAAAACTGATCTGCGCTCATTGATAGGAGGACTTGTTTGGGGGGAATTTTAATTGGGTTTAAGTGGATGCTTGAGCAATTGTCTCCGTAACTTCGACCTGTGAAATGTAAATTATTTCTGTTTTGTAATAATTCTAAAGTATCATCTAATTCACTGTGAATTCGCTAGCTCGACTACCTTCTTTGCTGCTTCTCCAAAGTCAGATGCCGTGTGCAAGTCGAGATCTGCTTCCTCAAGCTATCATTGTATTAGCAAGAAAGAAGTATCAACTTGATCAATACCGACTTACTAGCCTTAGTCCTTCTTCGGAGTTTGTGCCCTGCAATCTTACGACGATCGGTACCGGGAACGGGCCCAGCTCAGTCGCAGCACCGATGATGGATTCCGCAATCATGTCACATTTAATGATGCCTCCATAAATGTTTATAAGAATAGCCTTCACTCTCGAGTCGCGGAGGATGATCTCGAACGCTTTCTGCATTGTCTCCTTCGTCGCTTGACCCCCTGCGTCGAGGAAATTCGCACTTGCGCCACTGTAATGCGCAATGGCATCGTTTGTGGCCATCGCAAGACCGGCACCATTTACCACATTTCCAATGTTGCCATCCATTCTCACATATACCAACCCATAATTCTCCGCTTCTACCTCTTCCGAGACCTCGTGGTCAAAATCTTGTTGAGAAAAGAGCTCTTTCTGTCGCACTTTTGCTGCATTGTCGAAAGAGAATTTAGAGTCTAAACACGTGAAAATCCCGCCTGAAGAGCGTACTAGCGGATTAATCTCGAGAAGGGTCGCGTCTTTCTCCATGAAGAGTTTAGACATCTGAGTGAGGATATGACGGAGGCGGCTGGTCTCCTCGGTGGAGATTCCAAGAGTCTTAAAGACCTCGGAAACGACATCGTCAGTGAGACCGTGAGTGAGACTGAAATTGAACTTGAGAACCTTCTCTGGTTCTTCCTTTGCCAATTTTTCAATATCGACTCCTCCGCTTTTTGAAATAATGATAACAGGGGTATAGTTCTCCCGGTCGATAGTCATAGCCAGGTACCATTCTTCGTTGTATTTTATCGTTTCCGCGACATAAACTTTGTTCACTGTCAAGCCCTTGCCAGAGGTTTGTTTGGTTTTCAGTCGATGGCCAAGCATTTTTGTTGCTATTTCTTTTCCCGCGATGGGACTCTCCGCTAGCTGGATTCCCCCTTGTAGGCCATTGTCGAATGAACCTTTTCCCCGGCCACCTTTCAAGATTTGGGACTTAATTACTCCTTTGCCTCCTTTTCAAGATTAATCTCATAATCTCTTGATGACACAAAACTTTACCTAGGTTCTCTATGATTTTCTCTACTTCCCCTGGTGATGCTGCAACTTGTCCTCGAGGAACGGGCATTTGAAACTAGGACTTCATCAGTGGAAAAGTGCCATAGGAACGACGATAAGTACCTCTTTGAGTAGAGCTTGTGACTGGTATTCGTGCAGGCTGAGGTATCGTATTTGCTGCAAGCCAGTCAACTGCTACGATTATTAGGCATATTCTGTCACGTCTGAGTTGCTTTCTGTTACTTTTTGCAGGCTCTGGGCCGTACGCCGTAGCGCATTCTTATTACAAAGCATCTTCGAGGATTCAGCAGGGTCTTAAAGCTGTTATATTGTCCGTATTCTTGCACTGTGTAAAGAAATAATTTCGCTGAAGTTTGCAATTGCAAAGAGAATTAAACCAGACGTTAATAGCACATGTAGAAAATGAACGCCGATCTTTCTAGGAACGAATGTCCCTTCGCGCTTTACTTCATAGAGGGGCTCATCTTGTACTAGGTAATATCTAGCACCAAGACCTAGTTGGCTTAAAGGTGTTTTAGCTTTCGAGTCGAGTCGGCTGTATCCCCACCCGGACCGGGTATCAGGCTGCCCCACCCTTCGGTAAATCCAGGGGTAATTAGTGAGCCCCTTTCGGTAACGAAAACGCGGGTGGTACATCGTGCTGCAGGGTTCGCATATCTGACCTAGTCAAATTAATCCTTCATACCGCGACGGCATCGGGACACTTTTCCCCCACTAATTGGACGGGTTTAAGTGGTGCGTAGGCCTAGTCTCTCTCCTTAGGGCCAAACATCCATGCGTCCAAGTGATTGATGATGGTGCCTACGTGGACGGGCTGATGAACGGCAGTGCCACAGATGAGCGAAGAAGTCCCGCTGGTAAAACGAGATTTACCTGCCTGGGAAGATATCTTCAGGGAGATTTGTTGAGTAGTAACTAGTGAAAAATATCGCATTGCCCACCATAGGCTCGTCAATTTCATCCCCCGACTTGTGTATCGTATTTGTCTTTGTGCCAATCCTAGCCTTCACAGATGCAGCAGTTTATCATCAAATTTCTGAGCGTGTCTAGTACGTGTCTTGCCTCACGGAGAAACACAAATTTTCATTATGTATACTGACCTATGACATTTTCCAAATAACGCGGGGTTTAGATAATATAAAGCACCAAAAATCGTGTAAATTCGTTATTCCCAGTGAATTAAACACGAGAGTATACTTGCTCTACCCAAAATTCATAAATGAACCAACTTCAAGTCCGCAATAGTCATAAATAGAAGCCTAACTGCTGACAAACTGCAATGGCTCCTCCTGACACGTGACTCCTCCCTGTGATAAAAAAGGGGCTGCGCCAGCTTGGCTTGCTTCGCGAACTAACAGCCAAACAAGACATGAGAGCCTACTAACGGGAAGTAGCAACTTCTTAAACAATCATGAACTTCAAACACCGCCAAAATAACCAACGATAATGCCTCGACTCCTGTTTTGTACACTAGCACGCTTCTACAATTGCCACGATAATGAACACATTACTACTATGCTCTCAAAAGTAAATGCTTGTTAAAGAAACAAGTGAACAAACCTTCGAAAATATTACAGGTAGAGTCCAAAGTATCCAGGGTCAATTCCAGTGGTGAAGTCACCGGCTCGCAGTGTTTCGCATTTTCATACGTCGTTATTAATCATCATCAGCAGAATATTCCTCTTCACCACCCTCACTACTCACTGTTTTCGGAATCTGATCAAACATTTACTGAACTGAAAGCCCTCCCCTTTGGACCTCAACCCCACGGTTCCGAACTCCAGTAACCCCGACGTTGAAGTGCCGCCGTCAACCTTCGGCTTTGATCTACAGCCAAAGGAATAAACCTCTGCGAGAAGATGCTCCAGGAGACTAAACGACCGCCGGGGGTCGCGCAATGCTTTTTACGTAGGATAGGCCCGTGTTCAGGGAGGTCGATTGGGAGGTTGAGGTACGCGTCGAAGTAGGGGAGGCATCGATTCGTAATTTGAGGGATTAAACATGGTTCTAAGATGCTGTCAGTGGAGGTTCGTGTAAATCAGGTTCGATGAACGACTCTGAGAAGTGAAATATTCGAGGAAGACCCTGGATGTATTGCAACAGCGTGAGCTGACTTTGTCAGCTCAACTTAGACAGATGTAACAGGCCTCAAAACTCACAGAGAATGCTCTGTCTCCGGGTTGCAAGAAGAGGTTGATGGAAGAGGTTCGAGTCGAAGACATTCGAAGATAACCAATACAGCGAAAAGTTCAGAAGAGGATGTGCCGAAAGAGGAGAGCGGATGGGTGGGAGAAAGAGAATGCATACAGTGGAGGAGAGAAAATGACGGTGATGAGATCGGCAGGGTGAAGAATAATCGAGAAGAAGATGCGAAGAAGTTTTGATTGCGGATAAGATTGCTTCCGAGACGTGTAAGGAAAGCGCGATAAGGGTTGGCGTGGGAATGATAGGAGTTGTGAGAAAGAAGGAAGGCACGACTGGGGAAGCACTGCGGTGCGGAAATGATACGCGTGCCACCATTTTACTGAAAAGCAAATATTGCCGTCGTCGAAACTTGTTTGAGGAGAATCACATAACTTTATTTTCACCGCCATTGTCTAGGAGACAGAATCTCGCGTTGGGATTCGAAAGAGAAGTGCAGAGAGAAAGAGGAATTGACTCGACTCTTGACTGGGCGCAACTTCCTCAATCCTAGCTGCTCCGGCAAGAGTTCTCCCGACAATGCAGCGCTAGCCTTTCAACGCTTTTGAAAACGGCAGTTTTGACAACTGAAGGTGCGTTGAAGTACCTAGGTATGTGATCGTGCGAGTGCGCAAGAGAAGGCAGGCGCATGCAATAAATGGTTCGAGAAAAGTAACAACCGCCCTTAAGCGGCCAGCACGATTCCATGCACTTCTTTCCCCAAGGTAGAATTCCATTTTCAAGTTTTGGCAGGATTTAACAACCTAGAGAAGGTGAAAATCAGAGGTGGTGGCAAGAAAAGAAAGATGCACCTGATCCACACGCCGGGTCCAGATACTTGGGCCAAACTTGGTGGTCTGAAAAGAGATTTGCATCGCGCATCAAGAGGGCGAAGTGGGAGAACTCAATAAGATTTGAAGAATAGTTGCGTCCAACCAAGCTTTTTGGCTACATTACTCCTTGGGTGCCGAAGACCTTCATGTGAGACATTATTATCGGTGAAGTGAATATAAAAGTGGGTGGATATCTGAACAATGCCTCACGGGAAATGAGACATTGTGATAGTGATATCCGTTGTAGATGATCTTTCTCCAACAAAGACGAAAATTTCAAGCATTACTGAAAGTATTTCCCGGCAGGTTACAAAATGAATCGCTTAAAAAGGTGGTATGTGCCTGGGTATCAACTACGCAAATGCGCGGAACGCCTTCCATGATGACAACGAGCCTAGGTAACGAAATGGAATGCATCCCTAGTAGAGTAATGGTAAAAGTGCGAAGAGTGATTTTCATGTCTTGTTTTTCATCTTGTTCTGTAGTTGGGTTCCCAGAGCTGTTCCGTGTTGCTCTGCCAACAACCTTCCTCCTTTTTCCACTTGAACAGCGCCTTTTTCAAATTCTGCTCTCTTCCAACCTCAACTTCGCGTAAACAAAAACACCAAACACAACACACACACGCAATAATGAGCAATAATGCCCAGCCCAAGAAGAAGAACGATACCAAGGGCAAGGAGGCCATGACACCAAAGTCAGACAAGACGGAGGAGTTGAGCCCTGGCTTCCAGAGCCCTTTCCGTGTGGGACACCCGCGCCTAAATGGCAATCCAAGTTACCCTGCCGAAGAACTCCCAGATTCGTTTGAAAATTATTTGAAGGGGGGAATTAAAGCAGTAATTATAATAATGTCAAAGCATAAACATTTGGGCATGGGCTGATTCATTAATAGCACGTACGAACATACGGACATCTCAATCGGCTTGGTGACCTCGTTCTACGAACCCTCGACAGCATCCCAAAACCAAGGGTCCGGCACTCGCTCCCCGAGATACCTAGTAAGAAGAAGGGTAAGTCTATCAAGAAGAAAGAGGACGATGCAGAGGTCGATGATGAGCAGGACGACGAGGTTGGGACGAGCAAGAGTATGTCCACTTCAACTAATAATTATCTCCACAATACACCAACTAACGCGCACAAGATCGTTTTACAATTAAACCAGCAGGGGGTATATCCGGTATCCAGTTGGAGGCTTTGTTTGGAAGCACCAAACCCAAGGTTCCCACCCTTCCCGCAAAGCGCGGTAGGGCACGTCAGGTACGACACGTTATCTAGTGGTACATATCATCATACTAAACATCTGCAGAAGGAAGCGATCGACAAGGCGGACGAGGAAGAGGAAGATGAAGAGGGAGAAGACTCGCAGGATGATACCAGCTACGAGCCAGAGCCCAAAAAGGCGCGGCCTGCGAAGGAGACCCCCAACAAGCTGATTCCCAAGAAGACCGCAGCCAAGTCCCAGGAGCGTCTCCCCAATTTTCTCCATACTGGTGAAATCGTTCTCTCGATACGATTCGTTACGCTCCATCTCCTTCACCCGAATACCCGCATCCATTCTCGAGACGGCTTTCAAGCACAAACCGAACGGGAAGGTCACGATGACGACTCTCTCAGACCAGTTGGAGGGAATCAGACAGCTTATCGAAGATGAAGAAGAAGCCAAGGCGATGGAAGAGGCGGCAGAGAGAGCTCCGGCGGTAGCACGACAGAGGCAGATGGATAGTTTCTTGTTAGGAGTCCCCGATAACCACGTTAGACTTCTGCTCATAAGGATCTGCCGGGAGACGTGGTTGTACGTACATTCGAACATGCACTGGACCCTTGTCATAGCGTTACTAACGGGATTACAGCGACAGCGACATAGTGAGGCGGGCGGTCCACGTGAAGGACCTCGTCAAGATACCAGAACTGCGAGCCCTGATGACGAAGACGAGCACGGAACGAGTCTGAAGTATGCTTGCGGACTTTCGAAGCAACTCAACTAAAGTTTCAGACGAAGATATGTCGAATGCGGTAGGTATATGTGTGGAAGCAGAATGTCTGTTGAGGCGGAGAGGAAAAAGAAATGATGAAAAAAGCGAGGTAACAAACAATCGAAAAAAAGAAGCAACAAAATATAAATTATAAATAAAAATGTTTCCAAAGTGTATATAGAAAGAATTATCGGGATTAATGTACGAATAATAAAAGTTATAAGAAATAAAAAAGTGTACGATTTGGAAAATATTATAATATGGAAATAATATCGGTGCTACGATTTTATTGAAATATATTGATTGTGACAATTATTAATATATTAGACGAATTTAGATCATTTTCTGGTATTATTTAGCTAAGAGACAAAATCATACGTTAGATATGTAGGAAGGTGGAGTAGAGAAAGTCGATTATCGGAACAGGGTTGAGCGGTTCTTGCATGGGAGCGACTTCCTCAATTCAAGCTATTTTAACATATTTATCCCCAACAATGCAGCGCTAGACTCTCAACGGTTTCAGAAATGGCAAGTCCGAGGTACGTTGAAGCATGTGATTGTAGCGAGTGCATAAGAGAAGGCAGGTGCATGCAATAAACGGTTCCGAGAAAGGTGGCGAACACCTTAAGCGGCCAATATGATTGCGTCCAACCAAGCCCTTTGGCTATATCACTCCTTGAGTACCGAAGACCTTCATGGTATAGAACTCCACCAAAGACAAATATTTCAAGCTTTACTGAAAGTATTTACTACTATCCAAATACTTCCATCATGAAATGATACTCAATCAAGCTCTTGTCCTCCCTCCCCCTCAAAGTCAGAAGCTGACACCGATCTGCTAGCTCGTACCCAATCGGCGGTGCACCACAGAAGAATACCCCCACCTTCCTCTTTCCCATATCCCTTCCCTTTTCTGCGGCTTCCTTGTACAATTTCAACAAGCTTTCATGATACTCATCCATAATTTGTCCCAAATCAGGCCTACCAAAATGCGTAGGATTCAGCAGTCCCGTGAGTGGAGAGACAGGATGAGAATTCGTTCTATGAAGTTCCAAGAGATATCTGTAGACGTGGGTCGAAATAGCTTTCCGTTTCTGGGTCACATGGGTCGTGATTCGAACATCGAGATGAGGATTCTCCTCACTGGCGTGAGATGTCTGAGATGACGAGATTTTGTTGAGCAAGTCCGAGAACCAGAGGAGGTAGTTACGGTCCTTGACAATCCAATGAAAATCTACTCTTCGGTATACCTCCTCCTCTTCAGAACTTGAACTGCTCAGTTTTTCGCTTTCGGGCCGGCTTGCTGATGTGACGCGGGCATGTCTACGATCATCCCTCTCCTGTAAATCTGCAAGGATCCCACTGAATGGTGTGACGCCGATTCCACTTCCAAGAATGATGCTCTGGTCGAATTCGTAGAAGCGTTGTGCTGGTGCTCCGAAGGGGCCATTGACTCCAACCTGTATTGCCTCTCCCTCTTTGGCCAGATCACGAAGTTTGGAGGTCCAGTCGCCATCTGTTTTGATGTGGACTTTCATCTCATTTCCAATGCAAGTAGAGATTGTGAACGGATGCCATTGAAGTAAGGAGAGCTTTGGGACTTGCAGGAAGATATATTGACCAGCTTTGTACGGCCAGTATCGGTATCCAGGGATCATGACGGTGATGGCGACTGTATCAGCATCTAAAACTTCGATTTTCCCAGTCATACGATGGAAGCCACACGCTACTCTGAACAATCTTTCCATTATGACTAACAGAGTTGGAAAGGCCAACCAATATCCTAGCATGGGGAATTGGAGTAGTGCTGCAGTTCCGTGGGCCATGAGTAGGCCGGTTATCGGGAACATAAGCAGATGTCCGAGTTGGAAGATCTCATAACTTTTCTTCCGTATGAAGGGCATACTGAGACCTGCCAACGTCCAGAAAAGACCAAGTGCCGTAACTCCAGACCAGCCGGGTAAAGATGCAGCGAAAACTCGGTATGGGCGGGGTACGGCATCTGGGCCTAAGACTGCCGCAACAGATGCTTCTTGGGCCGGCCTGCTTCCATACAAGAACGAGCTGAGTTATGTTAGATTGAAGCATACAGATCATTCCCAAGGATCCTCACCCAGTCAAGTGCCCAATGGCATGCAGAGATGCGAAGAACAGCGCCGCGATGGACATCTTGATGTGGAAAGACTGCGACAAATCCCAGTTGACAAATCTGGAAAGATAGTATGACTTTCTCGCAAACGTGGAGACGTATCTTGACATGGAAAGTATGAGAAACAACATTGTGGGATATCTGTGATGGTCAGCTTCGAGTAGATGATGGAAGGGCCAGGCTCACAGAATTCCCGCCGCAGTCTTCGCCATCACTACACCCCATCCAAATGCCTAGATCCCAATTAGATGAATTTAAAAAGGGATATCAAGGGATCCTCCTACATGTCTGTACTGCTCTTCAGTCAAATATTTAACCAATTGCCATGTGCCGAATGCAATTTGCATCGAAACAACCAAGGCAACGAACATAACTTCAGGCCCACGAACCGACCAGTAAGCCCGCAATCTTCGTCCCCAACCCATAGATCTCATATACTCCTTATGATCCTCCTCCACCTTCTTATCGAGATCCATAGAAGGAATCTTCCAACCCTTCACAATGCCCGCGAATTCGTCCCGAGGAATGCGATTGCGGTCCGTCCCCATCACGCTCCGCAGAAACGTATGTCTCTGGTCCGCCTCATCTTCATCTTGATAATGAATATGATGCGGCTTTGCTTCCGGCGCGATTTCTTTGTGCACTTCATCGAGTTTATGTTCGACTTCATGGTATTCGATGAACCCATTGTTGTTTTTGTCCAGGTCATCTAGGAATTGTTCAATTTCTTTCTCCGTCAAATACTGGCAGTCGGCCATTTCGCAGATCAGATGCCTTACCTAGAAAATAACTTTTGCGACGAGTTCTATATATATGCAATGCCAATTATCAGCGTCCAGCTGCCCAGAGAGTAACGCGTACATGCCGAGTCGATCCCAAGACGCAAAAGTCTTGACTTCGAAGCGCATAGGCCTGCGCCCTATCAAAAAAGTCGTGGCTGCAGCATCAATCCAAGTATAGGGCACTTGGCTGCGCCAATCGAGAACGCCAACAGAAAGTTCAAGCCAATTTCCGACTTGGAAGCATCATCAACGTCATACATTAGCCAGAACTCGAGCCAAGAGACCAGTCTCACCCGCCAAGTTCAACGTTCTCGGATGTTGCCTTCTTGGCTTTTGTTACCAATTACAAGATGAAAAAGGTATTGGCATCGAAAAAATTGTTGCAGACCCGAAGATTCAAAAATAAACAACGCGTTCGGGATGGAGCGACCTCCAGAGCGTATCTCGTCGTGTCTGCCCAAGATTCTGCTTACGACAGCACCACCGACCGGAATTCTGAGAGTTGGCATTACCTCCGCAGTGTAGCCCCTAACCACTGTATTGGGGTCGGAGCGCAGCCTGTGTTTAGCGGGCATGGTCCATTAGCGAGCCCCCCTCCTGGTGGACAAAAAAAGCGGCACTAATTATGAATGTGCCACGCCGAGTGAGATATTCACAATAAGCAATAATTAGTGCCGCTTTTTCTGTCCACTGGGAGCCCCCTAAGTGCCTCAGAGACCTTGTGGCAATCGGGGTCATGTTATGTACTTGCAACTGCCCCATCAAGATAGGAGAGGCTGAATTTAGATTATAGTGTAGATCCAATACACTCGAAACTCAGAGGCTTTAGATCAATGCAGTGTCCCTGTTCTACTTGAGAAGAATGTGCATGGAAGGTGTAGGTCTAACAAGAATATATCTGAACCACTCTGTTTGTAATCGATAGTATTCTTTTTGATCCTAAAGGCCAATAAAATTCGTGCAACTGTGCATCAGAAACCTCCTTTCCAAATGCGTATTGCATTTTGAATGCCAGTCGGTAGATGATTTCACCGACCCTCCAAAAGTTCTTTCCCAATATATCCTGAGACTGTCTTCACTTCTGTGCTCCTATCTGTCAGTAACACAAAAAGCATATCGACTTTGAAAGCGCGGAATATGTCAGAGCGAAACTCATCAGCTAGCATCGACTCCATGCTGAGTTCTGCTAGATGTGTGTCTTTCTGTAACCGTGTTGTGGGAACTAGAAGCAAGGTTGCGATTCTGTTGACCACCACTGTGGTGACGGGTTCAAGCAGTTTATCGCCCGGCAAAGATTTGCTTTCATTCACTTCCAATGCTCTAGCTACCGCGGAGGGGTAGCTACCTCCAAGTTCTGTATCATTGCCGCTCGAGTTACTCTCGGCAGAACTGGCAAAAGCTCCAACAATGAATTCGCAACGCAGATCTTCTAAGACAGTTGTTCCTCGTACGAATCTTGAGTCACGAATTTTCTGGAACCCATGAATTTCTAATCCTGTGAGTAGATGCCCTTGGAGATAGTGATCGGCACCAAAACTTGAATCAATCACGCTGGTCGAGTCCACAGGTGGCGAGCTCAGCGAAATATCGATTATTTGCAAAAGTTCTTCTTCATTGAAGAATGGACACCTTTTTCGCAGGAGCACTGATTTGGTCTCAGGATACTCATGAAGAGAATCGATTTCGGAAATCATTCTGAGGCAAACAGAAAGACCAAGAGACTTAAGCTGCATCGATATTACCCACATGAATCTAGACTTGAATTGGCGGCGCAGTAGTTGCTTTCCGAACCAGTACCAACGCTTCCAGTAATGGAGCCAAGCGTGAGGAAGAAGTCGAGCTGAATATCATTCCTTTGGAGGGCATTGTGAAGGTTCCGAGCTCCCTTAACTTTCTGATCCATTCCCATATGCCAAACATCGCACGGCATATCGTTGGAGAGAGAGACCTATATTTGGGTGAGCATCTGTGCATTGTCTAACCCTCAGTACTTATGTGAATGCTCATAGCGGCTTGTAAAATGCCACCGATAGGGTATTTACACGCGCTGAAGGCTCTTTCTACGTCGTCGTAGCTTACCAGGTCCCCCCGAATAACAGTAACCTCTCCACCAAGGTTTTGAATCACTCAATATGTCAACTTTTGCCGACTGCGCGCATATTAATACCACGAGGTGTTTGAGTTGAAAGCCTTATGAAGGTTCTGCCTTTAGAACTATATAGGAGAGCCAATTGAAGACATATATATGAAGAGTTCTTAGTCACCACTTGGTCAAAGTGGTTTCCAAGGTCGACTCATTTTCAGATAATCCAGTTATGCCCACCTCTGTAGTTTCACCGACTCTATACACCAATTTCGCTCCACTGATTGCCCCAGTGCTTATTTCGGCAATGCTTATAGGTTGTTAGCTTTATATGTACGAGAAAATGAAATGACGACTTGCCCAGCTGGAATGCCTTGTAGCCCGCCTGCTCCTAGTCTTACAGGGTGGGGTCGGACCTTGCCTGCCTCAAGTAAACTGGCAGTGAGCTTCCAGAACATTCTTCCAAATTCAAAGTGCTCTCTTATTGGCGGGAAATCGGTCCCAAACTTCGTGAAAGCTTCTCCAAAGGTTGTGTATGCCAGAATCGCCTGCGCATTGACATCCTTGCGAGGCCAAGTTTCAAGTGGGAGAAGTGCTACCAGCTTCAGATCTGCTTTGCTAGAGCTAGGAAGCGCCTTAGCGCATATTTCAAAGCTTGATTCGGTTGAAACGGTGTCTAGCACATATCCCAATGAATTATCGGTGTAAGCTCGGATCTTCTCTGCGCAGTCGGGGTCGTGGTAATCGAAGACGGCATCAGCACCGCGTGATTTGACGAGGTCGAAGTTCTTTGGACTTGCCGTCGCAACGATTGTGAGCCCTGATCTGATCAACAGTTAGCTGTTATCAGGGCCAGTAGGTAGAGTAACAACAATTTCGCATATTGTATAGCAAGTGTGCCAGTCGCACTGCTTCCACCGTATACCAAGATCGGAATTGCTTTCTCGGCTGGTTCGGTAGGAAGAGGAAGCTTCATCGTCATGTATAAACTCTGCCCAACGGTAATTACTCCCGTTCCCAAGGTGGCTGCCTCTTCGAAACTCATGGTCTCAGGAATTTTGGCGATATGACCATCCTTGATCATAGCAAACTCCGCGAAAGCGCCGTCTTGAGGATTGTTCTAATCACTTCAATACACATCAAAGAGGACGTTGGACGCTGATGGCTTACAAAGTTGGCGCAGTGGCAGACTCCATAGACACGATCACCCTTCTTGACATCTGCCTCACAGTCTTCTCCTACTTCTTCTACAATTCCGGACACATCGCACCCTGGGAAATCAGCATCGACGATTTACCGCCTCAAGCAGTTTTGAACACTTACCTAGTATTCCTCCAATTAGACCAGTGCTAGCTGTGTGATGAAAATCGGCTGCAGAGTTTCAGCCAACAATGAATATATTATCGTTCTTGTAGAGCGTTTCATACTTGGATTAACGGCGACGGCCACGGACCGGATTTTGATGTAATCGGGACGCATAGATTGCTCTTCAATGTCCACCAACGCGGCCTTCCCCCTCTCTTTGATAATAACAGCTTTCATATTGCAACTGACTGGTGAAGTAGAAGGATCAGAAGATGTAAGGGTAAAAACCAGAAAATCAAAAAGGAGTTTGAAGACTTGGAGCGTAGAGCTCAGTTGACCAAGTTGAAAGCCGCATCCATATTTCATCTTTCCCCCAATTTAAAATCTCTTCAGCTCCTGCAGCCCGCTGTTGGTGATCCACCAGCGCCTGGTTGAATTCACGGGCAGGCACCGAGGCACCACCGCATCAAGGAAATTATCTCCATCGGGGACGAGGCACAATCGCCTTAGCCAGTCGAAGGGCTGCGATAGGTGAGCTTGTTGCAATTTGCAGAAGGCTACCTCTGACCCAACGCCCGACGTGTTGGGTTGGTTGGAGGCGCAGTCCTTCAGTAATCTACATACAGTATGCCGATTCAAGGAATCCCCCGTGGGGTTGTATCAGTAACAAGGATTGGATGCAGTCAGCGTCAGAATTGGTTGGAGGCCGCGACATTACGAATTTGGACCCAACCCGAGATGCTTGAGCTCGAAAGGAGTTTGTTACACTCGGAGCAAGGCCCACCAGGCCTTGAATCTGCCTTCAGTGCTTGAGCTCGCTAGTGGCGGGGTAATAGCGGGGTAACCAAGCCTTGTGGTAATAAAAGACTGGCGAGCATCACTACAACTTTTCAAGTTAAGAATGAGCTGGTACCATATTTATGTAAACCCTCTTCATTTTAAAACCCGCGAGTCATGGCCGAGAACTGTCAAAATTAAGTGCAGGCTGTCACCTATTCACTGAAAATGGCTCTTGTGCCGGCATTACCTTGTTGGCTCATCTGCCTGACGTCGACTCAGCATCTGTTGTTGGGAGGCATGGGCCGCATATATGCATAACGCTGTTTAATCTCGTTACGTTTTTAGAGACTACGGTAATTCAAATGTACTGTATGTTGGCGACTGTTGGTGCCTGGCCGCATGAAGGCACGTAGAAAAACCTACGAGATAGGGGCTCGCTAGGGGTTTGATTTAGCGAGCCCCCTAATAATCCTGTACAGTCACCAGTTTGGAGGTAGAGAGGTCAGGACTTCAGGTCAGAACAGAGCCTTAACCTAATATGTTAGAATTTGAAAGGTCACGCCAAAAGATGACGCTAAGGTTGAGCGCTGCAGAAAAATCCGAATCTTATACTTTGCACTGTTTTGATTCGAACTCGCTATTCTTTGCTGGTAAAATCTATGGGTGTCAAGATTTAGGGCCATTTGAACATCCTCCAGAACAGTTCAAGCTGCCGAATTGAGTATGGAGTCCCTCATAACGAGAAATTATTGAAAAGAAGCAATGTGGAGAGTAGGCTTCGTAGATATCAGAAAGAGCCTTGAGCATGCAAGTCTTCGGAAATATCTGCAAGCCACTCCATCCTATCCGAAGCCTTTCACCCTCCTGCCCTCACGCAATTGGCAGTGAACAAGCCTCATGCCCCAGCCACCAATATTGCATAATATTGTTTTCAGGGGATATAAAAGGCAGCCGGAGCCATCGGCAACCTTATCAAGACGACGTGCGTTCTGGCTTCAAGCTTCGAGGTCATGTGTCAACTAGCATGTCTGCTTGCATGGAGCTTGATAATCGTCAAGATGGGACATGGGATTCCTCACGATCAGATCACGATAGCTCCGTCGTTTGTTATCGATGACTTCATGGCAAAGTCTGGTAACACGAACAAGTTGGAGAAGAGAGACGCCTACTCGATTGGGGCCAATACATGCGGCCGGATAAACGGGGATTCTCGTAAGAAATGACCACCAATTTCCTCCCTCTAATAGCTATCCAGGTATTAAATAGCAAGAAGAAAAGTTAATTAAAAAGCTTGCCAGTATTCCCCTGGACCGTCTCAACCCAATACACATGCCTCTACAACACCGACCTATCCGTCTTCGGACCACCCCCAAATCTCGTCCCTACAACAACATGCGTAGGCTGCACGTACGTTCATGCCATTTAGTCTCATCCCCTTATCCCCCTTAGCCCTTTAAATAAATCTCCACCGCAGCTAACCAAACAAACAAGCACCGGCGCCCTCACCTTCTGCAACTCAGCACTAGCAGGCCCCTACCGCGAAATGATCTGCGACTCCACTTCCAGTCCAGCCCATAAAATCGAAACCACTTTCTCGGGCCAAACAGCACCGCTCACTTTCCCGATATACACTGGTATTCATGGGCTTAGCACAGGGACACAATATCCACCCGGCTTTAGTGCCTCCCCTTCCACTCCCACAACTTCTTCTTCGGCCGAAGTTACGCTACCGGTGACGACGTCGACTGTGACAAGCGCCGGCTCTTCAGCGTCGGAGATCCCTACGCGGGGAGTGGACAGAAATGTAGGTGCGATTGTTGGGGGTACGGTGGCTGGTGTTGTGGTTATTTGTGGGACGGTGCTTGCGATTGTTATTTTGCTGAGGCAGCAGAAGAGGAAAGAGACACAGACAACGGAGCAGACGTCGCGAGAGATTCCAGCGCCTGTTACTTATGGGGAATTTTCTATGCCGGTGATGGATATGGGAGGGCAACGTTCCGTGGGAAATGAGATGGAGGCGCCGGGGTGGGGGGTGAAGCATGAATTGCCGGGGATAGGGGAGAGGGCGGAGTTGAGTGGGCGGCGGTGAGGGGTGGGTGGGTTGATTTTGAGATATTATACCGTACCGTGTAGACTAGAACAAAGCTCCAGGATAAAATCTGCTCTTTTCTGGGTCATTTTTTGAAGGATGACATTCCGGCTTCATCCTCCTTTCCCAGCTCGTTGTTCGCCTACTCGTATTGAAAAGGGGGCGGGACAAGCGAATCTGAAGCTCATCTCACGTTCAAGCACATTGAGAAGCCAAGGGTGTTCATAAAGATTCATGCCATTTGAACCCATCTATCTCATAAAAATTCAGATGCTCCATCCATGCAATGCACACGATACAAAACTATATACAACAAATCTCCCCTTTCGCCCAGAATATATACAACCATCAAATGCCATCTAAATAAGCAAAAGCCCACCAACAACAGCCACCACAACTCCCCATCTCCCCACGCCCGCCACAGCGGTACTAGCACCACTAATCTTCATCTCAGACAGCTTATACGTCGGCGTATAATTGCCTGCGGGCGCCCTAGAATCCGTCGTTCCATTCCAGCAATACCTCTCAAAACAACTATTACACGCCGCCGGGAACGGAGTTCCCGTCCTCGTCAGCGAACGACTCAACACCGCGCACGCCATACAAGTAGGCCACTCCTTATCCAGCGTCCCGTTGCCCATCGTCGCAACATCATACCCGTTTTCAATAATCGCAATTTTCTCTGCGCGAGTGTAGCTGGGATCGAAGGTGGAGACGTTGGATTGGAAGATATAGGGTGCGTTGGGGAGGTAGACGATTAGTGGTGCGTCGCCGGTGAAGTTTGATGCGTCGCAGCCGAACATTGTTGGTCTGGTGTTTAGACCTAGGTTGATGAATGTGTTTACGTCTGGGATGGATGGGAACGCGGTGCCGTTTTCGATGGTGTCGTTTAAGGAACGCTGGTAGGTTGCGACGAGCGAAGCTCCGTTTGGCCAGTTGAAATTCGTGTCAGCGGAGGAATCAACGGCGAAGATTACGTCGACGTGGCGTTGGGGTTGGATGAGTGGGTATAGGGGAATGTTTTGCAGATCTTCGCCGCCGTCGACGAGAGTTAGTTCGGTGGCGTTTGCGTTGCGGTTTGTGGCGTTGTTGAAGTGGTAGAAGGGATTTGGCGCCCACTGCGCGATGTCGTTGTTGTCTTGTCCAATGTCGGAGAGGATGGATGAGAAGATGTTTTTGAGGAAGTCGGGGAGGGCGGTGGAGTTGATTTGGAGGATGAATTGATTGAAGAGCGTGGAGGAGGTACCCATCATGTAACCGACTTGGTCGAAACCTTCGACGCATTGCCCGTTAGAGGGGATAGATCCAGCAGAGAAGTTGGATCCGAGGTATTGTGTTGGTGCGAACGCGTAGGTTGTGGGGTCCCAGGAACCCATCTCGTAGGGGTTAATCTCGTAGACGGTGGAGTTGAGGGAGACAATCTTGGTGTTTGGTGATCTCTCGTCAGCGACGAGGAAGGGGAACGGGGTGTCCCCATTGATGAAGTTGGGCGCCAGGGCAATGGATGAGAAGGTATAGGCGGGGCCTCCATTTGTGGCATTGACCAGCTGGTAGGACAGAGCACGTCCCCAGTAGTCGGTGATGGATGTGTCAAAGCCAGCATCAGCTTTTGTGCTTACTTCATCCGCTGCAAATTAAAGTTAGTATTGCTTAATCGAGAAATTACCAGACGTTTCAATGCCAATTTGGAAGATCTCGAGGGTTTATGAGATATTCAAAAAAAGTCATGGAAGATCGCGAAGCATGCACAAGCAAACAAGAAGCTCTGGGGTTATGCATACCAATGTCGTGGAAGTAGTCCGCAGTTTTCAGAACTTGAATCCCATCGGTGTCAGGTCCCTCGAAAATTGAGTTCCCAAATTTCCAGACTGAAGATCCCTTGCTACCATCTCGGAGATCCTGGACAGAGCTAAAGTTGTTGGAGTAGATGGAACCGACAAGCCATCCTCCTCCAGACAAACCAGCAAGGTACGTCGTAGCTTGCAAAAGTCCTCCAATCTGACCGGTGTTGGTTGAATTGTTGGTGCGGTCGTCTGCAGCAGCGAGAAATCCAGCTCCATTCATCAATGCTCGGTAACCACCTCCTGACACTGCCATGCCGATATTTGGGAGCGCACTTGCATTGTTCCTGTGCGTATTGATATATGAAGAGGCATCAAATCCTGAAATGTTCATTCTACTGAGCCATGATTGCATTGGCGCAATAGTGTTGTTCCTCCGTTTCTCCAACCATGATATTTCACTTTGGGAAAGCGAATTCGCCTCTCTAATTGTCGGTCTTGTGGAAGGGCAATTTACGGATCCGGGCGCATATCCTCCGGACGGGGAATTTGGTAAAGCGCGCTCTGCAACAATCATTCCAGCCGCGAGGCCATCAGCAGCAAGTATCTCTGGTGAAGCATCCTTAGGAACAACAATTGCAGCTGTTGTGAACGTTAGCGTTGAGTTTCCAAGGGGTCGTGTAGGATCCTCACCATTTGCTAAATTTAAAGATGCGGCGGACGCGAGGACGGTAAACAATCCCTTCATTGTGAATTCTTTAACGAAAGAAACACCCGACAGACGCACCGACCAAGGAGATTGAAGGTGCAGTGGCGGAAATACAGGAAGAAGAAAATTGAGGGGAAGGAGGTATATTTGAATAAGGTTGGTGTTTTATATTATGACGCAGATCCTTCTATGACGGAGGCTGAGTCCGGGTCGTTCGGTACGGTTGTGGCGGGAGATCGTCAGGGCGGCCAAATACTCCGTATTATTTATGGTTTTCTGGGGACACAGAAAAATGCTGGTCTCCGTGAAGATAATTGTTTGGGAGCACAAAGCTGTAGGTAAGCGTGGCTGCTGCTCGAGGAATCCCAAGGCATATATAAGATTGTGATCGTGTGCGCATGGCTGAGTTGAGAAAGGCGCGGCCGCCGAAGGGAGATTTGGGATTACTTTAGCTCCAGCTGCTTACTCTTGGCTGATGATGTCCGACCTGGAGATGTACATTATTTCTAAAGATATCCGTAATGGTGCACGACTTGTGCAACGTTTGTCTGGTCGCATGGCGCAGTGCTCCATAGGGGAAGTGTAAAGCGTGGAGGAAGAATCGTTGGCCCAAACAATGCCTATCCTTGATGCTGATCTCCCCTCTCCGGGAATCGGCAGCACCGTGCCAGCAGGGATGCAGCACGCGAATCAACAAATAGGAATTGATTATATACGTCTGCGCCTTGTCACTGCGTGAGGCAATGAGTGCGAGCTGTATGTCTCTGAAGATGCAGATTCAAATGTGTTGTGTTGTTGTGTTGCCTTTACTGCATTCTTGATTCTTGAAGTTGTGGCAAAGTCGGGGATGACGAAACGTCGAGGAATTTAAACTTCTTGGGCTTGCAGGTGGCTGAAACCCAGACAATGCCACACCTTGATAGGCGATAACAAAGATGAACTATCATCAAGCATTTGAAGGCTAGGAAAGCAAGAAGAATTACAGTATGCCCACCAGCAATGAATATATTGCTCAAGTAGATATCGACAAGAATTATTTTCATGACTGAATAATTTACGGGCAAAGACATCGGACGTTAGACGACATGAAAACACCTCAGCCCTGTCAGACGCAGTCAGCATCGGTCAAATGCGGCAGTGATATTGAGTGTATTCTGTCACATGATAGATGCGACAGAGCATTCCTTTGGATGGGAGTACCTTTGCCTTGTACTTATGTGAGTATCAGCATTGTAATAGGAATAAAATATCAGACAATGCATCACTTGCCAATACAAATCCTCACTGCGGCTAAGAAGGCCAAGCAGGGCACGTGCTACCAATGACTTGGATCGTAAAGTCGGTAAGAAACAGGTCACGATCTAAGGTCAACTTGTTGAATATGTTTTACTACTGATAAACAACATCTGAAGTATTAAAGCCCCAAGTCAAATGGGGCTTCGAAAGAAAAAGCCAGGAAGAGAAGTTCAACAATCGTCAACCTGGTCATTTTTAATCACGGTTGAACTGCCAGTTTTTCTCGTTGTCACCTGCAATATATTGCGTCAACTAATGCCTATGTTTTAACAATTCGTATGTTTTCAAGAGAAACCGCCATCCCGATGGGAGGAAACGCGGCTAGGCGGGGAATCGAGATACACGTGACTACGCAAATCGTTGACATGGCAACGTGGAATCGGCGATTCCTTGTTTATCTGCCCACCAAGTCTCAAATATATCCCTCTTTTCAGATAAACATCCACCATCGACAACTCTCAACAATAATCCGAATCGCGTCCATGTAATTCGAACCGTCAACTATCAAAGTGAATCTGTAATCATGAACGACCAATCCCCACCCAAGCGTGTCACCCGCGCCCGAGCGGCTGCGAAGACCAACGATGCCGGCATCAAAACAACCAAGATCGCGACTGCCGCCTCCAAGGCGAAAGTTACACGCGCGGCCTCTACCACCAAACGAAAGACCCGATCCGACGAGACCCAAGAAGAAGAAGATGACCACGAACGCGACGAATTAATCGAACCAGAACCCGCGAGATCAACTCGGGGAAGATCCAAGAGAGGTGTGGCCCAAGCTCCCGCCGAAATGGAGGAAGAGGCTCCAGCTTCAGCGCCGGCGCCAGCGAGGTCAACCAGAGGCAGACCCAAGAAAGTCGCTGTCGAAACACCTGTAGTCGAAGCCCCCAAAGTCACACGAGGACGTGCAAAGAAAATCGAAGTTCCACAAGAAGATGCCATCATCGTCGACGAGCCGGTTCAAGAACCGCCCAAGCGAGCTACCCGCACTCGAGCTGCAACTATCACAAGAGCCACAGCTCCAAAGAAGACCGTCAAATTCGAAGAACCAGACAAGGAAAACATCGTCCCACCTGCCGCCAACCAGAAGGGCAAAGCGAAAGCAGAGACGGGTTTGAAGGCTAAGCCTGTTCGAAAGGCTGCCGCTGCCCCAACCAGAGCTACTCGCGGACGAAAGGCCGTTGTCGAAGAGAAGACAGAAACTTCTTCTCCTCTCAGCCCAAAGAAGGTGACACAAGTTGGCGCCACCAAGGAGAACACTTCGGACGATGAGCTGGCGACCACTGAAAAGACTCCAATGAAGCCCCTCTCCAGAAGTCCTGTCAAACCGCCTGGAAGCATCTTCGGTACAGCCAAGAAACTCGACTTCTCGACTTCTATCACTGTCAACAAAGTCATGACCTCAAGCAACCAAGATCTTGGAGCATCAATCATGGCAAGCCCAGCCCGCCGTCCTGCCCAGTCGCCTTTCAAGGAAACTTTGAAGGCCTCTCCACAACGAGTAAACCTTGGCGACTCAATGCTCCGATCGCCCTTCAAGCTTTCAGTACCGGCTCCTCAGTCTTCCGTAACAAACTCCTCATTCAAAGCATCGCTTCTCCAATCGCCAGCTAGGCGACCCCAGTCCCCAACCAAGGTCAGCGACAATGGATCTCCTAGCAGGTCTAATAACACGAAGGCTCTCTTCGGTGCAACACCCAAGGTTAGCACTCTCAAGATGTCGAAATTCGCCACTCCCAGGACCATTACAAAGAGCGCTGCCCGACCTGGTCAAATGGCGCCTCCAAGCACTTTGAAGGGTATGGCTATGGGCAGCCCCAATGCCGACGATATTACTTCGATGATGACTGCCGAGCCAAGCTTGAAGTTCTCTGGTCGTCTTTCATCTATCATGCCCCGAGAGGCGGACCCTGCACTTGTTAGCTCTGAGCCTATTCCCGAAGCCACTGAAGAAGAACCAGAAGCAACAGAGTCTGCCGGTGAGCCAATGGATGTCGACCAGGCTGAGACGATAGTTGTCGATGAGCCTAGGGAAGACAAGGCCACCACACCTCCACAATCTCCTCCGCGAAACAGCACTGGAATTTATGGCCTTCGCGAAGAGGACGAAAATCCGTTTGTGGACTCGGACTCAGAGGATGAGCTTGCATCTGATTCTTACTCGCCACGCCTCGCTGGCTTCCATATTTCGTCAAAGGACTTTGCTCCTATGACTCCTACTCCATTCGCGGCCATCAGCAAGACTCCTCGAACTGCAAAATCGAGAAAGTCCTCAGCACACAACCTTGGATTCACGCCATTGGCTAGACAATTGAACGATTGGATGGCTGCCAGCCCTGACAAGTCAGAGCAAGGCGAGTCGAGTACCGAGACATCTCCAGCCGATGGTGCAGCAGACAATGTTGTTTCGGCAGATATGGGAGCTGCTGCTCAGCCTTCTCCATCAAAGAGCTCGTTCTTTGAAGACGAAATGTCTGTAAGAGATGAGTTGGCTGCCGCCCCAGAGCTGGAAGCACCTCAGCTTGAGGCACCAGAGCTTGAGGAGCCTGAATTCAGCCCAGTCGAGCTTGATGAGGAGGACTTGGAGTTGGCTCATGAAGCTGATGAGATGTCCCTTCTTGAGACTGATCAAATGGAAATGGTTGATGAGCACCAGATGATTGCTCAAGAAGAGATCATTCTTCAAGAAGAGCAAATCGAAATCTCTGAGGAGCAAGAGCCGTCTCCCGAGGAACAACAGATGGAGATGCCTGAGGAGGAAGACGTGACTTCCCATGAGCAAACACCGGAGTTGAATCAGGAGCATGATATGCTTTCCCATGAACAAGAATTGGATTTGCCTGAGCAGCTAGAGGAATCTGCGCCGATTGAAGAACAAGAGCCTGAAGAGCCTACACAAAATGTTGAGCCAGCTCCTTCAGAAGCCAGTCAAGAATATGGTGACGAGAACGCCATGCCTTTAGATCCAGCATTGTTTGCTTCTGCTCCAACCCCGCAACCCCCGGTTCAACAAGTCTATTCAACACCGAAGAGAGTTCTGGCGGAGAGAGTATGCCACACCGTATCCAAGGTGCCACTCAAGGCCCCCGCAGAAGTCACTCCAATGCGACCATCACCGAAGAAACGCAGTGCTAGTATCTCTCGTCTTCCAATTCAGAGACCTTCAAACACTCTCACTCGAAACAATACTGTCATTTCATACTCGCCAACAAAGAACACTCCTCGAGCTAAGACACCTCGTCGATCTCCTGATGCCGGTATGGAAGAAGCTTGCAACACGCCTACAAAAGAGGAAACTGAATTGTGGTCAACATTAGGAACGCCATCTCGTACTCCACGCCGCGATCTCAACAACGCTCTTCTGAAGGGTGCTGTTGTGTTTGTCGACGTGCATACCACAGAAGGCGCCGACGCCAGCGTACTCTTCACCGAGCTACTCACTCAAATGGGTGCCAAGTGCTTGAAATCGTGGAACTGGAACCCCAACAGTGAAGACGGAAGCAAGATCGGAATTACGCACGTTGTCTTTAAAGATGGTGGAAAGCGGACTCTGGAGAAAGCACGCGAAACCAATGGTGTAGTTTCTTGTGTTGGCGTTGGATGGGTCCTGGAGTAAGTTCCTATCGAAATCTTGCTCAATTCACTATACTAACGTTTCTCAGCTGCGAGCGCGAAAACAAATGGCTCGACGAATCCGCCTATGCCGTTGACACAGCCCTCGTCCCCCGCGGCGGCCACCGCAGACGCAAGTCAATGGAACCTCGTGCCCTCGCCAACCTAAACGGCACACTGGTCCCCTCCAACTCAGCCACACCCTCCCGAATGTCTCCTTCAAAGGAATTCTTCACTCTCCCCGACACGCCCGCAACTTCTAAATCCAAGCGCAGAGACAGCGTACAATGGATCCGCTCCCCCGCTTCCTCAAACAGCGACGAGCAAATCCAAGAACAAGACCAGACACTACTTCTGAGTCCCGTCCCTGCTACGCCTGCTCCTGAAACTATCTCTGCTTATGGAGAGACGGGCTTGTATGGCGATGAAACGCCTGGTGGTCAGACACCGTATTTTTTGAAGAATGAACACTTGGTGCAGCAGACTGCGCCGCCTGCGAAGGCCGTCTGGGGTGAGGAAGATGATGGCGAGAGGGGTTTTTTGAGCGAGAAGAAGGATGAGAGTGTTATGATGCGCTTGATGGCTGCGAGAAGGAAGAGTCTGCAGTGGGCGCCGAAGGTGGGGAGTCCGCTTGCTAGGGGAGGGCAGGGGTGGTAGATTGTTGGATAGGGGAGGAAGGGGGGGTTTTGTTTATATGTGTCGTTTGGGGTTTCAGTACAGTACATGCTTGGTTTTGGGGGTGATGGTTGGGGGAGTTTTGAATTTTGGTATTTGGTGTTATACGACGGGAATGTTTACACTTCCCGATCCTATGTCTCACGTGAGCAGTGCCACCTTTGCTCAGGCCCGGCTCAGCTTCGGCTCACGTTTGCTCAAAAATACAAATAAGAGAATATATATGTTCAGAGTATCGAGGTAGGTTGGAACTGGTTATGTCACGTGATATGGTCTGACGTCTGGTTTATCATCGCTACCAAGCTTGCGTTAGTCACGAAATGGACTCGCCTTGCAGCCACGACCTCATCACATTCGACTCCACAACAGCTGCGATATTCTAAAATACAATGGACAGCTTCAGCGGATCTTCTTCTGCCGCAAAGATCGTCAACGTTGAAAACAAAAAACAAATATATTCCCCACCTACCGGCAAACCTCCCTCTGATCAAAAAGCCAACCGCAATATCATGCTCGAGAAGTTCCAGGCCAATGTCAAACCATCACTCGGTCAATATACATACATACCAAAACCATTCTTCTTCTACGGCTCTCTTATGGATCCACTGCGACTCCAAGAAGTTCTTCAGCTTCCGGCACCACCAGCCCTCAAACCAGCCAGAGTAAAGTCCTACAAAATCATGCTATGGGGGCAATATCCTGCTCTAGTGGACGGACTAAATAACAGCTACGTTGATGGCATGGCTTACGTTGTGGAGACGGAGAAGCAACAGAAGATGCTTGAGCACTATGAGACAGACGTTTATAGCGTTGAAGGCATACGGATTACGATTGAAGGGAAAGAGGTGTCTGGAAGAACTTTTATGTGGGCTGATGACCCTACAGAGCTAATGGAAGGGACATGGTCGTTGGAAGAGTGGAAGAATGGAGTGCAGGAGGAAATGGCATCGCACTTTCGACCTCTCGAAGATTGAGTAGGATTATAGGGCTATTTGAAAAGAGAATTGAGATTTGATTGGATATAGCCCGGAAGAAATGAACAAGATTGAGAGGATGAAGGCCAAAGACAAGAACAAGAACTTGATGAGAAAGAGAATGAAGCACAGCAGAGCATAGATGGAGGATGTACAATTATAGCCCTTTAATGACTAAAAGTTTGATCCTTGAAGCTTTGGTTTATACCGACGTGCGAAGACCCAATCATGCTACGGCCGCAAAATGGAAAATACATCGTTCTTGGACGCTCCTGGTGCGACAGCAAAGGGTTTCGGGAGCGTTACGAAGGAAACCCCAGCGAGTCTTCTGCAGAAGTGGAAGGATTTGGGAAGTACGAAATGGAATCAATTGCGCTTGAATGAGTCTCAGAAGCTGCTCAGAGATGTCTCAATTTTGGCGCTCAGCGATGCGTTGAAGGACGATTGATTGATACATTGAATCACGATGAACGAAGAAGGGAAAAGATAAGCCAGGAAAAGCAGATGGATTGATGCATCTATTGAAAAATAGTATTAATACAAGGGAGACAGAAGGGAAAAAAGGGAACTCCAGACAACCTTAAATCCAATTCCCACCAGGCGGAGGATTAACAACCGCCCGCTCCGGATCATTAAGATCGATGTCCTGCATCTCATACTCCGGCGCCGTAAACGGGTTCATGCTTGGATACGCAATATTCAGTCCCGGATGAGGCCATGCCGGAGGCGCTGCCCTCGGCACCGGCTTCCTCGGAAGTACGACCGGAGCCGGATTCGCCACAGGAGCCATGCCCGTCGGTTGTGCCTCTATATCCTTATTCTCCTTCTTTCCTCTTACCTTCTGGAACCAGCTGTAAATTTGGTCGCAGCCGCTTGAAAACCAGACTTTGGCTGGCTTGTGGTACCGCCAGCTGTAGATTAGACCGCCGGCTAAGACGAAGAGGAGGATGATGGTTAGGATGCCGAGGATTATTTCGGAGGGGGGCATGGGGGCGTTGTAGGATGGGTCGTCGTCTCGGTCTCTTGGGGAGATTGAAGGGGCCATGGCTGGGTTTGATTACGCCTATCCTGATAGGTGGAAATCTTTGAATCTCGGTGTAAGTGTCAGAAACGGAGAGATCCCAGCAGTAAAATCGGCAATTGAATCTGGTTGAGATGGATAACGCGGATTCGAAAAAGGATTGCTCAAACGAGGGCAATTATATGTAGTGGAGCGGGGCATTGTTCATGTTTCAAATACAATGGCATTGTTGTTGAACAAGAGCTATTCTCGAGGCTTCTTTATTGTGGATACATGAATACCCCATATGGACAAAGAGAATGAAATATGAACAAGGCGTCACTTGAACAATGCTCAGGCAACACTAGCTTGTATACTGTTCTCTGGCTTCTTCCAGGAATTTCTTTGATTCAGGCATATACTCGAAGATGGAGTTGGGAATGGAATGACGCGGAAGTTTGAATGCTTTGACTGGAAATGCAACGAACGACGGCTTACTGATGTCAATCTTGGCAATATTTGAAGAAGTTTTGCCCCTCGAGCTTTAGGAAGAAAACGACCCAGAACTGTATACTGCAATTGGACCAATTTGCAATGAAGATGCGCCGACCAACTGTCCACTGAAGAAACTCAAGGGGGCCCTACCATGGCCGACATCCAACGATTAAGCGAGAGCATCCTGCTCGAAATTTTCCAAGCTAATCGCGCCTCCATTGTGCAAGAGCTGGTAGCGCTGTTCGATGGCCTGCTTCAACTCCCTAGCAATGTCCCCAGCTACACCCTCCGGCTCAGTTAAACCATAACCCTTCTCAGAATCTTCGACTTGGATGTTGAAAGTCCGAACATTGCCAAGCTGCTTCAAAGGCTCAAGGATACCGCTCTCCAAGAGAACCTCCCCTGCCTTCTTCCCTGCAACACCCTCGAACAGTTCCACCACTTTCAAATTTTCGTCGTGAGTCTCTGGATTGTAGGGCTCTAATAAATCCTTGATGCTGGGATACTCGACTGCCACGGTAACGCAGATTGTAATCTCAAGCGAGCGAATATGCAAGGAGTTGGAAAGCACCTGTGCGAAGTTGTTGAAGAGATTTGTCTGCTGCAGAAGCGACCTCATGGCGTCAATGTCGGCATCTCGGACCTTGAGATCTTTGTCGATGTGAAACGTGAGCTTCGGTGAAATGTCATGATCGATGTCATACAGCAAGCCGTCAAAATCGAACTCGAGATCTAATTCTATATGTTGGAACCGGGCAAATATATGAGGCTCAAGGAAACCGTCTAGCTGAGGCGTGTTATAGGTATACTCTCCATTTTCCTGTCTCGTGCCAATTCCATGAAATGGATCGTATTTCCAAAGCTACAATTCATTCGAGTCAGCACCATATTCAAACCGCGCAGACAGTCCAGCACCGCCAGAATCAACACTCATCGGCATTCAGGATTCTATGATCTATCATTGACTTACCTTTCGGCAGGGGGTAACAATCTCATTCACTGAGGCGGGGGATACCATATCAGCCGGCGCCACGACGATCTGAAGTTCGGAATAGAAAAGACCTATAGCCTCGGAGTAAATCTGGCGGTTGGTCCGCAAGATTTCCAAGTTTCTTGGCTCCAGGTGAAGTGAAGAAACATCGCTCTCGTCATCATCTTCCATAAGCGTGGGGTGCTCCTCTCTTTCGGACTCGGGATAATCGGAGCTGGGAAAGGGCTCTTGGAATGAGCCAGCGTCTGAATCCCTCCTAAAACCCTTGAGATTGCGGAGAAAGTACCTGGTTCTTGGGAGAAGCAAATGGCGATATACTTGAGCTCGGATTTCTATTTATTTTTAGCGGAGCCTGTGAATGGGTGAAGAAGCTGGTACCAGTTGGCATGCGGAGGAAATGACACATCCTAGTAGGGGTGGACATGATGAAAGGGTTATACGCCTAGTTCGGGGGAATTGGGCGGGCTAAAAGGATTTGAATTCAGGGCTCAACGTCGACACATTTTCAGCCTTTTCGAAGAAACGAAATGTGGGGTTTGAATTTGCCGTGGCGCGTGAGACACGGTGTGAATTTATAAGTCGTGCAGGCCAAACGAAAGATGGGGTTTCCCCGGAAGAGATGTTTTCCGGATTTCGGAGTAATTGAATAAACCTCTGACGTGGGATTTATTCCAGAGGTGAAATATGAGGAAAGCATAGGTTTAATTCCCAACGGTTGAGCCCTGTCACGTTCATAATCCATTTCTTCTACAAGGAGCTTCTCCCATCGATGATTGGTCTTTTCGGCATGCAAACAAGCGCATGGAGGAATACCAAACTGCTATCAGTATGTGAAGTTCCCCTCGACGACCCTCTTAAGTTCTTTAACAGCATCCTCTGCCTTGCCATCAGGGAGACGGAATCCAGAACGGGAGGAATCATCTTCGATATATACTGCAAAGTTTTTGATATTGAGAAGCATCTTGAAAGGACTAAAGATATCTTTGTCGATGGCGGCTTCAAGCAACGTGGAGTTGGCGATATTTTGAACATAGTGATCAAGGATCGCCTGGGTAGCAAATGTTAACTTCACCCTTTCAAAGCTATATAGGGAGTATGACAAGAAATGTCATCGACGTACTTGGTCTGAGGGTTCCAAAGTTTTTCCTTTCTTCAGTGGGTTGTCCGAGTCGTCAAAATCTACCCCCAGGTCGAACATCAATTGGTAGTCCGGCTTGTCCAAGTAGGCAAATTCGACTCCTAGCTTGAACATAATGACAATTGATCTTAAGCACGTGGAATTGGATATGATCCTTGTAAAATCCTTCATATCGAATGTGTCTGCCGCGACCCGCCTTTCTATATCTGCCATACGAAAAGCGAGGTCGTGGAGAATACCCTGATTGTCCATCCAGAGTTTGATACCCCGTTCGCCGCGGCAATCGAAATTGAGTCTGAGTTGGATCTTTTAGAACCGAGCAAAAACATGCGGGTCCAGGAAACCCGGCAGCTCGGGAGTGTTATATAATTGACCTCCGTTATGCTGTCGGTGGCCTACACCATAGAGAGGGTCATGCCTCCATACTCCTATGTTTGGTTCTTCGGATTTTATAGGGTGCTCCCAACATCTGATAATGTTTAAACCCACAGTTATGGTCAATTCAGAATAAAGTAAAGCGGCGGCTTCAGTATAAATCGCCTGACAAGCTCGCAGTATTGCCGGGTATCTGGCTGGGCCGCGCCATTTTGCACGTTCGCGTACACTCCCATTTTCGATATTCGTTTTGGTACCATGGGATGCGGCAAGCTTTTCATCGTCATCTGGATCGTGGAGGATGCCCACTACATCAGGGCGATCGAAAAGAAAGAGTTCGTCTTCGAGGTCAAATTGTATGGAGGGAAGGAATAGGTGGCGATATATCCTCGCACGGACTTCTATCATCATAGTTAGCAATTGCAGAAATCCATGTAGAGTTACTTGCCAGGTGGTACACGCATGAAGTGGCATGGTTGCTGGCCCGAAACTGCATTCATGATGTGGAACTGCATCGGCAGGAATCAGATCATAGACTGGCAATTATCCAGGGACAGGGTGGAGCTGATGTTAAGGTAAATTGTTTGTGGCGATGGGTCAATCTTTGCAGAGTTGCTCAAGTAGCTGTGTAATTTGAAGGGGAGACGCGTCAGAATGGGAGAGGTTGAGGGCCTCGGAGGGCGTCCCAAAAGCAAAGAAAAAGGGTGCCTCTGCATCAAGCCTTGGAGGCCCCACCTCACGACAACAGCTCAGCTTCAAAGAAGCAGCGCTGATCTTGAGTGTTACCAGACCGTGTGGAAAAATCGGCAATATTCATTGTCGCTTTTTGTATCCAGCGCGAGAAAGATCTCAAGATTCCAAAGATGTTACTCTCGCCCTTTACCATCCCGGTATTTTTTCAGGTTCAGTTCTCAGTTCATGTCGCGATATCTCAAGCATGGACGGCGGAGAACTGCCTTCATCGAAATGCCATTTCCTGCATATTCCAACAGGTATGAATCAGATCCAACGTCTTCGACTCATCTACTGACGACATGTCCCAGAAATACGGGCTGAGATATTTCGCTATCTCCTGCTCCCATCGCCCGAATGCCATGTGCTTCGACAACAGGATAGACCAGCGGGTCGAGCTCCAGCGATACTTCGCGCAAATCGCCAAATCTATTCCGAAGCTTCTCGGATTCTCTATTCCGAGGGTATTGTTGTGCTATACCCTCCCGAGCTGTTGCACTTGTGCTCAGTATTGAACATCGGATGGCCAAAACCTACATTGCCGACAGGTGATCCACTATATGGAAACAGTACCAGCAATCTTCTGCCTTGGGATTCGCAAGGCGCAATGCCGCCATACGTGTTTGCGCGCTTCGAGAAGATTGACGTGATGATCGATCCGAGCTTCTTATACGGGGGCCCCCACAGCGACATCTCCATTTTGATTGATAGAAATTTCAACATGGACGCTGATGAGATCAAGAACTATATTGCGGGATTGGAAGAAACCACTCTTTTCAGAGATCTGGTTACAGTATTGTCAAAATCTCCTGTGCTTAAGTCTGTCGGACTGACGGTATTTGTCATCGTGGATTGGTTTCTTCAAGACGACGAAGATGAGGACGAGGACGCAAGCAAGGAAGACATGGGGGACGACACTTTTTTGAAGGATCTTCCATACATGGTCAAAGCCTTCAACACTGCCACGGATGTTCTGATAGGAAGTGGTTTGCTGGATCCTTTAAGATTGTTGTCCAATGTCGAAAAGTTTGGGGTCAGAGGTCTTGATTTCCCATACAATACAGATAGCACTTCAGGCAGAATCGCGTACCGGAGACTTGGACCAAAAGCAGCGAGGATTGTTCAAGATTTGAAGGAGGCTATCGAGGGCAATCACCATCAGGTAAAATAGTGGGATTGACAATACCTGCTCCAGAAACGATCTGAAATTATTTTTTAGCGTTTCACAGCCAGAGGTGTTTTTTGTATATATTCAAAGTATATGTCACGATGAAACCACTGGTAGTTGAGCCTCCAACTCAGCTGCAAGCTCTAGAACAAGACTACTGCACCCAAGCAGGCCCAGCAACGACTTGGAAGCTTGGATGAGCTTCTATCCGGGGCGCAGGGGTTGCCCTGACACGTGATCGCTCCGCCAAGATCGGTTAAGGGCGAAAATAGAAGCCGGGAAGACCGTCCAACATCATCTTGTTTGGATTTCAGCCCATTCAAAGCGCCTCTCTCGTCTATCTCGTGTCTTCACAGTCAGCAGTCGGAGCATTTGTCAAGCTTTTGCCAGCTGGCGATGATTTGAATACGAATGACTGGCGTCTGAACTTTCATGGGAGTAGTCAAGGTTTTGACGATACGACGCGGTCCCAATTTGCCAATATCGGATCCCTTCAACGGTGTCTCAGCAACGTATTTCCGCGCACTTGGCGATCCACAACAAAATGCTTGACCGTGCTTTCGTCGAATAAGCGTCCTTGGATCCGGCATTTCACCCCTGAGAAATTACGGGTATCCATTATTCGGGTACGTGTGCAGGACCCTTTGTAGACATTTGATCATGGCTGTGCTGGATCTCTGTCTTGGCACCGCCTGGATTCCTCATCCTATGTTGTTCCCTCTCTCTCTCGACCGTAAGTCATCTTTCATTTTATCACAATTAATACTCTCGTTATCGAAAAAAGGGTTCCAATTCCCTTCAAACGGCTTGCTTGAGTCAGATCGCTCGTTGCTATTCATCTCCTTGGATTCAATTTTTCGTTTGTACAAAAACTTTAGATTGCAATATTCATCCTTCGCCAACTCCTCAATTGCCATACCAACATTATGCGGTTGAGTTCTTCCCTTGCCTACGCGGCGTCTCTCTGCGCTCTTGCTGGTCAAGGCGCAGATGCTGCTATTACTCTAGATGTGACTTCCGATACGTCAATAAAGAAGGCGGCAGCGACAGTGGCATACGATATGATGAGCTACTACACGGGGAATCACACAGGAGATACGCCTGGAAATCTGCCTAGCCCCTACTACTGGTGGGAAGCAGGAGCGATGTAAGGACTCCACGCCTTCAGGCTCTGCAGGAGCGATACTAACGTTGATGTGCAGGTTTGGGACATTGGTGAATTACTGGTATTACACGGGCGATACTACCTACAACCCGGTCATACAACAAGCACTACTACACCAAGCAGGAGACGAATGGGATTTCATGCCCGAAAATCAAACAAAGACGGAAGGAAATGATGATCAAGGGTTTTGGGGGATGGCGGCAATGACAGCGGCGGAGACAAAATTCCCAGATCCACCCGACGGACAGCCCGGATGGCTTGCGCTTGCCCAAGGAGTCTTCAATACACAGGTAGTGAGGTGGGATCAACAAAACTGCAACGGCGGTCTTCGATGGCAGATCTTTACCTTCAACAATGGGTACAACTACAAGAACAGCATCTCGAACGGGTGCTTCTTCAATGTTGCTGCGAGACTGGCTTTATACACCGGGAACACTACATACGCAGACTGGGCGGTAAAGACTTGGGACTGGATGTACAACGTAGGATTAATGTCTCCGGATTACCACATCTATGATGGCACGCAGATTGCGGACAACTGCACGTCCAAGGACCACAATACTTGGACCTACAACTCTGGAATTTATATGCTTGGTGCCGCAGCAATGTACAACTACGTAAGTTACCTCTATATACACCTCGAACTTCCAGCTAACATGTCCCAGACAAACGGCAGCACCATATGGAAAGACCGCGTAAACGGAATCGTCAACGCCTCCGCCGATTTCTTCAACGAAGGCGTCCTCTACGAGCCCTGCGAGTCCGGTACCTGCAACGTCGATCAGCGTTCCTTCAAAGGATATTTCACGAGATGGTCGGCGGCAACAACCCAACTCGCACCATTCACAAAAGAAACCATCATGAAGCGAATCTCGACCTCGGCAAACGCAGCAGTAAAGACCTGCACAGCAGGCGGAAGCGGCAACAACTGCGGCCTAAAGTGGACGACGGGCTCAAATGATGGAAGCTTGGGCGTAGGAGAACAAATGGCAGTGCTGGAAGTTATACAAAGCAATCTAGTGGGCAGTACTCCAGGATGGGTCAGCGCTGTGAAGGGGACGGGTTCCAGTGAGGGGAACACGAATGCGGGGACGGATCAGTCGCACGATGCGAATAAGATTAGCATGAAGCCGATAACTGCGGGGGATAGAGTGGGAGCGGGGGCTCTGACGGCGCTGATGTTGATAGGTGTTGTTGCGGGGAGCGCTACTATGATGATTTCGGAATAATCTTGGTATAGATTGCTGGGTGTTTGGGTTTATAGCATTATTAGTACATACCCTGCAGACAAATCATATCTGCTGTTTTCTTTCTTGGAATGGGCTCTTTGAATTTCAGTTTCAAGTGGATCGATCGATCACAATAGGTAGGTGCCAATGGCTTGTGATTCTGTTTCTTCACCTTGTTTCTCCACTACCCTCATCTACCACTCATATACCGTACATCGCTGAAGCAGCTTCCAGATCACGCAAAGATATCTCCCCTCCCCAAGCCTCCCCTAACCCCCTCACCACTCAAGGCCCAACAACAACCGGAAAATAATCCCAAATCATCACCATCCCATTCGTATCCGCCACCCCCACAAATCTCGCCGTCCTCATCACCTTCCTAGAGGCCCCCTGAAACGAGAGCTCCACATCATATGTACCGTCGGCATTCGGCTCGATTCCGAGGTGGTTGAGGATGGATTGTTCGATGGAGGAGTGCTTGCTGTTTGGGTCGAGCTTGGCTAAGCCGGACCAGTTTTTGCCGTGCGTGCCGTGGAGGGTTATGCGTTTTGTTAGGGTTGCCATTTTCTTTGGTGGGTGCGTGGAGATGGAGGAGGGGGGAGGAAGTTGGGGAGGAGGTTATTGGGAGTTGGGGATGTGATTCACCATGGAGTGAATGGAGTCATAGCTGCCAATTCACTTCGCTGAGCTGGTCAACAGGAGCTGTTCGTACTAAGTCTTTCTACTCTATCATTCTCTCATCTAATAGGAATGGGATCCTCATCTTCTTCTGCCGCCGCTTCCTCTATACACTTCGCACACCTACAAGCCATGCCAAACCATCCCATCAACTTCTTCCGCCTATCAACCACGTTCAAGGCATTTCCTTGCGGCCCAATGTAACTGATACACAGCTCTTCGCCCTGTTTGCAATCCCTTGTCGTAAACATAGTCACTTCACTACTGCCCGAATCATGTCTCCAATCCACATTCGGACTACAGCTGTGATTCAACATACTGTACAACCCGCTGATACTCGTCCCAGGCCAGTCTTCCAACGTTTGCCCGTGTTTGTTGTTTTGCAATCTGCATTTCATGGTGTGTAGAACCCAAGTATCGTATAACGGATTGGCGAATATGTCGATATCCAGGGTTTGGAGGATGGAGATTGGCATTTTGATGTGGTCTTCGAAGTTGAAGATTATGAGATTCGGCTCTTTGAACCCATATGCGGGCGTAAGTCTGACGAGCAGTTTGCTCTTCAGTGGATGTTCTGCGCCTTCTTCGACACTCAGGGCCAAAACTCTCATGAGCAAAAGAGCGTCGATCGAGAAATCCGTGGTGACTGTTGCTTTTCTTGCAGCCGTGTAAAGATAATCGAAATCTCGTCCACAAATCGTACCGTGGAAAGTTTCGAGAGCTGTATCCGCGCAAATTTTCGAGCAATAAAGGACTTCGCAGCAAGTATTCCAATAATTTTTCACCGGACTCGCACAACATGTCGGGCAACCTCCCGGATCCGCGTCAACTCCCACAGATCCAGTTGACATAACGTCAATCAGAACAGTTTCGCCAGCAACAATATCCCTCGAAGCAATCGCGCCAATACAGTCATCTTCAGTCGTCGCCTCAACCCCCTCCTCCGCAGGTGTATCACGGATCGTACTTCTGACGACCATACAATTCTTCGAAATCCTCCGAAAATCTTCTTTGATCCCCTCAAAAACATCTTCATCCCTCACGAGAAAATCCTCGGTCATGAACGGGTACGCAGTAGGATACACGCCGCCATTCAACAGCGTAATCATCATCTGTCTCTCATCCATACTTCCATTCTCCACACTTCCGTTCAAAATCCCCTCTCTTTGAGAGTACCAAGCATCAGCATTCGCTACTTCACTAGGAAAAATCGTGTCTTCCGGGAACTTCTCCACAGCTTCTCGACTCATGCGGACGTAATCCCCACAGCAGTTTGCAGCCATAAGGCCCTCCATGAGCTCAGTCCAAATTTGAAGCTCTAAACGCTTCAGCATCTCCTCTACTCTCTGTACAAGTAGTTCAGGGGTCGAAACCGCATCGGCCCATTTCATCCATGCTGGATCAGTGGTATGCAGTTCATAAGTCTTCTTGCGAAACGTTTTTCGGACTTGGTTTCCAAGTACGGAAGGCGTGGCAAGTATGCCTGCTTCAACGAGAAGACGTGCCTTGTAGACGTCGCCCAGTGCTAGCTCTGGGTAGCCGAGTAGACGTAGACAGTTGCCGCGGTTGAGCCATGTTTCTGGGTCATATGGAAGAAGTTTCAGAAGCTTGGTAAACTTGATGATTTCTGTGGTCTCGATTGTGAATTGCTGAAGGTGGTTAGCTGGGTGAAAGGTAGCTTACCCGTGAGATAGGTGGAGATTGGTGTGTAATGCACGGATTGGAGTTGGAGTTGGAGTTACAAACATCGGCGTCTAGGGGCACGTGGGGGGCGACTTCACAGGCTGAGGATGGGGTGTATTGCTCGAAATTCCAGGGCGAATCCATTTTTGCTGTTGCTGCTCAAAAATTTGTGGGGAAATCCAAATAATGGGAGAAGGAAAAGTTTGGATTATGGTTTTTACGGATGTTCCTTGGAAAGTTGAAAGGACGTTGAACTCGCTTAGCTAGTGTGAAAAGGGGGACCATAAATAAACACGTGCTCTGGAGATTAGAAATAATATTGATGTAATATATACATAGAGAAGAAAAAGTTGATAACCATGAACTGTCTGGATATGTTACTGAAATTTCTGCAAAATCCGAAGAGAATGGCGAGTCATGATGTTAGGAGGTGAATTAGTCCCAAAGGGGAAAGTGGGGTAATGTCCAAGCCTCCACCTGAACTGGTTCTTTCCTCCCTTAACATAAATTCGACTTCCGAGCTTCGACTTTGGTCGACTAAGAAATATGCATCGAAACGAAAATTATTCCATTACAGGGAATAATCCGCCGACTAGTACTGTACTGCTTTCGTGATGAAAGGCTCACGGTTTTGTTTGCATTTCTGAAAGCTTATCTTGAGCAATTATGCAGCCCTCACCGAATGAATCATCCCGCCGAAAACACTAACCTCACTTTAAATGTTGCCCCCTACGACAGCACTTATCCTCCCAACCGGAGCTCAATTTTGAACATTCAAACAGCATGAAATTTATCGTCGAACCTCACAACCCAAAATGGCTCTCACAATTCGCTGAAGTCCGAAAGCAACTCCAAGAAATCCTCAAAGACGTGCCGATCGTAGCCATCGAGCACGTCGGCAGCACCTCTATCCCAGGTCTTCCCGCAAAGCCTATCCTAGACATCGACATAATTGTCGCGCGGTCATCACTTGAGCTCGCGCGTTCTGCTCTAGTTGGCGCTGGCTATCTTGACGCCGGGGAGCTCAACGTGCCTGGCCGTTGGGTCATGCGGCAACCTGCTAGTGATTTTCAGCAAGAGACCAAAGGGGGAATTGGAGTGATGAAAAGGCATACGTATGTCTGTGTAGAGGGATGCTTGAGTTTGAGGAATCATTTAGATTTGAAGAGGGTGCTGCTTGAGGATGAGGAGTTGAGGAAGGAGTACGGGAATGTGAAGTTGGAACTTAGAGAGAAGGAGTTTGTGGACATGGATGAGTATTGTAGAGGGAAGAATGAGGTTATGTTCAAGATTTTGAGAAAGGCTGGGTGGACGGAAGACGAGTTAGAGGAGGTTAGGAAAGCTAATCTTTGAGAGTTTGGAGAGAGAGTCTTTCATATCGGCGCGAGTGATTGTATGAATTCTGCCATTGAAATTGATACTCTATGTCAAGGTAGTGTCCTCCCCGGCGCTGGCGCTATTTTTGTAACTCAAATGAAAACACCTCCTAGCGCTTGCCCCCAGCTCATTTACTTTTGAACCTTTTTGACGCCCATAAAGGTGATTTGAGGCCTCGGGTACGGCTTTTTGGGTGTTTCTTCACCAAATTCTCCCTCGTAATAATCGTCGAATGCCTCTTCGATATTGGCTTTCATGACCTCCCATGAAATTAAATCATCATTGATAAATTCCCATTCTTCAATAGTGCCATCAGTCTTCTGCTCCATCCCGTCCTCTTTGATCAAATTCAGTCTGAAAACGAATTCATCCAAATTCACATCCCAAATTATGCGGCCACGCTTGAGCGGAATGAATCGAAGACAGTTTCCCTCGTCCTTCAGATTTGAGAATTCCTCCACTTCGGCAACAGCAAAGATCAACTCCTTAATGTGTGGATGATCAGTTATGACACAATGGAGATCATCGTTGACCTGGAAATCTGACCATGCTTCGTGATTGAGGACTACCTTGCCGGCGGTGATTCGGGAAGCTCCCTGGGCAAATTGGTCGGAGATGCCAGGAAAGTACACAGCATCGGATGGGCTTCCGTCGACGTTGCGAAACGTAAGCATTTTGAGATGCGATGTTACGTTCGAATTGTTGTGTGTGGAAGGGGAAGTGACTGTCTACTGGGTTGATTAGGATGTAGTACTTATACATGCTTTTCACTGCGGCCATTATGCGGACTACAGCAGAAGTTGCTGGCGATAGAATGAAAAAGAAGTCGGAGCAGGTTGCTAGATTGTTGCAGGGGCTTGCATATGCTTGCTCGAATAGTATCAAAGTTTCGGGACGCAAGAAGAAAGAGCATGAGGTAGCAGAGCTCTTTGACGATCGCATATTTCGCTCAATTGTTGGCAAAATTTTTGGCACCGACATATCAGAAATTACCTCTGGCTTATTCATTGTATATAATTTATTTATAATTTATGACACATCAGAGATCAACTAGTTCAGGGCCCACGACCGTTTCTGATCAACTACCTCAGCCCACCCAAATGTGACCTTGATGCGGACGCCAATAGCCTGCTGTCGCCTCCAAGCATCGGCAAAGTGAGCCTTCGCATCCACCGACGAGTCTTCCATAGCTCGCAGCTTCTTCTCGAATTCAGCCTTCATATACTCCCACGATACCAACGTACCATTTTCCCAGTTCATCTGCATGTCCTCCCAAGAAGCAAATTTTCCTGTGTCCAAGGGCCAAATATTGACGGCACGGTTCTCTACTTGAAAAACTAACTGACCAGGCTCTAGATTCAAGAATTGAAGACGGTCACCGTTCCTGTAGTGATAGACTGGAATAGCGAGAAAGATTAGCTCTTTCATCGGTGGCATGTCCCTCAAATCTTTGAAGTTATCGCCGTACATAAAACCACCCCACGAAGAAGAGTCAAATACGATTCTGCAGATTACTTGCCAGTCTTCGAATGATTTGTTTCCCAAAACATCGAAGTGTCTGCTCCAGTAATCTCGATTTGGTCAGCTCCATAATTCCACGTCATTAGCCTCCACCGGGAGCTCGCGAAAAGTGACAACCATAATAAATGAAGCAAGCTAATACTAGCAGATATTGGTATACTTTGATGAGATATTTACTCTGTATTTTGGGTAAGATAAAAATGCTCTGTAGTAGAAACTTTAGTGTAACGTTGTAATGTCGTTGGAGGATTGCACCACGAAGTTAGACGACTTATTTAAACTTGCGGAAAACAAGTTAAGGAAATTGGCTTATGGGTACAGAGCTTGAAGTGGCTTGTTTACTCTCATGATTTGACTTGGTTGGATATATACTAAGGGCGCTAGCACACTTCAAATCAATGTTGAGGCCCGACAAGAGATCTGAGCTTGTTATCTCTAACTTTGCATATTGGGGTAGAAAGGGACGGGCCGATGAACACTCTGTTTTTTGATTTATCAGTGTAGGTTTGTGAACTAGAGACAGGAGCGATTGTTCTTCTTTATAGAGTAGGAAAAGTCTTCGTTGATTACTTGGGCCCAGAATAAAGCTTCTTGAATAGACCAACAAAGGCATTATTGATCTCGCTACAACGACGCCTCGAGAATGAGCAGGCGCTGCCAGTTGTTTGCTCACGCTGGATCTAGTAATTGCTGCTGCTTCTCGGCAGATTTCGCCTACACATCTTAAAAAAAAACATAAGATTGAAGCAAAAAAACAAAAACAAAAACAAGATCGGGGCCTAGGGGGTACTTGATTGTATATGACCTGTCACTATCCGATCCGTAATGTGATTTTACACTTTGGCTCTTTTCCTATTTGCCAGTGCCTTGCCTTTTTTGCCCCTGGATTGAGACCCAGTTTCCGTATATTCCTCTGCACTCCCACTCTCGTCATCCGCCTCGAGATCCCCATCCTCCTCGGCCTCAACCGTAGTCGCATCCGCAGCTCTCTTCTTCCCCTTTCCTTTTCCTTTAACCGTCCCATTCTTCTCCTTCGCCTTCTCCTTCTCAGCACGCTCTTTCTCCTTAGTTGCCCATTCCACCGCCCGATCCGCATAGGTCTGCGACAACGGATCATGTTTCTTGGCCTTCAACTTACTAACCGCTTCCTTCATCCTCTTGCTGCCCCTCGCTTTTACCATTCCATCTGCATTATTGGCGCCAACGCCTACAGCACCTTCAAAGAACCGCGTGATGTTACTCTGCGTTCCTTCCAATTCACGGCGATTCATATCGCGGATGACAGGTACGAGAACTTCGTCTGTGCGTTCTTGAGACCAGCCAATAGTGATCGAAAGGAAATCGCGCAGGCGCTCGAGGTCAGGAACACCCCATTCGAATTGCTGGGGGTCTGAATCGACGTCTGGCTTTAGGTAGGCTTCTGTGACGGCCGGGGAAGGGAAGCCAGCTGGGAGGAAGAGCTTCGTGCCTTGGGCGCGGCGGAACTTCTTGCGGAATGTCGAGGTTTCTTTGCCAGTGGCTATAGTTTGAGGATTGCTTTGCACTGTTGTCCACCAGTCTTTGAACTCTTGGAGGCCTGATGCCGTAGGAAATTCGGAGATTATTTCGAGGGCTGTGACAGGCCCGACCCCGGGGAGACCTTCGGTGTAATCGGAGCCAAGAAGGTGAGCAATCGAAATCAGTTGGTCGCGGGAGAGAGTCAATTCTTTCTCAATGTCGGAAGAGAGGTAGCATTCTACATCTTTCTTGTCTCTAAACAAGTTTTTGTAGACTCGAGTGCCTCCAAAAAGGAAGATATCACAATCGTCGGTAACAACGCCGTCCACTAATCCAAGACGTACAAGTTCTGCGCATTGTGCTTCAGCTTCCATAGGAGCAGTGATATAAGGAATACCAAAGAGACCCAGGAGCGCTTGGCATTCTTGGATCATGACATGGGTTACTTCATCTGCGTCTCGACGATCCTTCTTCTGCTGGTTCCGAAGCGCTTTGAGGTCTCTTTCATAGGCTTCTCGGTTTTCGCGTTCTGACTTGTTGTTCAACGTGCTCGCAAATCGTGCATGTTCTTCCGCCTCCATAGCGAGCTGAGCAAGTATCTCTTCGTCTTCTGGATCGCTGAAATCATCAAACGCCGCATCCTCAGCAGCATCTGCTTGCTGTTGATCAAAGGTAGAATTGCCCTTCCGGTGAGCGGCAAAGTCAATGATTGATGGGTCTTGTATCCCTGATTCTGCCAGGTGGGCATCCTCAAATAATGGGCTTGGGCTTTTAGCTCCATTAAGTGACGTCCCATTTGGAGCGGGCATTTCCACATCCTCAAATTCAGGCGAAGCAGATTCAAAATCGCGAGAAATTGCATTCATTCTTCCGCCAGCTGGCTTCTGAGCATCAGCCGTCTTGACCGATTTTGTAGTAGCATCTCCATATTCGCTCTCTGACCAATCAACCGGCTCCTCCTCTGAGTCCATGGCCGGACTTCGAGACTTATCCTGCTCTGCTTGTCCCTCGATAGAGGGCTGCCTGTTGTCTGGAATGTCTGACGCCGGGGGGTTAGCTCTAACGTCTTCTGCAAGCTCGCCCATGGTTTCGATAGTTGGCTTTGGTGATGGCGGGGCATCCACGATTTCCACGTCACTGCCCTCATCTGAAGAGTCTATCTGAATGGGAGCATTTCTTTGTCTGAAGATCTGTTCATCTTCAAATGCCCTTTCCCTATCTTCTGTGTCGAGCTCCAAATCACGTTTTTGTTGCTGCTTGACATCATTTCTAATGTCGCCGCTTGCAAGCCATGGAGGTAAAGGTTTCGAAGTCTCCTCTTCATTTCCGTGCTCGAACCCGCCAGCAAGATCATCTTCGTTAGCCTCATTGTCATCTTCAGCTGTCTTTTCAGGTTGAGATTTCTTCCCGAAGATTGAGCTTCCGAAGTTCAACTTTTCGAAGGGCAGAGGGCCATCGAAAGGGTTCTTCGTATTGGTGACAACGGGCGCAGGCTTTCGCTGTTGGACCACTGGAGCTTTCTGCTTCCTTGCTTTCGCAAGCGCTGATTGCAGGTCCATGTCACTATCACTGTCGCTGCTTATGTCCGCTGCCTTACGCTTCGGTACGGCTGCGTTAGCTCTGTTGTTAACAATGTGGGCAAGCATGCCTCCTCTAGCGTTCATAAGGGGTTTTGCAGTCGGAACTGCTCGTTGTTGATAGTCTGGCATCGGAACGTCTTCAAAATCTGCATCTTCGTCATCCTCGGGCGTCTTAGCATGGTTTTGCTGCATTGAAAGAGCAATTGCCCGGCTGAGATGCTCTTCCTCATCTAGCTCGTCCACTTCGTCATCCTGTTGTAATGACATTGCGATGGCTAGACTAAGATCTTCCTCTTCTTCATCCATCCTGTGCCCATTTCTGTTGGATGGACCATCCACAGCTCCATCATCCACAAATAAGGAGTCTGGCTCTGCTGAAGGATCTCTGTGCTGTGCCGAGCCCTCTCCATTCCTCGAAGAATACAGCTGCCGCCTCTGATCAGCCATCTCTTGGGCCCTGAATTCTCCGTAGGACGGATTCTGCATTTCCTGGCCTTTGAGCTTCGGCAATCGGTTGAGACCCTCGACTGGAACATCTTCGAATTCCTCTTCCGACTCGGACGGCTCTTCGTTCTCTTTCGCGGCCTGATGTAGAGCATCAACGTCGATAGGCTTGTTTCTTTCCCCAACAGACTTATCCAGACTCACAACACCGAGAGCCCATCCACCTTCTACACCGTCGTTCTTGACCAAGACGTATTCTCGATCCTTCTCTCCAGCAATTCTTGCGGTACCAACCCCAAACATGTTATCTCCCTCATTCATACCATTGAGATTCATTAATCGTTGCGTCAACTCGTTTCTCTCCCGGACCCGCTGAATTTGAAATTTGCTGAACGCCATTCTATCCGGAAACTTCTTGTCTAATTCTTCCTTACTGGTACCCATACGCAACCTACTCCTCAATCTCGCCGCATTAAGAATATTGTACCGATCAACGGCAGGCAAGCTCATAAAGAAGTCGCCATTGAAATCAATCTTGCTAAAGTCGTACAAATTGACATCCTCCCCATTATGAAACTGCTTCGCATAGTCCTCCAGCTCCTGAGCACTCATAATCCTAGGATCGTTCGGCTGCCCCATACCCTCGATGCCATGACTCAACTCAGGAAGATGATATTGGTCCGTTTTCTTGAATTTTCGATTCTGCGCTCTCTGCTGGGCATCCAAGCCTTCCTCTCCTACATATACAAGATCCTGCCCCTCCAGGACAGCCTCCTCGTCGTTGTTGATCGGCGCCAATCCAGCCTTCTCGCGTTCCCGGTCTCTCTTCTTCCTCTCCTCTTCTTCTTCTGCCCTCTTCTGCATCTGTATAGTAACCAACTTGGCCGCCGTCCTGACTGCATCATCCCTCCTGCCCTCTCGCCTCGACTTCCGGCCTTGAATAGTCTGTCTTTTCAGAATGGGGGCTCCGCCATCGAAGACGAATACTGGCTTGATTCCATGGAATAGCAGTTTGCATATTCTCCTGAAGAATCCAACAACGTGCGAGTTGCGGAGCGCGTTTCCTTCCTTGTCGCGAACGGCTTTCAGAAACTGGTAGATCCAGATGGAGGCATCGACCGCGAGGCGCTTGCGATTGAGGGTTTCGAGTTTAGTCGGTCGCGCTGAAGGTTCTAAAATGCTCCAAAGGCCGGTGACACCCATTTTGGAGGCGTTTATAGACCTTTATGTATTTCGAAGGGTTCGCGGGGTCGTTGATGGCGAGCTTCACAGTCGCGACTTAGAGGAAGATGGAGCGCGTTGTGTAAGAGCGCATTCACCCATCTTGCTTCCACGCCACTTCCTTCTCTTCCTTCGCTTTTAAGTGTCGCGTCGTGGGAATTGCAAATGGAAGTCAGAGTCTCATTGTCGCCTTCAGTGACGTTGATGACTCTTCGCCGTGAAGCTCCAATCTAATCGCCGAAATTGATCCCTGTCCAGAAACGCGAACTTCTGCAAGCACTTTCATTTCAACACTCACCTCTAAATAACTTCACGTTACATACAAAATGGATCAGTCTCAAGCACAAGACTATTTGAATTCTCTTCTGAACAAGAACCTCCGCATAACCACCACAGACTCCCGCATGTTCCTTGGGCAATTCAAATGCACTGATTCTGTACACCTGCCCCAACCCCGCCATTTCGCAAGATGACTGACAGCTTCATAAATAGGATCGGAATACAATCCTAGCACATACCTTCGAATACCGCATCCCCCCTCCCCCGAAAGATCTGGAAGAAGGCAAACAGTCTGTCACACTGGATATGACGAGCCGATATCTGGGGCTGGTGGTGGTTCCTGGGGAATATATTACGAAGATCGAGGTCGAGGAGTTTGCGAGCCAGATGAAAGGAAAGGCAGGAGGTGATGGCAGAGTTGCCTTTGGAGGGGACAGCTTCGTGTGAAGGATTACCCGGATTTGCGTGCGGATATATCAGACTTGAATGGCCCTCCAGAGAGAGGAAGAAGTGCACAATCGCTATTGTAGGAGCACGGGGATGGGCACATCATGGCGCGGCGATACGACACGAACTGCTGAGCATCGTTAAGAGCAAGGCGCGTCTGTTCGAGGGGCTGCGGAATGGGATACCGAAACTGGAAGATCTCACGCTGTAAGGCTTTTGCCTACATTTTCAAAGTATTCGAAACTCTAAGAAATACTAAAATACTAAATAGTCATAGGCTAAATATGTTGTCTCTGCGCCGATTTTTGGGATTATGGTCGCAGAATATCCTGATCCAGCTTTTGCGAGATTCTCTTCGAGTCTTCGGTCGTCAGTCGTCATAAACCGCCCCCGTCATTCAGAAAACATACAAGCACTGGATGATGACCCGTCTGATGCTTCTATGACTCCTCTTCAATCATCAGATCGGTCCTAGTGATCGAGTTTCCAATAATAGAGAAGGCTGCTGGTTTGCTTATGTATGCGCAATGAATGTTTCCTGTCATCATTTGGGAATCATCTCTCAAGTGCAATCAAACTAGCTCATTCTCTGACTATTTAACCAGCTTCATTTCTGTAATAATGAAGTGTCCTCCCTTCTTCACGTTGAATATTCTAAGCTTTATGATTTCTGCTTAGGTCCCCGCATTGAACCCATTGTTGGTTTGTTTCAAATTGACTCCGTTCAGTGATGTCCGACACCAATCTTCCTATCACATTCGGTGTTGAGCTGGAGTTTCTTGTTAAGTACGCCAACAAGTCTCGGAATTGGGTAGCAAATCATATTTTAGAAACTTTCAAAGAAAAAGGGATCCCAAATGGTAAGTCCCATTATACCCCGTTTGCGGTTCACTTTAAGCTTGAAACATGAGGCTCTTTAGATCGAGCACAATTCGTTCGACGTCTCTGCAAAAGAAGTCTACCAAAACACATCTCTTGCTAGTTACTGACAAGTTTTAGTCACTCGTGATTACGACGACGCTTTCCACAGCTGGCAAATAAAAACGGATGGTTCAGTCCACCACTCCGAACATGATCCCAAATTTCACGCGTTCGAGATAACTTCTCCAGTTCTCACATTTGGAACCACTGACCATCAAGCAATCACCAGAGTTTGCAACATAATCCGAGAGAATTATGAATTCGACGTTAATTACACGTGTGGCTTACACATACATGTTGGGAAAGGAAGGGAAAGCACGTTAACATTCAAAGAACTCAAGAACATTTATGCCATCCTTTGGACGTTTGAAAGACGGCTGGATAAGTTGCACCCAACCAACCGTCAGGGCAACACGCACTGCAGAAGCCTGCATTCGCAGTCTCCTTTGGGACTTGCAAATCTCTCTCCATCGGAATCTTTACAGAAAATCTTGAGCCGTAATACTAGGGACGAGGTCATAGCTCTCTTCTTTGAATTGGATCAACGGATGAAATATGACCCCTTCCACCTACGGGAATCGGCGGAAGTTAAGCCTTCAGTCAAGAGAACACTTGAGTTTCGACAGCACGAAGGTACTCTTGACCCTGAGAAGATCATTAATTGGGCCACAGTATGTTCAAAGTTGTTGCAATACGCTGGGGAGGTTCCACAAGCCGATCTGGAGAAGTTTTTACGGGACAATGTGGAAGATGAGCGGACTTTCACTGCGGTGGATCTGATTGAGAAAATTGGGCGAGAGAGAGAAGCTCAGTACTACCGGTCCAGGTTAGACCAGTAATGTACCCAACGCATCGCAAGAGTTCTTTTCCTATCAGTGTAAGTTTATTTTGATCTGTTCGAGCATTTGGTGAATAGGGGCCAGAAAAATTAGCGACGCCCTCGCTAAAATTCAGGGGCTTCTGCTTTTTACCCTGTTGGCAGCGACATATCTTGTAATTTAGTTAGAAATTAACAGATCTCAACTTGTCAACATTTAACACGGTGAAAGGAAGACCCAGATCTAAAGCACCCTCTTACCCATTCTACAATTTTGCACGAATAGGCTTCTCTTGTCCCATTTTTCCCTTTTCCGCCAAACGCTTCTCTGCCGCAGCAGCAGCGTCCTTCCACGACTGCAACCTCTTATCCAAAATAGCAGAGAATCCACTCAGCCACTCAGGATTCCACTTCGGTAAGATCCTTCCTGGAACCCCTGGGGCCGGATCACCAGCCAACGTTCTAAGCACCTCGAAATACTCCTCGAACCTAGGGCCAATCTTGTAGAAAGGTACGCCGTCGCCGGCAATAGCTAGTCTGTCAGCCTCCCAGCGCTTTTGTGCGTCTATGGAGGGCAGTGTGGCTCGTCCGGCCAGAAATCGGGAGATGACGACGGCTTGCCATTCGAAGACGCGAAAGGTGAACCCGCCTGCTGTCTGTGTTTTATCATTAGCGGGGGTTTGGGGCTTATGTGTGAATACCTACTCCTCCGATAAATGTAAGTGTCGGGTCATCCTGCTTAAATATATGTTGATAAAGCCCCAGGATCCTACGATTGACAACTTTGACCGAAGGAAGAAACGGGAGACTGAAGCTGTACCCGGTGCCAAAGATGATATGGTCCACGTCTTCCAGTTTACTTCCATCTGAAAAGTGCACTGTCCGATTCTGAGAGGAGACTTTGGTGATGACGGGCTTGTGAATGATTTCGGGGTGGGTGAATGGTGTATATCCGAAGACGGGATGTGCACTCCGCAAAGAGGAGTACAGTGGAGTATTTACGACGCTCAAAATGTCGTGCACAATATCGAATGCGGATACTGAAGCACCCACGACAATGACTTTCTACATGGAATTCGTCAGTGACTTGCGGTGGCCAAATCTCAGAAACCGAGCCTCACCTTGCCACGGAAGTGCTCGGGGCCTCGATACTGCTTGCTATGCAACACCAAATTTGGGAACTTCTCATTCAATTCCACCAGACCTGGAACATCCGGAACATAAGGAACGTTATAGTGACCAGTCGCAACGACAATAGCGTCGAATGTCTCCTGCCACCAGAAATCCTTCTCGTCTCCTTGACCCTCTTTCCGCAGAGTCAAGATCCATTCTTCTCCGACCTTCTTAGCAAGTTCCACAGTGGTACCAAATTCGACAAAGTCTCTATAACCATGCCGGTTGATGAGGCTCTCAACCCATTCACGAACAACCTCCCGATGCCGGAATGGAGACTTGGGTCCGAACTGAGCTCGAGATCTTTTGGAAATAATCTCTGGAAAGGGCTCTTGAGTAAAGCTCATGACGTCTGCTCCGATATTGCTCTCTAAATGGTCATGCATTGGTGTGTCGGAGAATCTAAACTCGTGGCTGTTGATTCTGGTGGATTTGGGGGTCTGGGCTGGAAGTTGAGCTGGGATTGGCACTTGAGTGTCTGCATTTTGCGGTTGCTTGAGAAGCTCTTGAAGGGATGGAATCTTAGGCTTCAGCTCGGGAGTGAAGACCCTAGGATGTTGGTTAGTGAACAGAAATTCTTGAAAGGTGATTTGATATGCTTGCCAGGTACCGCCAGCTTTTGACTTTCTTTCGAATACTCGGATCACATCAAATGCCTGTTCCTTCGCCAAAGCGTCAACGGCAATGCCTCCTGATGGTCCCGCGCCAATGACTGCGACTCTCTTGATCTTTGAAGCCATTTACAAGGGATTTCCAACAGAAACGGTATGAGAATTCGGCAAATTCTCACTCGAGATGCTGTTCCGAAAGAACTTCCACGGCAAAGGGGGGTTCGTCAGGACTATGTACCGTCCCGCCCAAAGCCATTCTGATCATCGACAGGGTCCATTCTTTGTTATCTCCATGTTGTGGACCAAATAACCTCTTCTTATGGGAGCTTCGAAGCTGCATGTATCACACCAACATTCGTGGGGATGTCGCCATTATTGTGAGGCCCATGCCGCCCCGCAGTATTTGCTGACCAAGTTGGTTGGTTCACGGAATTTTCAAAGAGCAATGTGCAATGAAAATGCGATGCCTTATCGTTTTGAAGAAGCAGATTTGATATTCCGACAGATGTATATGGTTGGACTTAATGGTTGGGCGTTCGGGCGTCTTGGGCATCACCGCTAGCGTTGTAGTGGTCGTGACAGGGCGTCTCTTGACAGGTCATCTGGTAACATAGGACACAGGGCCAAAATAAGTGAAAATTTATACGTATATATCTGTGAGTCGGTTGTCAATTTAATCATGAATTTATGGTATACAGAGGCAGCTTAACTGAACCTGAGCTTGGCACCTGGTGTTGTTCGTGCCTATAATCTTACCTGCAGCACGCCAACCGGAACGTATTTAGCGGGCGAATCACCGTAAATCCAGGTGAGTATCCCGGAGTCCAGGCGCCTACAAAGCGCGAGTTGCTGTGCATTGGCAAAGTGGGGCACAGGTACTTGGGAGGCGGCACACTTGAGCCTTCTAGCGAAATATATTCATTACACGGCTAGGTGGCAGAGAAACTTCTTTCCCTCGGATCAAAAGAATGGACGCTCAAGCTGGAATTGCCAAAGGCTGGCTGGAGGAATGCCTCTCGGCCCATGACAGCTGTCGAAAGCGTGCGCGTCTATACACCATTTTCTCAACGGACAACTCGAATCTTTGCAACAGCCTGAACCATGACGATCTGATGCCTCGGCGACTACTCGCCTTTCCTCCTAGTAGTACAGAGGAGTTCAGGACTTGCGGCGTAGTGAAGCTTGTGGAACTTGGTAAGACCGAGGAGGAGCTTCCATACGTTGCCTTGAGCCATAGGTGGGGTGGAAAGGAGAGCTGTATCGCAAAAAAATCGAATATAGAATCTCTGAAATCGGAAGGCGTTCCATTCGCACAACTGCCAAAGACCTTTCAAGATGCTGTTACCGTTACGCAGAATCTTGGATACAGTAATCTATGGATAGACTCCCTATGTATAATTCAAGGCGACAAAGAAGATTGGAAAGCAGAGGCTCCACGCATGGCGGTTGTCTATGGAAATGCTGTATGCACTCTAGCGGCTGTAGATGCTTCTGATAACGATGGAGGATTTTCACCTTCCAACGTCGATGATAATGTGAGAGGTGGGCTGAACCGAAGAGGATGGGTCCTCCAAGAGCGCATGATATCTCCCCGAACATTATCTTTCTCTGCAGATAGTATGGCCTGGGAGTGCCGTGAGTGTGATGCCACGCAAGAGAAGCCAGCTTTCCAAACTCGATCAAATATGAACAACGAACGTTCATTACACCCAAAGGACATTTTCACGATATTCCGCGATTTCAGACTTCCTGATTCTGGCGACGACGATGAACTTCCACTAAAATTATGGTTTTCAACTTTTGAACTCGAAGGAGACCCGGACGAATACACACCATTTATACGTGCATGGTGGCAGCTCATCTCCATGTATACAGAATGCAGTCTATCCGTTGAGTCAGACAAGTTCTTAGCTATGCATGGTATTTCTTCTATCTCACAGATATGGACACGGCTTGGAAATAGTTGGGGACTGTGGCGTCACTTCCTCGACAAAGATCTGGTGTGGTATATCGACTCTATGTCTTCTGCATCTCGTCCTAAGCGCTGGCTCGGACCGTCATGGTCTTGGGTAAACACCGTTGGCGGCAAGGTAGTGAATGATTACTATGCAACTCTTCCAGTCGAACCTAACCTTATGCTGAAGCCGGAAATTGGAATGCCGGTTGGGACCAGCTTTGATCAGAAGCTACCAATTCCAGCATGGAGTGGTGATAAACAATTTTATGGTGTCACCTTAAAAGGTGACATTCGAGCCGGAGAGGTCACAGCATCTGTCGATGGAAAGGGTCAGAAGTTTTACAAGATGAGTCTTGACCCTACAGGTCGCTGGTCTGAAGCAGAAGTACACGATTTCCGGCCGGATGTCGCGGAAGACTTCGAAGTCGGTAAAACAATTCCTGTCAATTGTCTTTTGTTCCACCATTATGACGCAGAATATCATAAACTTCCTAGCAATCGTGATATACGGCTCGTTGTGGTTCCTCATGGTGGACCCCAAAACATCAATCCAATCTTAGAAGAGACACCCGTGAATGAGGTCGCTGAAGAGAGAACAATGAAACGAGTCGGATATTTGGAAACAACCTATGTCCAAATGAGAGATTACAGTGATATTTGGGACGATATGTGGTTGAGATACGTCCGCCTCATTTGAGCCAGTTTTCCTTGATGCGATCTGGGGATTTTTAGGAAGAAGAGGAATATTACGGAATTCTTGAACCAACATCTAGGTCTACTTATTTTGACTTGGGTGAACAGAGAAGCGGAAAGAATATATTATAGCAGAATATAGTGTACACTAGCTTTGGCGACGGGGAAGCCGGGGCGCATTTCAAGCAAAAGCCGCCGCTCTGGATGCCAGCACCGATTCTGTCGTCCGTGGAGACATCTCTCCTTCATAAAGTTTCAGCAGATTCTGAACATTCCCCTCCTCATTTGAGTCAAGGGTCATAGCCAAACTCATTCCATCTTTCATGGCCATATTTCCTCCCTCTCCTCGAAATGGCACCATGGGATGAACAGCGTCCCCAACAAGAGTGACACGTCCTTTCGGCAGCGCCGGTGGCGTCATGTCTCTCATTTGCAAAGGCGGGTGCAACATTCCTTCGACAGATGTGGCCTGGATAGGCTCCGTGAAGCCATCAGCAAGGCCACCTAGGTTATTCATGATGTAGGTATGAAGTTTTTCTTTAGAGGCACTTGAGGTCCAGTATAAGGGGTCAACTGCTGCTTCATCGTGCCTAGTAAATGCATCAGTTTCTGTCATCTACTCTGGAGGGAAAACTGAAGTGAGCAATAGTGATCCCTTACCATCCAACCATCCAATAGTATATGGCACTCTGTTGATCCTCCGCTATGCTTTTCAGACCAATGAATACTCGGCGTGTGTCAGAAGCGCTGATGTAAAATGAAGAAGCATTTTTCATCCACTTCTGGTACTGCTCTTTGGTTGCTGTCAATTCTCCAATCACTATACCCAAAGGCAAGCGTTTGGGTTGAGCCTCTGGTACGAGCTGATTTCGGACTACCCCACTTCAGTCAGTCACTTTTTCTTGAACCCAAGAAGGCAGATCCTTCCAGAAGGTATGTAATAATTCACCTTTGCTTCCAATTCCATCCGCTCCAACGAGAATGTCTCCTTTCACAGATGTACCATCTTCAAAGAAGGCAGTGACGCCGTCATTGTCCTCCTCATAGTGCGCGAATTTTTTATTCCAGGTTATCTCGACGTCAGTCCTCAACCAGTCGCGCAATTTTGCTCTGTCGGCACGAATGAAATGAGTTTCGGGAGCGTTCCCAAAACGTGCTCTCTCATTCAGCATCTCATCGAATTGCGCTCCCTCAGATGGTAGGCCAACGCCGTACGTGTTACTAACAGTCTCTAGGGATGGTAGATCATCTTTCATCGAATCCCGCAGATCAGAAAGCAGCCTTTCAAAAGTCAGTCTGTAGTTTGAACCATTATTTTTCCTCACATACCATGCGTGAAGTGACAGAGCCCAGCCTTGAAATCTTGTGGAGCAGGACGAGTCACGTTCGAATATTTGAAAGGAGATGCCTTTCTTCCTCAGCGCTTGAGCGAGCGCTAATCCGCCCAAGCCCGCCCCAATAATCAATACATGAGGTTTACTGGTTGGTTGCGACATGTTCTGTAGTTTGTCTTCGATTGATTGGATGATTCGGTCGATAGAACGTCGCCGCTGCTTGCCGATGAAGTTTTTTTTTGGAGAAACTTGAATAAGGCGTAGCTGCGGAGGACTGATTTATAGCAATCATTGCAATGAGTTTAAACTTGTCCGACCCTCCTCTGCGAGTCTCGGCCTCTGAGTCGGGAATTTGGTCTTTAACTCCCGGTCTCGTCGACGCGAGCCTTCGCGCTCCAACTCGCTTCTTTCAGGGGCCGAGGCCGAAGTACCGAGACTAGGTACTCAGTCGCCTTTTAGTCTAAATGCTACCTAAGATAGGGGAAGTCAAGTAATTAAACATGTTGTTAAAGATAGCGATCGCAACCCAATGAGGAAGGCGCTGTGTGATAGTCTCCATTGATCCAGACGAGGAGATTTCCGATTCGATGTGCACTCATCGAAGTCTTCTGACAGCCAATAATTGCAGATCAACAACTCAAAGTTGACGGACGTTGCATCTAAAAGCTCGTATTTCCAAAGTCCTCGCATCTACTTCTTATTACGGTATTTTATTTTGGTGCAAGTTTCCGTGCCACAGCCAACGCAGCAAACAGCGGGATTTTCCTCCCACCATCATAAACTTCATCCAACAACCTCTCCATCTCAACTCTCACTTTCTCCAAATCCTCTTCAAAACTCGACAACCTATCCACAGTCATCGGATTCCTGCTCTCCCAGAAAAACCGCATGAAACCCTCCTTCCCCACGTCAAATCCTAAGTCAAACACCTCGCTCCTCTCAACTTTAAAACCTGCTTCGTCCAGTCCTTCTACCAGTTGCTTGAGACCTTTCCAGTGTCCTGCAGGCACCATGGGCGGATTTATATAACTGGGATCAATAGTAGCAGCGGCTTGGGCCCATATCTGATGCGGCCCGCAGCTTTCGTCAAAATCCCACATTCCAATAGCTACGATGCCATCGGGGGTTAAGAGGCGCGCCCATTGGTCCAAAATCCCCCTCTTAGCTGGCTCGGGCAAGTTTTGGATAGCCATTGTACTGAAGACATGCGTGAAGGAGCCTTCGGTAACAGCTCCCCCAACTGGTGACGCCATGTCTGCGACCTGAGAGGTAATTTGGCTACGTGATGAGTTAGTGTGATATTTTGGCCGTAATTGACGGGTAAGCTGCTGCAAGCAGGTAGGTGAGCGACCCGGTACCTGCCCCTAGATCGATGGCTTTAGCGTTGGGGTTGGATAGAGGTTCGACTTCATCAGCGAGTGTGATGAGGCGTTGAGCACCGAGTTTGCTGCTGCGAGTTACAGCATCTTCGTATTGGGAGGCTGCTTTGTCCCATGTTTTAGGATCTGTCCAGTAGCTGGAATTCGCACCGGCAGCCATTCTGAGAAGGACAGCTTGTAGTCGATATATCAATTGAGAGGCAGAAATAGGTAGACGTATCACGTAGAATTAGTTGGCTGGTCAGCGCTAGAGCTTGATTGTAGGTTACCAGACAGCAGCAAGGTATCAGGTATACAGAAGCCTAGGGAGGTTGTCATGCCACGCAGTGGGAACTGATATGCTAAAGTATTTGCGCAACTGTCACCGATCCCACACTAAAAGACCTAGAACTCACCAACATGATCTGCAGGAAGAATCGCCAGAAGTTTGGTTTTTGCCCCACATCCAACGACATCCAACAGCGCAAAATAGCGAAGCGACGGCGAGAGGGAGGAGTGGGAGGGCACCGGCTGTTTATTTCTCGACGCTTTGAAATTTTCAGAATATTTGAAAAGACTCTGGGAGTCTACTCGAAAACACCATGATGTGCTGACGTTTCTGAATCAGGTAAAGAAAACAAGGATTTGGACTCCAGTGAGAAGTTAATCACTCTCGAATTACCTTGCTTCTGGAAAGATACGACTTGACTCTTGACTCTTGAGCACTTCTCCTCAGAAATGTATGAACGGAAATCAAATCCAAGGAACCAATGGCTGCTGGACTACAGGAAGTTTCAGGCAACATGGTACTTCCCCAAGGGTGTTCCGAACCAAGATTAACAACACTGCAAAAATTTCACACCTAACAAAAAAGACAACACTTTCCAAGAATTAACTGCTCGCTAGAAAGTTTTATTATCAACAAATTAACAGCCTCCTCACACCGCCCCCAAAATAACAATTTACAAATTCCCCTTCCCTTCATTTCCCCGCCTCTTCCATCACTCATCCCCTACTCCACCCAAAAAGCTTCCCAAGCCCCAGTCGCCGTCAAACCGCAATCGGCTGCGCTTGCGCAGGCGCGGGCACACTCTCAGCCGCAGCCGCAATTTCCTCCGCGGGTACTGTCCTGATTGGAATCTCCTCAGCGGGACCAGTAGTATCCACTACCTTAGGCGCCGGCGTCTCTTCTGGCTTCTGCTCTGTAGGAGCGGGTGTTTCGGTGACGGGAGCAGGCGTTTCTTCCGTCTTCTGCTCAGTAGGCGCAGGTGTTTCCTCGACAGCTTGTGCTTCTTCGGCAGGCTTATCGTCCTTCACTTCTGGGGTTGGTTCAGCTTGGACTTCTGGTTCAGGAGCTGGAGCCGCCTCCTCCTCAGTGGCGGGGGCTGGTGTTGGCTCTGGCTCTTGGACCTTCTCCTCGGTCTTGGCTTCTTCGACTGCGGGGGTTGGTTCTGGGACTGGCTCACTTTCTGTTGGGGCAGGTGTGGGTTCCTCGACGATTGGGGCGCTTTCCTCAACGGCTGGTTTGGGCTCTTCTACCTTTACTTCTTCGGTAGGGGCAGGAGTTGGCTCTTCTGTGGCTGGTTTACTTTCCTCGACGGCGGGCGTAGTCTCTTCAACTGCGGGTGCGGGTTCCTCAGCAGCAGGCTTGCTCTCCTCAACAACTACCAGAAATAAAAAGTTAGCTTCACTCTTCGGGGGCTTGCAAAACTTCCCCAAACTCCTCCGGAAGGGTACCAAAGAATTATTCATATCTTACCTGGCGCCGCCTCCTCAACAGCAACCGTCTCCTCAGCCTTCTCCTCAGCCTTTGGTTCCTCCACAACCGGAGCAGGAGTCGCTTCACTCGCTGGCTCAGGGACAGCCTCAGGCTCAGCAGCCTTGGCCTCTTCCTCAACAGCAACAGATGCTGCCTCCTCAGTCTTTGGCTCTTCCTCAACAGCAACAGATGCTGCCTCCTCAGTCTTTGGCTCTTCCTCAACAGCAACAGGTGCTGCCTCCTCTGCTTTTGGCTCTTCGGCCGCTGGTGCGGGTGCAGACTCAGATGCAGCCGCAGCTTGCTCCTTTGCCAAAAGTGCAGCCTCACGCGCGTCACAACTCTGTTCTCTCAGCGTGACGGCTTCTTCACGAGCTACGATAGCTGCCTCGCGTGCGTCAAGGTCTGAAGACATATTGAGTTGAAGTGTTGGTGTAGTTGGTATTGGTGACTTGAAAGTGTCTGGAGGAATTGGACTTTATTAAAGTGATGGAGATGGATTGTTGAAAGGTCCGTTAAGGATAATGAGATTCGGAAATATGATGGAAGAGAATTCAAGAAGTATATAATAATCTGGGGAGGCTGGGGAGCGGTGAACGCCCGTGGGGGATCATCTTCCCCAAACTGACTCGCACAGCACGTGCCCTGTTCACCGACAAGTTGGGCAACACATCCCACAATCTCATCATCAACAGTTACGCTCATTCGACAATTAGAGTTCACTTTTACCGCCGAGGTTGTGCAAAGATGGAGGAAATGGTCTCGTGCAGAAAAAATCCCACTGGGTGGCGATTAACCGCAAACCACTTGGAGCAGAGCAGAACGCCAAAATACGACGCATCCTCGAATATGCATGATACTCGATGCAAGCAAAGACATGGAATACGGTAGGGAATATGAGTGGCAGCTCACAAACTGGTGGCGTGCATGAAAGTCCTGCGAACTGAACAATGTGATGAGACAGTACAGTGAAAAAACCACGCCGCGTTACGCGTTTAGGTTGCACACGTGCACTCGAGTACTAGGACATTCTCTATACTTGGCAACCTTTTCAAGCCCAATCCTATTACAATGTGGTACTTGCCAGCACACAAGTTTTGTTGCTTAACCAGGTGACATTGACCGCGAGTCGTGAACTCTTGATTCCAAAAAATCCGAGGTTCGATTCGAGATATTTACCCGCTCTCGGGGCAGAGTACGAAAAAAGTCAGCCTGCGGTCACAGCTGCGATAACTCTGCAGCACGCACGACCTCATAGATACGACGAGGCTTGCGGGTTGTCAAGTGGGTACAATGGTGTGCCGGGCTCAAAAACTATTGAGTAACGTGGCAAGCGTGGGGTCCAATGCTGTGACTTGAATGCGGGGTAGGTTGTATTTGGTCGCCAATGAAGGTCGACAAGTCTCACTTGAGCTCTGAACAACCATTGACAGTCATGAATCAGAGCCCAAAATATAAGGTAGTAACTAGGGCCATTGCCCTTTAGGAAGCTTGCAGCAGAACAAGAAAATTTCACTCCTCAGCAAATCACAACCGTCGGTGGTGGAGATACAAGAGCCAATTATTCTTGCATGTCAAGACATCTTCCAAAAGCAATGCATGGAACCCTGATTGTAGAGTCGAGGCGTAGTTGGGATGCAGCCGGATTGGTAGGACCATAGCTTTGATATATTGCTTTGTCCGACTCTGTAGGTTGTTGTGCAGCTAGAAAGTGGGGGATTAATATAAACGCGAACGGGGCTGGCCAGTGAGACACGCCAATAAAGAATGAAGTATCAGCCGCCGTTCTATGAAGACTTTTCTGGTGTTTACTGGAAGAAAGATTAGTCCCAATTCCAAATCAATGGGTGCCGCATTATCCCTAACCCAGACTAATCGACAAACGGGACCCCAGTTTCTTTTTGAATGATCTCGAAGGCTTGGAAAACCTTTTCGTCCTCAAAGCTAGATAACGTATCAGCTTGTGTCCTTGCGAAA
>Ga0247778_1000257_pt1 | contig 87056 bp, 78 predicted proteins | sample UWRJL049202B5_FD_179939 | JGI IMG/M metagenome (GOLD analysis project Ga0247778, IMG submission 179939) | Plant litter microbial communities from Arlington Agricultural Research Station in Wisconsin, United States - UWRJ-L049-202B-5 | ecosystem: Environmental > Terrestrial > Plant litter >... | reverse complement strand
ATTCGTTTGATTAAATATATACTAAACTAACAGTGTACTAAATTATTACACGTGACCGGGACAGGGGATAAAACAGGGGTAAACAGGGGGGGTAAAGTAGGGGGTATAAGCACGTGAAGGAGTATGTCAAAGCCCTAGGGGGCTCTAAAGTAGGAAATAAAACTAGGATAAGAAATATTTACTTAGGTAAATAAGTATTTGAGAGACCCTAAAGGATCTAGGCAACCAAAGGGCAATAGAGAGCGGAGTCATGTGATTTACCCCCTCTGTTTCAGTGTAATTAGTATATGCCTAGTGAGACGTCAGTACGCACTGAACAGATCCAAGTGAGAGTTACAGGCCTTACATTGCACTGCCATACATGCAAATGGCTTCAAACCCCCCCGTGCAAACTGAATTACACTAATTAAAACGCTGGGTATTCCATCCGTCCTTTTCGTGTGATCGAAATTGTCGATTTGAAGATTTAATCTCTCTGACTTGTTCGAAATGTTCTGTGCATCTAGAATATGAGTTTTGTCAAATGACTCGCCGTGGTAAAGTCAACAGATCACCTCTGTTAATTTTGTTCTTCCATCCCGGACCAAGAAAAAATCTTGCCCCGCGAGATACCATTAAACTGGTGCCACAAGTTTCTGCAACCTAATATCTCAATCATCTTTATCCTGAGTTTACATGTAGCATCTGCACGATGCCTTAATTAGCCGAAGTTTAATCTCTTGTAAACCAATCACAGCTTACCTGGCGCAGGATTTATTTGACTAGGCTTCTTGGGCTACTTGTGAACCCATCGACTACCTCCTCAACCTTGCCCTAGACAGAGGATCCTACAAGCAATCATATGCTTACTGTTGTGCTCAAATCCAAATTTCAGGCATTCTTTGGCCAAGATCTGTAAGTCCGTACAACCTACCCCGCCCCCTCCCCCGCCCCCTCCCTATCTTCTACCCTGGGCTCAGAAAGGCCTTAAATAGTATGTACCCTGATTGATCCTGTATCAATACCAGACTGATTGACTGTATCCTAAACAAGATTCTGTACTGGTGTTCGATCGGTCTCACCCCGCATCGTGTCCAAATTGCTTCTTGGCAGTCTCAAGTCGTGCATAAAAGCTGTGAAACTTTCATGTGTCGATTATACGCACCTTAACCATTTATACGAGCTGGTTTTTATGTTTGTTTCGGCTCAAGGAAAGCAAATCTTGCGAAGTGAGTAAATTTACCCCCTCCTCGTCCCTTGTCCCTTAGCTTTATTAGTCACTCTTTCTAATGTCAAGTCTGCAGCCCCAATGGTTACCCAAATCACCTTCTAAATCTTAATGGAATCTGAAGTGGATATCTTCCCTTGTAGATATATGGAAATCTCCAAACAATGCTGCCTTGGCATTCTCTTGTGTACAATATTTTACTGTACCATAAATAGCCCCGAATCGTGCGTTGGAGACTCTGAGAGGTCTAAAGCGGTCATTCGGATGTTGGAAGACGATAAAAGTACGTTTAGCCATACTTGCGTAGCCTTTCTGCTTGCCTTCGAAATCTGCATCCAACATTGAAAAAATCGGAATTCAAGCCCAGTATCTGGGTACTTCGGTCGTTGGTACTGATTCGACGCCTAGAATTGGTATTATGCGCACTTGTTTTGGCCTTGCCATGTGACAATGCGCGGTCACACTTAAGGTCATATTTTACTCACTTTTGAATGATGCAAAACCAACCCCACTCGGACAATACGACTATTGCGCCCCAAGGCGCGTCCAGTTTTCCACCAACTCGTGTTTCTCGAGCCAGCTATCTTCGAAAACGACGTGCAACTGGATACCGGGGTTGGAGGTTCCGCCCATTGGTGCATCTGGTTTTGGTATTGCTTCTGTTACGCCAAGGCCGAATGGTACGCTTCCTTGGACATCTACAAGCGTGAAGAACGTTGATGTCCCCTAGTGCTTCTATGGTATTTATACTAAGATCTCGGAGTGAGTTCAGGGGCATCCCAGTCCCATGAGAAGTATTTTTGTATGTGGCCAATAGTGTCAGATTCAAGCAGGTATTTTCATCGTTTTAGGCACAGTCCTACTTCGTATTTGGAGTCACGACCACTGTACGTCAACTTGGAGCCAGAGAATTTAGTTAATATAACGCGCGGCTTCGTTATCTATACCTTTGCAATAAGTTGTCGCTCGTCACCGGACTTCGGCACCAAAGTGCTCCTCAATGGCTGCCATTGTTGTTCGAAGCAGGCCTTCACAAAGTTGACTTGAAGGATATAAACGTCTTCATAATGTTCATCCTAGCATCAGGACAACCAAGCGAGAAGTTTAATTCTGGAAGAATGCTTCATCCCCAGATGACCAATTCGCCGTGCGCAGTCTTGTCGTTTTAAGTTAGTTTCCAGTAGTTGCCTTTAAGCTCCCGCTACTAGGTCGTGCTAACCCTATGTTGGGCGATCTCCTCTTCAAACACGTCATGCATCACCAAATTGGACGTAAAACCTCGTATTTTTCCACACCTCATTGAGCTTGATACTCTTTCGGCTGCATTCAACGAGCATCGGAATCATTCAAGCTCAAAATGGAAAACATGCAAGCTCACAGCCAGCCACCATGATTGGTAATATCGTCCGGGACTTTGACTCAAAGTCTTAGCCAGAGCCGCATGTGGTTTCGTCATTGAAGCACTTGTAGTCTTCGAGATGCTTAACTGCCGATCAAAACGGAGCGGGATTTTGTCATGGCGGTGAACTTTCCATACCTACAGTACGTACAGTACGAGGTTTCCTCGAACTCTACGTATGAAAAGTTCAACTTGGTCACTTCTCACAAGTATATATATCTTCAAGAGTTCTTCCTCCTAAGCATTTCCATCAACACATCAACGCATCAAAACATCATCCCAATCCACAACCCATTCAAATATTCTACTTGGTCAAATACCCAACCAAAATTCCAACCATCAACATGTTCGCCAAATCAGTCCTTGCTGCTACCCTCGCCGGCCTCGCTGCCGCAGCACCTGCTGCCCGAGACAATGCTCACTACCAACTCCAGGCCATCCACTCTGGCGATCTCGCAATCCACCAGCAACTCATCAACTTCGCCAACAACACATGGGTTATTGGCAAGGACACTGTTGCTCCTTGTGAAGGCGCCGATTGTTCTGCCTGTAGGCTCGATACTCACATCAGTGGCCATTAACGCTAATCCATCTGCAGACACAACCACAGTCTCGGTCATAAACGCCCCAGGTAGCCAGCTCAGCCTCTACACCGGCGGAACTGGCTTCCAATACGCCTACGTGGGGGCTAACTCGGGCACTGTCGGTAACACGCTTGCCCACAGCGATGGTGTTTACCCCAACAGTGTTTACACAGGTCCTTGGCTGAACGAGAATGGAAATTTGGAATTCGAGGGCCAGGACTTTTATGCCTGCCCTTTCGATGCCAGCGCTGAGCCTGATAATACCCCTTACAGGATCGCTGCAAAGGGCGCCTTTAATGGCGACGCGCCCAGTGCCGGTCTGAAATGCAAGGAAATTGTGATCCAGCTTATCCCCTACACTGGAGAGCCAGCCTTGTAAGTATTCATGTATTCTTACATTCTTGAGGAAATAACGTCTAACCTGGAGAAAGCCAATACGACTAAACGTTGAAGCCCCGACCTCGTGATAGTGGGCTCGAACAATGCCTTCTAGAGCTCCTGCAGGGCAATGTTTTCTACTATTGCATGGAAATAGCGGCACAAATAGCAGGGAGTCGGGTGTAGCGATGCATTTCATTTGTCAAATTCCTGTCATCTTTAGTCTTGTACCTAATAATGAATTGTAAAGTCACTGTTCTTCAAAATCGCGTGCAGTCATCTTAGCGATATCTCGGATCTATCCGAGGTTATCTCCGAAGATTAATTTCTCGCCTCGACATCGTCTGACATCGATATCGACCTTTACAGCTCACCACATGCGGCGTCACTTGTCACAAAACTCTCCGATGACCCAAGAGGAGGACGGCATCGCTTCTATATGGGTCAATCAAGAAGACACAGTGGCGTCGAGACAAATCCAGCCGCACGGCAAACTCGACTTCGCCCAAATGTGCCAAAGCAGAGGACATAGAGTGTGGGCAAGGTATGCTACCACTCCAAGCCTTACAATCACGCCTCTATATAGACGGTGCACGGTTTCTGGCTTCCAACTTCCAGTCTGCCGTTTGGCGATGATTCTCCTCCGCTGTCTGGAGTCTGAGTCTGACAATGAAGCAGACCTATCAACACTTCCAACGTGCCTCCAATTCCCGAACAAATCTTGGTGGTCACCGCACGACCATAACAGAGAATTACAGATATGCGAAAGGAGGATACTGGAGAACAAAATGGTCCTGGAAACCGGCGAGCAAAGCGACCCGAAACAAGAGCCGTAGCGGCATCGGAAGGTACACAGCTTACAAGAAAATACAACTCGATTGCTGCAGATGTCCCATCGATCGCGACGAAGAACTGCCGTGGTCTTACCTTGCACCAGGCCTCCCCTGGATCTTAGCACCAGCAAGTCTCTGCGAGTATACTCGGTCGTTTCCAGAACAAGTGGGCAGGCATCGCAGAACAGAAAGCACTTAAAATTCATGCACTGGCATACCCAGCGATATAATCGTGATTGCACATACACAGAAGGGAGACTAGACATAGGCAGCTCGCAGCTATCAAGGGCTAAACGACAGTGTGAGCCTCGCTTAGACTCTTACGTTTCGAGAGCATGAATTGGGATATTTCGATCAGAGTTGGCTAATTGTTTAGATGGGTGGTTCGATCGGGACATGCGATACGCTGGAACAAAAATCACCACACGCGTTGCAAGTCCAAATATCACGAAGAAACATGTCAGGCAACACCGACACTTCCACGAAGTAACATCTTCCTGCGCATCGGACCAGGCCTCGGATTCCCGGGTGGTCGACGTCTTTGCCATCTACAGGACCACCTCCCGAGACTTCACCCAGAGGTGCCCTGTTTCTGCGATTAAGACTGTCAGTACGTCACAGTTCGCATCCCATCACCACAACTCTAACAGTCGCATCATCCTTGGACCATCCATGACCGGGTCACGAGCCAAGAGTCGCAAAATTTCACTATTCCCGAGGCTCCTTGCAGTATGAAAGACGCGTGCTACTGCGCTTCCAGGGCGCAGTATGCGTTGGGGGAGTTTCCGCGCGCGAGAGACTGCCAGAAGTAAATCTTCAGTGATCTACGCATCCTTATCGTGATGATCGTGACTCGATGATGCATTTCGCAAGTGCTGAACCGCTGAGTGACGTCTGACGACCGAAATATGCGTCAGAAATGTGCACGGGTCACTAGCCAGAATATCAACGCGTTTCTTCCAGTCTAAGGCGGCGGCTGTTCTCTTTCTGCTTTCTCTCGTCTCCTAGCCTTCTCGACGCAAATATCCCATTTTGATGTATGCAAGGCTCAAGTAAGAGATCGACTGGGTTTCTACCACAATGCCAGCCAAGAGTTTGATTTGTAGGGAAGTTTCGTAATGCCAAGTTGCTGACTGCATGAGCGAGCTTCAATGTCCTTTTCCATTAGCTAGGGCTTACCGGGAGCTGATGTGCAATTAGCCTGAAGCGACGTGATGTTACACAGAGGGGTCAGGTATATTTCCTATATACATCCTTTAACAGACATATCGTGAGCATATTTCTCCTTACGCTTCAATCCTTCAACCATGAATTTGCGTTTCATTCTGAACTGGACCATTGCGATCCTTTCGTTCAAGGCTTTGGCAAGACCTGAGTCGGTCTATGGAGCTCGCCACCTCACACGCTCAGAACAAATTGAGGCGTCGTATGACTATGTCATTGTAGGTGGTGGAACTGCCGGTCTCACAGTGGCCGATCGTTTGACCGAAGATGGAAAATGTATGCAGTGCTACCTCCTCAAAAGCCCGCTGACGTGAACTCAAATTCCCAGCTTCGGTACTTGTGGTTGAATACGGGAACTTCGAAGATTTGCCTAGTGATCCAGTCCATCCTCCCAATGGGGTGCCTCCAAGGTTGATGTACAATATAACATCGGTAGGAACCAAGAAAATCCAAGTTGGTATTGGATGTTGTGTCGGAGGCAGCTCTGCTATTAACTCTCAAATCTTCATGCGGGGAACTTCCGAGGATTATGACCGTTGGCAGGCTCTGGGAGGCCCAGACTCCGCTTGGGATTGGGAGGGAATGCTACCGTATTTCAAGAAGGTGGGGTTGGACAACATTTTCTCGGGTCTTTGCTGATAAAGTCGTGGTCAAGAGTGCTACATTTACCCCTCCAAATGCTCAGCTCGCGAGAGATTTCAATATCACTTATGATCTCAAAGATTGGGGAGCACGTGGCCCCATATTCGCTAGTTGGCCAGACTTCCTCTATCCTGGCACCAGTAAGCTTCCGCCGAAGCCAGAAGCCATGAAAATTCTACCAAAGCTGATGATAGGTCTCAGAAATCATGCGGGATGCATGGGCAGAGCTTCCGGGTGTGGATTGCCCTCAAGATGGCTCAGACGGCAGGGCCGGCATAATTTCCGTTCCAACTTCGATGGATCCAAAGACGTATACTCGATCCTACGCCCGCACTGGACATTATGACAGGGTTAAAAGCAGGCCTAACTATTTTATCCTCACTGGGCACAAAGCCACGAAGATCAATTTCGCGACCCACGGCAAAACAATCACCGCCACAGGTGTAAGTATTGTTTCAAGATACGACAACAAATCGCTTGTGACTGTCCTCGGAAGGAAAGAGATTGTGCTTTCAGCAGGATCGATTCACAGTCCCCAAATCCTCCAGCGCAGTGGAATTGGGGCACGAGCTACTCTTCATGCTGCCAACATATCGCAGGTACTCGAATTGCCCGGTGTGGGCCAGAACTTTCACGATCACCCATGGTTTTACTCTCCTACTTATCAATGTAAGTTTCCATAAGGCATCAAGAAAACATTTGTTCACAAACTCAGTTCGGACCAACGTCGAACCGAATCCGCCGCAGTTGAGGTCCAACGGGACCTTTGCGACTTGGGCCCGCGAATCATGGGAAACCAATAGAACTGGTGAGTTCCTTCAACCCTGAACAGAACCAAGACTTGCTGAGATTACAGGTCCCTACACTAGTACTTCTGGCCCAAATTTCATAGCTCAACTCAGTCTACCGGTGATTGCAGCCGGGGCGTTTGATTCCATCGCTGCGGATATCGAAGGACAAAACGCCGCCAAACTTTTGCCAGATGGCACGGATCCCACCGTAATTGCCGGCTACGGTGCTCAATTGATGCTCATGGCCAAAGCAGCCAGATCGAAGAACACTGCCTGGATTCAATTCCCTCTTCGCGGCACGGAGTCAAGCTATATCTTCGATATCCATCCACTAAGTCGCGGCAGCGTAACGATTGACCCATCTGATCCAAATGGCGAACCGCTCGTGGACTACCGATCATTGTCCAATCCAGTTGATCTCCGTGTCATGGTTGAGCTTTTCAAGACCGTGAGGGCGTATTTCAAGAGAGCAGGCTCAATCCAGACACTTTCCCCCGTCGAAATCAGTCCAGGCGCCAATGTAACGTCTGACGAAGAGATAGCAAAGTACATGACGGCAAATTTTGGTCCAAGTGCATATCATCCTGTTGGGACATGTGCGAAGATGCCAAAAGACATAGGAGGTGTGGTTGATGAGGATCTTAGAGTTCATGGAATTCGAGGCTTGACTGTGGCCGATGCGAGTATCATGCCACTGATTGTGGGTGCTACAACGCAGTCTACAGTTTATGCGATTGCTGAAAAGGTATTCATTCTGTCCGCGGCGGTTCTAACTCGTATGACTTACTGATATGCTTGACATAGGCTGCGGATTTAATTAAAAGTAGAGCGAGCATGAGTTGGTGAACCATCACGGGGCTGCTGGCTATATACGCAATTGCCATTGCAGTTGAAAGGGGGCAAGATTCCGGCATAGCTGGAAACAGCTTTTCATGCCGTGGGTTCATACCATGGGGTTTTGGTAAATTTTTAAAGGCCCGAGGCTTCTTCCCTCGCTTTGAAAATCTAACTTGTATTCCTCTAGTCAAAATAAACCGTACTGTTTAAATGTCCTTGAGCGCTCTCGAGGCTTTTCAGATGGCAGTCAATTGTCAGATCGAAATCCTCTTTTGAGATTGAAATTCTGTCATGCTTCACATCTTGCGTGCCTCGCAACTTAGATGAGCGTGATGCGAGAATGAGAAACCTGGCTGCTTGAGTCAGACATGGAATGCCTCCACCTCACCGTGCGCCAGAACCCAGATAATTTCCTGTCTCTTTTAGCTTCGAAATATCCAACCCGCTCAAAGATAGTCTCGTTCTGCCCGTGTTTCAGCGGCCGTCGGACAATCAACCCCGAAGTCTTGTTTATCCACAAGAGTAATTGGTCCCTCGGACGTGTTTCCGGTGTAACTTCGCTAGGAACATCATAGACTTTGCTTAGTTGTACATCTAGATGATTTGTTAATTTCCGTATCGATCCATTTTGACCATTATTGCTTTCAACTCAATTGACCCTGAAGATACTTGGCCCATAGGGTCAGTCCCACGCAATCGCGTCTGCACACTCTTAATTCGAAGTCTGCACTTGCCAACCACATTGCTGGGGAAATATATCCTTCCATCCATTGATGCCCATGACCACGTTGGCGCTCGGTATTCTTCTGGTCTCGTTGGCTCAGGCAGGGTATACTTTGGATCTCGTCGCCAGAGCAAGCTCTTCCACAAATCTTTCAGCCATAGTCCAGCTAGATATTGATCAGTCCACAAGACTTGATATTCGTGAGCCAATCCAGATAAAGCAGGGAGCTTGTCGGACTCTTTAGTGAGATTCCGGCTGCTGTATCTCATCACTAGTTCTGGCCAATTTCCTTCATCTAAGAGACGTTTTCCCCGAACGAACGGCGAGTCACCAAGCAGTAGATTCTCTCCACGACCGCACTTGTAGTGTAATATGGTCCCGCATCGGAAGTAAGTTTGAGTGGTCTCGAAGCTCAAGTATCTTTCCGACAAAACTTCTTCTTGAAATGTCCATCCCCTAGTCCTCAATGGGCATTGCGTGGAAGGTTGAACAGGATCCAATGCGAAGTACACCGAGTTCTCAACATTCTCGGCCCCGGGTCTCATTTGCTTGCGAGCTATTTCTTTACCGTCTGTCTCCCAGTCCCTCTCCCGCGTGTTAAGTCGTATATATGGGAGGCCGTGATGTATTTTTCGTCCCAGGAACCCTGATTCGCTCTCGTGTGACATGCCCGCAGCAATAGTCAGCCAAGAGTGTTTATAATAATGTCCCATCATGGCTGACTCCTCTTCCCAGTCTAAGACGGAGTCTTGGAAAATACAAAGAGCATCGATCCACAGATAGCGAATACCCAGGAAGCGGGTCATCAGGATGGCATCTTGGAAATTCTTAGATAATTTTGATTTTCGCACGCCCGCTCTCAGCAGTTGAAACGTTTTCTTTGTCAGTTGAAAGTGACGTTGGCGGCCCCAGCAATGACTGAGACATATGTATTGGCTTAGAACATTCTCGTTCGTCTCAATTAGCTTCACTCTCGAGTCACGCTGACCTCCCACGTTTAAGACGCGTCTGGGTAGCGGGGCCTGGGTTGGGTAATTATCGTTCATTATACGCATGATCCATTTGCCGAGTATTCTGATGGTCTGTGGCGTGTTGTATTGGAGTGGAATCCGATATCCAGCAAGAAAGGTTGCCGCAGTTGTGCCTACAACTACCGTCTTAGTAAAGTCAATTCAAGAACAAAGCAAGATTCGCAATCGATCTCACCAGCATCTGTATAAAGTCCAACCGTAGCCAATTTATCGTCAACCAAGGCAAAATTGTGACGAGGTGTCGTGGTCCCTAATCTGATTTCAACCAAGTCTGTATTCAGAACCTGACTTTTTTTGATAGCCCGTAGCTTTAAAGTCAAATTAGAGCTTATGTCCGATCTAAATTCAACCATAGACGCAAATCTGCTACTACCCTCTCTTTCGATCGCCAGCAGAATGATCGTGCAAAGTTTGCAACCGTATCTCGCAGAGGTTTGTAACTCCACGTAGCTACCGCAATGACGATATCCATACTGTGACAAAAGTCGTTCGATGGTGATACGTTGGCATACCTCACACGCCTCAGCATCCTCGAATGGTGTATATCCATCGTAATTAGGATCACTTCCCAGCCTATTGTGCTCCCAAGGCGGGAGCTTGGCGCCCGATTCATCAAGAGAGATTCTAGTAGGAAGACAGAAAAGGGATGCCGCGGATACCAACAGAGGTGTAAAGGGCCGTCCTAGTCTGAGGAAGGCCAGAAAGGGTGTCAGGTCGGCCATCTTTATATAGTTGCTGGAGATTTTGAAGCTCTCAATGGCGTTAGCTAGAGTTGATTGACTGATTATTAGGGGATAGGATAGGTTTGTTAGAGGTTTCTAGTGTTGTGCCTTTGCCGAGCCTCCCCTTTACCTTGGATTGCGGCTGTGCTCAAGTCGTGTTACCTTTGCTGCACGTAGGCGCCCTCTAAATTTGGAAACCATTTTGCATGATCTGTAAATCACATAGGAACCGCCGTAGTATACATGTACTTCTACAAGGGAGTAAAAAAATGCTCTGTCCAGGAGATAGCAAACATCACGTGGCGGCTTGTTTTCTCCTTTGCTCTGGGTTTGTTTGAGGATCATCATTTCCAAGTTTCGGATTTCACAGAAGAAGCATCTCAAGACAAAGTCTGAACTTGAATCATCCTGGTTTTCAAGAGCTTTTCCAAAAAATTGTTACACAGTGGAGGGAATACTCCTTTCTTGGTAGCAGGGCTTAGTCACGTGTTTGACAGCGAGGTAAATTTTGGGGATTTGAAGACACTCTCCGTATTTGATTTAGATATACTTTGGATCGTGTGTCCTCAAAAACGACGAATTTCTCATCACAGTCTCGGCAAAGTTTCTCGCCTCGCCACAGATGAGTGCATCACTTTGTCACGTACTGCAAATTTCGGCCCGCACCGGGCCGTATTACAAGCTTGTTCGCAAGACTACGCTGCCGGTTACGGTCTCGTTGGAAGATTTCAAGGGCCAAGGTACGGTTATCGGATACATTGCGGGACCCGCTACCCGCGTATAGAGGACGTTTGTAGTCCGCAGTCCAAGCCATGGTCAAGGATGTTGAATTGGGACAATATTTTTCGAGTTTTGACTCTGAAGATAGCGGTCATAGTGAGCTTCAAGCCGTTCGATAATGTGACTGTTGTTATGGAATAATCTATGTACAGGCACTTTTGAAGAATGGTTGATGCAGATTATGGCGCCTGAAAGGTGGGGTATTGTGCTGTGCGGGGCGTAATACATTTGTAACAATTTCAAAGAGCACGGAAGATTATTGATTTCGCGGAGTTGCATTTGTGAATGTCTGTCCTCGTAGCCGGCTCAGGCATTGCAGTGTACTTCGAACCGCCTATCAAATATCTGTGGAAGCGGACTGAAAGTTCGCATTCCTTGGTAGTATTCCTACATCTTTTGGGTCTAGTATAATATAACAATAATTGAGATTGTTTGAATGATAAATTTTCTGCATGGGTGTTATCTGTTGTTCTGGCAGACCTCGATTGTATCGATGTCGGGGATGCCCGCAAAATCGAGTCATTAGCCCCACCAGTGCCCCCTTTTCGTTCCCCTCATTCATTATCGTACCATATCTTCTTATCGATAGTAACGTTTGCATGGCCGTGCGTATTCGGGTTCAGAACTTCAGAATGTTCAGATAGATTACAACGTCGCAATAGCGCTGACGACGATGCAGCTAAAGCAGACCCAGCAATTTTCAGGTCTTGATGCGAAGCCCACGGTGAGGGTTAGGCCAGTCTGGGGCGCAGCATGCACCCTGAATGCCTGTAAAAACTACAATCCCACCCCCAGCTTCCGGCTTCGGAACCGAACATCGGTAACAGATCCCAAGAATTTTTTAACCCTTAGCATTTCATCAGAAAGATCGCATTCTACTTGCTCTCCAATCACGACGGGCTAGTGAAGTTTCAAGCGCGGAGGAGTGTCATTCGAGGTTGAAAGTGCAGTGTTGCTTTTTTACCGAGGTCGTATCGGTTCGCTTGGGTCTTACCCTTCTTAGTGGCTTTACACTTAAATTTGGTACTCCTATAAATTTGCTCTCAATTTGCCACTGAGATATCTTTCAACCCGTTTATCCGACATGTTATATTCTATTCCAAGGCTTCTATCTACTTCGCTCTATTAGCAGAAGTTCTCCAGATTTAAAGTGGATATAGTGCGCCAGGGCCGACTTGCGGCGCTGGTGCTTCGGTTAGAGGTTAGAGGCCCCCAACTTCGAACCAGCTTCTTTTTTGACATAAAAGTTTTCCAAAAAAGAACGATCGTGTGTATTAAGCTCAGGCCACAAGTGCCGGTGTGATGTCGGTGTCACATTCCGGCCAGGGCACCTCCCGGGCTTTCCCCTGATCGTCTGCAGCGTTGTCTCCGAACTGACCATTCTTGCGCGATATTTTTGACAGGCACCCCATATCTTCAATGCCCCCCTCGAAATGTAAACCCGAGTCCACGCCAACGGTTACACGTGCAGATGTCGTTCCTTGATTGGAAGGCTGTCGATTGGACGCAGATTGGGTTTGGTACGAAATTTGACCCGAAGCACCCCCTAGCTAAGAATAGTTCACATGTGCAAGGTCCCTTTATCCAAGTTCTGCTGCGTGGTGTATTATTTAACTAGCATCTTATCGTCTCCCCTCCAACTTAATAGCTCCTAAGAAAATTTTGGCCTTCTCCCAAGCCTGCTGTACCAGAATTCACGTATCCATTTCGGTGACAATGAATCAAACAGTTCCCTCCAGTGTACCTCATGACCAAGCGGATCGGGCCACCTCTCTAGTCTTGGGGTGCAAAAGTCTTATCACAGAACTCACCTACCCACAATGGCTACTCTTTGCGATCTTGGCCATCTCCGTTTCTTCTTTTTTGAAAAATCGTCCACGGGTCAAGGCCCCGTACGTCGGATACCGTTCGTGGTTTGAACCAACATTCTTGGTACAAATGAGATATTTTGCAAATGCAAAGTCTCTGATTACCGAAGGCTTCAAAAAGGTACTTCAATTAAACAAACATAGAGCTCAAACTAACCAAATCCTAGTACAAAGATGGCATTTTCGTCGTCAGGCGAAACGATACCGATATCGTGGTCTTGTCGAACAAATATATAGAAGAATTAAGATTAGTTCCAGCTAGCAAGTTGAATGGCAAAGTCGCAAACATCAAGGCAAGTTTTTCAACATGTGGGAGAAAAAAATGTCCATTCTGATGATGTTTAGAATTTACATGGAGAATACACATACAGCACCGAAGTTCTCAACAACGATCTGCATGTTCACGCCATCAAAAATGGGCTTACTCCAAACCTGGGTGATTTCCTTGTGCGTGCCAACGAAGAGATGGAATTGGGTTTGGAAGCCGACATACCAAATGCTGAAGGTTTGCTCTGAAATTTTGGCCTTTCACATACCAAATGATCTAACAAATCTCAGAGTGGACCGAAGTTGATATTTTGTACATTCTGAGAAGATTGATCGCAAGAATGTCTTCTGTTGTATTTCTTGGAGTACCAGCATGCCGCAACGAGGAATGGCTGCAGCTGTGTGTGGACTATTCTATTAATGTCTTCACGACCAGTCTAACGTTACGAATGTTCCCGCCTTTTATGCACCCCATAGCGGCACGATTGATTCCCGCGCGGCGTCGAATATGGCAAAATATTGAGGCTTCAAAACGAATCCTCGCTCCGATAATAGAGAGTTACGATCAGAGAAAGGCCGAGAAACAAGAGAATGTGCTACCGACAATGCTCGATTGGATGCTTGAAAATGACACTGGAAAGAGGTCGATTGACGAGTTGGCAGTCCGCCAGCTTATCCTGACTCTGGCTTCTATTCACAGCACTGCATCAACGGTGTCTCAGGCTCTCTTTGATCTCTGCGCACACCCTGAACTGATCAAGCCATTGGAAGAAGAAGCAAAGACTGTTCTGCAACAATCGGGAGGGACTTTCAAAAAGGAGTTTCTGCCCCGCCTCGAACTCTTAGACTCTTTCTTGGTCGAATCTGCAAGGGTGAATCCACTCATTCTGCGTAAGTCCATCCGTATTTACCTCTTCCGCCGGCTTTGCTAATTAAAATTCTCGATAGTAAACCCTCAGCGAATAGTCATGCAGCCAATGACTCTTAAGGATGGAACTTTCTTACCCAAAGGTACCCACGTAGCCTTCGCGGCAGCAGACCTTCTATCCGATGACTCAAAAATGTCGGACTCGGAAAATTTCGACGCATACCGCTCATATAGATCGAAGAATTCGACAGCCCCGCATATTTTGGGGCAAATTGACAAGGACCATTTGGCCTTTGGAAATGGAAAGCAAGCTTGCCCAGGCAGAATATTTGCTGTAGCGGAAATAAAGTAAGTAGACATTTGAGCATTCCCCACATTTGCTCTCGATCATTCCTGGAGAATTAGCACTGACTCTGGATGACAAACAGGACTGTGTTTGCCCGTTTGCTACTTGGATATGACTTCAAGTATCCAGAAGGCAAGGGAAGGCCGGACAATCTTCATGTTAATGAGATGGTGGTTGTTAATCCTACAGCGAAGTTGATGATCCGCAAGAAGCGTCAAGCCTGATTTTAGGAAAACTCGCTGTGATATTGCTTCTTGGTGTCCGTATTTTTCGACAACTTATAGAACCATTCCAAAAATCTGTATTGTGCAGTCAATACCAATGAATGAAATTCCGTGAGTTCATAGAACCCAAGTCTTTGGAACTGTCTTTCGATAGCCCTGTTCTTCGTTCTTCGACATGGCCTATCGGGACCTACCTTCCCCAACTTGATTAGCTGCGTTATTGGGGGCAAGGGCCAGCGACATGGCCTCGATAGCTAAATTTTCTAAGTTCATTGTCCATCGTCTACAGACCGTACAGAATAGAACAGGAGGGATAGTGAATTCAAATCAGGGATCTCAAATCTCCCATGTTTCACGTTCCAAGCAATCATTTGCATTCGCGCATCACAAGTAGAGTATTAGTTCCACGCTGCCCAAAGACTCTACCTGCCGGTGAATGAAGTTGGAAGGTTGGTAATTTTGATCTTGATTTTGCTAAAGACAAATCTGGTAACTAATTGAACAATCCAGACCAGGATATTTTGTTTTCGTCACAACATGATATACAAAGGCTTTCCAAGCATGACGCCCAAATCCCGTGGGCGTATCCTGGTGTCCAAAGTCAATGAGCTAACATGTTCTTACAAGAGAGCTCGCAAGCCCCGGTAATAAGTTACATAGCCTGCTTCTCGTCTCTAATCAAAACGGCGATCGCACCTTCTCATCCTCTTGTCATGGTCATTACTCTATATCATTCGTCATGTATGTTGTCGGGTCGTGACTGTTGCATGAGACTTTCCGTCTAGGTGGGCATGCGCGAGTTTGGAAGCCTCAATATCATCAACGTCCTCAACCGCAACGCTGTAGTCAATTTGCTGGTTGATGTGGGTCAAGCGTATTGGCTCGTCGTCATTATAGCCCTGAGACCCCAGGGAGATGCCTTGACTCCGGCCTTGCCTAGATGTCTTCATACTCGTAACCGCCTTTGTACCAAATGCTTTGACCTTGGCAAACAGGGGCCGAAGAGCGGGAAGACAGGCACATATGACAACAATGGCAGCTTCGGCGAGACCAAGCAGCCCCTCGACATATAGCGCGTAGCGAGAATCCCAGTTTTGCGAAACCGCAAGGAAGGAAAAGATGACACGGACTAGAGAGACAACCGATCCTCTAAGATAGTATAACATTAGATGCCCAGTCTTTCTAAGAAAGTGGAGACACGAGACTCACACAGAACCCAGAGCAAAAATCGCCATGATACTGATTTTCTTGAGCCATGATAGCTGCAATTGGTTGACCATCGCGACCGGTAGCGCAAGGATACACAAATCGGTGACCAGAGTGAGGATGGAATCGATTGGAATGACATAGGCGTTAGTGAACTGCGTCGAGATGATATTGTGTTGGGAAAGTCCGGTCCATGTGTATACCAAGACGAACCACAGTGGGAACACCAGGAAGAAAGTAAAGTACCAGCCGATATTAAACCACTTGTTGGCCTGGCTCCGCGTATTGAAGATGCGTCGAAGGAGGAATAGTAGAGAGAGCTTTCCTGCTACCATTGCGTACGGGTAGAAGCCCGAGTCGATGCGAATACCCTAGATGCCCAGTCAGTTAATGCCTAGTAACAAAACCATTCAACGGGCACACGAACCAGCATTCCTCTGTCGAGTGTCTCTTTTGTAGGAACGGTGTTTCCAAGCAGGCCTCCACTTGCGACTATTACAGTAAGTGTTAGTATATCTCTATCGTCTCGAGCTGTTTCGAAGACTAACTTAAGTAATTGCCAACACAGTTGCCTACTAGTCCCGTCTATCCAGACCTTCAGTTAGCTATAGTTTGCGCCATCGAGCGACGAGAAGCTCACCCATGCGATGTAGACCAGCGCATCATCGTACCAGAAGTTCATCTTCTGAGCAAAGTTTCGAGCATAGATTTGCGCCAGAACGGTCAACGTTGCTAGCACGAGCATCACCGTAGTGATATTTCTGTAAGAGGGCGAGTAATCGGTTTCTGGCGAAGCATACTTGTAGGCCGGCGTCGCTGGCGTCGATGAATCTGTTGTCACCATATTGAAAGTGGCTTGTGCAAAACACGGGAAGTGATCGAGCTGAGAATGTCTCAATCAACGGGCGCGGGGCATATATCTCAATTTCGTGGCAAGAACCTCCCTATTAGTTATTTTCGGCAAGTTATTAGGGGCCTGGACAAGAACATCCGCGAAACCAAGGATCAAAACTAATAGAGCGTTGGAGTGGCTTATTTCAAGTTAGTCAGTTAGCTGAGTTCAGGGCTATGGGATAAATGCCGCGATCTCTCGGTCTCGCACATGGCGAGTTTTGGCTTTCTCAGCACTTACATGGATGTGCGCAGCAGTGCTATTGTTATCGGGAATTTGGCCTAGATTTGGCCTGTACGTAAGGGTACTGTTTCGGGCCCGGTCTCTGGGCTAATGCGTGCCACCCTCCTTCAGACGAGCAGGGCTCCTGCCGCGCCGCTCTCATACTTCGTACCTGCAAAACACAAGAAAGCGTGAAATTCATTTTGCGTACAACTGTTTCTTTGATCGCGATGTCGCGCAGATGAAACTGGACATCACTTGCCTTTGCCGGTGCTCTAATGCGAAGGAAGGAAAGAAGTAAGACTGAGAAGAGGGTTCGCGGGAATACGGTAGTAAGCTGATCATGACCGCAGCTTGTCGAGGGAGATTGAGATTGGGACCAGATTCCTTTTTTCATGCCCAGCCTCGGTTATTTTCACGTCGATAGCCAGCCTCCAATTGCGGTACTTTAGAGACCCACGAGACCCTGGTGCACTGTACGGACGCTGTACGGACCGTACCCTGTGCCACAGACTAGCCCCAGCTAGTCAAGAATTGATGGTGGACCGACCTTGTCGGTGGCGCTAGGGTCTAGACTCACCCGATTTTCTTACGATCCTCATCAATGCAGATGCATGAAAATGGAAGGTGGTGTTCGGTTTCTCGTAGAAACCAATAGCAAGGGTCTGCGGGGCGGGGCCAATGGCCATTAACTGTGGCACGCTGTGGAGTACCCAGAGTCCGGATGCTACTCCTCTAACAAATTGAGACCAGACCGCAGCTGTGCCGCCTGAGGACTTTTAAACGAAAGACGGAAGAGCCCAATATTTGGAATCCAATAAACGGCAATTCTCAACACGATTTTGGGCGACTTCGTGCACCACTACCTCAGCCACTTCTCCAAATGTTCATGAATCGCAATGCGATATAGTTCGAAGTAAAATGTGGAGCCACATTTTAGTGTCAATGTCAGTGCATATTGAGTTTCCCCCATCCGTGCACTAATTGACCTATTTTCGGAGTCCACTCTTTAGCTCAAAATGACTTCCAGAAGCGGATGGTGAAGCGGATGGTGCTTATCACGTCTGATTCAGTGCTCGGACTCGGACTATCTACCACTTATACACCAAATCACCGGCTCGTAAACACCAGTGACAATAGCACGCCTGAATTCTTCCGTCTGTTCCGAGGTAGTCGCGTTCTATTATTATTAAGTCTTGACGTGCTTTTTAGCATAAGGGATCTAAAGATCTGTTCTGGTGTTTTCATTGGTTCAGAATGTGGGCAATGCATCTCCTTAACCTCAAGAAGGCAGCTGTGGTCAGCACGGGGCGCATCCCCACATCATTGCCATGTGCGGGCCACGAGGGAAAACGCCGCAAACCCTTGTGTGGCTTGAGGCTTATTGGAAAGAAGTTGCGCTGGACTGCAAATCTCATTCAAATTGGATATTGACACGGGATGAAGCGTGTCGGTTAAGTCACTTAGGTGATCCTTCGGACAAGGCCACATGGCTACACGAACTATATCTGCTTCTACTTCCCTTCCTTGTGTCTTCCATCGGTACATGCACAGTCTCAATTACGGCTCAGTTCCAAATTCAAGGAGACCACACCTCAAAGTCCCTCCTCAATTTAGCCGCCAGCATGTCTGCAGCTCGCAGAGTATTGACCATTCCCCTGGTGCTGGGTCTCTTGGCCTTCCACTCTGCAGCCTCAGTCCTGCACTTTGACACACCACGTGGCTTTCAGCAACGAGACACCAATGACACGCTCACAGACAGCCTCCTTTCCGTGGTGGCTGCAGCAAATGATACCGACATATTGACCCGTGATGTCAGCCCTACCGCGAGTTACACAAATGCCATCTCCGACAACGCCGACGCGTTGAACAATCTCTTTGGGCAGTCCACTGCCTCCGGAGTCGCACAAACAACGCGCGCCTCTTTGACGTGCCTCGCAGCTTCACTTGTCTTTGGTAGCGACGTCATTACATCGAGGTCATCGATGTATGCCACGGAGCAGAACGAACCTTGGTATGTAACCACCATTTGACTATTGCGCAACAATCCTAACCCATCGCAGGTCTGTTCTTTGCCACTTGCCTGCCCAATGCTTCATCAGGCCTCAAAACTCCTTGGAGACCGCTCTTGCCTTGAAAATCATAACGATTTTGCAAGCTACATTCTCAACTCGAAGCGGTGGTCACAACGCCAATCCCGGATTTAGTAGCATCGGGCAGAATGGTGTTGTGCTCGATATAGGAGGAATTAATCAGATCAGCTTGAGTAAAGACAAGTCAACTGTCTCTTTTGGGGCTGGCAGCACGTGGGACCGGGTCTACGGTGCTGTTGGACAATCCGGCCTCACTGTCGCAGGAGGTCGAGCGGCGGGCGTGGGTGTTTCGGGGCTCCTTCTTGGAGGTATATCAGACCTTGGCTCTTTGATGACTATGGTCGTTTTGGGGACGTGCTAACCTGGATGCAGGAGGAATGTCACATTTCTCCAACTATTGGGGTATGGCTGCCGACAACGTCGTCAACTATGAGGTAAGATATCTCTTGACGTCCTTGAGTTGGTGCAAGTTCGTTCCTTGGGCATGTCTAATTGAAAAACAGGTTGTCCTTGCCGACTCTACTATAATCCAAGCCAGCGCCAGCTCGCACGCCGATCTTTTCAAGGCTTTGAAAGGTGGCGGACCCAACTTTGGTATGCATCCATGTCATTCCCACGGAAGAACTGTATTAACCCCTCCCTAGGTATCGTAACCGGAATCACGGTTAAAACCTTTCCTGGGGCCAACTTATGGTATGAAGTTATCGTGTACGACGTCAAAGATGTCGCCGCAGTCATGAATGCTACTACGCAAGTCGAGGCAGCTATGCTTAAAGACAATCGTATCGGCTTCTTTCTTACCGACAACCCAGGTAGCTTAACAGCTGGTATGGTGTACAGAGGAGGACCACCTCCTGCCAGCGCTTTTGCAGCTTTCAATGGCATAACTCCTCTTGTGGTAGCTATTCCTCCCACAAATGGCACCTTCCAATCATGTGCTATTGCTCTTGCTAGCCCCAACGGATTGCAGTAAGTCTAACTCCGGTCCTGAATTGAATAGTGATTAATTGTCCTCGGCGTGTAGCATATCAATTGGTGCGGTATCTGTGGCTACTGACGCAAGCCTTTACACGCAACTGCACCAAATTCTCGCTTCTCATGCCACCAATTCTGCGATCTCGCTAGGATATACCATCCAGCCATTCTCGGCCCAAGGAGTTGCGCAAGGCAACGCAAAAGGTGGCAATTCTATGGGGATCGCTTCGCAAAATCAAGCTTGTGAGTATCTCTACCGAAAATTCATCAACAATTATTGACTAGCCATCACAGGGCTTGGTTACGCAACAACTTGGACAGATGACAGTCTCAATTCTGAAGCTATAGCTACCACTTTTGACATTCTTTCTCAAGTTCAAAAGGCCGCGTCTGCTAAAGGAGAGCTTCTGAGCTATCAGTTCATGAATGATGCCGGGTATCAACAAAATCCACTCGCATCATATGGAGCGGCTAATCTGAACACCCTTAAATCCGTGAGCAAGAAATATGACCCTAAGCAGGTCTTCCAGAAGTTGCAGAACACTGGATTTCTGGTATCGAAAGCATGAACGGCGCATTTGCAATTTTTGAATTTCTGGCAACGACTGCATCAACGGCGCTCTTTTAACAACGGATGACGAATTAGAAATACATGTAACGATTTTGTAATTAGACAATCACTACTGAAGATTTTAATGATTGAATTTTGTTCTCGATATCTTGTGGTAGCCAAATACATTGAATCCCAATGCTCATAACAGTACGATAGAAGTACTAGAATCTGTATGAGATGAATTGACAAACAGATCAGTGTCCATGTTCATGATTCAAACCATCAATCCAATTAGACTTTTCTCGGGTCCTCTCAAGTAAGGTTTTAACTCTCGGTGGCTTTGAGGGACCTCTTTAGTGGCTTGTGCGGAATACCTGGATTGGTGGATCTGACGCCAGCCGGCCGATCCCGAGCATCTAGAATTCCCGCGATCTTGCTGCCCCGCATGATGACGGAAGGCCCTGTGGCAAACAGCATCCACTAAAGTCCATTGCCACTAAATTCAGATGGTCGCGATTTGTAGATTCTGCGCTGATTTTTGTTTATAAAATTTTACGCACAAGGTTCCCTCTGGTTTGGTACAATATAATAGAAACCCCCTGTCTATAGTCCCCTCTGCAGCGTATGAGCGAAACATTCCCTAGACTTGTGACCGTTACAGCGTCCGGAAATGAAACCAGCATGTAATAATGCCTGTGGGGCCCTCCAGGAGACTACTCCGAGCACCTTACTTTTTAGGAATTCTCGCAGAACCTTTCGCGACGCAGTATCGCGCAGAAACTAGTAAGGATATTCGATCGTCCTTCTCTTTCTGGATCGCTTCACAGCGCGGGCCAAGGGCATAAAATCTTGGCCTGCATTACTCTAGTGGAAACGTGCTTGCAGGTAGGTTTACCCGTACAGCAACCTCACGGCGCAGCTATCCCCTTGATTTCGCTAAACCGCCAACTCTTCACAGCCTGGATTCTAGAGACTGAAGATGTGTTTACGTACGGTATCACATTCAAGTCACCCAGCATTACATCTCGAGACGCTGGTGGCGTGTTCAAGGGGTGTCAGAATTCTTTCCTGAGGTAGTACTCGTAGAGGCCGATAGTTGTGCTTACGATTTGATTATGCCGATCCTGTAAGAACTATGGGGCGTTCTCATTTACCCTCGCGGATTTCCCAAATCTCGTTTCGATCGTAGCTTACTTGCATACGATGCTCTAAGGAGACTCGCGAGATTTTTAAGATCCAGCGCTTCGACCGCGGAAGGGCCCTGAAGTACGAAGTAGGCTTCCTAAGTGGAGTGAACGCCCCATATGAATTTAGGGCGTCAGCGCTAAAGTTCTAGTGTCATTGGAGGGCTCACAAGGTGATTTTCAGGCTTTTAGGAAACTCAGCGACTTTAGCAACTTTAGTCAGATCATAGCCTCTGTAGTGGGATTTGCCAGGCAGGTATCTCGGAATACTGTCCAATCGACTGTGCCCTTGTGGACATGCCGGAGCAAATTTTGCTGACCGGCAATCGCGGTCTCGACGAATAACCGCCTCACGCTCGCTTGGCACCACCAGGCACCAAGACAACCGTTACACCCGAATGCGGGGGATCCATATCCAAAGTCGTGGCATTGAAGATGCTGAAATATTTTGTGTGAGATAAGGTTATGCCACAGTCCAAGCCCCCCCGCGCCACAAGACTCGGCTATCGAACCCTGTGTCTCTGGGCGTCTCAGCCATCCACACTCTCCTGAGCTGTAACCTGTGGGAATTTCCAGCTACGCCTCTGCAGTTCCACATCGTGTTGCGTAGGTTTGACTACTCTTCGATCTCTCCTGGAGAACCAGCATCTATTCATTTTTGTGGCTTTCCAATCGCACAACCGCATCCCGCGAAGATGAGTTCGACTCCTCAGCCAGCTGGCAAGTTGGATGAGACAGCCAGCGGGCTGCCTGTTTCTGAGGTACTTGTGAGTGCACTTGCTCCACAATTGGTCCCGTCCCGCTGACCCAGATCTAGTACATCCCCATCATAGCGGCCCTTGTCGCTCTTGTTTTCTTGACATACGTAACGAAACTGACCTCCACGAAGAACGAAGAATCATCCAAAGCTACAGAGGCACAATCGAAGGAGACAGCATTTCCTAAAATATATACAGAAATCGAGATTGCTGCACCACCAGATGTTGTTCGCTCAAAGGTCCTCTCCCAACCCCGTCTCAAGTTGCATATGCTCAGTTTGACTGTTCCTTTGATCCTCGTCAACTACTGACAGTCCTCCTATAGTTTCTTGATTTCTCTACCATTCCCCAGTACCAACGCCCAGGCGGTTATGTTGGATCTCTTGCGCCACCAGCAGGAAAGACAGGTGTGGATTTGCAGCCTGGCGACCAGATGAAGGCTACCCTAGGTGGCATGAATATTACTCTTGAGATCGTCGTACGAGCTCCTTTTGATTTGCTTTGAAATCAAAGAATGCCGAATAGCTGATACAAATAGGAAAACAACGAAACAACATTCTCGTGGTACGGGGCTTGGCCATCTAAAATGTTCAATCTTTTGGCAGGCATCCACACGTTCAGCTTTGTCCCATCCCCCTCATCCACGACATCTTCCCCTGTCACCATTTTTCGTCAGTACGAGCGACATGAGGGTATAATGTCTGGGGTGATGTCCCTCGGGGCAGCAATAAACAAAGCAAATGAGGGCAACATGGGCTGGAACGAAGACTTGAAGAAATGGGTAGAAGGTGGTTCATGATTGTTCAGTCGGGACAGAATTAGGCAGTGTTCAGGGCCCGAAAAGGGCCTCTATGACAATTACGATTTATATCAATCATTAAAACGCTTAAAGTTGTCTCGTAGTCATTCCCTACTCGCTTTCTGCTGTCATCATTTATAGGTACCATAGGCACCCTTGGTCGGTAGTTAGAACGGGACGTAGTCTCCAGGGACCCAACTAGCTCTCACGTAATGGCGGCGGCGGGATGATATGGGGAGTAAAAATATCGATTGCAGGGACCAGCATCCTTATGGGTATCCTACTCAGTTTGGAGCTTCCTTCGATGCCCCCTTCTCGCTGCATATTTGGGGACGCTTAGATTGCCTGCGAACCTTGCTCGTTCTAACCTAAGAACTGCATCAGACCCACTAATCCACCGATATGGCCAAGGATATTGCCATTCCAGTCTTCCATGCTAGCGATTGAACCAGAATTGGAAAGGGTTGCGTTGTGAGTCGCTAGTGATTTTGCCGGATAGAACCAGAATTGGAAGGGCTTGCGTTGTGAGTCCATGCAAGGTACGCATGCTGCACGCTGCAGCAGTTTGGTCACTATATCTGACCACTTTTTTTTTACCGATACAACGTTCTCACCACGATCATGGATCAGCGTGAAGCTAGGATGTGAGGGGGTGCTATCGGGTAGACAACAGCAAGTCGAGGGCTTCTATAGGCTTGTGATATGCTGAGCTTCAAGGCGACTTCTGACAGAGACTTGGCATAAGTGTACGAGAGAGATCATTCAGTTTGACTCTGGAATTCACATCATCAGATACAACTACAAAGACTAACATTTTTCAAAATGAATGGCCTCACTGGCGGGATAGCACGCCAACTTATCAGTTCTATTGCGGCTCAAGTTGATGCAGAGAATGGGTTCACAACCTTGTCTTCAGCTGTGTATGATACCGCTTGGGTAGCCATGGTAGAGAAAGAAGTTGATGGGAAAACTTCGTTTCTATTCCCTCAGTGTTTCGATTTTCTAGAGGCAGCACAGCTACCAGATGGATCTTGGGCTTCTGAAACATCGCTCGTTGACGGTATAATCAACAGTCTTGCAGCACTTCTAGCATTGAAACGGCGAATCCATAAGAACGGTCTGAAAGAAGATGCTCGTTGTAGCAGAAGTGAAGCTGCATTGCGGAGAATGCTGAGTGAATGGGATATTGAAGAAACCGATAGAGTCGGGTTTGAAATACTAGTGCCAAAGCTTCTCAATCTCCTCGAGAAGGAAGGCGTTCAATTTGACTTCCCCGGCAGAAAACCCCTGATGCATCTCAATGACCAAAAATTGGCAAAACTACGCCCTGTTCTAGCAGGACCGGTTCAAACAACACTGATGCATTCCCTTGAAGCTTTGGTGGGCGACTTTGATTTTGATAAGGTGAAGCACCATAAGACGCCAGAAGGATCAATGCTGGGTTCCCCTTCTTCGACTGCGGCCTATTTGATGAACTCCAGCACGTGGGACGCTGATGCAGAGCAATATCTACGAATTGTAATGAACAGTAGGGGACTTGGAGAACAATTTCAGGGTGTCCCGTCTGCTTTTCCTACTACCATATTCGAGACTGCTTGGGTAAGTACAGCTACACTGTCTAATAGGAATCTCTCTGACGGTTCAGGTGACCTCTACCCTTCTGGCCTCCGGCTACACATGGGAAAGCTTTGCACCAGAGGATCTGAGCAAAATATTGCATTTACTCAAGACGAATCTGGAGAAGGATAATGGACTTGTTGGCTTTGGTAATCTTGAGTCACTCTTGCGTCAGACAAATAGCTAACAAGCTAGCACCATCTTTCCTTCCAGATGCAGATGATACCGCCAGAACTATTCTGTCTTTGATAATGCTCGGGGAACATCCGAATGTCGAACCAATGCTGGCAGAATTCGAAGCGAAATTATGCTTTGTAACCTTCCACGGGGAGCGCAACCCAAGTCTGAGTGCAAATTGCAATATACTCCTGAGTCTTCTTCGAAGCTCCGATAGAGCCAAGTACTCGTCTCAGATTTCCAAAGCTGCTACTTACATCAGCAGTAGCTGGCTAGCTGGCAAGGTTCAGGACAAATGGGTAGGTGTAACCTGGAAGTGAAAGTGTTCTAGGTTGACTAAAGACAAAAATAGAATATTTCCAATCAATATCCAATGATGCTCATCGCTCAAGCATTTGCACAAATCCTTGATCGTTGGGAGAACAACGAGTTCGGCATTGATTCGATCCCTGAAGTCCTAGTAAGACGGCACATTCCCATAGTTCTACTCCAAATATTCGCCCGAACTATGGAGAGTCAGCAGCCAGATGGCTCTTGGGACTCGATGCACGAAGTTACTGCATACGCGGTTCTGACTTTGAAAGCTTTCTTGGACCTCCCATGGCTCGAATCTTTGAAGATAGAAGGCATCGCTTGCATGGAACGGGGTGTTGCATATCTCCACCGGAATCGAGATCAGTGGACCCGGGGAGACTACCTATGGATCGAAAAGGTAGTCTATGCTTCGGGCACACTGTCGCAAGCATATTGCCTAGCTGCCTCGAAAGTCAATACTCCGCATCTGCGCCTCGAGACGGGGGCGAACAAGACATGGCACCAGTCCGAGGGTATGGTAGCCAAATTCAACCAATTCTTCAATCAAATTCCACTCTTCACTGAAACACCTTATTGGAAATTGGACCTTTGGTTATTGCAGAGCTTGCAGTTTGTTCCATCACTGAAGGAAGCGGGAGTCAGCATCTTTCCTCCTATGAAGATCACTGACAAGGAGAAGTATCTTAATTACATCCCATTCTCATGGGTCGGGTGTAATGAGAAATATGGGACCAACGTGCCACTTGAAACGATCTGGGAGATGATGATCATCTCAATGCTGAATTTCCAGGTCGACGCATACATGGAAACGCTTTTTGAAACGGGGCACGAGAATTTCGAGGCTTTGAAATCAGTAGTAAACAAAATATTCCATGAGAACCCGGAGCAATGTAAGTCTTCTGCAATAAGTTGGTATCTCAATGAATTATGCTGATACACCGGAAGATACCCTCAACGGGGTAAATGGCCACGCAGACTTACTTGACGCCGCAGAAGAAGTCCTCAGGAAGTTCATCGCGCACATCCTCCAACACCCGACGGTCTTGAAAAGCCACCCCAAGCTTCAATCATGGCTCAAATACGAGCTGAAAATTTTCCTATTGGGACACATCACCCAGATGGAAGATTGCGCCAAACTATCAAGTTCTACGTACCTGCCCAGCACCACATATCACAACTGGGTACGCAACACCGGCGCCAACCACACGAGCTGTCCATACTCGTTTGTGTTTTATCTGTGTCTTATCAGCAAACCTCAAGAAGACTTCGGGGGTGTCCGCCAGTTCTACTTTCTGGAAGAGACTTGCCGTCACTTGTCCATCATGTGTCGCCAGTACAATGATTTCGGATCAGTTTCACGAGACAGAGATGAACGGAATCTCAACAGCATCAACTTTCCCGAGTTTGAAACCGGTACTGGGGAAGATTCCGGGGTGGTGGAAGAGCGTAAAAAGAAGGAGCTTCTTCAGATCGCCGAGTACGAAAGGCGCTGCTTGGACACTGCTCTTGGTGAGCTTGAGCAGTGTTTGGCTCCGGGTTTGTTGAGAAAGATAAAGTTGATTGTTAATGTTACGGATCTTTATGGGCAGATATATGTTGCAAGAGACATTGGGGTGCGCAAGATGGTCAATGGTGTCAGCGCAGACCATGCCCGCGGATGATTAGAATTTTTATATACAGTACTTCATTAGATCGTGATAGAGAGGGGCACTGCTTGACTGGATTTAGACTTAAATTTACTCTCATTCAAAACAAAGACCATCTCCTCTACAAGTATCTCAACGTCAGCCGCTTGATCAATGTGTCTCGGATTATCTTTGGCCACATGCGTCTTGCTTGCCTGTCTCGGGGCCCACCATCCTTTGAATTCGCCTTGGCGTACAGTGTCTTTGTCGACCTGTACCATTGGAAGTCAGAGTACCGTGAGAATCAACTCGAACACCTTCCTGTGATGACCTCCAATAAAGGTGGAACAGGGTCGATTTCATTGAGGGACTGTTCATAGATGTCCGTGTCCGAAGATAGATCTCCGTCTAGACTCAGATGTAAGATGATTGAACCTTGGACATGATAATCATTTTCAAGTATAGGCCAACGCAGCAATGCAAGTGTGACTTACAAACCTGCTCTCCGTCCGAATCATCTTCAATGAAGATTATACCTGCGCAAGGATCTACGCAATGTCTTCAGAGTAAAGTTGTCCTGTGAAACTACAAGCTCGCTTGTCATAAGGGGCTTTAGCGAAGGAGATTCCGGCGGTGTGAGTCATCCGCCGCTGTTTCACGGCCTCAGATTCATAATTATGTGAAGCAATTGATACCCTTTTATACCACAAATACAAAATCTCAAGCAGCATTGGAATATGCCAGATACTTCCTCCACAGGCATCACTCTCCTCAGAGTCCCATCAGAGATCCGCCAGCTGATCTTCCGGCGATTATTCGCTCGCTCATTTATCTTCGTTGGCTTCCCCGATGAGGAGAGAAATCCACTACCCCAGATGCGTCAAAGGTATAACAAGCATCCTCCAAACATGCCATCTCCTCGCCATCGAAGCAGCCACCCATCTTAGCCTCATGCATCTCCCTCAACATCTGGAACACCAAAGCACTAATCGACTTCCTGTCCTCCCTCTCCCTCTCCCTCTCCCCCTCAACCCACCCCCCACATCCGCCACATAGCCCTCCACAATGAACTTTCCCATTCCTCTATACCCATCCATTCTCTGACCGCGTGTCCTACAAAAACGCACCCAGCATCCCAAGCCCTTCTGCATGTTCCCCGGGTCTCAAACTAGATGTCTTGAACAGTAAAAGATTGCTATTACACCCCCCAACTGCAACAGGCAGTCCAGCATGCTGTCAACGGGCACGGCTCCCACTTCCCAGCCGAAGACCTCTCGGGCATCCCGACATACCTATCCCATGTGCGCCCTTCTCCGCATCAACGGCTGGAAACAATTACATTACGTCACGCTGAGCACGCAGTTCATGTCTAGTTCCCACGATGCGCGTCGTGTCCGGGTCCCACAGCCTGGAAATTGGGGTAGGGAGATGAGAGGAAGGGATGTTGGGCATGAGGGGGGAGGTGTGAAAGATGTGGGGTTTCGAAAGTGCCGTATATCGAGGGTTTGACTTGCGATTTTGAGATGAGAATGGAGTATAGAGCTGCTCCTGGCAGGCTTTTGGATATGGAAACGCCGGGGGACATGGAGAGGGCGGAGAGATGCAGGTGGTTGGATACGAGGGAGGTGTTGGTTGTTGGGAAGAGGGGCAGAGGGGTTGGGTATGCTCAGGACGGGGGACAGCTTGATGGGGATATTAGGGGGGTTTTGGGGAGGATGTGTTGGGGGGAGGTGATGGAGGGGGGTGGGTATGTTGATCCTGAGGATTGGCCGGCTGATTTTGTGGAAGGTCTTGCTTGATTTGTGGTGGGAGAGGAATTAATTTAGGGGGTTTAAAATCATCCTCCCTCACACTTACAGCCAGAACTCAACTCAACACAAAGAAAAAGGGATGTAGTGAATCTATATATTAGGGTATCTAAACACACGTCTCATACCCATCCCCACATCAACTGCAACTGCAATTGTAAAAATGCCATCTCATCACCAATTAATCAATCTATATGCAGCAATTCGCTTCTCATTTCCATCATCCCCATGCGCATCGCATTGTATAAAGGCAAATTCTGGACAAAAAGAAAACGCTGAAAGTCAAGTTTACAAAAGAAATCCCACGACTTCACCTCCCACCCCACCCCACCTTCCCAATAGTTTCAACCCTAACACCCAACGCCTCCATCTCGCTCGCATCCAAGACCCCTCTACCATCAAAGGCCCACTTAGGTTTCTGAAGATGATATGCGATTCTAGCCCAGTCTAATTTCTCATTGCCCTTGCCTTTTCCAAGCGACTTGTTCTGTTGCTCCAAGCAAGCCTCGCAGCCCGCCTCACATTCGGGTTCAGGTTCGTATCGCTGGAGGGGATCAGTGACGGAGAAGGCGAAAGAGAGGTATTTCTGTAAAGCGAGGATCTCGGATTCTGTGGGCTCAAGACGCTGGAAGGGCCTTGGGTCCACGGCCGCTGATTTAGCTTGCATTTTGGGTAACAGCTTGGGCGATTTCGATGAGGTGGAGTTCTTGAATTCGTCGCAGTCGGTTAGGATGAGGACTGCGTGGCTGTTGAAGCATGCTTGGTACGCGTCGCCGTAAACCTCGATAGGTCCTTCTTCTTCCTTTAGAGCACCGCCGCCCACTAGCCTTCGAATCTCATCTTTGACAATTGCGGGTTCACAGCAAGGGTCAAAGACTGCGATTTCTCTAGGTGCGTCCTCCAAGAGCATCTTGATGCACTCCAGAGCGGGACTTTCCCGCGTATCGCTCGTGTTCTTCTTGAACGCGTATCCCAGTACAGCCAGCTTCTTGCCAACCACCGTCCCATTCAAACACCTAATGACCCTCTTGACAAATCTTGAACGCTGCCAGTCGTTGACCGTCAGTACTTGGTTCCAGTAATCAGCCACCTCTGGCAACCCAAGGCCCTCCGCTAGGTAAGTCAAGCTCAGGATATCCTTTTTGAAACAGCTTCCACCGAATCCTACGCCGGATTTCAAGAATTTGTCACCGATTCGTGGGTCCAGACCGATCGATTTCGCGATTTCGTCAATATCGGCACCTGTAGCTTCGCATATGGCAGAGATGGAATTTATGCTGCTGATTCGCTGGGCTAGCATTGCGTTGGCGACTAATTTGGATAATTCGGAGGACCATGTAATTAACGTGATAATTCTGGATCGAGGGACCCATGATGCGTAGACGGAAGAAAGTGACTCTGCCGCGCGGTGGCCAGCGGGCGTTGGACTGCATCCGATAATTACTCTATCGGGGTTCAGGAGATCTGTCATGGCAGTTCCCTCTGCAAGAAATTCGGGGTTGGACAGGACTTCAAAGTCCAAGTTTGGGCGGTGAACTTTGAACTGAAAATGCGTGAGTATTCATTCGAATAATTTTGCGAAGATAAAAATCTTACTGTATCTTTGATCATCTCTGCTGTCCTACAAGGAACCGTGCTCTTCTCAACTATAATGGCCCCCGGCTTCGCGTGTGTAGCAACTTCTCGGCTCACTGCCTCCAAAGCGGTCATATCTGTAGCCCTCCCAGCACCGAGACCGCGCATTTTTGTAGGAGTGTTGACTGCAATTAAGATAATATCTGCTTCGCTGATTGATTTCGAAACCTCGGTTGAGAAGAAGAGATTGGGCTGGCGACCTTGGACGTATATTTCTTCCCTGTGTTCTCCGCATTGACTTTCACATTCAGAACTGGCTGAGCTGACAGAAGACATGCTGTCTAGAGAATCCGGTCTGGTTGCTTCATTGAGAAATGCAGATGTTTTTGAACCATCCCGCGCTATTCGGAGAATATCCTGCAAGCCAGGTTCGAATATTGGGAGATGTTTCGAGTTCCACCTTTGGATCCGCTTGGGATCTCTATCGACAACGGTGATTTTGAGATGTGGATTTTGGAAAGCCATCATGGCTGCTGTTGGTCCACCTGGATGTATTGTCAGCGGCGTTGAATACGTGAAATTCAAGTGGGGAGCGTACCAACATATCCAGCTCCGACACAGCATACATTCTTGATCTCAGGTCTAGTTAATAAGACTGTCGCGTCTAAGGAATTGCTGTTCTGCCTGTCTTTGCCATTGCCCGCCGCCGCATCTTCAAGCGCATCGCGTAACCTCAACGCTTGCAAGACGGGGCTGAATGTGAGGCTACCATCTGGGGTAGTTGGAGCGGTAGATATGTCGAAAAGACTGTCTTCGGTATCAACCGCTGAGAAGGGTGGTGGATGATTCTGATCCATTATTTGGGCGACGGAAGAGGAATTGGGGGAAGATCGGCGTGTCACAGAGATGGATGAAATGTATTCGAGTCTGCGTGCGCAATATTAAAAGACAAATTGCTGTGTAGCACACATGACCCTACCTATGTCTACCTTGAAGTGGCGTTCGAGATACTCAGCTGCGCGTCAAGGACGTGACTGATATCATGCGTGTTTGGATGGAACAGAGGGGGCAAATGGCTGACTGTTGACTGCTGCTTGTGATTCAACAGAATATCACCGTCGTACTGATTTCTGGACCGTGAGAGTGAAACTTGAGGAGTATTGTTTAAGAAGAGAGAACTTTAGAACAGAGCAAAACAGTATTGCAGTAAAAAGATTTCAAGGAAAGAAGGTCCAAATCGGAAGGAGGTCCACCGCCCAGGGCAGGACAGGATGCAAGGCTCACCGATGTTGGTATGGTTCATGTGCGGCAGTCGCGACTGGACTACAGTCACGAACATCAACTGGAGTCAAGAAATGACATGGCCTTCTTCCGCGCGAGAGGAAGATTGCCATCACCAGGCCGTAGCATTCCGAGGCTCGACCAGCAGCACCGGCGGGCTTGACGGCCAGTAGAATGGCACACGTTGGTCAAGGCTGTGGTGCACAGCGTGGGAGACACTTGTGCTGGTGTTTTGCAGATGATGTGCCTATGGATGGATGGGATGGCGGGGTCCCTGAACGGAGGTGGAGGGGCAGTTTGTGTGAAGAGTTGGTGTTCAGCCTTGCGGCCATTGATTCGCGGCAGCCGCCCCACGTGCATCGGTCGACCATCGTGGGACGTTGGATTCATTGGAACATTTCTCACTCCAAGAGACACGGCGGCCAATCACCGCTCGGAATGCGCAACGAGCTGCGACAGCGATATCGCCGGTCTCGAGAATGAAAGTGAAAGTGAAAATGGTGGTGGGGTTCACTCTTCTGTGTTTCTCACTCTCGTCCGCAACCGGGAAAATTGATCAGGCGGAGACAGCGCAGAGAGTCATGTTGAAGTCTTGAAAAGGGTAAGGATGGGCACTAGGAAACAGTAAATACTATCACCGTTATCTACCCCTCATGCCCATCCCTCGAAGGATTCCAGCAAAAGTCGGTCCTTCATCATGGCCCCCAGCGCATCCGAGGCGACTGCAAGGCTGACTGCGCCAAAAAGCAGCAGCCTCGAGTTCCCCGAAATCCTACGAGGAAAGAAACTTTTGCTTGCCACAGAATCTTTTGGTCCTGTCAATGGAGTCAGTAAAACGACGCTGAATCTCGTTACATATTTACGCCAACAAGGAGTTCGAGTGGCTGTTGTAGCACCAGAAATCAGTACCGGCTCCGATGCGCAAACTGCCACACCCCCAAACGAAATCGAAGTCAGGTTAAAGGGCTATCCTCTTCCCTACAATCCAGAATTATCAGTCGTCTACCCAGTCCGACTTTCTGCATTATACGCCCGCACATTCCAAGCGCCTCCCGACCTAATATACCTCGCCAGCCCCGCCAGTCTCGGATTTCAAATCCTCCTCCAACTCCGCCAGCAGCAAGAATCTTCTATCGTTCCCGTTCTGCTAAACTTCCAAACCGACCTCTCAGGATACTGCGAGATCTTGTTCCCCTCCCCGCTCGACGACTGGGCAGTATGGGTCTTCCGCTCCGTGCAAGGCTACCTCTTCCGCCACCCCTCCGTACGAACAGTATTCTACCCCTCCCTCTTCGTGCGCAAATATCTCGAAACAGCCCGCATCCAACCCTCCAAGCTCCAGAATCTGCGCCGAGGCGTAAACGGCTCCTTATTCCACCCCTCAAGACGATCCCCAGAAATGCGCGAAGAACTCGCCCCAAACAACGAACTAATCCTCGTCAGCGTCGCGCGACTAGCCCCCGAAAAAGGCTACGAATTCCTCTCAAACGTAGCAAAGGAATTGGATGCGCGCGGATTTCCCTTTAAGCTGTTAATCGTCGGCGGAAACCCAAATCAGCAAGTCGTAGACGATGTGCGGAATCTATTCGGCCATCTCAACGACTCCGGAAAGGTAATCTTCACCGGCTTCCTGAAAGGCGAGAACCTGGCCCGCGCATACGCATGCGCCGATATCTTCCTGCACTGCTCCATCACCGAAACCTTCGGGCTCGTGGTCCTCGAGTCCATGGCGAGCGGTGTCCCCGTCGTAGCGCGCGACGAAGGTGGTCCGAGTGAGATTGTCGCAGATGGGAAATCGGGATACTTGGTTCCACCGAACGATCTTGATGGGTTTGTGGAGCGTGTTTTGAGGCTGGGGAGGGATGGGGAGCTGCGCAATGCGATGGGTGTTGAATCAAGAAGAATGGCGGATGAGGCGACGTGGGAGAAGATTAATAACCAGGTTGCGTGGAAGATGGCTGAGGCGCTGGAGACGCGCGCGCAGACGGAGTCGCAAACACCGAATTTCTCGATTCCGATTTATAGCTGGTTGTTGCTGAGTCCTGAATTGAGAAGCTTTTTGGGATCGTTGATGGTGGATGCGCGGTTGGTGGGGGGACTGGGGATAATTTTTGGGGTGTGGTGTGGGCTGGTTGTTACGTGGGGGTTGGTGCAGCTTTCGTTGCTGGTTAGGATGAGGGCGCCTTGGGTGAGGGGTTTGTTTAGGTGGAGGTGATAAGGAAAGGGAGAGGGTTTTTGGATTTGATGGTATTTTGGAAATTGTGAATAGATGAATAGATGAATAGATACCCAGATTGAACGCGGTGGTGAAGGTCAGCCACAGATGGTGAGGGGTGCCTGCGCCACAATTGGAATCGCTGACAAGACAAGTTCCCCATTTCAACCTCAAGATATAACTCTGGAAGATCATGAAATTATTCTCCTTTCTTCTTCTTCTTCTTCTTCTTCTTCACCATTTCTTTCCAGCGTCATCAAAGTAACTGCATCTAATAACATTGCCCTTCCACTTCCCCACGAGTTCGCCCCGCTGCCATCGTCATCCTACAGCCAAGAATGCCTCGAAACCTTTCTATGAAAATTTTATAAACTTGTCTCTTTTCAGCCTACCTATTCCATCAAGAATCAATGCACCCAAAATCTACGGACTTCACTTCACTCCCCCATATGGAGAACAAGGTGAAAACTTAAACGATTAACGAAAACCCCAAAATTGGAGCCTCGAAATGGTTCTTCTTCACATCATACAGACCGGGCTAGGCTTAGGGATGATACTAATCTTGGATTTGTCTTTATTTGAGACAGTGTTATTTCACTAGGCCATGAAAATTTGATGGGGGGAATTTAGTTGTGCTTTGTGCGGAGTGTTGGTTCACGTAGGGTACGGCGAGTGAGGGGTGGGCATTGCTGGAGCGGAGTATTTGACATGTCCTGAGTTGCGCAGGGGTAGAATACCCGACGAAAAAAGAAAAAAAAGGAAGAACTAAGAGCGTTGAGATCAAGTCTTCTTGTGATTAGTTGAATAATGAGTGAAAATAAAATCGTTCAATACATCCCTCTACGTGGAGTTATGTGCCTTTCCATACTCATCTATCTACGCGGAGATTTCAGCTTCGGAGGAGGCCATGGACGCGAAAGAGAGGATTTCTTTCAAAGTTTGGAGGGAAGAGTAAGAGAAACATGGAAACGAACAGTATTTGCCTCGTGGGTTGAGGCCGCAGCGACAGAAGGTAGTGGTGAAACACACACCTTGGTGGGGATATCTTGCCAAGGCATATCACGAGACTTCAGCAAGGAGACAATGGAAGTTCGAAAGCAGGTACTCGGTCGCTGACTACAGATCTTGCAGCCGCTTGGTGATAATTTTACCCAAAGCCTTAGCATGGAAATGTCCGCGTGTCATTGAAACCAGGTGTTCGGGATTGTCAAGAGCCCCACTCCCACAACTCAAGGAAGTTCTTTCGAGGATACTCTAAGAGTGCAGCGAACTCTCCCAAAATCTAGCTCAAAACGATTGTAAACAGCAAACCCCGGGGACATGTAAGCAGCAATCCTTGAAAAGATAAACCCATATCAAAAAGAACGCGCCGATAAAAGACAACCCCAAGTCCGGGGACAGTCTAACTCCATCCCCACCCCGGATCGTCACAACACAACATTTCCCCCCCATGACTGCCACGAGATTTGAGGGTCACCATCAAGGCCGTTCTACGATAACGAGTACACGCATTGAAGTAATTTTAGGACCAACTCTCGAGTTTCGACAGCCAATTTGTGGGCGCCAAGTCTACTGAGACCGACTGACACTTCAAACCCCCTGGGCCGATCACGGGCCGATCAGGCGTAGCGCACGGTTTCGAAAGGAAATATGAGATGATTTTGAAAACGCCACGAATCGATATTAGGAGAGAGAAAAACTTATCGGCGTTTCTGTTTATGCTGAGACGACGCTTCAAAACTACTTCGTGGAAGGCTACGTCCTCACGTTGGAGAGGTATTTTGCTGGTTATCTCGTGACCCCGCACCCACAACCCCATGTTGCAGTCGCAAAGGATCTCGATCTGGCGCCAAGCGGTAGAAAACCTGCAGCGGGTGGCGCTGCAATAACTTCGATTTACGTCTGAGCCGCTGGGATGCCACTGCCACAGATTGTTGGTTGTGGCCGCGCATCCATACGACCCAGGCCGGCGGTAAAGAGAGAAAAAGCGAGAAATGAAAGTGAGGTTGTTGAAGAAGCGTCTGAGTGAGATGATTGGTTCGGCTAGGGTGCAGGGCTCATCAGCGGGCGTCAAGAGCCTCTCAGACCCCGGAAGCGAGATGATCCTGCGACGCGGCAAGCTTCACTCTGCTTCAACGTCGACGTCTTGTTACCAATGCTGTTTTGCATCATCTGACCGTCAATGCCCACCCAATATCCCATACAATATCCCCGCCAAAGCAATGACACTCTGCGACAACCACTCAGCGCCCTCATACTCGAGATCCCAGACGCGTTGCTAAGCTCATCGTAACCTTATCCTCAGCCACTAAGCCTGTCAGAGATACCAAGGCCGTTTAGAGTTGTGCCTGGCACCCTGCAAAAGCTGCTCGACCACGACAACTCTCTCCGTGCGCAGCGCTCGAGACTGAGCTTGGCATCAAATCCCGAACGTGAGCCGGTTCAGACGCGGAGCAGAAAGTGAGAGAAGCCACTGGCCGCTGTATCAAGGCCCGCTGAACCCTCGCCTGCCTGGTTTCATTCATGCCCTATCCCTCAGCAACACATCATGAACTGCCTCAAGCAGCGGCCTTGGCCTGGCTTTGAGCATGGCGAGGCCCTCATCTGGACCGTGCTGCAACCTCATTCAGCGCCAGCGTCCGACATTCTCTGTCTGACGTGCCTCTGCTGAGTCTGCTCTGCCCAGGCCCCCTCGTATCAAGTCCCGAATGTGTTTGCTGTACCGTCTTGACCCGTGGTCTCCAGACACAGCCCTCACGCCATCTGTAGGTTTGAGGCTTCTATGATCTCCTCGTTGTATGAGAGATCTCCAGACTCGTATGAGCCTCCTGCTCCTCCGTCTTTCCCCCTTCTAGGGATTCTCTACCGAGTGCTACCTTTGATCTAATTCTATTCTTATTATTGCCTTCCGTTTCCATCATATAATTCTTCCACCTTGATAATCTGCCCAGAGGCTTGGGAAACAAAACATCAACCCGTGCCTTACTTCCCATTACATTCTTGGGCAGGCCCCTCTCAGTCCCTCTTTCCTTCTCTTCTTTTTCCAACGGCCTTTGCCTTGAACTTTACATTCTTTGTTGGGGACGTTGTCGGTTGAAGGCAGGAACTACTCACTACTACGCTCTTTAATACTAAGACTTAACCGCCGGCCGGAAATTCAATACCCACTTTTCAATATCAGCTACCTCGACGGCACGCCCTCTTCTACTCTTCAAGCTCGAATACACACGCCATCACGATGTGGACACCGACCTTCGCGGCGTCGCTGTTGCTGGTGAGCAGTGTTTCTGCGGGGGTTCTCCAGGATGTGGGAAAGCTGGCACGGAGGGACGAGTCGATGGAAGTGACGATGAAGCGATACGTGGACTCGATCGTCGAGCCGATAGAGCGGAGGCAATCGACAGCAGGAGCTGGAACAGGCACGTTGAACGCTACGCAGTGGGATATGCAGACGACGGCTGCTTGCACGACATCGCTGGAGGCATTAGGTGGACAAGCGAGTAATCCGTCCGGCATGGCGGTGTGTTATAATCTGCCCTTCTTGGACAATAGCACGGGAGTCTTCAAGGCGGATCTACGATTATATATGATCTCTTCGCCCACGGGGGACTTTGCCAATATCGCGAGCCAGAACGTGCAAGTTGGGCTTTCATATAATGGAGCAACGGTTTCTGCGGTCAATGCATCGACTTTACAGGCCAGGGGAGATGCAGTGTCTTTGATCTCCTGGCCAAGAGGAATCGACAAACGCCAAACTGCTGTTCCAACCATGGCTCAATCCTACGCATTCGTCGGCCAAATCAACGCCAACCTGCTTAAATCAGGCATGGGAACGTATGTACACCCTCGCTGGTCTAAACTTTCAATACTAACATCTCTATCTAGCGACGCACTCCAAAAAGTCCTCGTCCCAACCGTAACCCTCAGCGCAATCAACGCCACGGGCCAAACCGTAACCACAAACCTCTCCTCCCAAGAAGCGACCTTCGTATCCGGCGTCTTCGCCACACAAGTCGTGCCCACGAAATCCCAAGTCGTGCCACCCCTACAAACACTCGTCGTAGCATCCGGCGCCCCTTTCGTTGTCCCGGGACTCAAGATCATGATTTTCCCTATCGGTGCGATTATTACGGGGATTTGGGCGGTGTTGCTGATTGGAACTATTGGGTATGGCACGTATGGACGCATGCAGTTTAGGGAACAGTATAGAAGGAGGATGACGAGGGCGAATAAGGGGGGGATGGCGAGGATTTAAGAAAGGCTTTTTGATTGTGGCGAGAGGGCATGTTGAGAAGAGAGAGGAGAAGAGGACAAATTCATTTCGTATACCACATAGACTTTTTTGGCAATAATTCTTGCTTGCGGCATGGCATGGGGAACGGTGTAAATATTGAGAATGGGGGATTGTTCCTCAGTACCTACCTTAGGATAGATGAGATCCATTCTTTCCTCGACGGAAGGAGGGCTTTACAATAAAAATATCATCAAAATGCCCTTATTTCACTCTACCAGATTTGTTCGTCATGAGTCGCTGGTAAGCTTCGAGTTCGGATCTTAGGTTCTGTTTGACTAATGTCGTCCCTGGACCAGGCGCTTGGAAGTTGGAGATGCATATGCAAGCGCCGTCGTTGGTTGAGGTTGGGGTTGGTCATGGGGGGGGACTTTTGCCGAGATTGAGGGGAGGGGCAGGTTGGAACAGGGGAGTAGGATCATGTGATCTTACTGTGTAATTTGAACACAAAGAAGCTAGAAAGCTAGATGGTAAACAAATCTTTGAAATAATCCATCTATGAGACTTAAAATCAGAGTTAATAAATTTAATACAAAATGAAGTGGGGGAGGTGTGTGGTTGGCGGATTGGGAATCAGGTGATGCAGACGATGGATGGGCAGGGATTTTCATTTGTGCCCCTCCTTCTCGTCAGCGACACGTACAAAGCCAACACCATCTTTCTACTCACCGTCTTCCTCACGACGAGGTTTTCTATCCCCTTCATATACTACTCTTCTACTATAATACCCATATCCCCCACTAACAACTTCCCCACCCAATAATTCCGCGAGCATGAAGTTGCTGGCTTGGTGTGAAACGGTGAGGTTTATGCGTGGTGCGTGGTTTGGGTGAAGGGTAGGGATAGGTGATGGGAGGATGGGGGTTTCAATGCTTGGTGATGCTTTACTTTGCTGTTCTTTGCGCGTTTCCTTGGAAATAGATTTTTCATCTGAAGTTTTTCCTCTGCTTCTTCCTTTGCTTTCTCCGATATATTTTTTTAGATCTGCCTGTCACATTTATTCCACGATTCATCGAAAGCTTCTCAAGCGTGATAGCAAAAAATGGCGAACGTAGCAGAGCTTGTGGTGCAGATGCATGCTAATATCGACTCGATACATGCTTGCGTGAGGACGTTATCTGATACGTCCGAGCACGATGCAGAAATATCACGTCTAGAAAACTCACGTTCAGAAAAACTCGCAGCTCTGCAAGCGCAACATGCTGCCTCACTTCTTTCCCTATCCCGCAAACGCGAGACCGAACAAGCTGAACTCGAAAAACTGCGGAAGAAAGAAGAACAAGAAATAGCGGAGAGACGGAAGAGAGAAGACGAAGAACGAAAAGCTAGGATTGCGAAAGAAGAACAGGAACGGGAAAGGGTGAGAGGGGAGGAGGATGAAGAAAGGGAAAGGGAGAAAGAGGACAGCGAGAGGGGTGTGAGTGAGGGTGTAGAAAGGGAATTGGAGCGTTTGGAGGATGAGATTGAACGGGTGATTGGGGAGGGGAGGAGCAGGTTGAGGGAGTTGGATGAGAGGCGAAAAGTAAGTCTTCTTACGATTTTTTTTTTTTCCTTGTTCGGAGGAGAAGGGGGTAGAGAATCCGGGGAAGAGAGAATGTGGCTAATTTGTGGGGGTGGTAGGAAATTAATAGAGAGATTGAGGAGGCCCTGCGGGGAGAGAGCTTAGTTCCTAAGGTTATGTATAGGAGTCGGAGGAAGAGGGTTGGGAAGGGTTCTGGAGATGGGGTGGTGAGTGTGGGAGAGGGGGTGGATATGAATGCGGCATTGCAGGAAAATGGTGCAAGGGACGAGTCCCACGCAGCGGAAGAGAGAGTTTCGGACGTGAGTGCGGTTGCACCTGAGGTCGAGAGGCATACTGAGGATAGACCAGGCGGGGACTTGAATGCCAAAGAGTCTGCGGATTCTCCAATCGTGGAGGATTCTGCGGAACCTATAGCTGTTGGACCGGAGAGCAAGAAAGAAGCGACATATACCACTGCGCACTTCCCACAAGAAGACGAGCATGAAGCAGAACTGCCTTCTCCCTCCACCACGCCCACGAAAAACCCCGGTGAACACACAGCCAGCACCTCCATCCCAGAGCCAGAACTCGAACAACCTCTCCCCAACCCAACAGAAACCCCTCTCGAAATCGAAACCCAACCAACAGAACTTGCGCCAGATCCAGACCTAGAATCCAAAATCGCAAACATGGAGCCGATCATGGAAGTAGATTCACAGGGGGGAGAGAGACCGATACCGAGGGCTATGCCGAGTATGATGAGGGTGCCGATTGAGACTCCTACGCCTTTGGAGCAGGACTCGGAGTTGGAGGATAGGGCGGGGGAGTTTGAGGTGGCGGAGCGCGAGCCAGACCGGCATATTGACTGGCAAGGGGATGTGAACAATGGGGCTAGAACGACGCCGACAATCACCCATTTCCCCGATGAGAACGTCCCGGTCTTCGAATTATTGCATCCTACGGGGATGAAGGAGGGCGTTGTGAAGGATGAAAGTCCTTTACAGCTTGAGGAAGAGCATCCGTTGGATCGCGAAAATGCAAGTTTTGATACCAGTGGTGAGAAAGAGATGGAGAGTCCGTCATCTACGATGGAGGAGGATACGGCTGAGAGATTTGATGAGCAGCCAAAAGTCAAGTCATCAAACGAGGAGAATACAAGAAAGTTTGATAACAGCCTAGAGCCTCTAGAACTAGTCCAAGCCACTGAGGTAAACAACCTTGGAGAAGATGATCTAGAAGAGCAGGCCGTTGCCATCAACAGCCAGCCGACTCCTGATCATTGTTCGATCAGGGAGCCAGCTTCCAATGCATTTTCAGCAGAAAACTCAGCTGTCAAGGATTTTTCACCTGAAGACGTTGAGTCTCAGGAGTCTCAGCCCGAGAGGTTGTCCAGTGATTTCGAACTAGGTCAGGAGTCAAACATACATTCAAGTTCAGAGAAGCCAGTAGCAGACTTCGAAGGTATATCCGAGGCGAGGGATGACTTGCAGAATGATATCCATGAAGAAGCGCCTGCTGCCGAGACGGAGGCTGCGAATGAGCACGAAGCTGCAGTTCGGGACGAACTTCCCGTTGCTGACGTTACCTCAGTTGCGGATACCTACACCGTTCCCGAAAAAGATTCTCCTACTCAAGAAGCCTCGTCTTCTCCAGAATATATCGAAGCTCAGGGTGTTGACCGAAGTCCACAGTTCCCAGCTGTGAAAATGGACACGAACATTGCTGAAGATCTGTCCGCTGCAGCTAATGATCTTCCCAGCTTGCAGGATGAGACGAGAGATGCTATGGAGGAGGCTGTCCCCACACATCCAGACGAAAGCATTTCCCTTGAACGAGATGGCCCAGATGCAAATCCTGAATCGGAAGATGAGCTGGAGCATAATGAAGTTTCCCATTCCACCGAGTCCGATGCAGCAGATCATGAGGCTAGTGATAGACTTCTATCTGCTGCCACGGACTTTGATGGATCACATGAAGATGAAGAGAATGAAGTCGAGGAGCTTTCGGATAGCCATGCTACTATCACGGGTCTTTCTGAAACCCCTCCCACATCACTAGAGGGGTCGATTCCGAGTATCAACGATGCTACCCCGAAAGAAGACCATGAAAGTGCCGACGAGAACGATGATACTCAACAAGACCCTTTCGAAGAGCACGCGCGTGACTTAGAGGTCGCTAACATGGAGCATGAGGGGGCCGAGAACAGTGATCAAACTGTCGAACATACCGAGCGACCTTCGTCCTCCGTGCAAGTTCACGAAAGGGAAGTTAAAGTTTCAGATGAATCTGATGATGAGATGTCAAGCCGGTCGATGGAGCCAGAGCGTGCTTCTGAGCAATTACCAATGGGTTTAGATGAGACAAGAATAGAAACATCCCCAGAGAAGGAGATGGATGTGGCACCCGGGGACGAGAACCCCACCGAGATGAAGAGTGATGCTCCGCCGGTTTCTGATGCTCGGGATGAACCCCAAACTCAAGACTCGAAATCTACAGAGGAAGAACCCACTCAGTCAGAAAGACCGCAAACCCCACAGAAGCGACCAAAAGTTATAGACTTCCCATCTACGCCATCAGCACAGATGGTCCACCAGACAGAGGACCACTCTCTAGCTGAATCACCCGTCACTGTCGTCAATGCGGATGATCTGTTCGCTGATGATGACGAGGGTGAGGAATACGAGGAATACCAACAACATGAACCTCAAGATGCAAATTCTGATTTGGGGTATGATGGGAGCGGATACGGACCAGATGAAGTAACATCTCATGCTGAGCCATTCCAAGTTGAGGATTCGGGGTCTTTCCCATTAGGAGATGCAGAGAAAGCCGAGATCCTAAATCACGACTCGAACTCGGAACACCCAACTACGCACACAGGTCTTTTTGCTTCCCTCGTTGATACGATCAGATCTGACCTCCCAGCAGTTGAGAAGATGGTCCATGACTCAAACGAGGGGCACCACGAAGATGACCACTCTGAGGAAGACTCAAGCGACCACGAAGCCGGCTTTCATTCCGAGTATGCCACGCCACTGGATCACATCTCAGAGGAAGAGGGTTTTCACACATCTCACGACATGGACTCTTCACTTCACATCCGCACGCGAGCTCATACTACTGACACCGTCCCCTCATTTGAGGCCTACGCTCATTCAGACGACGAGTCCTCACCACCGACTCCGATTGACGAGATTGCTGAACGAGCAGAAGATGCGCTGCAGACGGAACGATTGATTCGCTCTTCGTGGCCTGTTCAGTCGCATGACCATGAAGTCGACCTCGAGGAAGATTCTCAGGATTTGAAACCGCAGGCGTCTCCTATGCAGACGGATTTCGATTCTTTCTCTACACCGAATTATCCCTCGTATGTTACGCCCAAGACAAGTCAAGCGAACCTGAAGGGGGAGCACATACCAGAAACACCAGAAAGTGATGTCCAAAGCTCGCCAGACGAAAGCGATAGTGGTCACCAAGACTTAGCAAGCAGTCCGAGCCGTGCGAGCTTGAACACAAATCTCCAACACAATCCCAACGACTTCCCACCCTCAGAAACACATCCCCAAACCGACGCTGGCGCGAATTCTCAACCCTCAACACCAAACTCTCGTCCGTCTATCCCAAATAACAGCAGCATCTTCCAAAAAACCCGCTCCCTCTTCGAATCCTCCTCCTCCTCCCCACCCCCACCAACCCAACCACCAACCCGTCCCCTCTCAAACCTCTTCACCCTCCGCAGCAACTCCAGTCCGTCCCCGCCTCCAAAACCAGCGAGTCTGAAAGGCAGTACTTCTAGACCAAACAGTCTCTATCAAATCGACAACCCCGCCTCGGAGTTAATCGTCCCGCGGAGTTTGGACGCTGTTCCTGGGCCTCCTAGTCCTGGGTTCATCATTCCCGCACCAATCTCAAGTAATATGGAGCGAAAAGGGAGTTCGGGTTCTGAGGGGAATAGGAGATCGATTGGGGATAAAGAAGTGAGGCAGAGATCTTCAACTTCTTTTTTAAATGGAATTTCACGCCTCGTAGCGGGTACGGCGGGTACGAGTGGGCTTGAGGATTCGATACATAACCCTGCCAGAGCTCCACTTTTGCAGAACCAGGAAGAAAGGGGGGAGAAGTGACCACGCCCGGTTGTGGGGACGAAGGTGAGTAATGTTGTTTATGTGGGCTTTGAAGAAGAGGGTGATAAGGGGAGAGATGGGGGCAGGGAAGAGAGAGAGGTGAGGGGAGAGTACAGGATGGCTTGGTTGTGGGTTGAGGGGTGGAGGGCTCGATTGAGGGGGGGCGGGGATGTAGTTGAGAGGGGACGGTGGGGGGAAGGCGATGGCATTAAGAGGGGTGTTGTAGTTAGGGGGAATCATATCAGGCGTTAAATTAGCGTTCCCTGAAATTCCGAATTGAATCTTGAAGATTATTCACTCATCATCTCTCCTGAATCACTTGATCAAATGACCTATCGTGATATTCCTTCCTCGTCCTCGAAATATCCCCCAATACGACACCAGTATCACTGATATTAATAACTCCCCAAAAAACATTTCGAGGACTAAAGCAATACAACAATGACCCTCACCAGCACTCCCGCCCCAATTACCATCAGCTGCAAAATGCATCCCTCACCACCCCCCTCCTCCACTTATACTGATCTCTGCCTCACACACCTTTCCCTCATTCCTTCGAAAATCCGGAACGGACAGTCGTCATGGGAGGCAGAGCGCTTGCTGTTCAACCGGGAGTTTGATTGTTCTTATAAGTTGATGGTGTTTATGGAGATGTGTAGGGATGCTGCTAGGGAGGTGAGATTTCATGAGAAGGGGAAGTTGGAGAGGGTTGATAGTGCTGTTTGTCTTGATGAGACGGTGGATATGGGGAAGGAGAATGGGGAGATTGAGTTCGGGACGATGGAGGTGGGGAGAGTTGTTGAGGTGAGATGTTAGGGGGAATGGGGAGGGTGGAGTTTTGTAATTAACGAGGTAGAAAAGCAAGGCGTTCCCACAAGATGTGCATGTGCAAGGAGATGTGCGGTTGCGAAAGCTGATTTGATTTGAAAGAGAAACGTGCCGGTGCATGTACTTGTATGAGGAAACGGTGGCATCTCTGCATCTGTTTGGCATTCAGGAGCCGTCAAGCTATCCCACGAGAAGCTAATACCAGTCCTTGATCGGAGTATGAAGGAAACGTAGTCCGCCACTGAAATGGATCCATATACACCATAACTCCACCCAGATGATCCTCTTTAGTGAGTATGCCGCAAGACTTTGAGATCCGTAAATGAAGCAAAGAAAAGAAAAGAAGCATAGTACAGGAGCCAGTATCCGCTACACATCATGACAGGCTATCTGCACCCCTCTCCATCAGCAGTCCATGTGAAGTCCCCCCATGATTCATGGAAAACAATCAAAGCCAGTGTAAAAACCCCCGTACTCATAACATCGTGACCTTCATATGATAAACTCTCCTTTTCTCTGCAGCTGCAAATGTTCCATCACTGTCCAGGCATCGTTGAAGACTGGTTGACAAGGCGGGTTCGTGGAGCGAGACCGGGCTTTGGTGTCTCGGGTTGGCTGCCCACAGTACCATTGGATAGTTGTCTGAGAGGGGCTGGTGGACCGATAGTGGTGATGATGTGTAGATATTGGTGGTTCATCAGCTCCTGCGCCGTGTTGAAAGATCCCTCGCAAGTGGGGCACTTGTGGATATGTATGAGTTCGTGGCTTCGGAGTAGATCTAAGGTATCGAAAGCCTCTGAGCATTTCTGGCAAGGAAGGCGTTGGTGGACGTGGAGGTGCTGGAGGAGAAGTGACACAGTCTGGAATGTCTTGGGGCATTTCGGACAATCGATTCGGTGGCTCTGCTGATGGGATTGAAAGATGAACCGATCTGTGGAAGACACGCCGCAAATGGAGCACTTGAAAACATGGAGCTTCTCGACATGCTCCTCGAGGTCATCCGCCGTTGTGAATGAGTCCTGGCACTTCTTACACTGGAATTTGTGTTGGGATTTTTGGTGGTCGGCCAACTTGTGGGGGAGGTTGAAGGTCGCATCGCATATGTGACATGTGAATTGGTGAGCCTCTCTCAGATGACGCTGGAGGGAAGCCGCCGAAGTGAATTTCATAGCACACTTCTCACAACCCAGATCCTGGGAGAGGTTCTCATGATCGTCCATCTGGTGTTTTTGGACCTTCTTATAGCTCTCAAATACACTAGTACATTTCGCGCATTTGAATTGGTGATGTTCCACCCGATGACTCTGGAGCTCGTCCCAGTTACCGAAGTTTCCACCACAGATTTTGCATTTGTGAGACCAGGTGGCTGGAGCTGGTGCGGGTGATGATGGAGTGGTATGGCGGACGGAGGACTTTTGAGGTGTTGGGCCTGCGTTTCCGGCAGCTCCTCGATGGCCAGTCTGCTTGAGGTGAGCAAACAGTGCCCGTTTATCTCCGAATGTTTCAGCGCATCGAAAACACGACAATGGATGTTCATCGACATTATGAATGTCGAGAGAAAACTGGCTGCCGAATTTTCGGTCGCAGACGTTGCAAGGGAATCTGTGGTCGGCGCGCTCATGAACTTTTAAGACATTGAAACTCCCGAAGTATAGATCACATTCGAAGCAGCAGATGTGAACAGCAGCCTGATGCTGGCTGAGAGCGGACTCTGCGTGGAAAACCTTCTCGCAAATGTTACACTGATAGCCCATCTTGTTGATCTGCTCCGAAGTTAGGACGCGGAGGCATGGTCGCGAATCAAGAACTGACCTCTTGTGAGCTATCTGACTCGAGTCCGAGATGCAGACAGCTGTGAAATTGTCTAGATCGTGTCGACGATTCCAAGAGTCGTGGTGTTGTGATGGAGAGCTCGAGCGAACAGAAGTCGACGCGGGAAGTTGAGAAGAGGTTCGCTCGCCTCGTCGAAGACCATTATGGGCGGTGGCGGGCAACAATGGCAGAATTTCATCCTTCAAGATCAGCCCGGCTCTTGATGTATAATATGAACAAGAATTGAAGATATGCCTCGAAGCAAGGATGCCCGAGTCTGTGTTATAATTCTAAGTCGGCCATTTTCTTTCCAAATCAAGACTCCCACACGGGCAAATATGCATGGCTCGAGACTTCAAAATACGAATCAAGATTACCTCATTGGACAATTTTGACCAGACCAGCCAGGTTTGCAAAGTTAAACTGTAATTATTTTGACTTGGGCATCCTTGTTTTGAAGTTCGGTGTCTGAAAATGTCCTCTTAGCTGTGAAATAGTGAAACAAAAAAGAGGGAATACAAACTCACCGGGAGCTCAACCCCAAAAACCTCCCCCAACAACACACTCCCGCAAACAAACCTTTCTCCCCCACATGAAGTCCACAAACTTACCGACACCCAACACCCTCCCAAACCACCCCCACCAAATCCTCCCTCTCACCAACCCCTTCATCTTAACACAAAACTCACTTTCAGTGCACTCACCCTCCTTCTCCAACAAAACCCATTCTTTGAACGTAAAAATAAAATCGATAATCGACCCCACGAATCTAGCCGCGCTGACCGGAAGGAATTTTTGCATGAGCTTGTTGAAGATATCGTCGGGGTGTTTGGGCACGAGAATGTCCAGGAGACCGAAGAGGAGGAACTGGAAGTGGAAGACGATTTCGACAATGAGGAACATGCAAGTGAAGAAGTGAAGAAGATTGGGGGGTTTCGTGGTGGAGGAGGAGGATGGTGGGGAGGTGGGAGATGGGAGTTGAGGGGGGATGATGATGGTGAGTTCGTTGGCCGTCGAGGTCGAAGGTTGATGCTGGGTAGGCCGGTGGGATTGAGTTCCAGAGGAAGCTGGTTGGTCATTGTATGCCCCTGTCGAGATTCTGGGAGAGGGTTCGGGGGAGTGCTGCTGTGTCCCGAGTGGGCGATCATGGCATGATTGAGTCCCGTCCGAACTGTGGTCCCAGTACGTGGTAGCCTTGGGGAAAAGCATTGTGATATGTTGTTGACGGAAATGATGGGGTTTTGCTGTGATTGAGGAATGGTAAGAAGAAAACCCATTGTCGATGCTGGTGACGAAGTTTAAGAAGTTGCTGACGTTTAGTGTTGAGACGGTGGGTTGCCCAACGGACGCGCTATGTAATCTGGAAAAGGGAACAAGGAACAAGGAACACAAAAAAATTATAGTAATGAGTTGAGAACAACAAGGGCCCAAATAAAAAGAACGTGTACTTTCAAGCGGTTTGACTAGCCGTCGGTCCATGTGGAGAGATACATTTAGCTAGCAGCGAGGACTCGTGAGATTCCAGCAGGGGAGAAATCCTCTATGGAAATGAGACATTGGCCACCAAGAAAATCAGTACACGAGTGACGCTTGCCAGAAAATTCACGGATCAGGACACTATACCCAACCGTCGGTCAACAATATTTATTCATTCTGCTGTCATCTACAACTTACTAGAAGCCGCACCATCACTCTTAATCTCCACCACCAACTTCCCAAACTGGCTCCCCGTCCTCATCTGCTCAAACAACGCATCAATATCCTTAATATTATCAATACCCTTCGCAACCTGCGACACAATCGGCACAACCTTTTTCTCGTTGACAAATGCCACCATGTCTTTGAACTCTTGTCTCGAGCCCATGGTTGAGCCTTTGAGATCTAGGTTTTTGAGCACGGCGTTCATGCTCCATTCCATTTTGGGGGAGACGGTCATTCCGTATTGTACTACGACGCCTCCGTTCTATTCCAATTAGCACTCTCATTTCTCCAAACCCAACTCAGCTAGCAAACAACGTACCTTCAAAAGCTTAACCCCCTTCGCAATAACATCTCCCCCCGCGCCATCAACAACCGCATCCAAGTACGGCCTATCCCCCGGCAACATCCCCCTAAGTTCCTTCTCCCACCCCTCACTCTTATAACTGACACCCCCCCTCGCGCCCTCCTTAACCGCCCTATCAATTTTCTCCCGACTCCCACTCGTAACCCAGACATTGGCTCCCAGCGCAACAGCAAACTGTAGCACATTGAGCGCTACTCCGCCTCCGATACCCGTTACCAGGATATTGCGTCCCTTCTCCGCATTCCCGCTCTTAGAAACCAGGGCTCTCCACCCCGTCAACCCCGTCAACGGCAACGCCGCCGCTTGCGCATCCGTTAAATGCCCCGGCGCCTCTTCAACCTCCTTCTCATCCACTACAACAACCTCCTGCAACGTGCCTAATTCCAACGTCTTCGTGCCGCCCAAAATCTTATACCCATCTTTATCCTCCGGCCCAGCAGGATCAGAAGCCCAACCGCGGCCTGGAGTTAGGATAACGCGTTTCCCGAGCCAGGATTTTGAGGCCGAGGAACCGATGCTGGTTACGACGCCGCAGCCGTCGGCTAGGAGGGGGGTCGTGAAGGAGGGGGAGGGGTAGAGGGATTGGCGGAGGAAGAAATCGCGGTGGTTTAGGGCGGCTGTGGAGAGGGTGATTACGAGGTCGTGGGGGCCGGGGGTGGGGGTTGGGAGGTCTTTGAGCTCGAGGCTGAGGAGGGGATTAGAGAGGGCAGATGTTGTTTGGGGAATTGGAGCTTGGAGCTTACGGGTAGTAGACTTTGCCGGGTTTCCCCTCGATGTGTTTCATTACGATTGCTTTTGGCATTGTGGCGGGTGGTTAGGTTAGGTGTATGGGGGATCGGTTGAGAAAGGGAAAGAGGTTCCAATTGAGGTTGGAAGAGTGAGATATGTTGGAGACATTTTTGTTGTTGATTTAAAAGCATGCATGACGTTGGCTTGGATCGTCCCCCCGCGATGTCATTTTGCCGAGGCTATCCAGCGCGACATCCGACCGGAGACGAGGCTGAAGAGACACAGAAAAAGGGGTAGCATAAGTCAATGGTATGGTATTTCTTATTCAGACTCCTATAATGCTATCTCTATACACATTTTTGATGCTCCAACGCCAATTTCAAACAAAACCCTTATCTACGCCTTTTTCCACCCCCCCCCCCACCATCAGTATCAGCCCTCCTCTTCTTCCCCTCCTTCCGCCAATACTCCTGCTTCTCCCTCTTCTCCCTCTCCCCCCTCATCTCCGCATTCTCCGCTACTTTCTTCCTATACACCTTCCTCTTCTCCTCCTTGGCCTCCCTTCTCTTAGCCACCTTCTCGTTCCTAAGCGTCATGACCTTCTGCATCAAATCCCTCGCTTTCTTTTCCTCCCCCCCAACAACCACAGCTCGTTTCTGCATATACGTCTCCTTGCCCTGTTTCTTCGTGCGTACAATCTGAGACTTAAACGGTAACTCTGCCGCTAGCGCCCTGGGAACCCTTAAAGGATTGAAATGTCTCTTCGCGCGCTCGATGGGTTTGTAAAGACTGTTCTTATCACTCGGCGTCGCAATCCCCTGGTCCCGTCGCACTTCCCCAGTGAGACGCATACCCTCCCATCCAATAAGATTCGTAACAGGGTTATAAAATCGATGCGGTTTAATTGGGTACCAAGCCCTCAAAAACACAATATCGCCCATAAGAATCTTGTCTTCGAAAGTAGCTCGAAAGTGCCCTTCGGGTTTGGAGAGCGCGCGCTTGATTTGGCCTCTGATGCCGGAGACGGTGCGGATGGATGCGCCTTCGAATTTGGCGATTTCGAGGGAGGTGGTGAACATGTCTTTTATGAAAGCGGTGTTTTTGTAGATCTTGGAGGGGGTGCCGGTTAGTTTTAGCTTCTTTACGATCTCTGTGCTCTCATCAACGCTCAGCACGGTTCCCGTGGCTGCGATGCGGAAACCGGGGTTCTTGGGGGAGAAGGATTGGTAGGCTGAGAAGCCTGTATTGGGTGCAATCAGAGGGCCGTAGAAGGTGCCGAAGCAGTGCATGTGTTCGGGTGTGTATTTGAGCATTCGGTTTCGTGTTCGGGAGTCGGATATGCTGTAGATGGGCATGGATTGGAAACGGCGCCATCCTAGGGAGAAGATGAGCGGGTCGGAGGTTTTGAGTATTTTCTTGTGCCAGCGGTGGCGTTTTATGCGGACTTGGAGGAAACCGAAGCGGTCTTCTGTGGGGGAAATGCCTCCCACGATGATTGGTGTCCGCGGTTGGAAACGAGTCACGAACTCGGAGGGCACGCCGTCGATTGTGATTTTGGCGTATTGACCGGCTCGAAATCCTTCGACGCTGACACGTTGGTTTTCATCGAGAGCGTCGAATTCGGCTTTATTGATGTTGAGCTGCTTTTGGATCTGTGCTTTTTGTGCATCGTACCAATCGTCTTCGCCGAACTCTTCTTGCTCACCGCCTTCTCGACGAGCGTTGGCTTTGTCATTGTTGAAACCTTCTCGATCTTCTTCTTCGAACCGTAGTTTCAACTCTTCTTTACGTCGGGCATTCTTCTCTCGCTCAGCCTCGATATCCTCGGCCTTGTGCTCTTCGCCTGTCTCCAGATCTTCAAACTCTCCATCTCCTTCATCATCCTCATCATTCTCGTCGGCACTTCCATCATCACTACCACTGCCATCCCCGGATTTCTCCTTGAGCAAATCAGCCGTAGCAAATCGCCGTCTCAATGCTTCAACATTATCTTCAACCGACCATTTCGACTCCAGCTCATCGTAATCAAGGATTGGAACCGCGCGGTCTTCAAGATGCTCGTCATCCTTCTCATGCCCTGCCTTTTTGAGAAATCCATCATCATCAGATTCCTCGATATCTTCTTCTTCTTCCTCGTCTACCTCGCCTCTCCAGCGCTTCAATGCTTCCGCGGGGGTGATAGACTCGTCGTACATCAGCTTGGCGAGGTCGATTGTTCGGTAAGATCTGCGTTGACCGTGTAGCTTTCGGGCATTTTCGATCATGTTCTCCTTCCAGCGAACACCGCCATCTTCGTCGTCTGAACTATCCTCGTCTTCAGAGTCGAGCTCTTCGCCGGAGACTGAGCCAAGATCAGAATCACTATCAGCGAAGGCGATTTCTTCTTCAGTCTTGTCATCAGAGCTGCGAAATGCTTTTCCAAGCTTGTCTTCTGTGATCTCTTCTTCATCGTCCGATGCAGGTTCGTCACCGCTAACGAATCCCTCATCATCGACTGGGGCATCGTCATCTGATTCTCCATCTCGTTCGACAAATCTTGCGGATCTTGGCTGCTTCCGGCCCGAGTCTTCGTCTTCAGGGATAGGTTTAATAGCATTGCCTCTTTTGAACAGATTCATCCCCTCCTCGGTCTCTCCAAGTAATCTCCTCTCAGCTTGAAGGCCACTCAACAAAATCTCACCTTCCCCACGATCCCCCTCTGCATCTTCGCCAAGAGTAAAGTCCTTTGCCTGATTGAACACGAAACCATCACCATCAGCCATCAGCCCATTCCTGTTAGACATTGGAGCGTGCAGTTTCTTTTCTCTCTCATCTAAACGTTTCCGTGACTTCCCACTTGCTTTTGCCACCACTTGATCCATATAAGGAGTCGGGCACGGATCTGGCAGCGCTTCCATTGCAGATATTGAATAATCCCCAAGTCCAGGTATATGAACCCTCTGCCCATTCGCTGCAAAATTCGTCCCTCGAAGATATCCTGAAAGCACAACTCTGCGATCGCATTTCTCGTCCTCCTCGATTTTCGTAGGGTGTGTAACATCTCGAAAACTGTCGATAACTGTATAAGGATGCGAGTTCCTCCAAACCAACGGCCTAGGATTCTTCATAACAGAAATAAACCTCGAAAGATTATGGATTTCGCGATCCGGATATCTGCCATTAATCACCCCAGAAAGATAGAACAAATGTGCGCCCTGGTATAACTCGCTCCAAAACCTATTCTTCAACCTCTTTTTCGCATCCTTCAGCGTCTGCGGCTTCCGAAAAAGATCCAAGTGCGTAAGAATCCCAAATATATTCCCCGGCATTCCACTGCTCGCCAAAATATTCAAAAACTCCATCGTTTCCATCTCGAACCCGAAATTGCCGTCGATCATTAGAAGCACAATGTCTGCGACTTTGGACATGTCGACCATAGCTTCTAGCTCGTTGGGACATTCTACAAATGTCAATCGTTGGCGCTTCGATGTTACGACTGTTATGGGGCCCTGCGGGGAGGAGAGGGTTTCTTTTGCGTAGCGCTTGACGAGGGATTTGAGGAGGGTGGTTTTGCCTACACCTGGGGGGCCGACGATGGTTACGAGGCGTGGGGGAGGTTCTTCTGGGATTCGATCGATTTGGGGGACGTGGAGGCGCTTTTCTTTGATCTGGGTAAAAGATTAGAGGAGTCTCAGGATATAAATTGTGTAGAGACGTACGTCGTGGGATCTGGCAGCGGCTTTTGCTAGTCGTCCTGGGTTTGCGAAACTGAAGGCTTTTGGATTGCGGTCTGCGAGAGAATTAGCATTCGAAGCTTTGAAGTTACATAGTTAATTTCAATGCTTACCTCCAGTATGTTTCTTCTTCTCCTTGGGCGCGCGATGCGGCCTGTTCTTCTGGTCTTCCATAGCTGCTGGTATTGGGAATAGCTTCGTCTCCTCGCCTTCGTTCTTCCATCCAAATATTTTTTCCGGGTACTTTTATCGGAGATACTATCTAGCTACATTCAATCTAGTCTCAAAGCTTATCGTTATCGACCCCGCCACGTGATCTACCTCCAGTTTCGGATTATGTACGTAGACGCTCAGGCGTCAATCTGGCGCGCGCTTGCCATCCTTCTCTTCCTATTTTTATATATACTTGCAGGAAGTATCAAGTAAAGTATGTGCAAAGCATTTCTATGGTGTTCCCTGGGTTCTCGTGCCGCCAGAGAATGTCTTTTGCATATGTTGGCGTTCCAAGTTCGAAGCTGTCCCACCTTGATGACGTACATCTTAGGCAGCTGAGCGAGTAAGTAGAATACGCAAGAAGTACATAAACCATCGCCTTGAACCTGTAGTGTCTACAATTCCTTCATCATTCTCAACTTCTTCGGCTGGTCCTCAGGTTTCTTCTACTACACATATTCCACTGTACATCAACACACTTCTATTCAAAACATAATCTATCGTCCTCACAATGGCTCCGACAACCCACATCGTAAGGCTCACTATAATCATGTTAATATTCTCTCCAGGAATCTGGGTGCTAATGCTGTATAGATTACCCTCGCGTCTGACGACAAGAAAGACGAGTATGCATCACAGCTACCCTATCTTTGCACTGCCGGATGTTAACACACAAAACAGAGTCATGAAGCACGTCAAGGAGCAAGGCGGAAGTGTTACAGACGAGCACAACATTCTGGGAGGAATCCTTTCGTAAGTCTCGCCGACAAGATTCAATGGAGTCTCGATGACTTTCCTAGCTGTTTCTGGTTGCTGATTGCTGATTGCTGATGGCCACTGCAGCGTGAACTTCCCGCAGGACAAGGTCAACACTCTGGGATCCCACCCTGGTATCAAGGATGTCGAGGCGGCGGATAAGAGCGTACACACCCAGTAGTAACTGATGGTATTGGATTAGGGGCCCGTAGTGTAGCTACATGGCATGTGCCTTTCAAGGGTATCTATCTAGCTATGTAAATGCAGAGTTGAATGGATTCACTCTATAGAGCTGTAAAGACTGGCCGAGCTTGATGCTGAACGTGAACGAGAAATATATTACCAAATACTTCTATCAAATTATGTCAACTTCGTGATTGCGAGACTTCCAATGATTGTATTAACCGTTGTGCCTAGAGTAGGTAGCTTGATTGGTCTGTAGTTGTATTTGGATTCCTCCCAAGCAAACTTACGCTTACAGTATTGTTTCATCCCAGATCACCAATAAGTCATCTCCAATGCCACCATGACAATGCTTTCCCCGCCATTGCGGTCTTGCAGTGGCAGACAATACGTTTTACTCACCTCGAGATCTTTTTCTCAACATGTCCGGCTCGCCCGTCACCCCTCTCCGTCGACCCACAAATGGTCGCACCCTCCAAGCTCCACGGTGATCGCAGACGACGATGTAGCCAGCCTGGCCAGCAAGCCATTGCATGCGCTGAGTCTCGCAGATCTCGTGAAGTACGAGAATCACTCCTTGGGATTTCTCCCAGTATTTGTGCTCTGCTAACCTGGTTGCGCAGACATGGCCGCCCGCCTCTCTCCGCCGCCGCCCTGTTCTCGTCCGCGAATTTCACACTCTCCCTCCTCCCAATCCGTCTTGCACATCGAATACAGGCCTTAAGGAACCTTCCTTTCATTGTGGTGTCGAACCCGAATATCTCGAAGATCTATAACAACTACCTACACTCTCTCTCGACCCTCCTCCCGTACAAGTCTAAGACTATTTCCAACCTTGAAGATGAGATACGATTCACGGAGGTCCTCGCGGACTTAGTCGAGACACATGCCCATACCATTCCCACTCTAGCCCGAGGTTTCTTAGAATGCAGAAGGTATATCAATCCTGCAGAGGTGACCCGGTTCTTGGACGAGCATCTACGAGCTAGAATCGGGACGCGACTGATTGCGGAGCAACATATTGCTCTTCACGTATCTTCACAGCCTCACCAGGATTCGCACTCGAAATTCCAACCTACGACCCACCCATCGTCCTACATTGGCGTCATAGATACAGCACTGCAGCCTGCTTCGATTGTGAATACCTGCGCAAACTTCGTATCGGATATTTGCGAGCTTAAGTACGGCGTGCGGCCGACTTGGATCATTGATGGAGAACCAAACACAACTTTTGCCTACGTACCTGTCCACCTCGAGTATATTATCACGGAACTGCTCAAGAATGCCTTCCGTGCGACGGTTGAATCTGGCAAATCGCAAGAACCTGTGGTTATCACAATCGCCGCCGAGCCAGAAAGTCCAAGAGGAAGTCCAGGAGCTATGGATGACAGCCGAAAGCTCGAAGGACTTCCAATACGGCAGGAGTCAGACGGGAATCCCCCGATAAAGCCCTTTGATGATCCGGCTCCAGGTGTCACAATTCGGATTCGTGACAGAGGAGGTGGTATTAGCCCCGAAGTCCTGCCTAACATATGGTCATACTCCTTCACAACGTTCTCGGACGCAGATGAGTTACCCGGGCAAACCTCTAGCAGTGGAAACATGGACGCTCTCAATGCGATATCTGGTGCAGGGGGTGAGAACAGCTCAATAGCCGGCCTTGGATATGGCCTGCCCCTTGGAAGAGCCTATGCCGAGTACTTCGGTGGCGGAATCGGTGTTCAGAGCCTTTACGGATGGGGTTGTGATGTTTACTTAAGACTTAAAGGGCTGGGCAAGCCTAAAGACTGAAAACAACAAGGCTTCGCCACCAGCACCGTATTCTATCATGCCCTTCCTTGGTCCAACTCAAACCAAGGTTCTTCATCAGCGCGAATCAGAAAATATATCTGTTCCAAAACATTGAGTCACTCAGTCGATCGCCCGTGATCAATACCTAGCACAAGGTACCAATCTGGCAGTTGTGTTCAAGGAATGTTCCAACAAGAAGAAATTCCCAATATGCAGGGGTATGTGGCCGCGGCCTAGTGAAACATAAATGTTGGCTTTCGAACTTCAATCATTGGCCCGCAGAATAGGCATGTCTCACGCGAGGTCAACGACCCCAGCCTTTCAAACGCCTGACATCCTGCATACCCATGTCGATCAACGAGGCAGTGAGAGTGACCACCTTTGCCACCCCAAACCAATATACGCCTAGTATAATGCGGCTCAGCCCTTGGCCATTCTTCTTTTCGTCTGGCTCCCTCGGACCTTTCTCCACAGCTATCCAATATACTTTTACTAAAATGGAGGGCTTAGGGGCCGCCTCCGGTGTGATTGCCGTTGCCCAAGTCACTATCCAGCTTGGACAGACTGTCCAGACCCTAGTTGGGTTCTGGAAAGCCGTTCGAGATGCGCCTGAAGACGTCGAAATGCTTTTCGAGGAGTTTTCCATGCTCTCGTCTCTCATAGCACAGACTCGAGAAAAGGGACCATACGAGGAGTCCGATCCCATTATCGATACCGCTTCTTGCAGGTGCAATGCTCTGCTTTCCAAACTCAAGGCCAAGCTACCTCCATCCACTTCCGACTTCAAGACAGCAAGTTCTCGCGTACGAACCTGGAAGCGCCTCAAACATGCCCTCAAAAAGAATGAAATCAAAGAGTTGATGGGCAGCATTGAGAGGATCAAGACTACTCTGACGTTTGCTCACATCCGCAATATCGGTCAGACGCAGTGAGTAGCCTCTATTATATAGTTGTGCTTCATATTTTCTTTGGCTGACTTGTCATCAGACGCCTGTTAGAAAACTTTGCCAGAACACAGCAGATGCCGCGTTTAAATGCATCAGACGATGCACACGATCATTCCTCGTTGCCCGTGCGAGTCGATTTCCGCCTAGCAGCTTCGGCTCAAGATACCGCCACATCATCAAGAGTTGATGCTTTGACTCGCGAAACGATATTACGAAACAAAAGCCAACACCAGTCCTTCCTCGAGCATAATGATAGATCCGATGATAGTATATCACTAACAGAGTACGCTGCTACGAAAACGTATTCAAGCCTCTGGGGTCGGGCTATCCTAATTCGTACACCTCTGTACTCGATTTCGTATCATACTCGCACGCATAAGGTCACAACGACAACTTCTGCTGGGAACCAGGTCACCGTGGTAAAGTCCTACTACTGCACGGTCTACCCCTCACGGCTGGTTGCTATCTTTGGGTTTTCGTGTGGCTTGTGGGCAGCAAGCTCATGCAGTGCCCCAGGGCGATGGTCTCTTAGCCCATTCAATGCCGTTCCTTCGCACTCTCTCATTTTTGATTTTTGTCGCAATGGTTATTTACCTGGTATCAGAACGCTGTTGCAACGTGGAGATGCCTCTGTCCGGGATATGGACCCAACAGGTCGGACACCTTTCAACGTGAGTGGAAGCAAGATAATCCCTGTGTAATGAGCTCTCCTTACACATTATCCTTCCAATTTAGTAATGGGCATTGGTCCGAGCTACATTTGCAGTCTCGCATCTTTGAAGTCACTTCTTTGACTTAGATCAGGCTAATAGCAGTCCAGGTAGCGACAGAATTTTTCCAGGTCGAGGCAGCAAAACTTCTCATGCAAGAAGGCGCCGACCCTTACCTAGGAAACAGCACCGTACCCTTTCTCGCACTTGAGAGCCTGGCACCCACGGCCTCCCAAGCTGGCTTTGAAAGGAGATTATCCACGATATCTCTCCTCCAAAACCTTTGCCGCGATCGATTCGATGAAGAAGGAGTCTACCATATGCTGGGAAGATTGCTCCTGTTTTGTCGGCCCCAGAAGCATATCGCAATAAACCAAGCTTCCAGGAGAGATAATGCATTGAAGGCAGTCGTTCAGCTTTCTCAAGAGCTTTCCCCATGTGATAGGCATTATCGACCTCCCCTGGTAAATTTTATGATTCAATTCCATTATACCCACGCTCCGCTACGCTGGATGCTGCGAAGCATTAAAGGCCAATTCGAGTGGGGCGACTGCGACAGCGACTGCACTTGTTCTGGGTGTGGAGCGCCTATTCTCCTGGAAGCTCTGAAAAGGAAACTGCCATATCGTGACCCAGAATCAACACGCCTTATTATGGAAAAGACGAAAGACATTCACCGTACATTAGACTCAAGTTTCGTATCACTTGGACCAAATGTCTCTCTCATCACAGCTACATCCCTAGCGATGCGTCAACCCAGCATGTTTTTTCCGTTCAGAGATTGCCTACTAGAACTTGGGCATGAGATGGATGATTTCGTCGAAAAGGAATTGGGAGTTGAAGGGTCCCCTCTAGCAACTGAAGGCTGGGATAAAGAAACTCTGTCGATACTGTTCAAATCCAACGTTTTTCCTAACACGCACAACGGAATCCTCTTATCGGGCTTCCTCTCTTGTCAGAGATGTAGTACCAAAGAGCCAGGCCCAATCATGGTTGATCTGCCTTGGAGGCGCCATCTTCGCAACATACGGACTCGAAAAAACCATGACTCCTGCTGCGGGGAGCATGCGTCTGTTGGCTTACAGTGGCCCTCGGACGAAGTCATGACGGCCAACTTACTACAAAGCGACGACTTTGGCGTCGAAGACCCCAAACTCTTGGCCATAGGCGATGCATTGGAGAAGAATTCTAGGGCCGTCACCAAGGTACCGGGTCGGCTCAACTTCTCGGGCGTCTTAGAGACTTGGCCTTATCATTTTGTCTGCCCTAAGTCTTGTGCGGACGGCGTATGTGTTTCTGGGGCATATGAGAACGACTTCACGGACGAGCCAGACTTGCCTCCGTATCATGAGACAGACACAGAGCACCATTCTGGGACTGCAGCTGGGGACAACTCCATCAATAATGTTGATGGCGATGAGATAGCTGAAGATGAAAGCTACCCGACCACGATGATGCCAGGTGCTTACATAGAATAATTGGATGTTTTCCAGGTTCTGCCGTAATCCCGTGGGTCTCGCTAGATAAATTGAGCGTTCAATGCCTAGAATCACGATCGCGACATTTCCAAACCCCTTTGTTGATCTCACATTCAGAGCTCCAACGGTGAGATGTTACTGGGGTTTGAAGCGCGAGGCCAATCGCGGGCTGTGTTCCGGACAAGCATGCGGCCAGGGCCTTATTGGTGGCGAGTTTCCAACTCAAGCGAGTTAACAACGCCCATTCCAGCACCCTGGGTCACCAACATGCAGCCCGCAGATTTTCCTACAAGCCCCTGTAAGTGCAGGTGGCAGTGTCAAAAATGTGTGTCACCTCGACCAAGCCTTGTATAAGGCAGTTTCCTCTGGCTTGAATTCCATTTAGTCTGGATCTTCTTGGGCCCACCTCTGTCGACGGGTTCATCTCCATTCGCACTATGGACGGCCTGTCAGCCGCCTCCGGGGTCCTCGCGGTCGTTTCCCTCGCGGTGGAACTTCCAACAGCCATCCAAGGCCTGGTCGATCTTTGCAAGTCAATCAAAGATGCACCTGACGATGTTCAACGGCTCGTGGACGAGATCAATACCCTCGCCGAAACGCTCGGATTGGTATATCAACAACAGCGACTCCCAGAATTCGAGCAGATTGTGAATAAGGCTTTGCAGCAATGTTATGTGGAGATTTTGAGGCTGCGCAAGTTGCTGAATGACTTGGCGCAACAGCTCGACTCGCCGAGTAGTCGCAAAAGAGGCCTAGGGCGTTGGAAGACGGCGATGAAGAAACCGCTTATTGATGCAATGCGATCCTCGATTGAGACGGTCAAGTTGACGTTGAAGATTGTTCAAGATACTTCGTTTCAAGTCTCATTTCAGTAAGTTTTGGAATTGTTTCCTCCATCCGCGAAACGCCTGCTTACGTTCATTAGATATTTTACTGAGCGTCGATTCGAAAACATTGATAATCGACTGCTTGAAATCATGAAAGTTATAGAAAACTGTCCCCGGGGAGTACCGAATTCTGAGCTCCGAATCGAAGTGGAATACCAAAACGGGGAGTCAGGCGGCAAGTTTTTGCAGACTGCTACATCATCCACAACGAAGGCGCAACGCCAATCACCAAAAGTTCGGAGGGCAGACGGGTGTATCGAACGCTGGCAACAGCCTAGGCGGACACCATTCGGGTCTATCCAAAATGGAGTCGTCAAACGGAAAAACACCTCTTCAAATACCTACGAGGTAGTAGAGAACTGCCGCAAATGGAGGGTATATCCTTCTGCCCTTCTCAGCTTTTTTGGCATGCGATATGGTGCAATGATTGAGTTTCGCACAGATGGGTGGCAATATGTCATAAGCCCTTTCAATGCTGTGCCTGAGAATGCGAAAATCTTTGAATTCTGTCGAAAGGGGGATCTGATTGGAGTTCAGTCATTGTTGAAGCTTGGGCAGGCTTCTTTGAGGGATCGTGATCCAATGGGGCGGACGCCATTGTGGGTGAGTGCATTTCGCCTAGCTGCGAACCCCACATACATACTGACATTTCTCTCTCTCTCAGGTTGCTTCCCAGTCGCTACAATTAGAGGTGGCCGACCTCTTGCTGCGTGAAGGAGCTGATATCCATGAGGGTGATTGGGCTCAATCGACTCCAAGGTGAGTCAGTATCATCCTCGTAAGAAACATTTTTGACATGATTCAGGCCGCCTTTGCTGGCAATTGAAGACAACGACGATACCAATTCCGAAACGAAACGTTCTTTCATCTCCCTCTACGAGAAATATCATCCGGGTGATTACGAGGAGGATGTTTTGTGGAGATTGATTGGGAGATTTATCATGTTCTACCGCGCCACTAAACCCCTAGAAATGACACTACAATACCGGAGAGAATCGGTGCTGAAATTGATGCAGCAGATAGCTTTGTATTATTTTGAAGACGATCCAGATGCATATAGCCACATTGCCTGCGGCTTGCTGGTCTACGGCATCACCCATGCTCCTCTTCACTGGGCATTGCGCCGTGTGAAGGGCATGATTGTTGAGACGGGACAAGCTGATGTCACTGGACAAAAAATGATTCATCATAGCTTCACGAAAAGATTGCTTTCTGTAGATCCGATCTCAGCAAAGCTTATCACAGAGAAGACCAAGAACTTGCATTTTAGGTGGTATCCCACTTGGAGCTTTTCACAAGTGTACAAAAGCGTCACACCCACAACGCTGGCGTTATTTCACCCAGCAGCATTTGTTGCTTGGAGAACACTTTTACTGGAATGCGAACACAACATCACCAACTTCATCGAGCAGGAATTACTTGACTCCCCTCTGGCGGACGACGGATGGACGGCCGAGACTCTTCAGGATCTTTTCATGTCAGACATCATTGCGGAGCCGGAATTGGATGGCATAAGCGGCTCGCCTTGTGATCGGTGTGGTTCACCACGTAATTATGTATACAGTCGGTGTCCACATTTCCACCTGCCCTGGAGACGATACCTTCGCGCCGTGAGGAATGGCCACAAGGGCAGCTTCGACCAGAGACACGAAGCGGCGAAACTAGCCGCCCAGGGTCATGGGGCATTCGAAGTTGTCTGCTCGGAATATTGTGAGGATAAATTTTGCCTTGCCGGGATATATGAAAATAATGCGAGGGATGGGGAGGTTCTATTTGGGCCGGATGTTCCGGGTTTCGTGTCGTGGGAGGAGAGGAAGTTGTTAGCAGCGAAAGCTGCTGAGGCTGTGGATACTGAGTGTCCGTCGAAGAAGATGCCAGGGGCTTTTGTGGAGTGATATATCCATCACGCCGGCTCCTCAAGAAAAAGATGGGAGGGACCAGTATGCCGAGCCTATTTCATTCAGGTGGTAACTGAATCATGACCTCTGTTGGGCTTCGCATCGCAATTGACTCCACGGCTGGTCCCGGCTTGTCACAATGTATTCGAAAGGTCTCGCAACCCAGTTACACGCCCTTCATCGTCGGCTCGAAGTGGAATTGCAGGTCTTGAAACAATTGCATCGGCAGATGAGTGGACAGCGCAAGGAATGGGCTTCACGATTTATGAATGACGAATAGGTACCGGTACGATGGTTGGAATTGGCGGCATCTAATATCAATCTTGGTGGGTCGATGTTGGAAGGCGTTTGGAATAGATAATAAATGGAGAATTGCCTTGACACAATCGATGTAATCTCGCGCACCATGTCCCTTTTTGTCTTGCTTGGGCCAGAATCTAGCTGCTTCACTAATGACTCGGCAATTAAGGAGACCATGTGGGTTACTCAACACGTGGGGTTCAAGGCTGTCCTTGCGGCTCTCTCCGAGCCTTCACCAAAATACATCGCGCCATCGCAAGCTTAAATAGCAACCTGTACGTCAAAGCTCTCGAGATAGCTGCCGCAACCAATGAAATGTCTGATTTTCGCTAAGCGAGAGTTCAGGGGTTGAGCCACGGTGGGGCGATCCTTCAGGAACCGTCGATCGTCTTGGTGAGATAGAACGATGAGGTGACGGTGATTGGATCTATGTGAAATGTTTTGCTGATCTGGAGATGAGATGGGGTTTTGTTTCATCCTTTTGAAGTGGCTTTTTGTGGGGTGGATGATTTGAGGATTTGATAAGTACTCCTCCGCGCACCTGGTAGCTCGTAGTCGAGTCTGGGAGCATTTGACATCAACTTTCTCTTTTTTTAAATTCTGTGTATATTTTTCAGAGTCGCAAAGATGGCTCCCGGGGTTTTCTGTCATTACATGGTATGTAATTTCTGTTTTTACATGGAAATTGGAAAGCTAACTCGACGATAGGTGGGGGGAATGAACACGACCCAAGCTGGGATTGATGTTGCTCAAGCTCAAGCGATGGGTTTTGATGCATTCGCCTTGAATATCATCAGTACAGAAAGCTGGTCGAACGATGCTGTCAGCTTTCTATTCGCTGCCGCCGCTGCCATTGGCTTCCATCTCTTTTTCTCATTCGATATGACGCATTTCACGGACCCGTCGCAGTTCTTCTATCTCCTGAACGAATATACATCAAACAAGGCATACTACCAGTGGAACAACACTCCTTTCGTCAGTAAGTAGAACGTGTTGAAAGTCAAGTTCTACAGAGCTGACATCTCCCAGGCACTTTCTATGGCGGCAATCTAAACTTCGGATCAAAAACACCAAACCAAGGCTGGCAAGACAAATTCAAAAAAGCCTACGGGAAATCCGTCTTCTTCGCACCATCATTTTCCGACTCCTCAGTCTTACCTTCAAATATGTACAATACCTTCCCAGTAGCAGACGCACTCTTCAGCTGGGACTCCGCCTGGCCCGAGATAGGCGATGGGAAGGTAAATGTCAGCAGTAGCATCGATCAATCGTACCAAAACGCCGCGGTGACAGCAAAGAAGGAATACATGATGCGTAATAACCCCTTTCCGATTTTCCCCTCATTTAAAATTCCCAAACTAACGAAACAAAAAATGACAGCGATGTCAACATCCCAATTCAAACACCTCGATAAAACCCAAAACTGGTACCGACGCGGCGAACTCAATCTCGCAGACCGCATGTCCCAAGTCCTGGCCCTGCAACCGACATTCCTAGAATACATCAGCTGGAACGACGGGCCCGAGAGCCATTATATAGGCAACGTATGGGATTACGCGATTGAAGGATCGCCTTCCCACGCCTATATCGATGGGTTCGATCATTCCGGCTATCAGAACATCATCACGCCTTTTGTTTCCGCGTTTAAGGCTGGCAAGACGAGTGCAGCTGATGTGCTGCCGTTGAATGGACAGCAGGCTGTAGGAACGTTTTGGTATCGGACGATATTGACGAGCGCGACGTGTGTAGGTGATGCTTTGGGGAAACCGGATGGATGGGCGAATGCGGAGGACGTGATTAATGTTGCTATCATACTTGCTGAGGAAGCGACAGGCGCGACGATCAATGTTTATTCTGGGGGAGCGAAGATTGGGACGCGGACGGGGAAGACAGGATTGAATTCTTGGGCTTTTGCGGGGATGAAGACTGGGGAGGTGAAGGTTGAGGTTTTGAAGGCGGGGAGTGGGAGTACGTTGTTACGTAAGACGGGTGGGAAGCAAGTTGCTGCTGATGCGGCGGTTTGTAATTACAACTATTTTGTAGTTGGGTTATGATTGTCAGTTTGAAAGAAATAGAACTAATGTTCCTCTTATCAATTCTCATGGCTCTGATTAACTGAAACTAGGAACATATTTAATTAATTTTGCGGAACAACATTCAAAACTTTTGAAGCAAAGTAAAATTCGGATATTAAGGAGTTAGCTGCCATTCAACTTATCGCCACCCGCCGTCCAGAGGAGCTAGGATCCAAATATGGTTTCTCCCCACATCCACAGATTCGATTTCCACTTCGATGAGCAGTGTAGTCAAAAGTAGCACTCTGTTAGTGAGACAGATTAGCACAGGACGTTTCAATCGTCGAGACACTTACATGATAGCATGACCGATTATCCCAAATCACAAGATCATTCGCGCTCCATTTGACCCGGACCTACGACATGTCAGAGGCGACAATCGAAATGCAGAAAAAATATTACCTGAAGTTGGTGGTTTTCCACTATGAGCCGGAATATATGACGCTTTATCATCTCACTCTCCTCATCGGCCACGCCGTCGAAATGGCTAAGATGATGCCCAGCAGCATAGAGTGCTTTCCAACCTGTGATGGGATTGGTGCGTACAGCACAGTGGCTGGCCAACAGCTCCGGACCAACGTTATCGATGGCACCGCGCGGACCATTCCACATCCTGTCGACAATGTTTTCTGGTCGGTGTCCTGGTGGTGTGAACGTAGCAGTAAGACCTTCGAGAAATTTTGCGTATGGTTCGGAGAGGAGGTCATATGTCTCATACGCGGAAGCGAAAAGGGTATCTCCTTGCTTTTGGTTAGTCATTTGTAACAATGTTGGTGCTATATACTTACCTCCGGATGGTGGAGTGGTTTTCATATGAAGTAAAGTAAAATCCGCAGGTGTGTTTTCATATGCGCAATCATTATGCCATCCATCAGCATGACTCTGCTTGTGACCCCTTGCGGCCCTTGAAAACCCTGCCTGCTGCACTAGTTTCTTCGATGGGTCCCGAGCCAAAGTCACCAGTTCCGCGTCTATGGTGCCATCTGGCATCTGAGTTTGGTTCCTATTGAAGAGTCAGTCTTGATATCATCTTGCTAGAGATGTTCGGCTTACAACGGATGTATAACCAAGCTGGACGTGGTTGGTCGGTGTGTTAATTGCCCTAACTTATGGCAGAGGAGCTTCTGGTCTTGTATTGAGAGACTTATTTGATTCGGAAATACACAGACTCCTCTGCGTGCAACTATTTTTCTTAGCACACTGCGCGATTTCATTTCTTTCCGCCACATATATGTGAAAATCACAAACGCATTAAGTTATGGGAAAACGTACTTGTAATAGCAATGTCTCGAATCTTTGCGTCGCAGTTTGCAGCGTGCAGAATGGCGTGTAGATCGATATCCTCAAGCTTGGTTCCGATGATTGGGGTAAGTTCAAACTGGGTATACTCCTCTAGAGCTCCGCTAAGCTCTAGAGAATGATACACGCCATTTTGGTGGGGCTTGGGAACTTCAAAATGTTTCCCGGACTGCACACTGTCCTTGGAATTGTGAGATAGAGAAGTTGGGGCTTCTTCAAACAGTGCCGAGGGTGCCATAATAGCGACGAAAACACTTCTCAAAGTCGTCAAGAATAATCACCGGCTGAAATAGATGAACAATATTTTCATAGTATACGTGAGGGCCGCGAAAGCATTTAAACTCTATACTAGTCACTGGAAATCAAAGCAGCCTTGAAAGGCGACGCTGCGCTCGGCGAGATGCAACCACAAATTTCATGGCTTACATGTTTGCGGCAATATTCGTGGCACTCATCCAGAGTATTCAAAAATTAGAACATGTTAATTGTTCATATTAACCGACTATGTTTCACACTCAAATGTCACCAACACTGTTTTCGGCGCTGTCAACCCCAAACAATCCCTCTTGCGGCTAGCTATGAGACATGTTTCTGGTGGAGACTTGCTATTCGACATGAGCCACCAGAATTCCTAGCTGCGGACGCCATGAATTGAACGATGCTAGATCTAGAACGCAGTCAGGAATGTAAAGATTGAAACCAATGTTTGAGACCAGAACATCGATTTTCCAACTTTACTTTTTAATGTCATTCTTGCTTCCCGTATAACCCGCCTAAGGATCATCACTTGATGCCAGCTCTTTCTCTGGTACCATCACATCGAAAGCATCAATAAGAAGCGCGTTTCAATTCGAAATGCCAACCACCTCCATACCTCCCACAATTTCGAATATACCCGATGAAGAGTCTCGGACTCTGTTATCAGAGGAGGACCCGACGAGGAACTATGGCACTCAAGTCCCCGATCACGACACGCCAAACCTCAAAAATTTCGTAGATCAACAGTCCAAGGTTCTCCCGCACAAGAAACTAATGGTTGTATTCCCCGCCATAGCATTAGCACAATTCACATCCTACCTCGATCAAACCTCAGTTTCGACAGCTCTGCCCGCCATCGCAAACGATCTTAACATCGGCACGAGCATATCATGGGTTGCTACTAGTTTCTTGCTTGCTAGTACTAGCATACAGCTAGTAAATGGACGTCTGAGTGATATTTTCGGTCGCAAGGTCTTGCTGATTTCTGCCCTCGCTTTACTAGGGTTGGGGAATTTGATTTCTGGGTTTGCCAAATCTCCGGAAATGATGTTTGCCTCGCGTGCATTGTCTGGACTTGGAGGTGGCGCGTAAGATTTAACACAATACCTTCCTGTCTGTTAATACTAACTGTTGGTAGAATGTAAGCTTGCCCTGTAAATTTCTGCGAGATCGAATATCTAATTTTCCATTTAGCAACGCTTTGGTGATGATTATTAGTAGTGACATCACATCACTTCGGGAGAGGGGAAAATATAATGGCTTCATCGGTGCTTTCGTTGCTTTAGGGAATGGACTTGGGCCTCTCATTGGAGGAGTCCTCACTGAATATGCCTCCTGGCGATGGATGATGTGGTTCTTTGTCCCTCTTGTCGCGATTACCATCGTCATTTTGGCAATCGTTCTTCCTCCATCCCCCAGTACACATGATGGGTGGACCAAGCTTCGAATGATTGACTGGACGGGGTTAGTCATCAATATTCTTGCAGTTCTGCTGATTTTGGTAAGCTTAATACAGAACTCCAGACATGGACTAGGGCTGCCATAAAGATTAATCGATGAGACAGACCCCGATTTCAGAAGGGGGTGCGAATATTCCCTGGGAAAGTCCAATTGTGCCGGGCATGCTTGGAACCGGCATGCTTATGAGCATAACGTTTCTGGTCGTAGAGGGGAAATTTGCTCGTCTACCGATTATGCCTTGTGAGTCACAGCATAGTAGAAATGAAAATCTTGGCTAAAATCTACAGTGCGCCTTTTCCGTAATGGTAGGTCTGCTAACTTCTTACTGTTGGGGTGCACAATAGCCGGATTTGTATATTGGGGCAACTTATTCTACATTTCCGTCTTTCTGCAAAATGTCCGAAACTTCAGCCCTGTACATACCGGGCTCGCAATTCTACCCATGGTCTTTTGCCACGGCCTCGGATCAACGATTTCAGGCATCATCATCTCGAGGACTGGTCATTATAACCCGGTGATGATAAGTTCGTTGGGCTTGTGGACGATTGGCATTAGCATCCAATGCTTCTATGACCGTACAACTCCCGTCTGGATAGTCTGGGTAGCTGGCCTCATCCAGGGAATGGGGATTGGGGGCTGTTTTCAACGTTAGTCACTCCCACTTCCCACTTCTTATCAGCCTCTTAAGATCATTCCAGCAAGTCTGGTGGCGCTACTGGCACATTCTAAAAAATCAGACCGAGCTGTCATCAATGGCCTCCGCAATTTTCTGCGTGCAATAGGGGGTTCGATCGGGCTGACCGTCTCTGGCACAATTCTGAACAACACCCTCTACAATCGACTGCATGGCCTGTTTCCTCCGGAGATCTTAAAAAAGCTGACATCATCTACTTTCGCATTGCCGTCCTTGAATCTGACTCCTGGGGAAACGGAGGCAGTTCTGGATGCGTACATGCAGGCTTTGAGAACCATATTCTTGATGTATGCTCCGCTGGTCGCCGTCTGCTTTCTCTTGCAATGTGCTGTTACCGACAATGGTGTTGCGGAGAAAGATGGGAAGCTGGCGAGCAGTGAGAACGATGACCGCAGTACTGATAGCGAGGAGTCAGGCCGTGCGAATGCGATTAGGAGTACTGATACCCCGGCATCTGGAAGCCATATTTAATCTAGGCAGGTCGTGACGACGGTAGGAAAAGATATGCGCAAACGGTTTATATCCAAACTTTTTCAACATCCTTGACTTCGTGCTTTCCTACCCTATTTAATACTTAATTCAAGTAGAAAAGTACATCGTGCAGGACCGTAAATAGCAGAGGGCCATCAAATTAGAACTAAATCGCAAAAAGTACCGCCGTTGCGCAACCAAGGTTGTCATTTTCGAGGATTGAAATTGCTCTTTATTCATACAGGGGTGTTATCTCTGGAAAGCCGGATCTGTATCTACAGTGAAGACTTTGCGGGGCGGGGAAATTGTTGCTGCCCTACATTTCGAAATCCGAGGGGAATGAGGGATATTCTGTATGAAAGGCGAGAAGTCACGCATGGGACTAACGGCATGTGAACTTGCGAGGACAAACTAAGATCAATATCATTTAACCCCCTGTCTAGTACCAGGGATGATCTATCAATATTAAGGAACTAAAAGGCATACCCATTGTGCCATCTAGGGGGGCTTCAGCCACGCCTCGGCATCCATTGCCGCATACTGATGCAAAGAACCATGAATGCCGTGCACGATACTTGCATGCTTCTGGACTCAGGTTCTGGAAATACATTGCAGGATTTGCAACTTGGATTGACTGCCGCGCAGATCATCCAGAGCACACTACCCATCGGACAGATCGCTTATGGCACTTTCGACGTTTGTCCAACACTAGATGGGTTGCTTTCGGTGGAAGGTGGAGAAAAGAAGGCAGTGGGAGGAGAATCTGGACTTTCCTAACAGCAGCCCATCCCGCATTTCAGCATTTCCAAGAATCTGTCAGTACTGGACTCACCTTTCTGTCAGTTCGGGATCACATCTTCAGGGCACATTAGCATCTTTGGGTTCAGTTAAAGTTCATTGTGTGAGACCAACCCTTTCGCTCCATATTGTCCCATCCATCGCAAGCCCCGGAACGCCACTATCAATCTCCAGCAAATGTGTGTGCAGGCCAGGCCAAGTAATCAGGCGGTCCCTACCCCTAGTATCGATATCTGGTCGAATAATCTGCAACACTGTCAGTTCCGTCCTAGGCTTGAAACAAAAGCCTGACTCACCCTTTGGACTGACAACCAAACCACGACCCTTCTTCGCCCCGCGGTAGATAGTCTCGATAATATCGATCAACTCCTGCTTGTCTTCCAGAACCCAGTTGAGTTTATTGTTGTTGCCAGTACCGAAATCGCACATCATGTGTTTGTTTCGGAAGAAGAACATGAGGGTGACGGGGTCATAGAGTTCTAGAAGAGAGATATCAGCGCAACCTTGAGAAGACGATATCTAGACAACGAATATAAAAACAATCCAACAATAGGGGTGCTACTCACCGTACATTTGTTTAAAGTCGGGAACTTGGTCGAGATCGCAGACGTAGATGACGGCGAAGTTCTTGACACGGTCGGCGATGCCTGCAAAGAGCACATTAGCAAAAAGAAGGAGATGAGATAAACGGGACGAAGGCAATTCTTACGGTAAAGGACCTCATCTTGTCGCATGCAATCGGGGTCCCAGTCACGACCGAAGCGGATGATGACAAGGCGCTCTTCCTCCGACATGATAGCCTGGTCGACATGCCAGCCGGTGACGAGATGGGGGAGAACGACGGAACCCATTTTGCGTGTCTGAGTATATCTGTCTGTGCTTTGGCGGTGATGGTTTGTGGTGTTGTTGGAGTTGATGTTGAAGTTGGAGTTGCCTTTGCGATTTGACTTGATTTTGGATCCCCGCGCTAAACCTTAAATACCTTCCATACAGTCACGTGAGGAACTCCTTCTACATATAATTTGGGCTCATGAGCTCAAGAACCTGCAACCTATGCTATGCCATTGCCATTAATCAGATCAATCATTTCCACCAGGAGGTAAATGGAGTAGACTTCGGAGCTTCTCAAACCCTGTGAGGAAAAGGGAGCTTATTAATGTGACTAAGTTAACGCGGGGTAAAATCTGGGCGGCGGTGAAACTACAAGTCCCGGCCGAAAACCATCCAAGCTATAAGTTTAGACTATATATTGGCCTTGAGAATCTCACCGCTAATCTTACATCTCAAAGTCTGTATCTTTTCACCTTAATTGGCCCAAAGATAACCTGCAGGTCCCATTACTACCCTGCATTCAGCTTACAGAATGTCGGAGCTCATCTTGTACGACCTACCAAGCAAAGGCCATTGTGCTTGTTGGTCTCTCAATCCATGGAAAAGTAGATATACCTATGCAAGCCTTCCATGTGGCATCTTCCTAACGATCGCAGCACGGATGGCTTTGAATTTCAAAGGTCTCGACTACCAAACAGAATGGATCGAATATCCAGACATTGAAGCTCGTCTCAGTCCTCAGTGACTCCCCCAATCTACTTTGATTTTTCATCTGCTAAAATCCACCAGTGTACCACCAAATCCACCTAATGATTCACCTGCTTATAATAAGTACACAATACCCACTATGCAATTCGAAGACGGCAAATATATCATGGATTCCAAAGTTATCGTTGAGCGATTAGAGAAAGACCACCCATCTCCGGCCCTTCATCTTGATTCGCCCCTCATATCAAAAATCGAAAAGTTACTCCCTAAAGTATTATTTCCGCTGATTGGCATCTGGTTGCCGCTGGTCTCTCAGAACCTGCTCAATCCACGCTCGAAAGAATATTATGACCGCACCAATGAGGCGAAAATCAGGAAGCCGCTCTCGGAGCTTGCGAGATCGACTGATGGAGAAGTGGCCTGGGAAAAGGCTACGCCTGGTCTGAAAGAGCTGGGTGAAGTAGTGAAGGCGAATGGGGGACCCTTTGTTATGGGAACGACTGGTACGTTGGTGTTTGAAGTGGTGAATCTATGCTGACATGTTGAAGCTTCATATGCAGACTTTGTCCTTGTGGGACTTTTGCATTTTTGGAAAGTTATTGATGAGAAGATCTATGAGCGAGCCGTTGAGATCGAGCCCGCCTTGGGGAAGATTTACGATGCTTCGAAGCAGTGGCTTGAGAGAGATGCTCACTGAAATTAATTCTTACATTAATTCGAAGTCTCAATAGAAATAGTTCCGCGTAGCAGAGACAGGAGCATTTCCCAAAATACTTGAAAATTGCAAGTGCCAACATCTCGTCAAGTGCCGCAGTTTTCCATTGACGGACAATACTGCAACGGTCCAGCAGCTCTGATCTCAGAATAATGTATACGCTGATGAGAAATTGGGTCTACGAAAGACCCATTTGGAGCCTTCCGACGGTCTTTGGCTTCTTGAAAAGGGAGCGAAGCACGTGACTACTCATACCAATCCGAACTTCGAACGCCTTTTCAGTTTTGCTACTTATTGCATCCCTTCCAGCGTATCATTTGAATATCACTGATTTCTCTCGGAAATTTCATAACATCAGTCTATTTGTTGTTTTGCAGAGTTCCGCTGAGACATTAGTGGGGCTGCGGGGGAATACCTCTCCGTGGTTACAAATCCACCTCCGACTGAAACTCAACGACTTCAATTGGACCATTTCGAGATCCTTTGTACCTTCATCTCACGCTATCACCAAAAAGTATCCTAAATACCACCAAACTGGCAAAATTTCATTGTCTCGTCCGTCGCCATGGCGCAGCCCTTGGAATTCGTCACGATCACGAACCCTGGTGAAATCAAAGACCCCCAAAAACAGAAAGCAATTCGTCGAAAAGCAAGACGGCGAGATAATGATCCAAAATCGACCTCCCGGAAACCATTCAAGATGACTTTTGATCTCCCCGGCGGCGATATTCCTACAGGCTCCGAACAATTAATTGTGAGCCGATATCAATCAAAGGCGGGCCCTCGGTACTTGCTTTCGGAACCTGACTATTCAAATATTGGTGCTATGGCTCAAGAATGCATGTTCTTCGAGGATTGTGGTACTAGTGAAGGATTTCAATTTACGTCTCCGTTTTCTCCTGGATTCATGACCCGGTCTGTGCAATTGGCAAATTACAGTAAGTACGAACGAGTGGTCGCCCTCTACTCTAACCAATCTCCCAAAACCAGAATTGAGAAATCAAAATTCCTTCTTACACATCTACAGTTCGTGGAGGTGGTGACAGAAATTTCTGCCCTCTGATGAACCTTTGGTGGAGCGTGGGGCAACTTGATTCTACTGCCTTCCTCGTCACGCTCGCGAATGCTTCGAGGGTCATTAATCAAAGTCATCCTGATAAGCCAAAGGAGAGCCCCGAAGCTGTTGAACTGTATACCAGATCAATTCAGTGCTTACAAAAGAGGCTCCAAATTTCTACGGAGGGCGTAAGCGACGGCGTCGTTATAACTATCCTCGAAATGGCATACTACGATGCAAGCAATCCCAAGCCTCTAAATTCGGAATATGCTAATTTTTGCTGCAGTTTCTTGTCCAAGATCTCCCCCGGTGGCTTATCCACATGGCTGGTCTGGTAAATATCATCAGGCGTAGAGGTGGGATCCACACTCTACATTCGTCTGAGATGGTTATTCTATTAAGCTTTTGGTATGTGTCTTTGTGTCATTGGCCACAAAAAACTCTACTGAAAATGCACAGGATTGATGTTTCAGGCTCGTTTCTATTTGACAGCGCTCCCTTCTTTCCGCTGCCCCTCCATCTACTCACCCATATTCCAAATACGATGCCCACCAGCCCCACTCTGGAGAAATGGAACATTGTCTTTCCAGACTCTTCCGATATCACAGATTTTCTTTGTCAAGCAGCAAACTTGACGAACTATATTGAGAATCGTGCCGTTACATCAAAAATATGGAAAGATGACTACTTCGTCAGTCGAACATTCAATGGTGTCGTTCATCAACTCCTGTCTTTAGAACGACGCTCCTTTGGTGGGATGGAGAAGAGTGCATTTTCTCCAGAGTTCGTCATGCGAGAGGCAATACGACAAGTATGCCTACTTCTCTTTGGGTTACTGAGGGACAAATTTTCAGTCCGCCCAAGTGGTATTCAGCAGCACAAGAATAAAGTGGAGGAGCTTTTGCTTCGGCACAAGATTGAGTGGTCGGGGTTCTTAGACCTACAATTGTGGGTTTTACTCACGGCAAGTCTCGCTGCCGAGCATCAGGAAACCTTGTGGTATATCACAGAGATGAAGGCCATCATGGTACAAATGGGGCTTTCAGGCTGGGATGAGATTGTAGGAGCTGCGAAAAATGTTTTGTGGATGGGAGAATCATTCAAAATTAGGATTGATGAACTCAAAGAAGTGTTCGAGGGGTCGGCATAGAGTTGATTGGTAATCCATGACTGTATAAGTACCTATCACTTTGAGGATATCCAAGACAGGAAGTAGGATGCTAAGGAGGACTAGGCTGGAAATGGAATATCACAAACCTTGCTTGCATGAGCTGCCCAATTCACGCATACAGCTTTACCCGGACTCCGACACAACTCTCCGAGTTGTATTCATCTACACGACGGACACGAGTCCTGCTAATACTTCTTTGCCCCTGAGAGATGCCTGGCTGACATGACAGTGGGTACTCAAGTCTGGACTAGTCCGCAAATGGAAAACCACAAACCCCTGCCTGCATGATGCGGCGAGAAAATGCGGGGTGCTTCAGGACTGAAATGGATTAGCGTTGAAAGTGCGTGAACTTCAGCGTAATGAATAGCAACAATCAATGTAGATTCGGAGGTGGGTATGTGCCACTGCCGTGTCTCAGAAGAGTGCTCGGGCGAAAAGGATCACGAGTCGGAGGAACCTACGTGTGCTTTAAATCAAATTAAAACTGCAAAAATGTATAAATGACCTAGATTTCTACTTTGAAATCACCCATAACTTTCATCAGAAACTCACTTTCAAGCTTTTCTCGAGATCAAAATGCCTTCATACCTTGTCACTGGCGGTTCGCGTGGAATCGGTGTAAGTTGTGTCCAACTGACCTTCCGTCCAGATGCTGATGAAGTCTGAACATGAACAGTTCGAACTACTGCGCCAACTATCGGAGAACACAGATAATGTTATAGTCACTATTGTCCGCAACAAGTCTGCTACCGAGGCCAAGATCGCGGCCGAGATTCCGGGACGAAAGAACATTTTCGTCGTCCAGGGTGATCTCGTAGATGTAGATTCTCTCAAGGTTAACCGAGCCATTCCCCCTATCAGAAACTGAGTTTTGGTCGGAACTCTGCTCACGATGATAGGCTGCGTTCAATGAGACCAAGAAAATACTTGGCGACAGTCTTGATATTCTCATCGCAAACGCGGCGCTCATTTCCCAGTGGTCAGCATACGCTCCGCTCAGCGAGCTGTAAGTCCCGACCCCCACCCCAAAAACTCTCACATCATAATTTCATCCCCAGTGGCCAAGATCCCACGGCATTAGAAAAGGATATCACAGACATGTTCAAGATCAATGTAGTCGGCAACGTCCACCTCTTCAATACCTTCCTCCCTCTCATCAAAAACGGAAAGAGCAAGAAAGTCGTGACCATCTCCTCGGGAATGTCTGATGGAGATGTAGCTGCTCAATACGAACTGTTCGAAGGGGCGCCGTATTCTGTCAGCAAGGCGGCTATGAATATGGTGAATGCGAAGTTTCAGGCTGAGTTTAAGAAGGATGGTATTATTTTCATGGGTGTGTGTCCTGGGACTGTTGATACGGGGGCAAATGATAATCGTAAGTGCTCTCAAGATGATTCTGGGGTCGATTTATTGACAGGGGCTTCTATTATAGTTGCGCCGGAAGATATGCCGAAGCTTATGGCTATGGCTGGGAAGTTCATTAAGTACGCACCGCATTTCCAAGGACCGGCGCAACCAGTGGATGCTGTGAGGGATATTTTGAAGGTTATTGAGAATGCGAATATGGAAGTCAATGGTGGTCACTTGGTTTCTCACTTTGGAAATAAGCAGTGGCTTTGATTTGGCACTCCTCTGTCTCGAGGAAGACTTTGTGGATATTCAAGTACCCAGGCTCTCATGATGTCAAATACTGTCAATGATTATATACATGTCGGAACTTGTTATCGACCTCTCGCCGTAATCTCACTATCAACACATTGCTGATTTCCTTGCCGATCTTCTGTTCCCTTACAAAATTTGTTTCTGACTCGGTCTCCCATCCCAAGAAACAAGTGTCTTGTGATCTCCAATCATGCTCGTGTCCACCTTTGTCATCTTACAACTCTCAACGAACAGCGCCCAACCATCGGTAGCCTGCCAAGTACCTGAGCATCACGAAGGCCCACGCCCCAAACCCTTTCAGAACCTACGGACCCCTCGCTTAGTATTAGTCACCCCCTTTTGCCTTGGCTGAGGCTGCGTTTGAACAAGCATGTCACCACTTCACCAACGGATTTACGAGAATCTTCCGGTATAGACTGAAGAACATCAGAGTGTAATATCCCCTACTAGAGTAATCTAACAAGTGTGCTAGATTACGAAGCATACGTGAACGAGTCCGAGTGAGTTATCAGAGTGCTAGAATCGCAGGCCCTAAGGTTTTCTTCGCGTGTCTAAAACTTTGGTTTAGATAAATTCAGAATGTCAGCACGGCCTGGTATAACTTTTGGGTCGGGGGATCGCGCGAGAATGTGGCAATAATTTGAAATATCCCTGGCTGTATAGAGGCCAATTAACTGGTGACCCCAGGTCGTTCTTCATGCTTGCTTCCTTGGCCAATTTTTCTTCCGATTGTTCCAGACTTCTCCCTTCTTTCGTGGCATGACTATTTACGCTAACCGATTCGGCAAAAGCCTCGCAGCCCCGAAAGAGATTTGGTGCTGCCAGATATCCCTACACGATGGGGGGTGTCTGGGCGGGTAGTGGAAGCTGGAGTTTCCCTTGGCGTGTGCCATGTGGAGATACTCCGCCTCCACAGAAATATTGTGGTTATTTCCACTTTCTTTTGGGACTTGCCGATGGTGAGGGACTACGGCTCATAATCTATTCATGTTTCCAGATGATGATAAGGGTTATTAGAGACATTTTGGTGCGTTATTTATCGAGATAAGATTGCCACAAACAGCAATACGCCACCCTCGGGAGGCTGCCTCCACCTGAAGAGGAATAAAAATGACCACACGATAAGTAAGGATTACTTATCGATAAAAAACACCCTTTTAATTTATCCCCAGCCAAATGAGGTATAATGACCACAATAAACCTATCATATCGGGTCGCGGCAGCTACAAACAAAACAAATTAAATTAACAGGAAAATAGCAGGACCACCAGGACGCCCTGGTTTCAAGACCCTCTTACCTCGCCTTGGCACGGTTTTTATGGCCAGTAAATAACCCACCAAAATGTCTCTATTGAAAGATGAAATACATTGATAGCAAAAGACCAGACGGTTTCAGGTTCTGTCCGTGACCGGTCAGGAGACCGGAACATGGTCTGGAGTACGAGATTGACTCATATTCATCAGTGAACCACGATACCTAACGCGGCCATTGGTCGTTCAAGTATGTCGGCACAGTGTCAATGGAGCATAAGCAGCCTACCAGACAGGTCACTTTACGAGCACGCAGAATTATGAATGCCTGTCGGGGTCGTGAGGCTCAGACAGGCTGAATCGTAGTCCAATCAGACAATGCTAATGCCTACGCCAAGAGTGAGGCAAAGTACATGCTGATATTTACGAGCTCTTTCATTGGTTCTGATGTTGTGCAACGGTGATATTTCGTAGGGCTGCAGTAGCGGTGTACTAAATTGCTGCTTTAAAATGGTTCGATCTTTTCCACGTTCCAAGTATGGTGTCCACAGCTGGGCGTCCATGATGTGTCTAGTGGAAATTATTTCATACGGCTGCAGTGAAATATTGTCCACAGTCTAAACACGGCGTTTATCATGTGTCGAGGTGAGCCGAATCATCGGGCTGCAGTAGCGGTGTACTTCAAAATGTTCTGGCTTTCCCCCCCATTCAAGTACGGCGTCAGTACTGTCTCGAGTTGAGTCTTTTATTCTCCAATAGCAGAGTCTCCAGAGAGCTGAGTGAGTTTTCGCCCAGCGTCGGCTGAGGGAAGATTAAGCCACACTTATGCATTATAATATCGACGCCTAAAACAGTGGAAACTTCCGTCAGACTTATCCTTGCCCGTTACACGGGTCTCGTATACAATTTACGCGATTACTTACGACAGGTAATTGGCCAGATCGCTCGCATCGGCCGAATGATTACTCTCCCGATATATGTCTATAAATCATTGCTGTCACTCACATTCTCGAGCTTGCAGCAAGAGCTCTATTTCTCTGGTCTAAATTCTCAAAAATCATCCCTTTGATACGTTCATCTTGCGACTTGAAATCTGTTAGCTATACCGCGGAGTGACACAACTTAGCCATGGCATCTTCCAAGTCCAAAGCCCCGAAAATAAACGTTCCGCCTGATTACCAGCTTCATGATATTGATGAGAAGTTGGGAGCTCCATCAACGGACCGAGACTCAAACCAGACCCCGCCTCTTGGTGTCTTGGACCACTTCACTGGTACCTTTGCGGGGAAAGGATTCAATATGATTTTCCGCCCCAATAGCAACCCACCGACAACGACAACGTTTCAGAATCCTGTTAACCCACCTCCTCCGACCGGACAGAGCGAGAACGTTCTTCAACTCAGCCTAACCACGGAGAATTTGGCTTTCTCACCCCCCCTTGGCAACGTTCCAAATCGTGGACTGCAGGAGCAAAATGACATTTTCCTCAACGGGGTACCCTATGTACAGTCCATCAACGATGTCACTAATACCGCCACCGGTAAGGGCGACGGTCCCGCCAATCCAATACACTTTGAACCTGGCCTCTGGATGCATGTTCCCGCCACCAATGACTTTCCAGTTCTTGGAGAAACACTCAACCGTATGGCGTCTATCCCACATGGTACGACTATCAATGCCCAAGGCTTAGCACCTACCGCTAGCATTGCGGGGCCACCAATTTTCAGTCCCGTGGACATCACTCCGTTCCTTTCTACCGGTACCCAGAGTGCCAACCCCATTCGATTTATCGCCCAGACCGCTGCCAGAACGGATACCCCAAGACTGCCTCAGGATCTGACCAAATTCATGGCCGAGGGAACGATCACTCAAGAGATTCTGGATGACCCTAATACTATATTGAAGAACGACAACATTGGAAAGAATATCACAAGTACCATCGTGTTCAAAGTCGCCACCACCCCTGATGGCCCGGTTTTCGGCGGCGGAACCGACAACATTGCCTTTCTTCAAGGTGGATCAGGAGCCGGAAGGCCAAATGCGAATGTCACTAAGATGGAATCGACATTCTGGATTTCGACGGTGCAGCAAGAGCTTGTAGTTCCCCCCTTCAAGCCTGGAGAAGTAAGTCAAATCATGACCTATGGTATTCCCGTTGCAGTATATGCACCCATTTCACCAAGATCAAGCATACTAACTTGAATATGGCACAGGAACCCTTGAAACTTTCACCCTCGCCCCCTCACCCTGGTGCCGTTGTACCAGTTTTCGAAGTCAACCCACCTCTCGAAATCACGGAATATAAGACAATTACCGTCACATCTACTCAGATACAGTATTCTCAGAATGTGTCTCTCGACTTCGCAGGTCTAGCCTGGCCTCATGTTTCGGTAGCGACATTGGTCCCGTCAGCTGCATTGCCAGTCCCAGATTCCGCGTTTGATTAGACATTTACGTGCTAATCGGAGCACTTCTTGGACTCATATCAAAAGGTGATTGAGTCGCAGATGTTATCTCGCGGTGTACGCGTGGGGGTAAACTTGATTTTGGGATGCGGGTATTTATTATTGCTTCTGAAGACCATTGGCGGATTTCCTACCCTCACTTACCGGAAAATCTAAGTAAACATTCTTTCTAATTTCAAAATTCAGATATAAGCTGTCGCATTAATCAAAGATAATGAGCCTTGATGATTTGTATATTTCCCAAAAGTCCTTCAATTTGAACGCTTTGGAATTTGTTGTTGGAGTCCAGCTCCGTAACTACCTCAAATTCCCTGCATCACTTCGTCCTCATGACCCGGTAGAGACTATTGTCAATACGCAAGTTCACTTATCCATCTACCATGCTACCTTCACGAGATGGTTATTGTATCCAGGCTTTCATAGGTGTGACTGACGAGCGCTGTATCGGTCGGTATTTTATCAACTTTCTGAAATAACCAAGGGCCACCACCCCTCTGAGAATTTGCATATTTTAAGGATATTATTGCAGACAAATGGTTTCCAAGCTCGGAAAATAAGTTCTTTTCAGTTCTAAGGTACGTATTTACTGCTGGAATATCGATATAAAAATGTTCAATGCTAACTATCAGGCCTGAGTAGTGTTCATGACGTGGGCTTATCTTTCAGCGCTTGCTGTGGGTAACGGGGGTAAAAAAGGTGATGATGAGATTGTCAAGAGCAGAAGTTTTAAAGCTACGTTTAGGGATCTTGATACACGAGATCCGGCAAGGGATAAGTACTTGGAAATTGAGGAACAGAACTGTAAGACTGGTCCGCTTCCCCGCGCTACTTATTTTAGCTAATGAATCATAGGGGAGATTATGTCATTTGAAAGTTTTGGAGAGGAAAAGAGTAATTGCTCTTTGGTGTAAAGGAAATATTAGCCTGACCGCCAGCCACTGCCGTCGTGCACTGGCTGGTTCTCAAATTCTTGAAGTAACATGGGATAAACCCTGATATTGTTTCTCTGTAATTATTGTATCGTCTGAAAGTGTCGTCTCGGCCCGTCCAAATGAATGCAGCTATAGCTCTTGCGGCTAAGATCTGTTACAGCCATCCAGAAAGGGCCTGAACAAGGTCGCGCAATTTTGGATCTTATCGTTCCACTTGAAGAAGTTAAAATGCAGTTAGAACCTCTACAGTACCCTTTGGTAGTTTGACTAAATAATCTTGATCGCTTCACTTAAATCATCCAGGTTCGCATCACATCATTCCTCTTCTGCACATTTATTATCTTAAAATGTCGTCCTTTAGATTATTGAACTAATAGATCCAATCTCTATAAAGATTGATATAAAGAGAGTATGTATCCCGGAATTATCCGTTGGAGGGGAATCTGCAGTATGTCTTGGCATGAGAGTTTAAGGTTAGCGAAGTGCAGTACAGTATTAATGTCGGCTGTGCTACGCAGATCGCCCCTACTCGGTTCAACATTCTCCGACTCTTACTCTCCCAAGATAAACGCTGTTTGTCCACATTTTGTCTCCCGAAGGGTCATCATCTTTCACACTATCTTGTATGAAATCTTCAAAGATGGCGGAACAAGTCACGACAGATACGGGGTCCACAGAAGACATGGCAAGCATTGCGGAGTTGCGCGAGAAGTTGCGACACAGCCTTGCCTCGAGCTCACTGACTGTCGAGCAAGAAATAAGAATCAGGTCCGACGTGGTGGACCTCCTCGTCCAAACCTTTGGGCAGTCCGGGCAGCACAACTATATACCTGATGCTATCCAGCACCTTGAGACAATCTTGCGTCGCCTTCCACGCGACTCCTTGGACCGCCCCAAGCACCTGAGCACCTTGTCGTACGTCAAGATGTCGGAGCACCTAGCTACGCATTCCAAGCATGCGTTGGAAGAGGCAGTATTAAATGGCCGCCGAGCCAAAGAGATGGCCACTGCTGTCGATCTTCTGCGTCGGAACCCAGATGTCTATTTTCGTATTCTAACCAACTTTGGCTACGCGCTTGCTCAACGGTACGCATTATTCCAGAGAACCGAGGATCTTGAACAAGCCATCGAATGTGCAAGAGAGGCATATGAGAACGCCCCAAAGAACTCCGAGCCATACTATATCACTCTCAATAACCTCGCGTCGCGCCTCCGCATGCGTTATCTTCGAAGTCAACACGCAGACGATATCAACGAAGCGTTGAAACTGATTGACGAGCTGAGATCTAATACGGCTCCCGGCACACCTCAGCATATCATGGCCGCTGCACAGCTAGGTGCTATTGGTTCAGACAAATTCAAACGGACCAATAAATTTGAAGACTTGGATGAGGCACTTGGATACTGCACATCAAGCCTTCAGGGCTTACCTGAAGGTCATGAGGCGAGAGTGGCTTTACTGGCGGAGATTTCTTCTCTATATAACGCGAGGTATCAGCAGACATCTGAGGAGACCGACTTGAGGAATCTTGCCACCTACTCTGGGGCGTTGTTTTACTGCATCCCTGCAGGTCATGCTCGTCGAGGGCTGTATCTTTCCAATTACATACGCGAGCTTCACAGATTGGCAGTCACGTCCAAGTCGCTTCAAGATATCCGAAGCACCATACAGAAAATCATGGCCATTATGAACGAAATGCCATCTAAATACCCAGAGAAGCGCCGATGTTTAGACATGCTTGCTGATCTTTTAATCCACCAATATGGCTTGTCTCACGACCTTCGGGATTTCATCAGTTGCGTGAGTACAATCACGGAGGTTGCACATGACTACAATTACGAGGCCGACCAAGATAGGTCGTCGAAAGACTCGCTGCAAACGGCCTGGCTATGGAATCTGAGAAAGTCCCTAGGGCAACTTGACGACGCATCACCAAGCAACTCGATGAGACATTCAGCCGAGAAGGAATTACCAGACATGCTGCGCACCTGTCGCCAGTCCCAAAAGTCTGCAAGCGCTGCGTTAGAGCAGTTTTACGCCCAACATGGTCTGCGATTGGAAGTTTTGGTAGGAGCAATCGCCGGGGGCCGGACGCTCTCCGATGATGAGATCGCGTGTGAAACAACTAAACTCAAGGAAAAAAAGATGGGTGATGGCAGGGAGGTCCGAAGAAGACTGAAAACGAATGATTACGAGACAGAACTTGGCCTTCGAAAATTGGCGATTGACGAGTCTGGGAATATAATCATGGATTTGAGCGGCCTCATGAGTGACATACTTGGCCGAGATCCGACCAAGACCTATTCTAAAGAGGAGTTTGCCGCCATGACTGCACAGGAAGAGCAGAAAGCCTTAGACGAAGCCCGACTGAAAGGAAGGCACCCGAATCTCAAGTTGTGTAGAATGTGTCGGGATCTGACGAAGGTACTGCAACCAACCGCGGATGGCTTCGAGCTGACAGCGAAGAAATCCTGGCTCCCGTTTGGAAATTTCTTTCAGCTTAGAGAAAGAAAGCACTGTTCTGTTTGTTCCCTGATCCTTTCTGTTATTACAATGAGGTCTGGGGAGCTGCATCCGCGACTTGCGGCTATGGATCGAGAGGTCCAGGGAACTCGCCTGAGTAGCGGGGAACTCTCGACAAACGAAAAGCTGATAAGATTTGACTACGGGCTGAAACACATTAGCGAACTCAGAGTCTTAACACCTCATAACTATTCCAAAGCACTGAGACAAGCCTGGGAGATAGATGTGCAATCAACTGCATCCATCTTTGATAATTGCAACAGTCCAATTTATGACCAGAGTCAACAACGAATTAACTTGGACCTGGTAAAGTTTTGGCTGAATGACTGCGATCACAACCACAGCTTCGCCTGTAACCATCCGCGATCTGGAAAGCGCGCCGAGTATGAAATTCCCCTGATTCTCATTGATGTTGTGGAGGAATGCTTGGTATCTATCTCTTCAGACGCAAAGTACTTTGCTTTGAGCTATGTCTGGGGCAAGGTCAATATGGCTATGACACTAAAACGCAACTACGACGAGCGAAGGCAGCCTCGATCTTTGGCCCCGGTCCGATTTCCAAAGACCATCAGAGATGCAATGGATTTCGTCAAGTCACTTCAAGAAAGATATCTCTGGGTCGATGCCCTATGCATAGTGCAGGACGACGAGAACCAGAAGTCACGAGACATTCCGAGAATGGATATTGTCTATGGAAAGGCCTTTGCTACAATCGTCGCACTCGAGGGTACGGATGCAGATGCTGGCTTGCCAGGGGTCCGTGCAGGAACTAGGGAGCCTCAGAATATCACCGCTCTCACCGTCTCCAACAAGTCAATAGAGCTTGATGACGATCCTGATAGCAAAGATAAGGACACAATTCGTCTTACAGCGACACCACTCCCCTTGTACCTAGCCTTGGAGCTCTCTCGGTGGAACTCTAGAGGCTGGATCGTGCAAGAACATCTTCTTTCGAGGCGCTGCTTATACTTTGCACCAGATACAATTTACTTCCAATGCAGCCAGGCAACTTTAAGTGAGGGAGGCGTAAACGAAGAGTTTGAGGCGCTCTTGCTTGACGACTCCCCTTTGGAAGACAATCATATTTTGGAAAAAGCAAATCGAAATAATCCTCTCTCTGGCCTGGACGTTATTTTTGATCTCACGCCTTATGAACAACTCAATAAGAGTTTCAACGTCTACACGAAACTCGTTGGCACATACAGTCAACGAAACCTAACCTTGAAGTCAGACATTCTTAAAGGTTTTGCAGGAATGTTTGCTGTGCTCGAGGAAAATTTACAAAGCACGACATTCCACGGACTGCCGGCAGCAGTGATCAGTCATGCCATTCTTTGGTCCCCTGTGGCAAGACTGCCACGTCGAGGTGCGCAGTTGTTTTCAGATTTGAGTTCACATAAACAAGCTAGCGGTCCGGATCCACAGTTCCCAAGCTGGTCGTGGGTAGGATGGGATGGCCCTGTGGAATATCGATTATTTCAGCAGTCAAAAGGGGAGATAATACTCCCGCTCCCAAGTGTAAAAGTGTATAACACCGTCAATGGCCCAATCAGCGAGAAGATACAGGAGGAAAGGGATATCATGGAGCCATTACAGCAAGCAGCCGACTCAACCAGCAATGAAGTCTTCCCCGATAGTAGAGATAATCAGGGGGTTATTGCGTCGGATAAAGAAGAATCGCCTGAAGAGCGCGTTATTGCAAAAATGATCCCTGACAGATTTCGAGGCAGCACATGGTTTGTGGCAGCGCCCGAGGTACCCAAGACTCGAAATGACCCCTACATTGACGCCAAATTGCTGCGTTTCAGCGCGCGTACTGTAGCCCTCCCGGCGTTCAAAATCATGCCTGACAAGGAATACCTCAGCTCACAGTCACAAGTCCATATCCGAAGCTCTCAAGCTGTCCGCCGCATCCAGGACCGTAATGGCAAGCACTGTGGAATATGGTGGGAGCAAGCTGGGTATGGATATGTGGGACTAGGCCTCAGCCCGGAAGCGGAAGCCAAGATTGATATGCTGGAGATTTCAAGGTACGGAGATGCATATCGTCGGCGAGAAGGTCCCTCTCTCGTCGAGGGTCCGATTAGTCTCTTTGACGATGAGGTATTCCCGGTCGTGGGCCCCGGGAGCGGATTGGTCAATATCTTGGTGGTTGATTTGGACATGGGCCTTCCGGATGGAATCGGAGAGCGATGTACGGTGGCTGTGATACATTCTATGGCGTGGGAAGCGACTAAACCACAGGAGAAGGAGGTTCGGTTGGTTTGATTTGAGTGTTGGGATCCTGGGAACAATTCATAAACAGTTAAGTTTTCTTATTTCCTTATGTTTCTAAGCAGATCAGTCGCCGAGCAAACTACCCACCTGCGGAACGTTGAGGCTTGAAGGGATTGGGCTATAAACACCTGCACACATGTGCATCGACGTGTTACTATATCATGACTTTACGATTTGGGATGAATTTCTTCAGCTGTAAGAGAGAATGAGAACCAAACTGAGAATTCGTGGATTTAAGTCAATTGACATGTTCCAAATATGGTTTGTCAAACTGCCTGCCTCGTGGCTTTTGTCAAGAGCACCGCCACTAAACTAGACCTGTTAAAACTTATCATTCTGATATGCAAAAGAGAAATCACAGTCACTTTGCTCTCATCTATTTGATTTACTTCGTCCTCGCAAAGAAGCGGCTGGCAAGTCCTTCGGTGGTCTCCTCAGCTTAAGCGAATGAATTTGGGCAATTTCTCATACCGCCTTTCGCGAACATAACTCTCTGATCAAAAGAGTGAATCCGCGCAAAAGATTGAACTAGATTCGCTTGCGATTAGCGCACAATGAAAATTTCTCAACGTTAAGAATATTTTGAAGTTTCGATCTTCCTTTCCTCTTCATCAACATCGAATTGCGCCGCTCCCCCTCCCCGCGCAGACACCATGGCAACTCCTCCGCTGCCTCCCCCAACCCCACCGAACTACAAGCCGATCTATCCTCTGATAGAAAAGAAACTGACCACCGAAAAGAACTGGTCGCTGACGAAATGCCGAAACACCTTCATGAAGGATGGAGGTTACCTCTGGCAAGAACGAAATTTCAAGAAGGAGGGGATGGATACCCACCACTTCGAAGCCGAGAGAGAGATGTGGATTCATTACTGTAAGTTAGATACTGTTGCTCCTTTGCATTTGAGAGGTAGGGCTGATCTCAGCAGTTCCGAATGAGCCCTTCCCTGGGCTCGATCCGAGACAGAAACCCCCGGCGACACATACATACGATTCTGTCTTTGGAAAGATCGTGCAGAAACTCGAGTCCGAGAAGAGAGAATATCTCTTGACCAGGGCCTACAACACCCTGGAAAGCTTCCTTGAGCAAACCATGGCAGATATGCCGACAGAAGCAGAGGCCCACTTTGAGGCGGAGAAATGCCTCTGGGAACGTCACTGTAAGTATCTTTTCTGGGAGTTACAAACTTGGTATTAACTTTGTACAGTTCGTAGGGAACCATTTCCTGGGCGTCTCGTACCCATTCAGCAGACCGCTAAAAACGACATTCCCATTGCGAATCGAATTTCCGGGAACGCATCTTCTCAAGTCGAACAAGCTCGGAATATCAAGACCGAGACATCTCCTGAGTCTCGGGAAAACTTGGAATGGAAACGTGTCCGCTCTACTCCAGCCCCTCAAGCATCTGGACAATCTGCCGACAGAATGATCAAAGTCAAATCCGAATTTTTCGAACATGAATACAAAGACTGAATCATCCACAATCAGTGGATCGAGAACATTTCCCCCGAACTTCCTCGGCGTCTACCAGAGCACAACAACCGATCCAAAACGCCGTTGCGTTGAACGAAACAAAGATCTCCAAGCATGGTGTCATCTTCGCACATTACAAAGATGACATGTTGAACATGACTTACTGAAGATCGAGATGAGCCCTGCTCATTGTACCCGACACAACTTGCAATATACCACGAGCTGAGTAGACTACGCCTGTGTTGGACCAAATCACAATTTCCATGAGAGATGCCCTCCGAGCTCTTGAACCACAACTTGTCGGAGGCTTACACCACCTGCCCTGAAAGCCAGAGCTCTTATTCGCTGGTTACACTGATAACATCACTCAAGCTTGGGGTGTCATGTCAAGAGCACAAGGGAGTTGAGATTATTTCACTGGTCACCTGCGGGGAATCATAGCCGCGGACACGTTGCAGGTTTTGCGATTCCTTGTTGATGGGCATGGTGGCATTTTGGGATAGAGGAGACCACAGGATGTCTCGAGCAGACTAGTAACTTCGAAATCATGTATTCAGCGGTGATAGCGGAGAAGATGGGAGATGCTAGTTGTCTCGTTGGCCTCAAAGGAGGCTACGCCGGGTCATCAAAGGATGTCCGCGCTAACCACGGGCTTATAGGGGCCAGCGGAATAGTTTTCAAAGGAAAA
>Ga0247778_1000256_pt1 | contig 87972 bp, 78 predicted proteins | sample UWRJL049202B5_FD_179939 | JGI IMG/M metagenome (GOLD analysis project Ga0247778, IMG submission 179939) | Plant litter microbial communities from Arlington Agricultural Research Station in Wisconsin, United States - UWRJ-L049-202B-5 | ecosystem: Environmental > Terrestrial > Plant litter >... | reverse complement strand
AGGAAGGGGAGAGTATCGAGGGGGGGTATCAGCAGGGCTGGGAATGTGAGTAGGTGGCCTATGGTGGCCAGGTCTGTTTGGGGGAGTGAGAGCGCGTTGTTAGCTTGGCCCGCAGCTTCAGAGGCTGTATCGGCTAACCCCCTAGCAGATTTCTGCGGGGATGTATCTCTCTCTTTCTCTTTCTCTTTCTCTTTCTCTTTCTCTTTCTCTTTCCCCTTTTGAGAAATACGAGCTTGCGGTACCGGGACACTTTTCAGCGCCCCCTCAAGCTGACCCACTACATCCCGCACCACACTCGCCGGCACACCATTCTTCTCAAGACTCCCAGATAGTTGAAGTGTAAGTTTCAGTTTACTCGTAGCCTCAGTCACATCGTTCAGTAACTGGTTGAAGAGGCGTATTTGCTCTTCCTGCGCGCGAATGGTGTCGATTTGCCGCTTCCGAAAAGCTGCTTGTGCGGCTCGACCGCGAGCTTTGCGTTGCTGTGTTAGTATGTTAGTTCCTCTTGCAACGAGTAATATTGAATTGAGTGTCGTACGTTATTGTTTGGATCTGTGGTATCGCGGGCTGACATGTTCAGTACTCGAGCTATCTGAGAGGCGGTGAGTAGACCTCTCAGTAGTGGATCACTGATAACTGTAAACAGAGACGAGAACTCTCGGAGTTTAGGATTCGGTTCTCCCCGCTTCTCCGAAAAGTATGGTTCAGTAATAATTCCTAGTACCTCAAGTGTTCAGGAATATTATGATAGAAGCCGTGCCCCACTTTCAAAGATGATTTGTAACGCTTTGGATCACTCATGCGAGATGCACGCTATTGAACGTACCAATGAGAGCACTTTGTGAGCATACTCAGGTTTTAGGTCCTTGGCGTGTTACTGATGAGTTACTGATGCTTGGCTTTATTCCCATCGCATGTAGGCTAGCATTTGCTTAAAATGGCCAACATCAGTAACAACTTTTGGCAGTGTCCTTATTGCAGATCGAAAGGCCGGCCATTTCCACACCTTTTCTGCCGATGGTCTTTTCTATTCCTAGTTATAAATATGAGCTCCACGTCTGACTCTTGAAGAAGTGCTTCAAGAAATATTTACCTTCTGACTGACTGCCTGCCTGAAGTCGAGATCCCCTTTTCACTTTTCCCCATACTCAACCTCAATCCAAATACCATGCAATCCAACAAGCAAACCATCGTCGTCCTCGGCGTCACAGGAAGTCAGGGCCGTGGTGTAGCTCAAGCAATCCTCGCCGAACCAGCACTCTCATCATTCAACGTCCTAGGCATAACCCGAGACGTCAATTCTCCATCCGCAAAACGCATCTTAACAGACCTCCAAACTGCTGATAACAGACTAAGTCTAGCAACCGCAGACGTCTTCGACGTAAAAACCCTGGAAGCAGTTTTCTCAGGCGCCTACGGCCTCTTCGCCGTAACCACCGAATGGCGCGCCGGAACCCGCTGCGAGACGGAAGAAGACCTCAAGTCTGAACTAGAATCCGGGAAGAACATCGTTGCTGCTGCTAAGAAGGCTGGGATACAGCATTTTGTTTTCAGTAGTTTGCCGAATTTGAGGAAGGCGAGTGGGGGACGCTTTACGAAGGGCTTTCATTTCGATCATAAGGCGGAGATTCAGGAGTTGGCGATGAGGGAATTGCCTGCTGCTACTGCTGTGCTTCCGGGTATGTGTACATATAATAGGCTTGTAAGGAAGGAATGTGAGAGAGCTGATGTGTTTGTTAGCTTATTTTTATACTAATTTCGATTGGACGAGGTATTGTAAACGAAAGGGTACGTTGTCTTATCTCCTTGCCCGTTCTGAAATTGTTCAATACTGACTTCAAACTCAATAGAAGACGGTACTGTCCGTTTCTGCCCCCCAGTAAGCGGCGACGCCTGGGCAGATTGGGTAGACCCCGAAGTCGACATTGGTGTCTTCACAGCCGGTACACCCCCTTTTCCCTCCCCCTTCCCAACTCACCAACTAACCCCCTCCACCAGCAATCTTCACCAAAGGCCCCCACCTCACCCACAAAAAAGCATACCCCATCTCGGGCTCCCACATCGCCCTCAAATCCCTCCCCGCAATCTACACCCAAGTAACAGGCAAGCCAGCAGTCTACGAACCGACGACGCTGGAAGAGTGGAAGAAGAGTATTGTGGAGGGGGCGGGGAAAGGGTTTGAGGAGGATGCGGCGCAGATGATGGAATGGACGAATATTGCGCCGAAGGAGAGGATTTGTATTGGTTGTGTGGAGAGGGGTGATGATAGGTCTTGGGAGGAGTTGGGGGTTAGGGCTACGGGGTTTGGGGAGTGGATTCTTAGGAAGGGGTGGAAGGGCCCGGCTGAGATTATTGGTTAGGAGAAGTTGTGAAGTTTGATTGGAAATTGGGTGATTCTTGGTTGAGATAATTTGGTGAAAAGGGGCAACTGAGATGATTTTTTTGTTGACAGTTTATGGATTATTTTTGCTCAGAGATTTAATTTCTTGTGACATTATAATCGTGACTATCTCTAATATAAGCAAGCGGCCCACCTGGCAAAGGTCTGCGGCTAACTTGTTGGTGGAGGGGAAAGCTGTTAGCTTTACGTAAAGAATCCTGCATGCCACAAGAATGCACCAACAACTTTAATCCAAACCCTATTTCAACATTCTATCAGGTAGAGAGGTCAGAGGAACTACCTCATGCCCAAACATGGAAGCAAGAAACATACTAAGTAAAAACATCACATCACGCAGCTTGACACATAAGAAATGAAGAATATCACACAATTATTCAATCATCTATAAATCCAAACTCCCAACGCCATGGCATCATTTTAATATATTCCCATTCTATTCCAACCCCTCTACTCCTGCAACAAAACACTCCTCTCATCCCTAGCATTAACCCACACATACTCCACACACCTCGGATCCGTCTTCCCCTCCCCAAGCGTAACCGCCAACAAATTAATCTCCAACCACGTAGCCCTCATCCCAAACCCTTCCAGCCGTTCCCACCACTTCTTAAACGTCTCGAAATTCACATGCTTATCATCCACCAAATGCAACTCAATCATCACCTGTCCAATAGGTATCACCCCACTGGACTCACACGAATCCATAAAAGCATCCAAAACACCGTATTCCGAGCCCTCAATATCGATTTTTAGAATATCGATATAAGAATGATTATTCTGCGCCATAAGTGAAGCTAGCGTAAAGAACTGTGGCGTTTTGTACAGCTCATCTTTAGACCCTAAGCCAAGCTGCTTAAAGTGTGCTCTCGCACTATAAGAGGGACTTAACTGCGGTCCGAAACTCGTGACGCTGAAATCATAAGCATATATCTGAGCAGACGGGATCCGAGCTAGCATCTCGGCCTCGAAAGTCGATTCATCGTTTACGCCGAAACTGTAAATGACTGTTTCGGGGTGTTCCGTGGAAGAGTGCGAGATTGTGGGTGCGGGTTTCGATTCGTAGAGCGACATGCCGCAGACCCATTTCCCGCCATCGCCCAAGCGGCCTACGCGCTGGATGTCGTGCGGACAGGTGTAGGTAGCTGGGAAGAAATCCCAGAGCGTGTAGGGGTATTTTCCAAAATCATCCATTTTTTGGGCCGGGAAGAAGGGGATGGCTGGGTTTTGGGGGTGCGATTTGGCCATGTCGTTGCGGAGGGAGACGCTGGAGCGCCAGGCGGTCTCGGAGCGTGCCATTCGTTGGCGGGTAGTGAGGCCTATTACTTTTGGGGTGCTGGATTCGGGGCCTCTGTTCGAATTGGTGGGGAGGCTGAGGGGGAGGAGAGAGCGTGATTGATTTAGGACGACGAAGATGAAGAATGTGAAGGCTACCCAGAACCAGAGGCCACAAACTGGAGAGGTATTGTCAGAATGGTTTTAAGGAGATGTGACATGTACGACTGACCTTGAACTATCCGCACAGCCATATTGAAGGCAACAGCGAGAGAAGCAGAAAGAAAGATTACAAGTTTCCTCTACGTCTCAAACGGAGGTCGGCTTAAAGATCTGCAAGGTTCTCCGGGAACGCGTTCAGGAATGCAGATGGCGTAAAGAATAGAAGAACGAAATATTTCGTTCGAGAAGAACTGTAAACGAGGAAAAATTTACAGCTAATCTGAAGAAGAGAGAAAACGGGAGCAGAACATTGAAGTAGTCAACGGGAGACCGGCCAAGAACACGGGGGGAAAACAAGTGCTCGATACAAGCCCACAGCTCAGAGTGTTTCACGACTATTTCACATCGATGGACAAGATCTGACGCCACTTGGCGGATTCCAGAGTACAGACGGAAAAAAAACATAAGATGGAAGATCTTACTATTCAGCTGTAACCGCTCACTGTGTCTGGGTTGTGGATTAATTGTGGAGCTAGTAGTGACTTCTCGGGGATCTCTACGATTCCTGGAGCCGCAAGGCTGCTATGAGGTATGTGTGCATGGCTGAGAGTCGAGCCTCGACTTGAAAAGTTTCAAGAGCGTTACGTTCGGACCATTGCAGAGCTCATGATACAGTCGCGGCTTGGCGTGTTCGAAAACACGGGTTAGCGAGCCTTGGGCCAAAGCTGACAAGTTGACGCGAGCAACTTTTCAACAAATTGACGGCTGGCCCACTGATCTTTCAATTTTGTAGGTAATAATTCTCGTTTGATCTGCAAGATTCCTTTGGAAAAGAAGCCGATTAGGTTATAGATCGACTCGTGGGTATATTTATAAGCTTATGCTATGGAAGTTCCATCCGTAAGGTGGGCTGCCGGGTCTTTGGATTTATGAGAGGATTCGGTGGCGTATTGAACGGATTCGTATCGCCTTCAAGTTCTGTCGGTTCCGTATTCCGCCTTGCTGTAGGGAATCCCTGTAACTCTGAAGCGTGCCCCTCGACCACTGGAGCATAACCCTTCTTTTTGAATGGGATATGTTGCCATCCCATATTTTCGTTTTGTACTTGTCCATTTGGACCTATTTGACTCCTCTTCTGTAATCTCTTTCTCAAAAAGTAAAATGCGACTCCAACGATACCCGCAAGTACTGCTATTCCTCCGATTACACCTCCAGCTATGGCTCCTTTATTCGATGATTCTGGTTCAGGACTCGCCGATGCCGATGCAGATGCACTTGCTGTCGCGGAGCTGCTACTGGAGCCCGCTGAAGTCGAACTTGAGCTAGATCTTTTCGACGAGGAAGAGCCGGAATTTGATGATCTTGAGGAACTAGGAGAAGGTGTCTGAGTTCCAATACTTAATTGTTTGAAGGATCCGGGCGCAGTCGTCCCAGATATCCCTTGAAGATACCTGGGCAAGGCTATTGGTGCCGTGAAGCCATCAAAAGTATAAGCGATTGTGAGATCAGTGGCGTCAGGTACTTCATCTACACAGCGAACCTCCGAAACCGAGTTCGGGTATGAGTAGGTAGCGCAAAGAGGGCTTAGGGTATCGGCGCTATTTGTAGAAAAGCTATTAGTTGCATACTTAATTAAGTAAGAAGGTTTGGTTTGTTACCATATCAAATTCGCGGCATTGTTCTGGCAATTATCATTGCAAGGAGCCGTTCTGGGAATACACGCGGTTCTTGGGACGTCGCAGTAATTGTTCACACAACACCCTATAGCCTTTAAAGCTGGATCCACAAGACAGGTCCCTGTTGCTAAGCATATCCAGGGTCGGGCTGGGGAAGTCAGTCATGACCAAGATAACTCATGACCACGCAGATGCTTAAACTCACCTTGGTCGCCTCCTACCCACCCACAGACATCCGTATTCACAGCAGCATTGGGAGCGGTTGTTGTTGGCGGTGCCGAAGTCGCAGCGGCCCTCCCTAGAATCTCTCCTGCCAGCAATGGCTGCGTCACTCGCGCGACGGGTGATCGAATTCTCTCGCGTCCTGGTGAGGCCGATACAATCGCAGCAAGCCCGAGTAGGCAAATGCTACGAACTTTCATGTTTGCCTTCATGTCTCATGATTCGGAGTCGCGTTTATAAGGAAAACATTAAATCGTAACAATGAGCAAAGAAAAAACAGAGGGGAGATTTTCATTTGGGGGTGTAAGCCAAGGATGGAGGGCAGGCGGCAGAGTAGTGAGGCGCAGATCTGGGATCCTTTCCCCTTTTCAGGGTACGTACAATCCCATGCCATGCTGATGGAGTCTGACCTTTACAGCCGCAACGTATTTTAGAGCAGGCAACGGTCTGATTTGTCAATGAACCACTGGGTCGTTGAGAACGAGTATTGCGGCAAAGATCTCAAGTCCCCCGACCAACCAACCAACTTGGAAGACTCGAGATTGTTGTGTTAAGCGCGCTGGCTCGTGGCCTAGAACTAGATGCTGGCGTTGACTGGGGGCCGGTCCGAGATCTATTTTTACCAGCTAAATGACGCCTTGAAGTGTCAGATACCTAGGGGGTGGCTAGTATTAGATCGACAGCATCGTGGTGCTGTCAAAGATAAATGAAGCTTCGAAACTTCAGACTTCATTGACCAGTTGACTGGACATTTTCGACGAGAAGAAAGAAATAACAAATTCGAGGCGCTCTGGATTGCACGTGGCCGCCCGGATAAATTGCCCAGCGCAAAAGCAAGACAAGCTCGACCAGGTGGGGGGCGGAACCGGAGGAGATGGAGCTTCTTCCTCCTCCTTAGCAGCTGGTGACGAGCTTAGAAATCCAGGTGCAGCGAACCTTATTGAAGCTTCACATTCCACCATTTACTCATCTCAGCAACTTCAATTGACGGCATTTCTTATTTCCCACCTTCCGGACGTTGATTTTATTGTCTTTGTTTCATTGAGAGGGCACTTGTTGTGGAATTCAGTTTGGATTGACCTTCCCGACCCCGCCTCGAATCCTACTACAGTAATCCCAGAGTCGTGTCCAACGGTCGCCAGTTCCTCAACACACAGCACACGACAATCTTCCGAACCTTTCAATCGCAATACATAACTGCGGAAATGGATCCAGCAACGGGTTTATGGTCTCGTGCGGCAGATCCGTCTTCTCCGACCAGCCCTACTGGTCCGGTGCCTCTTCCAACATACCGCTTGAAGAACCAGGGACGACGGATCGCACAGATTGTTAAGCTGAAGCCGGAATGTGTGGAGAAATACAAAGAGTGCCATGCGAGAGTGTGGCCAGAGGTATTGAAGCAGATTAAAGATTCTAATATTGAAGATTGTAAGAGGAGCTTCTTTTTCTGGCAATGTGGTTGGGTGGTGTGGTTCCGCTCCCATGAGGCAGCTGCGAGATGTTCTATATTTCAAGTTTTTGAGCTTGAATTGTCAAGACGGGTTTCCCCCTGTGAAATTCAGAAAGGAAACAGACGCCTTCGAAGCTTCCCAACCATCCGCTTATGCCCTCATTCTTTTTCACACTCCAACCATTACAGGACAGCATTGTGGCTCCTAAAATGATTAGTTGCATGCTAACAAGGCCACCCCCAGATTCCATCTTCCACGATCCTACATCCAACATCCTCTTCGCATCATTCAAATATGTCGGATATAACTGGGCTGGAGATATGGAAAGGATGCGTGAAAACCCAAAAGTTCAGGAGTGGTGGAAAATGACAGACAGCTACCAGGAGTCATTCGTGGAGGGCGCCAAATCTAGCCATGATGGGGAACCTAGCTGGTGGAAAGGGATCGACGAAGTCTTCTACACCCCATGAGCTATTCTTTTTCTTCCGAAAGGCTTTTAGATTAAAGCCTAGTCGATCAATGCCATGCCTTACGATGATATGAGGGACGATAAAATGCAAGACATGTTACACTATCTCCCGCGACCAAAGAGCCCCCCAAACAATCCAGTACCTCCCCCACCGCCACCACTTCCCTGCCTCCTCGCCTCTGTCCTTATCCATTCTTTCATCCATTCTCTATCTCCCATTTTCTTGGGATCGACAACTTTCGTCTCTGTTTGTGCTTCCCCTCTGTCAAAACTCAACAGCGTAGGCATGCTTGTGATCATATATGTCATCCCCAACCCGCTGCTCATTATATCGGGACAGTCGTACTCGACCTCGCAGAACGAGACCCCGCCCTCATCCTCACCGACTCCGGATTCGATAAGTTCCTGGATGATGGGAGACACCGTCCGACAGGTATTACAATAGGACGCGGTCCACAAAGTCAACATTGGTGTCCGGGAGGAAGTCGAGAGCAGAAGGTTGGTGGAGAAATCATCGGGGCGACGAACTCTGTTGCTTGTTAGGAAAAGATTTGCCCATTGCAGATTTGGAGGTCTCACGGAGTGTAGGTTCTATTTTTTGTCTCTCTCGTTTTCGTCGCAGAGAAGTGCCGCCGTAACGTTGCTGGGATAGCACCTGGAGGTGCATTTCGCTGTGTAATTGAGACGCGGAGGAGTCGTACGGCTGGTTTGGTGATCATGGTGAGGCGACGCGGGAAGCGATATCCAAGGAAGAGAGGGAAATTGATATCCTTTCTTTCCTCGATCTATGAGGCTGTTGTTGATTGCCGAATAATCGAGTACTGTATCACACCCTGACCCAATTACCCCACGGCGTCTCGCCAAGCTGGCTGTTCAGAGGCGGACGTTCAGATGTTGGGGTTCCAGTGGTGCCCCAGTCGACCAGGTCCTCCGTAAACATGGCGTCACAAGGCCCTCAACCTGCACCGATAACCCCTGTGTGGCGCTGATCCTCCATGCAGCCAGCACCACGAGCAGGCCTGGGCGGTATCATTTGACAGCTTCGATAGCTTCGCCCTGGAACATCGAACCAACTCTGAGCCACCCACAGCACAACCTTCTGACAATCTCACTATCACGGGGCCCGAGACGGCATCCGAACGTTCCTGTGTTGCTGTGTTGCTGTGAGTTTAAGAACACTTCGTCGCTCCTTGTGGCCATGTTTCTTCTGGTGTTCTCTTCCTACATGTGCCTTCCACCACCTTAGCTCCTTACTCGTGCAGCCTCGTACCTTCTCCATTTTTTCTTGCGTCCCCATCGTCATCTTCGGCTCATCTATTAGAAAAACTTAGACTCACCGCCCAGCAACGGAGGAAGGAGGACTCGGAGAGAGCTCACGTTCCCTTTCCTTATCAGCATCAGCATCCGGATAGAGTTCATCCCGTTTTCTATATAGAAAGAGCATACATCTTCCATGTTGGTTCCCTGATACATATCTACATCTACATCTACCCTCTCCCACCACCGCCCGAGTCTAGAGCATCAACACCTACTGCTCCTTGACTGGGCCGAATTCTCTTTATCCTCTTCCTAATAACTGTCAGGCTGTGACACTTTACTCTCGACCGCTGTCTCTTCTCTTTCGATATCCCTAGAAAATCACCCCATTCACTCACGAGTCGTCGTCCCGTGGGCATCTTCTGACCTGGCCCAGCTGCTCCGGTGGCTTTAATTTTGCCAAGGAGAAACTACACCCCGCCACTCGTTAACCCCATGCCGACTCAAATATAATACAAAATGCCGGCCGATGCACTCCCAGAAAAGGTTCCTGAAAAGGCACCTGGGACTCCCAATTCTGATCGCCCCCGACCTTTCTTTGCCCGCAATTCCGCCTCGGACGGGAATGCTGGGGAACCAGCGGCAACAATGGAGGAATACCAAGAGAAAGAAAACCTCCCTACAAAATGGAGCATGGGAGTTTTGAATGATCCGAATACCCACGAAGTTCCTGGTATGCTCTCCTTGATTGTCTCAAATTTCCATGGAAATTAACAACCACATCTAGGCTCAATTCTGCTCTTAACGGGCGAGCGAAATCAACCACTGGGGCTTCGAAATGCACCAGCTAGGACGTCCGCGTCCTCTTTACCACCGCAACCAATTACCAAAGTTCCAACGCGGCGTCCATCTCGACAGAGTAGAGGGACTGAGGGCAAGAAGACCACCCCAGATGGAGCCATCGTTCTTGACCCCCAGCCGGACGAATCAAGTAATGATCCCCTGAATTGGCCGAAATGGAGACGAGACTGTGCTCTACTATCCCTAGGTCTCTACTGTATGGTCGGAGGCGGGATGACCCCTATTCTGGCAGCCGGATTTACCAATGTTGCGTCAACCTATCATGTTACTGTTCCTCAGGTGGCACTGACAACCGGACTATACATGATGGGACTTGGAGTAGGATCTGTTGTTGCTTCTCCAACTGCCATTCTCTTTGGGAAGCGCCCTGTTTATCTTGTCAGTGCTATCATGTTTGTTCTCACTTCGATTTGGTGTGCTGCGTCGCCAAATTACTCCTCTCTGGTTGTAGCTCGAGTCATACAGGGCATTAGTATTAGCCCTGTGGAATGTCTGCCTTCAGCTACAATTGCTGAGATCTTTTTCCTTCATGAGCGTGCCTATCGTATTGGTATCTATACTCTACTACTTTTAGGGGGCAAGAATTTAGTTCCACTCGTAAGTGCTGCAATCATCCAATCATTAAGTTGGCGATGGGTGTTCTGGTACGTAGAAATCTTCCCTAGCGAGTATGGTGAGGCATTTCTAACAGTTCTAGGATTGTTGCTATGGTAGTGGCATTTTGCGGGGTTCTTCTATTCTTTTTCAATCCAGAATCATTCTGGGATCGTACCCCACGTCCAAAGAGTCGAAAAGGATCCAAGAATTACTCCAGGGTTTCTCTTTTTTCCCGCAAGTCTAGCAAGAGATCTCACGGCACCCATCCGAAGGAAGCTCCCACCCAGGTCGATGGGATTGGTGAAGATGGAAACCCGAGAGGACCATTCATCAAGAACTCATCAGCTATAACTCTTCCCAACCAACCACCATCAGCTCGTCACTCTACTCACGAGCTCCGTGTCAAATTTACCGCGGATAATGTCGCGACAAGAGATGCTGAAAAATCTGAAGATGGCCTTCTCCATGCTCCAGAAGAAGTGCACCACGCAGGAACCGAGTCAGGTAAGTTTCAAGCCTATCTTTCAAATACACTAACTCATTATAATGCTATAGAAAGAAGTGGTGTATCCCCCAACCAAAGTCGACCTCCTACGAGTCAATCTGGCGCCGCGCAACATGAATTTGCAGATCGCGTGGCGCCTGCTGGCGGTGTCCCACCCACTCCTGGTCTTCATCCTCTCAATTCCCCGTTCTACGAAGATGTTGAAAGAGGAAATGCAAATTTTGATTACTTTTCGAATCAAAATAATGCTCCCCAAGAAACCCTGCATTTCAGCAAGGATGGTGGAGCTTCCTTTCTTCCACTCGAAAAACCGCCTCATGCTCAGCGTTACACCGACGTTCTAAGGAATCGAGAACCCCTTAAATTCATGCAACAGCTGAAGCCATATAACGGTAGATTGACGAATGACAACTGGTTCAAAGTAGCCATTCGTCCATTTATATTATTTGCATATCCAGCAGTGCTCTGGTCTGCTGGCGTCTATGCATGTGCCGTAGGGTGGCTCATCGTCCTGTCCGAATCCGTGGCTGTGATCTTCCGCAGCAAAGAGACCTATAATTTCTCGGCACTTTCCACTGGCCTCATCTACCTCTCCCCTTTCATCGGGGGTGTTCTAGGTACAGCTGTGGCTGGCAAAGTCAGCGATATCATCGTTCGAGCAATGTCCAAGCGCAATGGGGGGCTCTACGAGCCAGAATTTCGCCTCGTGATGGCGGCACCCGTTGCCGTCACCACGGTCATCGGGCTAATGGGCTTCGGCTGGTCCGCACAAGACCACGATAGCTGGATCATTCCTACCATTTTCTTTAGCGTCATTTCCTTCGGATGCTCGCTCGGTTCTACGACCGCTATTACGTTCTGCGTAGACAGCTATCGTCAGTACGCCGGGGAAGCACTCGTGACGCTCAACTTCAGTAAGAATGTCTTCCATGGATTAGTGTTTAGTTTGTTTTTCAATAAGTGGCTGGAGGCAGATGGGAGCAGAATGGTATTTATCTGGTTGGGTATTATTCAGTTAATTCTGATGGCGTTTACGATACCAATGTACATTTTTGGTAAGCGGGCTCGTATGTGGACCGTTCGCATGAACTTGATGGAGAAGTTCTAGACTGGAGTTACATTGCGTAGAAGGTTTTGCTTGTGCTTTGCTTCATCATTAGTATGGGTAATTTGAGCAAGGCGTGGGTGCGGGTGCTGGCGTTGGGTCATGATAGAGCCCGGGTTGGGTAGGGCATTTGCAGGAGTTGCATAGCTAAGATCCTAACGAGAAACATGAATTACACACAGATTGAAGAAAATCCAACAAGGCAGGAGATTTCTATAGAAAGGTCGTCAGCCGAACTTCGCTTCGAGGGTTCCGAAGGCCCTCAGCATCGCTGGGTCTCTTTCTTACCAGCCTTGACCTGAATAAATCTGCATCTAAAAAAGGGGTTTCAAATCAGGCAGTAGCTTCTATTGCAGCTTTTAACCAGTCTTTTTTGAGAGGGGGGAACAAAATTTGCTTAGTCAGTTTCAGCGGGGCACATACGGGACGCGTCACGTCGCGTCTCCTCATCCTCAAAACTTTGCTTCAATTTTCTTTACTGCTAGGTCTTCCACACTGGATACTTAAGAGGGACCCAAGCGTCTTTGCCGGTCTGTGTTTCTTAGAGTGACGGTGAGAGTCACTTTTCGAAGCCGATCTCATATGCAGGCGTTCTCTGGTCACAGGGGGGGAAGTCAAGTTGTTGGTGCAAGCGGTGAGCTTCGTATCTGCCTGCGAATTGCAACTTCCAATTTCCCAAGATGTCGATCTTGATCACATGCCACTGTGTATTGGAATCTGAGTTCGAAAGATTTCATCTCTTGACAGCCATTGGTTCATTACAATTATGTTGTGAAGATTGATAGGCAGCAAAGCCCCGCCTTGTTACTGAGCCGCTTGTTACCTGTTGAGTTTATTAAATATCGGTGTCCTAAGAAGCTAGTGCCTTCAATTGTACTTGGGTCTAGTGACTCACGAAGATCTAATAAGATTTTTAATTGGGGGCTAAACTCCAACAGTGTCGTGTATAAATATAGGAATCACGAGATCCTGGCACTGCCTTTGCTCGACGAAGTTTGAGCAAGCCCAATCTTGCCATCTGATCATAGAATTATCTCCGCAGAATGCCGCCCCCTACCTCCGGTCTTTCCAAGACTCTTCAAACCCTTACTCTCACCAAGATCCGTGAGATTGACAAGCAGCGAAATAAATATGAAGCCAAGAAGCAAGTGATTTTGGCCAAAGCCAATGACACCACAGATCCACGCCAACTTGTATCTCACTTACTCTCCGGAGTCAAAGAGTCCATCCCAAGTGCAAGAACAGATTCTGAACTCACCAATATTCGGCGCTTGTTAGACCAATCCCGCTTCGATGGCTCCATTCCCCTTGAAATGCTCAAGTCTTTCGAGAAGCAATTGCGCACAAAGCTTGAGAATCAAAGTTGCAAACTCGGTCTTGCGGACTTGTACTCCCATTTGATTACGGAGTGGATGAAGCCGCCCGCCCAAGCTTCTCAGTCGGTCGAGGACAAAGATTCAGACGACTCATTTGAGGTTCTCGAGACACAGAAGGCACGGCTTCAGCAGCTCTGCGACAAATTCGAGTCTGTGGTGTTCGAACCTCTTGATACTGACGAGGTCGAGATCGATAATTACATTCATGATCTCTTCTCGGGCGAAGAAGGCGAGAAGGCTCTCCAATCTCTTCGGAGGACAGTGAAACTTCAAGGGGAGAATATGCTTGCCAACACGGCACCATTCGACACGGATTCCCTTACTTGGTGCATCAAGGGTCTTCTTGCCGAAGACCTGCTTAGCGAGGAGAAACAAAACGTTTTGCGGGACTTTTTGGCCAATGATTTGGTACTGGGAGAGATTGCCGATGTGCTTAATATGAGATTCAGCGATTTGCAGAGCTGGACGTGGGACGCTGATGCAGGCATACCTGTAATGCCTCGCCAGCAGTTGAACGGAAAGTACCGTATTTGGATGGATGAGGATGTCCTGCAGGCCATTTTTGTTCACTATATTGGAATTTCTTGGTGTGTGGCTCTCAAGAGTACCTTGACCGATCTCGTCAAGAACCATTCGATATGGCGGTGGGAGCAAGGCTCGCCAATGTCCGTGGAGGAATCTCGCAGGCGTTCTTACTATCTGAGAGGCGAGGGATTTAGTAACGTCAAGTAAGTCGTTTGAGAACTTTCGGAGGTATTTTTGGCTAACTCTGGGTTCTCACATAGTGCGGAGCGCCGTAAAGCTTACACTGACACATTCCTCCTATCCCAGCTGCCATCTACGAATGAAGCATTGTATACTAGTGGAGGTTACGACAATGAAAACGCTGACGACCGAGCGAGCGCCCCCGTGAAGACCTCAAGCATCAAGCAGCAATTGCTTCGCAAACTGGCCACCGAAGTTCTTCTCCATCAATCTCTTCATGGTGAGGTAGCCGTTGTGCAATCAGACCTTCAATGGTACGCTACCGGGCTTTCTCACAGCACCATCTTTGCGATTATGAGATTCATTGGCATGTCGGAAGACTGGATCGGGTTCTTCAAGAAATTCCTCGAGGCACCACTGAACATGTCACCAGCGTCGGGAGATAGCACGTCTTCAGGGAAACCTCGCATTCGAAAGAGGGGCGTCCCAATGGCTCACGCCCCTGAAAAGCTTATTGGAGAACTTGTTCTATTCATCATGGACCTTGCCGTCAATAAAGAATCCGGAATGCTTCTCTACCGACTTCACGACGATCTTTGGTTATGCGGCAAGCCAGAGCAATGTGCTACGGCATGGCAAACCATGAAACGGTTTGCGAAAGTAACGGGTGTTGAGTTCAACTTTAGCAAGACCGGATCCGTGTATCTGAGCGAGAAAGCAAGAGGGAAAGACCCAAGCATAGCATCGACTCTTCCCAGCGGGCCCGTCACCGTCGGCCTGCTGACCCTCGACCCAAGCACCAGCACCTGGATCCTCGACCAGAAACAAGTAGATGCGCACGTAACTCAACTGCGAAAACAGCTCGCAAACTGCGACAGCGTTCTCTCCTGGGTCCAGACGTGGAATTCTTGTATCAGTCGCTTCTTCAGCCACACCTTCGGCGAACCAGCATCCTGTTTCGGACGCCAGCACGTAGACAGTATCCTAGCAACACACGAGCAGATCCAAAAAACACTCTTTGACGGCAAAGACGTTAATGGCAGTAATGTGACGACACATCTAAAAGGCATGATCACATCGCGCTTCGGTGTATCAGCATCAGATATCCCCGACGCATTCCTCTTCATGCCCGCCCAGCTGGGTGGACTTGGTCTTCGAAATCCTTTCGTGCCATTCTTCCTTGTTCGGGAAAGACTTACGCAGGATCCTAAGAATATTATGCAAAGGTTTCTGGAAAAGGAGGAGGGGGAATATATGCAGGCTAAGAAAGTATTCGAGCAGATGAGCAAGCATGAGCGACGCAAACGCTTCGAGGCCGTTTTTCCGGACGGACGCTCGGATGTGACGGTGCAAGAGAATGAGTTGGATACGTTCATAAGCATGGAAGAGTTTACGAAGTGGCGCGAGTCTATGAATCTGAGCTTACAGCAGACGTACGCGGAGCTATTGTCAACACCGTTGGATGAGCCGTTGTGGACTCCGCCGCGTGTGCAACGTGAACTGAGCAATCTGCAATGGGATCTTCCGGATTTGAAATCTTTGAATTCTGAGAACAAATGGATTGTGGATTTGCACGCTGCGGAGCTGTTTGAGAAATGTGGTGGCTTGAGTATGGTCGAGAAGCAGTTTCTGCCGCTTGGCGTGTTGACAATGATGAAGACGAAGAAGGTGACATGGCAGATGGTTTTGTAAAAGCCTCAAGGCGTAAATTGTTGCTGTCATAAGATTGAAGAGGCACAAATACTATTTCCTAGTGAGCATATCTGTGTTGACTTGGGAACGACCCAAGAAACCCAAGCATCGAAAATCGGATTGGAACTTTTATATTCAAGCGCTGTTCCATTCTAATTCTAAGTATGGATATTACCAATTGGTAGCCCGACGTCTAGTCTATTCATCGCTGGAGCACCAGCTCAATCTTTCCACGTGAGTAACCCATGAATCTATCAAACAGCCTTCTTCGTCTGCTTCGAGGCTTTAGGTAGCAGATAATCACCACCTCTGAAAGCCTTATAAACACCATACAAACCTGCGAGTGGCCATATACTCCGGAAGTGCGTCGAAAACCGCGCCACCCACGATTCTTTGATGGCCTCTTCCTCTTTCGTAATGTCGACTTTGACTTTATCGTACACAGTGGGGAGATATGTGGCATGGTACTTCTCCCTCAAAGCATTATACGCGTTCTGATCGTAGATCTGCTCGAATTCCTAGTAAGGTTGAAGTGTCAGTTTCACAATCTGGAGTTTGTGCTAATGGCACAGCAACGGTCAAGTTCCTAGGTTTAACTTCTCCGGATGAAACTAGAGCAGAGAAGTGAGATGCGACGTATCTTACCTCCTGTGTATAATACGCATGTGCGTACAACCACTTCTGACCTCCAAGCTCGTGAACCTTCTGTTCGAACTCTCGATTCCATTTAACGAACTCGCCCCTGCGCTTTGGACCCGGTCCCCAAACCCCAAAGTTAAGCATCATATCCGGCAACTTGCGGTTCAATTTATGAACTTGTAAGCTATGTGTAGATGCAATAGCCTGCCCACTTTGCTTCAGAGGACAGATCCAGATGGGATAGTTCTTGAAATTAGCGTCCAGGTACTCCATGAACTCTTCAGCTTCTGAATATGGTATGGCCACGTCTTGAATGATGTATTGGGAAGAGAGACCACTTTTGTGGAGTGCGAGATACATGACTCGCGTGTGCATAAAGTAATCGAGGATCCAACGAGTGACTCTGTTGAAAGGGGTTATAAAATATTTGTAGGCGTATTTTGCGACCCAGAACGCACCCCTGTCGTATCGGAAGAGGTAGTCAACAATAGGGATCGCTTCCAGGGCCGTGTCACGCCGTGATTTGAAGATTTGCTCGACGTGGAGGTAAAACCAAGGGTCAGACCTTCTAGTGAATGTTTGAATTTTGTCGCCTTCGACGAAGTTCGTCCGGCGGCCCACACACACAACGCCGTGGTCTTTGGCATACATGATGCCGTCCACGTAGTCAACTGTGTTGTCCCTTGCAGCCTCCTCGATCATCCCCAAAGCTTGTGGGATATTCTCTATACGATGGTAAATCATTTTGACGTGGGATGTCGCCTCAGTCAATTGGATTTCCAACAGGGTTGTCACACCCAGCGTTCCGAAGGAAGAAGCAGCGCCATAGAACAGATCTGCGTTCCCTGTGCTAGAAGCTTGTACGAGCGTACCATTACCAAGAACCATTTCGATGCTGGTGACCGTCCGGTCGAAGAAGCCGTAACGGAAAGAGCTGCTCTCTCCCGCTGTTCCAGCAAAGCCACCGCCTACCGTGATCCCGGGAAACTCCATCACAACCGGAGGAATGAGTCCATGTTTTAAAGTGGCTTCGACCAGAGCGTCCATCGGCACATTGGGTTCCACTAAAGCTGTCCTGGTCTCCGTGTCGATTTTCAGGATATGGTTGAGCCCCGAAGTATCGACCATTCGTTCTCGCTCATACTGAGACTTCCGGGTACTGTTCGTTGAGCCATGATAAATTCGAAATGGTTCCTTTTGAGCATAAAACTCTTTGACGATAGCCGCGATTTGACTGACAGAAGCAACATGGGAATCCATAGCTCGATGGTGGATTGAAAACAGAGCTTGGTCCTGTGATCTCTTAGTCCAAGTTATGTATTCAGGGTGGAGGAGGCGATCACCTTTAGAGGAGAATACGTAAAATTCTATTCGGAGAGTAAGGTGACTTGTACCCACTTGGGATTGACGTGCAGAAAGAATGCAGGTAAGGGAGAGCTCAAAATAATAATAGCTTCGAAGCCAAGTGCCGAGCGTGCCGAAAGACGACAGAGAAATGTAAAAGAAGCAGGCCTCTATCTTTGAAGTTGGTAATTTATACAGAAGGAAACAAACCAAAGTACGACAAACTCTTGATCAAACGAAAAGTACAGAAGGAGGCAGGCACAACCAACAGCTCTGTTGTTGTATGTCCTTGGTCACGTGCCATCAAACCCACATTGAAATTTTGGCCGCGTCTTGTGCCTCTTTCCCAGCTCTGCCCAGAAGCCAAGATGGCCTCAAAGATCCCTCCTTTACTAGAACCTTACCTCGCCTTACCGCAAGAGGCATCTCTCATCCTTTTGACCAGCGTACTAGGCGCCAGCACGAACTGGCTTGCCCTGAGGTTTCTGTATAGTGCCTTGGCCAACCCCGAAGATGAAGACGTGAAAGTGGTTTTCGTGAGCTTTATGAGAGATTTGGCATTTTGGAAGGATGGTTGTAAGCGTCTGGTATTTATCATTTTCATTCGAAATTCTTTCTGCACGGTTTGTCATCCTGAAAATGAGCAGAGGGCTGATATATCAACAGGGCTTGGATCTTGAAAAGCTGGCAGCAAAGAGGAGATTTGCTTTCGTGGATGGATTGAGCGGTCTTTTCGTTCCTAGGACGCGGGCAGCTGCTGGAAAAGTTGGGGAGAAGATTTTGAGCAGTCCGGCTTTGGCAAATGTCTCGGAAGAGCTAGTGGGGTCCATTCGAAGTCTGAAGGATTCCCAGGGGGAGAGTGGGAAGATTCTACTGGTCATCGATCAACTAGACCTTCTATTGGCTGCAGGAGGAGAGCAGATTGGTGCAGTGGGCTTGGGAGATATGTTAATGGGATTGCGTGAGGTATGTTTGCAATGCCTCAGAATGATCGCTACCAGCACTGATATCTGGCTAGGAGGTTCATTCTACTGTTGTTACGCTATCTGCGGACTTTCCTCTTGTGTCAGCTCAACATACGCCATTGGAGAAGGATCACGCCGCTTTCTTGCTGAGTTTGGCCCACCAAGCAGATTTCACTTTAGGGTTGAGGCTGCTGGATACTGGGACAGCCCGTGATGTCAGTGGGGTCATCAGAATCACAATTGGAGACCAGGCATCGGAGGACGATCGAGATATCCAGAAAAAGATCGAGGAAAGGGAATTGTTGTACTTTGTAGGCGGTGATGGCGGTGTTAGAGTCTTCGAAAGAGGCCAATGAATGGAATTGAACGTGGCAGATATCCCCAGACACTGAATTGTCACCTTCAAAACGTCGTCGCAAAATTTGGATTTGGACCAATAGCTGCATTATCTGCTTCTGAGAATACCCCTGCCCGAGCCTCAAATGATCACCCTGCAATTGTACAACATTTGGCGCAAATTGATGGTATTTGTTATCGTGACCGCAGCCCTCAAGACATCATAAGCAATTCGCAGCCAAATCCCAATTCCTCAACAAACTCCCCGAATGCATTCTTTACTCGGCCTTCGTTGGTCCTCTCGAATCCTTTGGTGCGCCAGTCTGGAAGCCGTTCTTGAATCGGCGGGGAACACCCTTCATGTGACGCATGCGACCGGTACCGGTGGTCTTTCTCCGCTTAGCCTTCTCGCCCCAGTTGTCTGCCTGTGTTAGTCGTGTTCTGGTGGGTGAATTCGGGACGTACATTGACGGATCTTGGCAGCTGGGTAACCGCAGGAGGAGCAGGTGTGCTTTTGGATGTGGAGGGATCGGCGACCTAAGGAATGAGATGTGAGTATTCGATTCGTCCATTGCCTTGCTTATTCTTCGCTCGCGATGTTCTCGAAGGGTTCGGGGTGGGTGTACTGACCGCAACGACGGCACATGGTGTGCGTCTTGTCTAGACATACAGATCAGCTTGAATCGCTCAAAAGGAGTAGAATTTTCCGCACTATGTCTTTTGCCAAATGAACTCGTGCCTTTCGCTGTAGAGCTATCAGTAGATGTTTCGTGATGCTGGGAGGTCGAGGAGCGTACTCATGGTGGGCTAGGAACTGTAGAATCGAAATATCAGCACGCGAGAACACAAATGGGCGTTTCTTTGCAACAGCAGATAGTTTGCAGGGCATAATCAGTATCTGCGCATCGGAAGCAGGGCAGAGCAGGATTTCTCACCTCGATGATCGTTGTTTGTCGAGTTTGTCGTTGATCTGTTCCCGTGGCGCTTGAAATTTCGAACCAAAATTCAAGATGTGCGATGGAGGTGCGGCCGCGCTAAAATCTAAGCGATCGCAGCCCCATAGCACGTGACCAAATATGTCGATGTCTTTCCGACGCTTCAACTTCCCTAATTACCTAGGTATGTCTAAATGCTGACTTTGAAACGAGGCCACTACTCATGTAGAATGTTCCATTTCGAGCAGATGATTCAAGGACTGCAACGGTAGCCGGTGGCCCGGCATATCTTGGCGCAAAATCAATAAGCTCTGGGCTTCACCAAATCAATCTAATGTTCCAGAGGACGTCCATGTTTTATCCAAATGCCGATTTCGAAGTGGATGGCATATTGACCACTACGCATTCAGAATGTTCCATTTCGAGCGGATTATTCAAACGATGCAAAATGGTAGTATTGTTGCCCTAGATATCATGGCGCAAATTCGCACAAGTTCCAGGGTTCGCCGAATCAATCTCTATTTTCAGAAGACGGATATTATTCTTCTACTGACTGTAGGACATTATCATTACTTACATAATACTCAATACAGCACGGGAATATTCCAAAAATGGCTTCAAGATAGCCGTCGTCACTCAGCGAGTGACTCGCAGTTGCGTCAGAATATCGGCAAAACCCAGCCATACCGCAACGCTCATGGGTACCGCCTCAGAGGGAAGACGATCTAGCAGCGACCTCATAATCACTCATTTGAGCAAAGACATCATTTGTTTTGAAGAAGATACGGCCGGCTGTACTAGAGGGCAGCAATTGCAGGTCTCACGTGGCACAAAGTGAGGATGAAGATTACCAAAATGGCTTCAAAGTTGCTATTAACCAGTTATCTGGCACCAACTACGCCGAGTATCATCTTCACAAAACAGAACAGTCGTCACCAGAACGCCCGACCTGAACCTCCTGGTATACCCCCAATTCGCCCAACACTCGAAAAATCAACCCTCAACCCTCAACACCCAGCATCCCCTTCAAACCACCCTCAACGCCTCTCCACCATCTTCCTCGCTCCTCCAAGTCATCTCCAAACCCGCCCAAAGCTTCTTCCTTTCTCCTCTTAGCTTCCCTCGCGGAAGCCGTACTGCCAAGCCTTTTCACCTCCAATGGTTGCAATTCCGCATTCAATCTCTCTAATTCCCTCGTCTTTCTAGGTAATAAGACCTGAAGTTGTTCCAATTGCCTATCCAGTTCCGCCTTCTCCCTCTGCTTCTCCTCCACTAACGCCAGCGTCTTCTCAAGCGGCATACTTAGAGCTGGATTCGAACCCGGCTGCTGTTCTGCCTTCAGTTCCTCAATGCTAGCTTGCAACCCTTCGATCTTCTCTGGTAGCTCCTCTAACTGTGTTGTTTGCATCTGTACATTCTCGTACTTCCGGCACAATTCTCGGCCCCGGGTCTCTAATTCGGCGACTAACTCGGCAACTTCTGTCTTCTGCGCCTTAAGAGAAGCCTTTGACACCGCAAGTGATGACTCCAATTCTACATTTTCCTGATGCTCGACGACAAGAGGTGGGTCGCCCACGATGGCGCGTATAAACTTTTCTTTTGTGACTTGTTCGAGGTAGGAGAATCGGAGTTTCGAGAATAATTCCTGGGCCCAAGTATTAGCATATGGCCTTTGTATCCTTGGACAACCCATTTACCTTGTAGTGTGCTAAATCTGCCTCGAGACTGGCAGGTGTCGGGTTCTCAAAAACATCTGCAGATACGTCTGATGTTCGTTCGCCGCGTTGCTTGAGTGAACCAGCTACTGGCTCACTCAATTTGATGATTGAAAGCTCATTCGCATTTTGAATCTCGAAGATAGACTCAAGAATTTCTTCGGGCGATCTACCCATCTTGATCTCGAAATGCGTGCTTGGTCGCGAGGAGAGGGGTCCCGCAGTCGCGTTTTGGGCGTGAAGAGGTAATTTTGGTGATGTTCTGGATTGCGACAAAAAAATGTAGGCGCAGCAGCGTATAATTTTTAGACAATTACAGAGATTCGTGTTTTTTTGATTTTCCAATATAAAGCCTGGATAATCATCGAGTTCTGATAAATTTAATAGACCTCGAAGGTTTGTTTACTTCAGATTCTGCCGACTCACCGCCTTCCACTTGCTTAATCGGGCACGCTAATCCAGGCGGGATGCAAGAAAAGAATCCCCATTGTTAATTCACATGCGCGGCACAGCATCAAAGTGCTGGCCACAAGGAATCTGTTGAAAGGGTCTGGACAACTCTAAAAACCAGGGTCATCATGGCAAGTGAAGAGATCTTGACCGACGAGTATGTCGCCGAACTCATAGACAAGGAAGCGAAGAGGAGCATTAAATATTCCGGCATGGGATTCGAGGGCCTGACAACCTCCAGGTACGTCCCAACCAACCGACAGCATGGAGTTTTTCTGATAGATTTAGGCCTCCAGCAAATAAACCGAAGCCAAATACACGCTTTTTAAACAATATTATCCGGGATACGACCAGTCACAACCAAGCTCTACTCGCAAAAGAAGCCGCCGAGTCCCGCGCACGTCTTGAGAGTCTTGCAACCAACGAGCGCCGAGAGCAAAAGGCAAAGGGTGTTGGAGGCGGGGACATTAGAAGACGTCAGCTGGGAGACATTGCTGCTATTCTTGGAAATGGTGGACGACGACCGAAGCGCCCGAGGACAGATGATTCACGGAGCCTTGCAAAGGAGATCCCGAAGAGGAGGAATACTTCTAGTGAGGACGATGAACCGACACCTAAGAAGAGAAGCCGTGTAGAGGAGAATAAGCGGCCGCATAAGAGCCGGGACGAAAGTCGAGAAGGAGAGCGGAAGAGCAGAGACGACCGAAGGCATAGGACTCGGAATGGGGCTGAGGATAGTGAGGAGGAAGTAGAGAAGCGGCATTCCAAGGAACACCGAAAGCGGAGATACCCGAGCGAAGAAGTGGACGTTGTGGAGGAAGGTCTCTATACACACTCTAAGAAGGACAGACGGAGCAGGCATAAAGATTTAGAGGACGAAGAGGACCCGAACAAGGACACCAAAGAAGATTTTAAGAGAAAGCGGAGGCACCGTGACGAAGATAGCGACGAGGAAGAGAAATCTCGAAGTCGTCGACATCACCATAGAAGACACAGAAGTCGGAGTCTTTCCCGAGACAGGAAACGTGACCATGACGAGCGGAGAAGACGACATAGATCAAGGTCACCAAGAGAGCATCGAGACAAAGACAGCCACAGATCATCACATCAAAAGCGCTCAAGATCACCTCATCGATCTAGAAAGAGGTCGTCTTCTGCCCCCAAGCAAGATACCAATGGGCCTTCCAAGCCATCAAAGCCTGACTATGATTCCGACCCCCTCGAATCCATCATCGGCCCACCTCCACCTCCACCAGCACCCGTCGTCCGCTCCCGCGGCCGAGGAACATTCTCTCACCTCTCAGGCATTGACTCTCGTTTCTCAGCCGACTACGATCCGACTGCCGATGTCCAACTTGATCTAGACGAAGAAAACGATTGGGACCAAGCACTAGAAGCGCTACGTGATCGACAAAAGTGGAAGCAGCAAGGTGCAGACCGTTTACGAGCTGCGGGCTTCACTGACGAGGAGATCAAGAAATGGGAGAAAGGAGGTGAGAAGCGCGAGGAAGATGTCAAGTGGGCGAAGAAAGGGGAGGGTAGGGAATGGGATAGAGGGAAGATTGTGGATGACGAGGGTGCTGTGAGCGTTGAGCCAAGTTTTGGAAGGTTAAAGGATAATTGACTGTCAATTGGTTATATTTTGTGTCTGCTGGTAAAATGCTAGATGCATTGAAAGTTGGGATAGGCATACATAAGGTAGTTTTGGACGATGCAAATATGACTAATCTCCTAATTCTGCGTTGTCACAATTTCCCGTGTAATCAACCACACTACACAATCCTCACTGGCTCTTTTACCTCCAGCAAGAGTAGTCAACTTCCAAGATAGTCGAACGGGACGTTTTTGTAACCCAAGGCAGACACCGGCTTTGCGGCCCGACGTGGCAGCCGCTCAGCAGCCATTGCCGAGCCCAAGTATTGGCAAAGGGGCTGGGTGGGCAAATTATCATCTTCAAAAATCCGCATCTGGTGGCGAAGATCGATACGGTGATTTTGAGGTCATGATGTGGTTGGAGAAGTGGTTTGGTTGTGGGAGGGACACTTTTGTGTTGCAAAAACGGGAGACGGGATTTCGATGTTGAAGACAGTGAAGCCGAAAGCAGATATTTGGATGAACAGTACTGGCCAGTAGGGAGCTTAGGAAATTACACAGTACCAAAATTGAGAGTCTTAAATATTATTATCTATTAAATTCTCTGTCAATCTAATAAGATCGCCGCTTCATATATTTCAGTAGTATCCAGTCTGTTTATCGTCTCTTTCATATGTATCCAGTCCCAAACGCTCTCGCTCAAGCAAATCCTCTAGGCTCAACAGGATGATCATGCAAAAGTGCTTGATCATCTCTCCACTGGCCCATCATCCCAGAACTGCTGCCCTGAGCGTATCCAGCAAGCGGAGTATAGCTTCGCCCATGATTATCCAAATCAGCAAGACCGATATCATGTTCGTGTTCATGGTCCTCGAGTTCCTCTTCGACATTGTAGGTATAGTTTGGGAATTCCCTCGCGGCCTGGGCACGGGCTTCAGCTTGAGCATTGTGGCGGTGCGCTCTCTCCTCTTTCAGCTCTTGCATTGCCTTGTTGCGACGTCTCACTAGGAAGAAGACCAACCCAACAAGAGCCAGGGCGGCGAACGAACCGCCGATAGCTAGGGATTTCTTTACAATATCACCGCTGTTAGAGACTGGCTGAGAGTTCGTATCCGTAGTTGAAGTTACATTTGCAGTCGAAGTCGAATTTGTCGAGTTGTAGGAGTCAGTGTTTCCATCGAAAGTGGCATTTGGGATTGCACTTAGTCCACCCACAGGGACGGGAATGACATTGTTATGCGTGGCGCTGAAGTTAGTAAGTGCGGCTGAGACAATATTGTTTTCAAGATCGAAAAGCAGGTAAACATTTTTCAGCATAGCCTTCGACAGATAGTTCGGGAGGCCTAGTGGCGTCGGGAGGATTGCCAGTACACACGTGTCGTTGCCCTTTCCTTCGTCAGATCGAGGCCCAGCACCATTGCGCATTGTAATGTCTGACATGGGAATAGATATCTTGAGATCTGACTTAGCCGCAAGTGTGATGTCCAAAGTGCTGCTGTTTTGAAGAAAAGAGCACGGCACGATGGGTGTCTTGCCCTGGAGACGCACGTTGTAATCTGCGCCCACAGCGTCCCAGATTACCGAAGCATAGACTGGTGGGAAGTAAGAATTCTGGTCCCGGAGGTAATAACCCATTGCAAAGCTGTGTAGTGGTGCGGGTGCAACAATAGGGATGGATGTATTATTGCTGCCGCCATTGTCGTTGTTCGTGACAGACAGATAATCCAACGACACAGTAGTATGATTACGGAAGAGAACTCTACGCAACGGATTAGTATCTTAAAGCTATAAGCAGCAACAAACTGAAATCAGCATCGTTGCTGTCTGTTTGTCGTATGGTATTCTGGGAAAACAAAACGAGATTGACGTACTCTGACACCGCTTGGGCAAGGAAGAAAGTCGTGTTCAGGCTCGTGAGAGACCCTTGATAATGTTGGGAATTGATTCCTCCGAGAAGCAGATGTCCGCTCTCAGTCTTAGCTGGGTCATCGAGCCAGATGCTAAAGGATTTGGACCGAATTTGCTTCTGCTTGACGAGCGCTTGAAGAAAGGTGTCATGTTGGGGCCCGGAACCATCCTTTTTAGACCAAGCAGACGCAACGTTGGTCTGTGGTCCCAATCCGAGCCAGTAGAAGAAGTACTTATCGTCTGAATATTTTCCAGATATATTCGATGCTGTACCCGAAATGAAATCCATATTTTGGAATGTGTTTCCACCGATTGAAAGAGTGTCCTGCGAATAGATGATGCTCTTACTTGACATATCCATAGGATCCGGATCACTTCCAGTGTCGGAAGTGGCATTGGCGTAATATACCGTGTTTGATGGCCCATGAAAGGTCTTGGATTGTTTCGGGTCGTCTGATATTTGCATGTCAGTCACTAGGTGAACTTCAATTGGCAATTGTATACTTACAAAAGGTCTTTTGCTCGATCTTGCCATTCACCCATATGCCCAGAGTCGAATTATTTATGATTATGTCACCAAGGCCCATGGTGATAGCGATAGCAATATTTTGTGGTGGCGTACCAATCGAGCAGTTGAAAGTATAGAGCTCCCCATAATAGACCTAGAATCAAGAGGTCAGCATCCCTTTCATGAGGTCTGAGACAAAGGGGCTTACCGATGTGTGGAAGGGGATTTTGACTGTATCAGGTACTTTGTTTCGGATTCCTAGAGCCATGGCACCGTGCTGCTTAAAGGTGACGGACGACCACAGCTCTCTGTCAATTCTAATGGAAGCTACGCAGTATGATAGCTGTGCAGCTCCCAGGCACAGAGCAAGATGTAGGAAGTAGATTCGTCGCATCATGGAAGAACTTGTCCATGCAAAACAAATACTGCAGATGATTTAGGAGAGGATGGGTGCAGCGAGTCCGTGGTGGTATTTTCACTCGCGTGTTAGCTTAGACGCGAGTATATTCAATTTAGCGAGCAAACAAAGGAGTCCGCGATGACATTCACAACTCTCGAATTTGGGCACTATTTCGTTCGCGGTCAAATGGTACTTCTGGGAGTTGTGGCATTTCCACGCTTCCAAACGTCAATATCGCAAAGATTTATCAGAGTCCTAAAAAGAAACAAGAAAAAGGAGTATCATCCCACCGAAAGATAGCCAAAAGGGACGACGGATTCCTGCTCTTCGCCCCCCGAAAGCGACCGTTGGCAGTCAATAGCAACACTAACGGCCAATTAGATGTCTAGATTTCAGGACGATATAATTCACCATTCCTTGAATATACAATGCTAGTCAATGCCCTATTTCCATTGGAATCTTCCTCAGCAATGGCCAAGTGACTGCAGCAACTATAGAAAGGACGAAAAGAAAACATTTGATTTCTAAAGCGTTTTATGCCAGAGAAAGCTTGGTTATTCAAATTCATGTCAAGGGCTACATTTTGTCTGATTTGCGCTTGCGAAATTTCCAAGTTTGGATGGATGTTTTCCACTTCAGCAAGAACCAACGAAAATAGAAGGTCTTCAAGGCTCCGGAAATATCACTTCTGCCACCGAGGAGCATCTGCGCGACCAAATGGGCACTGTATAGCAAGACCTAGCAACAGCCTTCTTTCTCAAATTTATGAAGTACGAGTGTGGCTTCAGAAACCACGCAGTACATGTGAGGCTGAGGGGGCAGCTGATCATGGCAAGACGCGGCAGAACGAGACGAAAGCGAAGCATAAATATTGAAAAAGAGCTGAACCCGATGGCGGGAGATAATCAAAGATAGAAGCTTTCTATCAGAGCATCAGCCTACTGTTCTCCTATTCTCCTGGATTTTGAAGGCTATGATCGTGCAAAATGTTTCCCATTCTGGAATGCTGGAAAAAGTGTGTGCGGGGAGATGTCACAGACCCCTGTTATCATCCTGGATAAACCACAAGGGTCCCAAGGTTGTTGTCGAATTTCATGTTGATGACTTGGGAACTCCGTAAATACTGGAGAGCAAGAAATGGTTGATCCTCACTCAAGCCCTCAAAAGCTTTGGTCAGAGATCAAGAGCCTGGGCAGCGTTTGACCCATTGACTAAGGCTTCTGCGTTTGTAGAGCTCGTGGCTTAATCAATATATGTAGATGCAGGCCTCGCGGTTGTTCGTTCAATTCCTTCGTCCCATCTTGTCGAGTTCATGGTGCCACAAATTGAGAAGGTCGACTCGTACAGTGGTGTACGGAATACCCTAGCGCCGGCCACGGTTGCCCAGCCCATTCGCTGCTTCGAGTGTTGGGCCCGCCATGGCAAGCAGGCACGCGTGAAGAGAAGTTTGGGAAATGAGACAAAAGCTAGTTTGCTTACATTACTTGAGTAGAGTTCTGATCCGAGATCCCTGGGCCCTGGAATGGTGATCAAAGTGTATTTTGTACGTACATGAGTTGGCCTTGGAACGGCTGGCCACGGTACTTGCAGCGAAGATCGCAAGGCAGACTCAAAAATCGCCCCTGTTCTAAACTCTCCATCGCGTGGCTAGTCTCCGCGTGAGGAGTCAGTGCACGTCCTAACATTCTCAGGGCGAACTGAGGGGGGCATGGTGGGCCCCAATACAGCCTCAACCACTGCTGCGCTTCTGCATCTCCCTTCACATCTCCCTTTACACCTGCTTGCTCTCATCGCATCCTCTATGCCGCTACCTCCGCCACAGACTGTCGCTGCCGCATCCCATTGCTACTCTCGCATCTCTCTCTCGACCTTTTCTTTGCACACTGATCGACCAAACATAAAATCCAGAGGATAGGGCTTGGCCAGAGTTTACCGTATGCGATAACCGGCCGAGGCCCACACCCTCGCAATGAGCGACGACATTGCACCCGGCGTCAAGAGTATTCTGAAAGCGATCGACTCTGGCATCAAGTTGGGAAAGAGGGTTGCGAGGTCTTCTGTCTACGCACCTGCCGCTCAGGTCTTGCAAATCTCAGAGTCTGCCCAAAAGCTTCAGAAATCGCTGGAAGCGAGCTCCAAGGCTATCAAGAATGCCTACAACGAATCTGTTGGTATATGCGGGGCGCCCTTTGTCAATGCTCTGCTTGACGAGTGTAAGTCATACTATGTACGATTCAGTGCAGTGCCTATGCTAATAGCTTTTTCAGGGGAAAATAATCAGTTAAAAGAGCTCCGAATAGACCTCATCGATCAAACCGACAAATGCCAAGACTTCGACGAGAATCCCCTTCTATTCGACCCCACCGCCTTTACAAATGTTCAGCAACAAGCCGAAAAATGTTGCACTCATTGTATATCAATTTTCAGTGGCGTTCGAGAGCGACTCCTTGCTGGACGTCATGCTCTCTCGAGGGAGGGCCAAATTGACGACAGGGAGCAACTGTCTAGTATGAGGCAAAATAGGGATGCCCGCGCAAGAGAGGCTAGTATGAGGGATGCAAGCGTCAGGAAGCCTGTACCATCCCCAAGTCGGCATATCGGGCAACTACAAATCACTCCTCCGAGGCCAGCAAAACCAAGGACCCCTTGGACGCTCGAGAACTCTTCGAATTATGACATAGGTTCGCCAGTGAGTGCAGTAAGCTCACTTACTACTTCACTTGGAGTCTCACCACGTTCCATGGGACCACCCACTCTGCGACCACAAAACTCTCGCGATGTTTTATTACCATCGCCAGCAACTGCCCAAGGCACTCAGTTAATACCATGGGAGTTGGTTCACTCCCGAATCACCACCAACGACGAGTTCTTAGAGAGGCGGAGGCAATCGCGAGTATCATTCCAAAACGAGTTGCGAAGATCAATCAATTCCATTGAAGAGGATCGAGCTAGTGAAGTCTTTAGTGATGGAGTGATGAGCTCGCCTATAACAGGAATTGCAGAAATGCCGGGATCTCAGCCAGTAGAAAGGCATGGCTCGAGGACGAGTTCAAATGGGTATGATGAGTTGATGTCAAGACAACGCAGTCAAGGGCAAGCTTCGCAAGCGACGCGAAGCTCAGAAGGCAGTTTCATATATCCATTAACCCCTCCAATGAGCGAAAACAGCACGATGGGTTCCCTCGACCAATGGACAGCTGTGTCTTCCACAATCGAGTTCCCTGCTCCTAGCTATTCCGAGAGTGCAGCGGAACAAGGGCTTGAGGTGGTTGCTGATCTTAGCGAGAAGGATAGACTGGCTGCTCATGAGAAGGCAAACGAAAAGGCCGAGAAATTGGATAATGATACTGGCAAAGAGATGACTTACGACGCTGGCTTAGAGACAACGTTCGAGACAGGCAAGGAAACGAAATTCGATCTTGACAACGAGAAAATGGTTTCCGTCGGTAACGAGAAAATGCTGGTCGCTGAAGAACAATCTTTCTTTCAATCGACTCCAGCAGCCTCATTAAAGTCTGTCGATCACCCCATGCGACATGACAGTTCCTTTTACAAAATGGGGGGTTTCTGCGAAGGAGCTCGGTTAATAATGAGAGGAGAAACGGGCTTCAAAGTCGTGAAACGGCCTTCCGTGCGTAGATTCACGAGAACAAGAATTTTGTAGCTTCTAACGAGTAGCACAGGGACACTACAGCGCGACCGTATCTGCTAGATGCATAAAGTGCGCCTATGAAGTTGGATGGAACGATGTGGAGAAAGACAGATTACTCGACCGTAAGTCTCCATTCAAAGAGTCTGGGCTAGACATTAACATTCCAATTAGGCTCTGGTATATACGGAAACAGCGGCATAAGATGGAGGCAGAAGTTCATTTCGAAATGTCATGTCAAGACTACCTCTATTGAGGAGCCTCTTTACGCTGTAAGTTCAATCACCATCTGACATACTTTTGTATTTACATCGAATAGTGTGTATTTTGTATCGAGGATAACAAGACTGTGGAAGACCACGATGCGACTGTCTTCTTCTCAGTCGGACAACTCTTTCGACATCTTGCGAAGCACTCCCATCCTCTACCAAACGTCGAAGGGCTATCTATCCTTTACGGCATTCAGCCCCCTGATGTGCTTGATTTTGACCTAAATTTTACAACGACTGAACCCAAATTGGCGCAGTGGAACATGGCGGAGATTGCTACAAAAGTTGCTACCCGTCCATCTGGTTATGCGACAGCTACACACCACCCTAAAAACACAGCAAAAACGGCCCGCGACCCTGAAGGGAACGAGACTTTACATTTCGCAGCCGGTGCTAAAATTGTCGGTATCACTTATCCTGATAGATTTAACTCTCTGTGGTGTGTTGGTTATCATGACGGTGAACGTGGTAGCTTTCCGGCATCAAATATCACGTTACAAATCCCCGGAAAGGATGAAGTTCTTATGAATCCACAAAGTAGCCTAATCGCAACTGCGAAATGGGATTTCAAACCAAAAGACGCAAAAGACGGAGGCTGGTTGAAATTCAGCAAGGGAGATAAGATTTCGTGCATCGGTTATCAATATCAAGATCAGTGGTGTTGGTCAGGACAGTCAAGTAAAGGGAAATGGGGACTCTTTCCCTCAGCTTTTGTGGAGAACTTGCAAGAGGGTGGGAAGATACCGTCAAGTCCCAGCAGCTCACGTATGGCTTTCGCATCGAGAATGCCGAGTTTTGCGATTGGGAGAAATAAGAGTTCGAGAAATGATAGATCTGGCAGCGTCAGAAGTACTACCAGCAACGGCAGCGCTGGAAATGTCGCCGTCTACGGACAGCCAGGCTTGGAAGTCGCGCGATCTACGATCGGGAGTCGGAGGGGTTGATATCAGAAATGCTCTCGATATCACCCTCGACTGGAATAGAAGGGCCATGTAGTGCCTGAAAAGTGATATGAAGACATGTTAATGAGGAAAAGGGGATATCTGGGCTGTGCATATATTGAGATGGACGCAAGTGCTGGGGTGTTTGACCATGTTCTCTGGCGTTTGAATAGGCGGTTACTTGTACCAATAGTCCCGTCACGATACCCTTTTCTGTATGTAGATGCTAAACCAAAGACATATTCTTAGTAGGGCGTTGTTATCTAGTGATTGTTCCAGGTATCTGAGCTGTAACAGCTGTTCATGGAATTTGTTTGTTGGGTTTCTACTGGAGCTGCTCGCTGTTTCTGATCATTTGGTTTCTGCTCCGGACAACTTTCATGCATTTTGGAGAGTGCAGTAGGAAACTTCAGATCTCTGATATTATGTTAGACGTGTGACTCGCAGGTTGTTCTGTAGCCCTTTTGAAATTTATTTGTCAGTAGCGGACTGGAGAAGCAAATGACAGGTCTCTGTACGTTTTGGGCCCCTTCCTGACAGGTTCGGGCAACCCAACGGTGCTTTATCGTCCTTTCCAAAGGAAACAACCTCAAATCGCGACTTCTTACACACCGGACTTACGCAAACTCAAAGTTTTGGCAGTTGCTCCTTCCTCCTCCTCTGCTGCCGACTTCGCGGTCTCCCCAGGCCGAGCACCTGCATTTTTGCTTCCCACAAAAGAAAAAGCCACTGCTCTATACATAACCCAAGCCGACGCTGTATTTTGTATATTTGGAACGTCCATCATTAACGTTTTGTAGGCATTCTGTTCTTTCACTCTTCCAATTAGGAAGTCCAATACCGATTTCAAGCAGTACACTACACTACTCGACAAGCTCCTAGTCGCTGGCGACATGAGTTATCCCATTTATTTCCACCGGAACCCTCACTTTCTTTGCTCTCTATCCGGCAAGTAGGATGGCCGAGGTCGAGTGGTTATTCCCGTCTGCACCTATACCAAATTTGGGCGAGATGGAGCTGGCGATTCAACTTCCTCGGAATTAAAACTTGAAGGGGAACCAGATTATAGTGCTGGGTTTGAATACAGGTAAAAATATTGCTCTCCCATTGTGAGACCTCGATCCTGATTCTGCTATTCATTCCGAACTTCAGCTAATAAGCCTCAAAGCCTAATGAAACGTCTAATCAAGCTTCCTGCCGAGATTCGATTTCAGATATACGAATTAGTTGCTCTCGACTGGCATCCAAGAATGAGGTATCCGCGACCGTATAGTTCGAGATATCTTGGAGAACCCGTTTCCGTCGCCCGCCGAAACCAAAAGCCTATGTTTGCGTCCATCCGACATTACTCTCCAGAGCGAATGGTCGAGGAAGAGAGAATTCGCCGGGACAACGAACGAGAGTTTGACCAACGCGGTGGGATGATGGATTTTTTCAAACCGAGCGAATACCGATCTCTGGAGGACTTCATCGATGCTTTGTGGAAGTTCGAAGGGAGAGGGAGGGCGATTGACCAATGGTACGACCACTTCACTCAAGACCCCAAGAAAGCGAAAGAGAGATCGTTAAAGGTTTTGGAAGACTTTGTTGATTGGCTCTGGGGTGAAATCGTGTTGGATGTGAGCTGTATTGAGGTGGCAGAATTTGACGGTGAAATGTGTCCGTTGGTGAGTCGCATTGCTCTATAAATAGTCCTTCTGGCCCAGATCAACCTAACCCTATATATTCTAACGATCTCGTAGCACCATCACAAGTATCCCAACGCACACCTGCGGCACCATTTTCGAATTGCTCATATATCCCTAGACTTGGACCTCTATTGGCATCGAGCACACCGATGGCCGAACGGCTATCGCTCCCAGTTCGTCAATCGTTGCAAATTCATTGCAGCTCATATGCCAAAAATTCAGTCCCTTCGGTTGTTCGTCAGACTCTCGGACGAGCAAGCCCCAGATGCTATTGAAAATCCCGGGCAACAAGACTGGGCTCAAGAAATCATCAAGATACCCGTGAGGGACAAATTTTACTTCAAGTTGATCGTTTGGAATGAGCCAGACAATCCGGTCCCGTTGACATGCGGCCAGTTGGATGCATTGGGAGAACGATGCACCGAGGTTCTAAAGGATGTTTTGATACCTAATTCGCTGCGGTATAGTGACGAGGATGAGATTGGTGTTTGCCGGCTGTTTGAGGAGAAGGACTAGAGACAAATTGTCGATAGGTTGCGTTGTTTGTTCTTTCACGTATTGGAAGTTCTCGGATACGATTCAAGGCATTGAAATGGTTCGAGAAAAAAGAAAACAGCCTGGTGCATATATTTCGCGGGTCTCGTTGGGCTAAAAGGTATCCTGGCGCCATGCAATTAAGTACCTAGGTAATTCAAAAAAATACTTCCTCATCTGAGATTGTAAATCACGCCTTACCACACGTGCCATGTTTATGTGAAAAGGTTGAGAAAGCAACACATGCGGGGTCTCAAGCCTTACAGCAGCTGATTCGCAGCTTCCGAAAATATTTGAAAGGCAGGAGACGGGAACAATGAATTGCGGGTATACTTTTCAATTCTGGTAAAGTCTAGCGGAGTAAGCGCTACGTTTTCGTTATCCTACACCTACAATCCCCCCGAGCACCATAACGCCATCTCAATTTGTAGCTTCTAGAAAGCAAGGCCGCTATATCTATCGTCAGCGAATTACAGAGGCACAGAGTAGAAAAGCACTTACACTTGATGAATACCACCCGGTCCATCCTCATTGAACTCGGTACGTGACAAAAAGCCCTTCGATAACCCTTGATCAACGACAAAGATGACCTTGGCAGCGACCTGAGAGCCCAGGAACACAGCCTCTTCGTATTGCTTCCACTCAGGGAAGTAGCTTGGTGGAGAAGCGATCTTGATGCTAGTCGGTGACTGTGAGTGTGAGGAATGAGTATGTGTGCCGCTCTGGTAAGAGGCCTGCAGACTTGGATTTAGCGCGGGGTTCGAGGCAGTAGTCGCGGCGAGAAGAAGAGGATTAACAGCGCTGGCGGTAGGTGCTGGGTGCGGGGTGGATGAGAAAGAGGCGTTGGGCGTCATGGAGCCGGTACCGCTTGGCGTTGCGAGATTTGAAGGCAGTTCGCTCATGAACATTGTTGCTGAGCTAGGAGAGACGAGGTAGCGGTTGTTAAGAGTAGTGATGAGTGCGTCTTTGAATCCTCTGACCTTCGAGCCGCAGCCACAGATGACCAAAGCGTCCCAGGCATCTTGTCTTTTTGAAATGTCATCGACAGATAAGATGGTTCGGTAGACTGTGTCGGCGACTGCGTCTAAGTAGCCTTCATCTGCAGCTTGGAAACGCTCCAAGCCGATTTCAATGTCTCGTCGCACACGGTCAGGGTTTTCCTCTTCCCATATCTTCCGTCTGTTGCTCTTCTTTTGTCCTTCTGCAGCAGGTGCCTCAATAGTAGAAGCTGGCTCCTCTTCCGTTTTAGTCTCACCAGTGGCAGGAGCTGGCGTAGCTTCTTCAGTTGGCGCAACTGGTGCGGGCGCAGGAACGGGCTCAGGGGTCTTTTGTCTCTTGGCAGCTGGCTCCTTGATCAGCTCCTCATAGTGGAACATGGCACGTGGTCTCTTTGAGTTCGGGAGTCGCAATGGTCGCGCAGCAGCAGCTTCTGCAGCCTCACGTTCTTTCGTCGCCTTACGAGCTGCGGCTCTCTCCGCCTTTTCCTTCTCTTTCTTTGCTAGGAAGTCTTGTGTTTTGCCGCTGGTCACGATACTAGCGATATCCAGGACACCGTCATCCTCCATTGTCTTATCGGGATCATTTCCATCTTCGCCCTCCTCACCAACTTCAGTATCTGGCCCTGGGCCTCGTGGCGCTTCAGTAATCTTAACAGTCGGCCCAGAAGATGTTGCGCCAGTGGACGCTGCAGCTGCTGGGTTGGTGATGACAGTCTCTTCAGGGCCCTCGGTCCCTGGCATCGGTACGCCTGGAGCCAGGATCTCGCAAATCGGACTCTTCTTGAGCTGCTCCGCCATATCATGTGTGAAATCCTTTCCCTTCAGCAATTCCACAAGACGCTTGGTCATCCCATTGCCACCAGAGTTTGGGACAGTCCCACGCCCTCCAATCTGAAAGTCCGTAACTGCAGTAACATCAACCTTCTCATATCCCACGTCTATAATTGTCGCATTTGCAATGCCAAACGCATATGAAGTAGCAAGAGCGCTGTCCATAATGCAAAGCGCAGGAGTCTTGAACTTCTCGAATATGAATGCAGTAAGATCTTCGTGGTTCTTAGCTGTCCACGCAGGTTGTGCGACCAACATTATGGGTGTATGGAGTGTTGGGCTGAGGGTAGTATGGATGTGTTGCAGGAAAGCAAAGAAGGCTGGCATATCGGCGATTCTCCCCTCTACATCGCAACTTGTTAGCAAGATCTGTCTAGATATCTTTACAGTACTTTAGCCATAGCTTCGCATACCTTTTAAAGGGTAAATCGCGCCCTCGTCGTCTTCCGGCAACTCAATTTCCTCTTCCTCTTCAACTTCATTGTCATCCTTCATTTCGACATCTGCGCCATTTTCCACCGGAGACTTTTCCTTCTTTCTCGTTCGCACTTTGTAAGGCTCATAAGTCTTTCCATCAGGAGCAAGGAACATGCGCGTAGGAAATCTGTTCGCAGCCGGTGTAAATGATTCTGGTAAGCCTAGTTGCGCGAGTGTTGTTTGCGAACCAGGCGCAATGATTAAAATGTGTTCGTCTCGGAATGGAGGCATTGTTGCGGTTTTAAAGGGGTTGGCGACTAAGCGGAAGGCTCACTTCGTAATTTCGAGGCTGGTTCGCAGACTTCACCTCTCGTTGTCTGCTTGGGTCAACGCGATTTCGATGCTGAGAGTCCACGCGCGGTGCCTGGCGAGGTTGAGCGTTCTCTGCGCCTAAGGCAACAAAATTACACGTGATATTGCTGCGGTCTGATTTATCTGTTCGAATTTGGGGTATGCCAGTAGAGATCAATACTGGGAGTTTTGTTTACAGAAATTAGTTATTTCCCAAAGTCATAAGTCTGTCTTTGAAGTAGTTGTGTCAAAAGATTGAGGAGTTCGCGATTTTTGCAACATTAAACGAGAAATCCCCTTTTCACTCCGGGCTCGGAAATAAATTATGTAGATTTCACCCAGTAACTTATAATCTAGAAGTAAGATACGACTCCTTAAATACATTCCCAAGCGTCTGGACTCTTGTAGTTTGCAGGATCCTTGCACACATTTCTTTTAGGATATTTGCAGTGGTCCCTCACGAAGCTCACTCCTTGTGTTCGATCATCCTGTTTTGATTAGCCTCTCTCTAGTCCTTCATTTGAGCTCGAAGAACTCACATTGACGTATTTGGTTCCCGTAATTGTCTCAGGGGCGTTGCCATTTTCAACCCAGTCTACCATTCGCAGTAGAACATTATTCTGGGGATCTAAAGTCGACACATCCGCTCCTGCTTGGCCGATGTTGAAGGCACCTTCACCACCATCACAATGTCCTGAATAACATGTCAGTAACTGGAGAAGAACGGCGCAGGCCATACTCACCCATGCCTGAGATGCGGAAGAAGCGGTAAAAGTCGTCGAGCTGGTTCGAAGTGAGGTCCATGGTTCGAGAGACATGGTTGTAATAGCGAGGACTGTTGTCAGAACTGATGATGGCGTCTGCAAGTCCATGATATTGCACTATTAAACTCATCTCAGCGAGCTGTTTTTGTGATTCCAGCCAAGTAATCTGAACTTACGGACTTTGCCTCCAGCAGATTTAAAAGCAGAAAGATCTCCTTCCCAAGTCATGATATTAAAGGGATTCTGCTCAGCAGTTACTTGGGCATCAAATATGCTATAGTTCGCGGGGTCCCAACTTGGGTCATCTATGATTGTTAGCAATCCAGTTCAAACCACAAGCAGGTGTATACTTGCTGTACACGGCGTATCTGAACCAATCAGCGACTGGGATAGCAGGATTCGCCCCAGTAGCATAGTAAATGAATTGTGCCACGAGCTCAGATCCAGGCTGCATTCTGGGATATATTAAAGCTCCATTGACACCATAATAATCCTCAAATGCAGCTCTTACCGCAGTTACCTGCGGAACTGTCAAGCAAGACGTGGAATTCGTACTACCCGATGGACAGAGTAGAGCCTCGGGGCGAAATTGGCATAGTGTGGGATCTTCGATGATGCCATCTTCTACACCATCGATGCTGTCACATTGGTTGAGAACCTCTTGATGAATTTGGGCCCATAGCGCGCCAGCTGGGACAAATGTTGGGTCATTTGAGTCGCCGAAGATGGTGTAGAAATGGGCACTCCAGGCAGTCAGATTTGTGAAGGCAACGGCCTGCTATCGTTAGCAAGCCTTTTCTTTCGAAAAGTAAAAGCTGAATCTTACGGGGGCTCCAGCGACCACTCCGTCAAAGTCATTAGGATAGGTTTGCACAGCCTTAAAACCCTGTCTGCCACCCGTAGAGCAGCCGAGGTAGTATGACTTCTTGTGGGCTGTTCCGTAATACTGTTTTGTAACTTCTTTCCCTACAACAACTCCTGTATGCATGCTTCTGTCCGCGAAATCATGCAAGATATCCGGGTTGTTGTAAAAAGCCTGGTTCCATCATTGGTCAGGAAACCGGGTGCTTTTATCGCTCAAGGGGACTTACAAGACCACCAGTTCCATTATGTCCGTTATTCGCACCTGAACGTGTCAATGTTTGATCTCTGTTTTCTTCCCGAAGAAAACTTACCAACAGCTGCGAATCCCAAAGAAGTAGTGTAAGCTAAATCAGTATCTTTGAAAGATTAGTCTCGTGTGCAGGGTGTCAGGAATTGCTGAAAGATTTCTTACATTGAATACACCCACCAAGCCCACCATTCCCAATACCTATGAAAAATCAGCTACCATTCTTTGTGCTGATTGGCATCACTTACTTAGAAATCTTCCTGTCCAGTTAGTCGGTAGCCATGCTTCCAGCGTAATACCTGCCGCAAAATCAGCTCCCCATCCCACTTTTGTGTGAAAGCTCCTGGGTCAACTCACCAGATCGTTCACTAGTACTAACTGCCATAGCAATCCGACATAAATCCACGCTGACAACTTGTCCCGTGTATCCACAAGTGCTGGTATTATAAGCCCCATCATAACTCGTACTAATATTTGTTCCAGCAGCAATATATTGTGCGAAATTAACGGTCACATTTTCAAGAGCTAACTGGGAGCCCAGGTGGGCACAGGCAGAGGCATCGATGATACCGTCTCTCTTGGTTTCAGACTCGAATTGAGATGCACTCGCGAAGAGCGGAAGGAGTGGTACCATGAGACGCATCATGAGGTTTGGGTGCAAGATTTTTAGGCTGAAAGAAAAGAGACGAGTTCAGATGAGATGATCTTAATATTATAGCTCAACCGGTACCACAATCAGTTTTTAAATGAAGACTCCGGATTAGCTCATAACGCCTTTGGCTGGGTACATATGACAAGGGACGGCGATGGTCCTTGACTGGGTTGTGAGCGCGACAATCTGCCAGACGTCCAATCACTTGTTGGCCTTGATGAGGGGCTTTGCGTGCGGCCCGTAGATTGGGCCCAAGTTCGTCGACATGGAGAGTTGAACCTGGCATGCCATGCATACGGAGTATAGATCGCAACCAGACAGCGGGGAAGAGCGGCTCTCTGTCCTTGAAAGTTCCAAGCCCGAAGATCCAGCGTCATTTCCGTGGCTCTGGCATTTGCTCGCGGCACTTCCCTATCACATACGTTCCCCATAATTAGACCCCGCATTATTATGCCAAGCTAATGCGCTGCGCTTCGGAAAATGGACATTTGTGGACACAGAGCGGAGGGTTGAGGAGATGTCAGGAATCTTGGCAGGGGAGATACATTTAGCCGGACAGCCACTCGGAAGAGGCGCCAAATAGGTATCCGTGCACCTAGCCTAGCGTGTATATTTCAGCACGTGGGCGAAGGTCTGGTTCTTAGAGCGTTCTGAGTGAGGAAACTGGGTTGGCGCAGATACTTGGCACCTCCTACTCCAGAATTTAGGCGGTACGAGATCAATCAACTGAAGTTGACTTTCAATTATTTTTGACGCAATGTCTAAACCATCACAAAAGAAATCGGCTGCTTAAATGGGCAACTCCATGAACGGCTCCGTCAATTTTAATACAATTCCACGGACATAATGAATAAGATACTGCCCCTTTTACAAGCGCTTCGCTAAAAGCACGATTTGTAAGGGATAGGAACGGAGTAAGCAAGCAAAAGAGAGGCACAGCTGTTGGCTTTAGAAGTATCCCACCTGTCCACCCCGAAAATGAGTGTTCAAATTCTTTACTACTCTAAAACCATCTGTGAAGGCGCCACTAGCAATAACACTTCGGCCATCTTTGTAAATATTCGAAACTATCAGATTCAAAATGCCGACTGTCGCTCTCCCATCTAAGCTCGACGCTCCCCTCGCATATGAGCTACTCGAAGGGGACGCGGCAAGCACTCTCCTGATCGTGTTTCTCAATGGCCTTGGACTCCCACAAGTTGCTTGGAAGCCGACAATTCAACTGATTCAGGAGTCGAGCGTCTATCCGGAGCCATGGGTACTCACATACGACCGCTACGGGCAAGGAGCTTCTCCAAGAGATCCGCGCGAGAAATTGGCGTCCAAAGAGCCTGGCTATGCGCACACATTAGACGATGTCACTGATGACCTTCACGAGCTGATTCAAACTGTCTCGCCCGAACGCTCCTCACGCATTGTCCTTGTGAATAATAGCATAGGCGCTAACGTCGCTCGGAGATACGCAGATAGGTAGGCCAGGAGTGGTGTATATCTCGTTGCCAGCATAATAACTGACCTGTCTAGACACCCTAAAATCGTAGAGGGAATTCTATTCCTTGACTCAAACCCAGCCAATGCCAACTATAGGGACCTCTGGCCGAACCCAAAAGACCCGGCCTTTGATCTGGAGCAGATGACTCTTATGGGCACTTCGCTCGAAGTGTATGAAGCCGCGTACACCAAAATGATATCGATATTTTCGCCAGAGGCAAAGAACCCTGAGGGATTTGACAGACGAGACATTGAAACCATTCTGCCAGACCCTTCAAAGCCAAAGCTCAAGGGATCGAAGACTTCGGATGAAGGTCCTTGGGTAACGGTCGTAGGTCACGAGCTCGAAACATTTGCAAACCAGCAATGGGCCATGATGCAGATCCCTATAGGAACGGCGACTATGTATACTCAGCCGTAAGTTAACCCTTGGTTTTCATCTGATATTTCGAGAAATTTTACTAAAAGAACAGCATGTGGGTGAAATACAATGAAGGACTTTGTGGGCTCACGGAGCCGGAAAGGGCGAAGGGGCCACTTATTGCTCCAAACAGTGGGCATTTTGTCCAGAAGGACAATCCACAATTTGTTGCTGAGCAACTACTAGACCTTATCAAGAAAGTTGAAAGCTCGCGATGACTGAATGGAAAACTCTGGGGAATTCCGTGCTGAAGCTTGAATCTGATGGGAATACAATCGGGAAATGCGCAAATGGGGAATGGGAAGTATTGCTGAGTTCATAAATAAAATTAGAGTCTAGATTGCCGCTGATTGAAACCGAAACTCCAGAACTGGACGTGAGCCTTAGAAAACACAATGCTCGATCTGAATTTAAAATCCAATACAAAATCGGTATGAGCATTCTGAATACCCCAGATTCAAACGCTATACCCTTATATAGACCTTGAGTCCATTTAGAATTTTCGGTTGCTGGTCGCAGATCCATCACTCGCCGGTAATTCGGTAGGCCTAATGACATCGTCGTTCCCCGCTTCCACAATCGGTACGTATTGTTTGAAATCATGCTGATGATCGTTCGTATTGGTGCTATTCGTACTGTTCGTGGCCATTGCACCTGAATGTAACAAGGATTTCTCTGCGTTAGTTCGTTTTCTGCGCTCCCAGAAGATGAAAAAGAACGCTATTATTGAAATAACCACAACAGGTACGGCAACCGCAACCCCAGTCACTGCTGGGCTGACCCCTTTCGCCGGACAAGCGCTTGCCGAAGAGGTCACGGTGACAGTTGAAGCTGGGGCTGTTGATGAGGAATTCGAACTTGATGTATCTACCGCATCTCCCGTAATTTTCGTAAAAGTAACATTCGCCGGGGTAAGAGTAAAGTTGCCATTTGTACAATCTGCTGTGAGTGGGCTGCAGGTGTGCAGCTTTGCTCCTGGAACGATAGTGTCGTAGACGTTTTGGCAAAGAGATATCACTTGGAAAAAGTCCTGAACGCCTGCAATAGAGGCTTAGTGCACGTCTCCGAGATCACATTGAAGTAGACTTACTAGACTGCGAGACAGCCTGTTTGCTAGATATACATTGCGTTGCACAGGACGCAGCTGGCCATGATTTATCGGTACATCCGCCTCGGTATAGGAAAAGCTCGGAGCTCATACACAAGCCGTTGCTAAAGCAAGTGTCTCCAGACGCACAGCAAGAGCTTGTCGGCGCATTTGGGTCACAAGGTACCATTTGCGGTGTTGCACCAGATCCCACCGAGAGAGTGCCATCAGGATAGAAGCATTGGGCTGGCATTGTTCGACTTCGACGCCGTGGCGTGTAGTCTTGTTCGGTAATATATTTGGCGTTCCGAAATTCTTTCAGACGCACGCGGAAAAAGGAAAAAGGAATACTAGAAAACAGAACATGGATATGGTGCCTTACTTAAGGATCTACCAAGCCTCATTCAAAAGAAGTAATAAGCTTACTTTGGAAATGCGGCGGATTTAAAGTACCTTGTACTCAGGGGTTCGGACATCAGGCGTTGCACTGCCAGCCATGCTTTGCTCGTACAGCATTACATCCCCGTCAAACTCGTAAAAGATGGCCAATCAGTATACAGTCTAAAAGTGGAGAGTATAAATAATTGCTTGCAGAAAGTAATGCTTTCCAACTGGAAGCACTTAAACCTCCTTCGATTCGAAGAAACGCCATCCCATTTGTCTTGCTCAGTTGCTCCATAAACGCTGTAGAAGCGCACACTTGAAGCCAGACACTCTTGCGAATGTTACGTAAAGTACCCATAGGTAGAAGGTGCTGGGGTTTTTGCGACGCCGCTAGGTACCAAAATACAAGTAAGGAAGCGGCGTAGTATACCTAGTTATGGATAGCCGTTTCGGGTTCGGGTTGACAGATAAAATGGAGCATTCCTCTCTTGCACTGCCCAGAATGCGGACACCCCTAGGCCTGGAGGAAGCCTGAGGCTATCGGCTGAGCTGGAAACTAGGAGAAGATAAAGTCTAGGAAGGTGTCCTTGACTCCTGTAGTTTTGGTCAGCTGTAGTCGTTGCTATCTTGCAAATAATTTGGGGGTTTGATCAACCTGCGTGGCATGTCAGACAAAACTATTGAATGGAAGCTACCAATTCATAATTCGAAGCAACTTTTTCAATTCTTCACGTAGGAGATATACGCAAAGGAGAAAGGTCTTGATTACAGTATCAAGCCAGGTCGAATCTTGGACGAGATGATGTCGAAAGAAAGTGGTGCTTCTCGGACTTTCAATTCCTTGTTGCCGATGTTGACAAAAGCGGCACTGAGAGGCTGAAGACGCGACTGTATGACCGCAACCACAGCTTCATCCTAGACAGAAAGCCCAGAAAGCCCTTTCAAGATTTCTCTTCACCTTCGCTGATGTCAGATTCCAGCGCCCAAGATGTCTGCAGGAGAACAAACCCCCAAGCGGGAAGCCACCCCCTCGAACACCGCGCCAATATCCTCAATTCCGCCCAAACGCGCCCTGGATGATGACCACCAACCTGCCGTTTCTTCCCCTTTGAACCCCGATTTTAAGCCATCCAAGCCCCAAGACGATGCCCCTCTCGCACGCGAACGTGCATCTAGAGCAAAGAAGGAGTCGCTGAAGAAGCGTGAGTCGAAAGGAGGATCACTTGCGCCAGATACCAGCGGGAGAGCAACTCCAGACCCCAAGGCCAGCTCGTCACAAAAGCACAAAAGGAATGGCAGCGCACCCGCGCCGATCAGATACAAACTCCCTCCCCCAAAGTCTACCGACTTTGAAGCTCCTCGAGGACCAATTTTCATCCCGGCGCATACAAAGAAGGCCCCTGGTGGAGGTGAGATTCAATTTCAGGAAACTACCGACCAGTGAGTTTTGAAAGCTTTTATAGCTTCGGCGCTGACATATTTAGTGTCTACAACAAGAAGAATTTCCATTATACCCATTGCATAGCAGATCCTACATTCCCATCTTCGCTGTACTACCGACAGACGGAAACCGAACCATTTGGGGCGCGTTTAAACTTCGAAGATACCTCTACACACATGTTCCTAGATGAAGGCGCCCACCATGTTACCACAGACAAAGGATTCAGGATGGCCAAGGCAAATGTAGGCATAAGGTCAGGTCGTTGGTATTGGGAATGCAAGATTACTAGTGGGATACCAAAACGGAAACACAGCACTTCAAGTCTAAATACAGAGAGCGCAAATGGTCATGTACGGATGGGATGGGCGAGACGAGAAGCTACATTAGATGCGCCAGTTGGATTCGACGCCTACAGCTACGGGCTCCGAGATGCGAAAGGACAGAAGGTATTCATGTCCAGGCCGAAGGATTTCTTCCCGCCAGGACAAGATATTCAAGAAGGGGATGTGATTGGGTTGGAGATCAACCTTCCTTCAGAGGCTTTACACAGAAAAGTGGTTGAAGGACACTACAATCCGGCGGTGGATTTGGCGGACGACGAACCCCAGGGAATAGAATCTACGGACATCATTCGAGATCGGGTTCCCATACGATTCAAGGCACATCTATACTTCGAGCAAATCGAATATCATCCATCGAAGGAGCTGGAAGAGCTGATGAATCCGTCGCCGGTAATCTCATCCCTGGGTGGAATTGGTGGAGCGGGGCAAGAACCAGGACCAACCCATCCGTATCCTTCTTTACGGACACTGCCACATTCTAGTATCAAGATATACAAGAATGGTGAGCTCATGGGTACGCCTTTCACTGATCTACTATCTTTTCTTCCTCCGGCATCAAAACCTTTAGCTCAAGTGGGAGCGCGAGAAGGTCTGGACGATGGAATGTTAGGATATTATCCAGCCGTCTCTGTATTCCGAGGAGGAGCCGCAGAAGTAAATTTTGGACCAAATTTTTGGTATCCACCACCAGTTTACGACGATGACGATGAGGTCGATATGATTGGGAGCGACCAAGCTCCGGTTTCAAAGCCGAGCCAACCTCGGGCAGTCAGCGAACGATATGACGAGCAGATTGTGGAAGACATTGTGTACGATATCGTGGACGAGGTTGACTTCTGGATGCAGGATGGCGGCATTAGCGGAAAAGGGGCGGCAACTGGCGTTTTACGGAATACTGGCGGGGCGCCTGCACCAGATGGTGGGATCAAGGAATTGGTGCAGGATGATGAATAAAGCACGCAGAATCTTTATTCTACATTTTAAACAAAAGGCAGGTAGCTTTCTCGTCGCTTGATTGCGTCTAAATACCCCAAATCAAGACACAGCTATGCTTTCATGCAAATTAAAGATCCCACTATATACAGGTGTGAAACTCCAGACTCCAACCCCAATTTTGCCCCAAACCACCGGTATATCCCCTTTCCATTTCCCATTAATTAATTTCTTTCATTCTTAGCACAAACTCCCGTCTCACCCAATTCTCGACATCTGCAACCTCTCCTCAATAGCACCTAACCTCCTCTCACAGTCTCTAACAAGCCCCATCGCATCCCCCAACATAAAATGCGCCTCCGTAACCTCTACAGCAATCCTTCTCGTCTGAATTCTCAGAAGTTTCTCCGCAATACTTTCCACGCCCCCCTTACTCCTCAACCACATAATTCGATGCCATAAATCACACCTATACGCCTGCTGTGTCGCATCGAAACTCCACTCCAACTCTTTCTCCCGTCCTTCATGCGGCGTGACTAAAAACGGAGCTTCGTATCCTTTGAAATCGTGTATTAGGTCTTTGACTGCATTAGACATTACTTTGGTTGGACCGCCTTCATAGTAGAGTGATTTATGTGAGGACGAGGGGGTTTTGAGTGTACTTTCGCGACGTCGGCGTACTCGTTTGAGATATTCGCGCTCTTCGTATAGGCCTTGGCGGAGGGTGGAGAATACGTCGGGGATTTCGTGGGGTGCGGAGATGAGGGTTATGAGACCATTCCAAAAGGCATGCACCCCTGGGAAAGAGTTTAGGTTAGCATAGAGAATTTCCGAACATTTTGTAATGGTACATTTTGAAGGATTTTTGGATGTTTTCAAAGGTTGAAAGTCTGAATGAGAACGCAGTCCTTGTGGCCGAGAGTTCCGAAATAGGAAGTTTGTTGATAAGTGAAGAGCACTTACAAATGAAAACGGTCAGAGAAAAGGAAACGAATCCTACAATTGAGGATCCATATGAGATAGCCGGGAGCTGTGAGGACATATCTTTAAATCGACCTTGGCCTTCTGAGACATGAATAAGATTGAGGCGTGGAGACCCCGGAGTCCACGGATGGGATTTTCAAAGTTTTGGAGGGGTAACCTTAATGGAAAATTAATGATATGCATGCGGGATGATTATCGCAAAGTAAATAAAGCCTCAGGCTGCATACCGACCGGCACTTGTGAGTATTCAGGGGTTGTGATTTGTTGAAGTTTCCGCCACTGCAGATCCCCTGTTTCCAGGGTTGAGACGAAAAGAAATGACGCTGGTGACGTGTGGCTGAGTTTCTGGTTTCCTAACATGTGAGACATCCAGCCTTCTCGATTCCAAGATTCCCAGATGCCTTTGTCTCCCTTCATAAACACCCATCACATCTCGATTTCACGACGTTCAATAACATATCCACAATCATGTTGGAATACTTTACGTACAAGAAGGTCAAGAAGCACCAAGCTGAGAAGAAGGGCAAGGAGACATTGGCTAAAGTCAAGACCCCGCCTCCTCTTCTTGACGAGGACGATGAGCGTTTCCTCGAGCGCATTGTCTCTGCAGAGGGCACGCCCCCTCCTTTGCCCGATCGGCCAACCTTTGGGGCTGAGGCCGGAGACTCGACCGGCAATGCCTCGCAGGTTGTAGTGCACGAGAAGAAAGAGACTGGACATGAGCGTCGAAGTCGCGAACGCAGCGAGCGCAGAAGTCGAAGTCATGAGCACAAGGTCAAAGGGAAAGGAAAGGAGAACGAGAAGTCGACTCAAGACGAGAAAAAGAGTAATCGATTCTCTTTCCTCCAGAGGACATTTACCAAGAAGGTAATACTCTTCTTAATTCCCCTATTTCTGTACATCCAGCTAACAAATGCCAGGACAAGAATGGCCTGAAGCCAGCCGCCAACGTTCCCCCAGAAGAAGCCCTCTCCGAAGAAGACGACATCACCAAAGTCCTCGACGACCTCAACCTCTCGGCCTCGAACAACAAAGCCTTCTCCCTCTCCTCCGAGTCTCAGAAGCTCGTCCAGGAATTCACAGTCATTCTCAAGGATCTAATCAACGGCGTGCCAACTGCATACGACGATCTCACCCATCTGCTTGACAATAGCCAAGGCACTCTCTCTAAGCAGTATGAGAAACTGCCCAGTTTCCTCCAGAAACTCGTCACGCAATTGCCTGATAAGTTGACCAAGAACATCGCCCCAGAACTGCTAGCCGTGGCAGCAGAATCAGGTGCATTCAGTGCCTCTGAAGCAGGCGCAGCTACAGCCTCTGCGGGAGCCGGGCTGGCTGGTGCAGCAAAGAGTTTCCTGACGCCCACAACGCTCAAGAACCTTGTCACCAAACCCGGTGCAGTAGTCAGTATGCTGAAGGCAATCATGAACGCCTTGAAACTCCGCTGGCCAGCTTTCATGGGAACGAACGTCCTTCTGTCCCTCGGGCTATTCGGTACTTTCCCCTTCCCTCCCCCTTTTCCCAACTCCACCTTGATCAAACACTGACATAAACAGTGCTCTTATTCGTCTTCTGGTATTGCCACAAACGCGGCCGCGAAGTCCGTCTCGAGCGCGAACGCAACGAAAACGGCGAGCCGATTGACTCCAACGGCCGCGTGATCGAACTCGACGATGACCCAATGCTCGCCGCGCCGGGCCCCTCGCGCTCAGCTACGCATAGTAGAACCACGAGTCATGATTCGAGGAGGAAAAATGAACAAACAGGCTCGGAATCATCGCGAAGACGGGATAGAGAGCATGAGCGACCGGAGTCGAGGCGGAGGAGTGAGGATAGGGAGAAGAGGAGTTCAAGGGATGAGAGGGAGAGGGAAAGGGATAGGGAGAGGAGACGGAGTGAGAGGGATGAGAGGGAGAGGGATCACAAGCGGAGTTCACGCGATGAGCGGGATAAAGAGCGACGACGCGGCTCGAGGGATGGGGAGAGGGAGCGCGAGAGACGACATTGATGAGCGATGAGAGATAAGATACCCTAATGATGATGTATGACCTCCTTTTCTTTCGTAATGTTTGTTGTGGTTGTATCCAGCTAGATTTAATGGGGAAAACATGAACCAGGGAGATAATATTGCTCTTCTTTTTAGATCGATTGTTTTGTTTTTACGATGTGTCGTATTTGTTCGATGCTCCTGCTACTGCTAGCCTTTTGATCAGTCATTATGGAGCCCTAGGTGGCAATAATCTCTGCGCCCTATGCCGTTTTTGATGCATTTGTGATGAGATCAGTTTGTTACTCGTGGCACTCACAGAAAGATCGCATTGAAGAATCATTGCACAGGTATATGTTAGATGAATTTCCCGCTAAGCAGCGCACTTTTCTATGAGATATTGCGCCGTAATGTACAGAGAATACCGTGCCTGTCTTTCCCGAAGCAAATAAAACCCTTGCTAAAATGTTGCAACCCCTTGGTTTAGCTATGTACAGTTGAGAGGATGCTGCAGTATGTGGCGTTCCCTCGCGGATATAATTGCAAGTGTAAAATCGAAGCTCGTATGTGTAACAATCGCAACTCTTGGCTCTCATCTATGCTCTTGTACTCTTCCTCTTCTTCGTCGTTTTCTTTGATGACTTCCAGTCACCATCATCGCCGTCGCCATCGAAAGCTCGTCGGACGGTCTTCTTGGCGGCCTCCTTCTATGCAAAGCGTTAGCAGTCAATCTTCGAAACACATTGTTGAAGCTTACCGATGCAGTAACTTCGACTTTCTTTGCAATCGACGCTCTCGCCGGTGGTTGGTACTTTTCTAGGGTCACGAGTGTATTCAGCCATGCTGCAAAGTTATCCACCTCTTTCTGGGTAATCGTAGCACGCGACGCGTTGTGGATACACTCGCGACGGGTGACGGTGACAAGTTCCAAGCCCCTCAGAGAAACGAGAGCGTCAAAGCCGCCGGTATTTTTGAATCGCTTGGCCTCTGGAACATCGCGATGAGAGTACTGTCGTCTGCGGTGAAGATCTGAGTTGTCTACAGTGAGCCATGAGATTTGCAGGTTGAGAAACTTGAGCTTCGGGCACGAATAGTTTAGGCAATCGAATAGCTGCTGATCCTTCAGACTGAATCCCACCCAATCCCAAGTGACCTTCTGCACGTTGTTGCAGATATACTTCTGGATTGTCTTGAACTCCTTTGAGAGGCTCATGCTGAAGGTGTTACGGAAGAAGAACTTCTCCGTCTCTTCGTGAATTTGTTTGCAGGTGGCTCGAAGACTCAGGCCCATCTTATGATCATCAGGGGTGTGTTCCCCGCGGTAACGCATGAAGCTAATGGTCTTTGGCGAAATAATTGCGAAGTCGTAGATACGGTAACGGAGTTCAATGGGCAGCTTTTGAAAACGGAAGATACCGGCCTCTGAAACAAGATTAGCAATTAGGATGAGGTATGTGACTTAATTGGTACTTACTAGCACTAGCAACGGCCTGGCCCGACTTGAGCTTCAGCTGATCCCAATTGTTGTTGGCGAGATCAAGCAAGCTGAGTAGCGGAGGAGTGTCTTTGATCTGACGGCCGACCTCCTCAGAGGAGAGACGCTGCAGGTCTACTTTGGACAGATTGATCAGTTCGTACTTGCCGCCGCCGAGCGGTCTAACGACGCAGATTCCCTCCTCGAGTTTTGCCTTCGTAGAAAACTTCTCAAAGACCGGTCTCGGGGGTGCGACGACGACGGCTTCGACTGGTTCTTCCTCTAACTCCGCTACCTCGGGGACTGAAATAGCTTCGATCTCCTCTTCTGATTCCTCCGGATCCTCGAAGCTGATGATCTTCTTGGGCGGCAGCTTGCCCGTCTTGGCGCGTGTCTCTACCATGATGAAAGATTCGAGAAAATTGTTGTGGAGAAGGAATTACACCGTGTATGTGGCAGAAATTCTGTATGGGAGGTAGTAGAGATTGTTTACAAGACGAGCCGTACCCTTAGTCGTAGGGCTGTGGGTGGTGGAGAAAGGAAGCAGTCGTCTTGTCATGAAAGTGGACGTCAAAAGGACCAGGTTGATTTTTGGCAGACAGTCGTGGTGTTACATAGATAAAAGAGGCAGTCGTGGAGGAAGGTACTTTATAATGGAGGTGCACGCGTTGCTCTTGCGGGAAGGCGCGTCACAGGCTGCGTCAATGAGGGCAAACGAGTTGGAACAAAGAAGAGGAGAGCGACTTGCTCAGTCGAAAACAACATGAAACATTAACTGGGATGTTTGAAGGGTAGTTGAGGTCATAGTCTGGTCATGGCTTGTATCGAGCAGTGTTGAATATTCACCGCCCTGAACGATGACGATTCACTTTTGAACAAATCAAACGCTTACGGATTTTCTTCTCCCAAATTCATACCACTTTCGTCCTTATGTATAGGTACTACTACCGTCTTCAAATTTCACCTAGATTGAATTACTCCTTCACATTTACAGTTGTGTGCTTCGAGTCTTGGCTCGAAACTTTCTAGATTTGAACGCCAGCAAAGGAGCCATTTCGAATAGTTCCAAAGGCATTGTGCCCCTCGTTCGCCAACTAAATCAATTTTGGAGACGTCTTTCCTTTGGTAACCCTTCTTCAACCTCTCCTGCACCGTTTCACCTTCCAAGCAGCGGTAAAAATACCCGTCTGTCTTCTCCACTCATCCTCTCACAACTTATCTAGGAGGCAGAAAGCAGATGTATAAGCATGCATAGCATCACGCTTGGAACTTACAGCCGCCAGCGTGCCAATTTTGATGCGCTGCCTCGCTACAAGACTCGCAGGAGATACGTGGGCAAGAACAAGTATTTCATGTACAAGGACCCTCAGCGTGCGGGCTGGTTGACCCATTCAATACCTCCAAGTTGAAGAGCAGTGGGAGGTGAGTATTCTGCGGCGATTCCTTCGAAATCTTGAAAACTCCCTCGCTCCTTGAAAGCCGCGGCGCCTGACTTCTCCTAAGTCTCTGTAACAATTTGGGGTTACATTTCGGACTGTCTTCAGCATATCAGAAGAAGTTCTTCGTAGATTATATCAGACAAAACTGGTTTAGAAACCAGTGAATGAATTCAAAACCTGATCGGGGCACGATGTAGTCCAAATTCAGTCTCTAGATCAACTACAACGGCCGAGAACAAAATATATACTCTGCAACGAAGTCCCCTTTCAGAAGTTTGGAAGGATATTCGGGCTGTGCTCTGCCAGGCGACTATACACGACGAGATATTTTCTCACCCTTTATTTGACGCCAGCTTCCGACCCAATGATCCAGCTCATCTCACGAGCAATGCAGAGTGTGAACCGCTTGAGAAGAGTTAATTTGCATTTGCATTTCAACATGGAGCAGCGCATCCAGGGCTTCACTTAAAGGCAGTCGTCGTACAGGGGTGACTGGGTTCGAGCCTAGGACTTGAGGATGCGAGTTTGAAAATATAGATCAGAATATTTCTTGTATGGATAAGAATATTAGAAACTTGGCATTCTTATGTAAATCTTCCCCCACTGCTCAGTCTAGCACCTGCATTCAAACCCCTCCGAAGAGTGCTTCACGGCGTGACTTCGAAGCCGGATTATAGAATGGCTTCTCTCCGAGCGATACGACTCTGTTTCCTTGACGCTTTCCATCGTAATCGTTTGTTGCAGTGTGAAATACGGAGCGGCTATTGTACCATCAGCATTTTCTCCCATATGTTCAGAGATGCAGACTACTCACTTGTCCCAAATGGCAAGGTCATTCCGGTTCCATCTGAACCTGACTTGAAGGTCATGATTCTCTGCGATCAGTTTGAGAACTGCAGCCTAGTCAGATCAAATTAACAAAATATAAAAGAAAAGTGGAATTACAGTAGGTTTTGATTAGCTCGCTCTCAGTCTCGGTCACGTTGTCAATCCAGCCCGCATGAACTTGGTGTCCCGCACCAAACAGACTCTTCCATCCAGTTACTGGATTGGTTCGAACCACAGGGCTTGGAAACTTCGGTTAGCTTTATTCATTAAATTCACCACTCTCAAGGGAAAGTTCTCACTGTGAAGCCGTGAAGTCAAGACCCTTGTTCTCAGGGGCGCCACGGTCCTCGTCAATCAACTCCAGACTATGCTCTGACGCGACTTTATTGAAGTTGGGCTAGTACAGTATTAGCCTTTTCGTTTTGATTCCTGGGAAACAAATCAAGATTTACTTGGTAATGGGTAGCAGTCAGACCCTCAGCAAAGCGCTGCCAGACGGGGGAGAGACGATCGAATGCCTCATACCCGGACGCCCAAAGCGTGTCTCCACCCGCATCTTCTGGGGTCTTGATGATCTTCAAAATGGCATAGTCCGAGGGGACCCGTTCAAAGGTGATACTTTCGAGATATCAGCGTCGAGTTTTGGAAACAAAGAGACAAGTGCGTACTCAGCGTGCCATCCTTCGCTAGCAACTCTCTTAGAGCCAAAGAATCTGTCGCGGTACAGCTTTCTAGCTTGCTGTCACCTGTCAGCAGCCTCTACTATCTGAGAGTCAACCGAACGCTTACATCAGACGAGATGACGGAAACCTCATCATCGAGCTTGCCATTCTCGTCAACGGCAATACCTCTCTTGCTGTTGCTCAAAGCATGTCTGTGTAACTAAAGATATGTCAGTATTTGTGGTAGACGTTCTGCCTTCCAATTACCTTGCTAGTCTCCGGCTTCCCGGTCAATTCCCCCAGTTTCTGGCCCAAGACTTTCTGATCTTCAATGTTGATGTCTTGATTTCTAAAGAACACAACCCCTCGCTGAGAGACTGAAGTTGTGTCAGTAACAAAGAGAAGAATGACGATCACTGCTCTGATTTACCTGTGATGGCAAGGTCACGAATCTTCGCATCATCTTTCAAGATATCAGTGAGCTGGAGTTTTGGGAACTCTCTTCCAATGACAGATGTCACGTCGAAAGACTCATAGTGATCAAGTGTTCCCGAGTATGTCAGAGGAGTTGGAAATGAGGCGCTTTGTGTCAAGCCCCTGGAGCTCTTTTTGATTTCTGGGATAGTGTGGACTTTTGGATTGGACGGAATGGATGTTGCTACTTCATCATTAGCGGATGGAGGTGCCATTGTGCGTGTTGGTATATTATGGGAAGAGCAGTCGCTGTTCAGGAAGTATGCGAATGTGGATCTGGATGAAGAGGATTCAAAACTGGGTCTATCTGAGCCAGCATGTACGGATAGCTACTTAAATACAAATGTTAGCAACTCGATTCGCCATCTGTGCCATCAACTTCGTGCTATTCGTATGCTTCTATGGACTGATTCCGAGTATCTACGGGCATGCAGTGTGAGCTACGAAATCACGAGACTTGAATCGCGTCTTCGCAGACACCACTTATTCGCTCTCAGATTCTTGAAGTATATATTAAAAGATCAACTGGACGAATAGAATCATACAGATTCTTATCGGGGGCTCATCAGTGGCGTCTTGGGCAGTTCTGGAGAATGAGGGGTCGAAAGTCGCGTAAGAATGCTGGTGTATGACACAATTGAGTACATAAGCAACAAGCACTGTACCCGAAGACCAAACACTTTCACAGATTATGAGGGTTATTATACGTTTTGGGAACTATGCATAGTAGCTTGAGTGATTTGGTACAAGGGTTAATTGGACGTTTAAGGATCTGGATCCGTCATATCTGAGCTGCTGGAGTGCTTGCTAAGGCGCGTGCGCATGGATAATGACCTCAACTTGCGCTGAATGTCGGATTTAGACAAATGTATTCACAGACTAACACCGAGTGGTGAAATAGGGGCGCAGCTTCAAATACTATGAACGGCGTAGGGAGTGCCGCCCCTTATCTTCAGCACACTAGCAACTCTTCTGACTACAGAATTTTGTTTCAAATGTTTTGCAAGGAGTTCTGTTTCGTAGAGTCATCAAACCTGGTAATGAATAGAATATTAGTGTTGCTGTCAGCCAACCTGCCTAGAGAATCATATTTTGTGCAACCTCTATAACCGACACACTCCTTGGCCATCGCTGGGAGAGTATCATATACAACATGAGGCTAAGCTGTGAAGAAGTGCCAAGAGTGGGATAAGGGCCAGTTCATGAGAATGTGATCAGAGCATTGCTTGCGACCCCTAATTATCATGAATCCGTACCAGAGATGGCATCACTTTTCGATCCGCTTTTGCCGAGTAGGAGCAACCTGGAGGCCTACCAGGTCCATTGATATAACAATAGGCTTGTACGATTTAAATGGGTAAATTATGTACTCATATCCCACGCCAAGATTGTTAATTCGACCCAATTACTCGACATTTCGAATCTAACTTTTCTTCCATCCGTCCAAGCCGCTGTCACCAATGTTGAGATAAGAAGCAAGGTTATTTAGAGGACTTAGAACCCACATGATTTAATTTCTTATCGAGTCAGTCAGGGTGGCTAGAGTTAGTGCAGATAAGGATGACTTTATTATCGGCGGAATGCCTTTCAGGGGCTGGAGGATTAAGCGAGACGGAAAGGGGGTGGGGTAAATTTACTTTCCAGGAGTCGAGTATCTGCGGTAAGTGCCAACACAGATTCTATTCCGTGGAGAAACAAAAACTTCATCTAGTCGTTGGTACTAAGATGTGACTTATAAACTTAAAATCAAGTGCCTCTCAATCGAACCCCCTTGCAATCTAGACTTGTACCTCGATTCCACCCTTCCCAGCACCCAAATGTTCCGTGATATTCTTCGTCGCCACCAAAGCGTCCGCGAATACTGGCCGCTCAGCTTGCGGAGTAATACGAACCATATGACGTCGCGTCTTGGCCGCCTCAACCTTGAAGTCACGCAATGCCGAGCTGGAACTGTCAGTGTCTAGTCTCCAGCCATGGGAAGTTTTACTTGCTGTTGAGTCACGCGATTGTCGTACACAATAACAGTGCCTGGAGTCCAGTGAACTCGAAGATGCCAATCTTGACCCCGCTCGATATGATCAAATAGAAAATTGAGGAGGTAAACTAAGCCGTTAGCTTTAAGCCACTTACATGGTACCGGGAGTAACCTACAGCTCTCCTCTTCTTTCAAGCCTACGATTTCTTTTCGTGTAAAGGCGATTGACGTATAATGAATTTGTCTTAGTGACCTTAACTTTGTGAGCAGTTGGTAATCGGTGCCTTGAGGGAGTAACACTGACAGGATGAGTGCGGACAATTGGATGAACGGTTTCGATTGGCGCCCTGATGTGCCGCTTTTCACCATCGGTAACATTGTACTGCTGAACTCCGGAATGTATAGCGCTTAAGGAGTGAAGCTTTTCTCGAAATATTAGAGACAAAGCATAGTAAGCCGCATTAGTAGACAGGTAGAGTGTATCCACTCCAGATGGAGGGGTATCAAGAGGAAAGAAGGTCGTTGTTCCCATGCCGTTACTACCAAAGTGTCAGCTGAAGTACAGATTCTCTCATAAATGAGAGTCATAAATTTCATATGTCATATCGCTATGCCATTTGACACTGGTTAGATTATTGGCGATTTCTTTGTCAAATACGCCGGCTCTGGTGGAAAGGTCAGCATTTTTCACGACCAAAATACTTGAGGTGTCTTACTCTGCGTCACGGTAGACCGGCAGTATCTCAGGAAAGTTTTTGATGTGCGTCCCCATCTGATGCACATGTAAATGGCCAAAATGCGCACCATACTTCTTCTGCTTTTCAGGCCCAATGTCGGCAAAGTCCTGGCCCTTGAATATCACCACTCCTCTTTCTGCAGCTACGAGAGCGAGCTCGTCTAATTGTTCTGGCCACAGCTGGCTGAGCTGAATGCCGTGGATTTCAGTTCCAATATTTGGGGTAACTTCTTGAATTTTCGCTCCATCGACATTAAAGAGATTAGGTTTCTCCGGATCCGCACGCAGGTGAGAGCCTTCGATCTCGGTCATTATGGTGTCGCTTCCCATTTTGAGTATTCAATTGTTCAATTCCTGCCAACGATGATAAGATGGAATGCTTGAGGCTCCCTGATGAATGATGATGTATGTTCTAGAAACTTTCTAGGCCGGGTTTGGGCCACGATGTGACGATTATAATGATATCTTGATCGATCATACATCACATGCCGTACAATTCCAAACTCAATGCTGGAAAGTTACCGATCCTCCCATTCCTCAGGACTTGGCTGCACTAGCCTTTTGAAATCGCAAGATCTTCCACATGTCGCTACATGCCATGCAAGGTAAGTGCGAAGCAGATATAAGGCCTCATCCTGTACATAAATCCGGATGTTGGACCTTGACCAGATTGTTCGCTGCAGGTGCCCAACTGCTTCTTCAATAGCATTGCGATATCCCCACTGCAGCTTGTTTTACCGTTGGGCGTTGGTGTGTGGTACTCCCCACTTTTGACATAACGAGCCTGTTGCGAGAAGCACGCAAGCTAGATAGCCACGAGTACTACTTCCGAAGAACTGGAGACGAATGACTACTCGCGCATTCTAATAAAGCTCTGAAAGATTGATTCCAGATGCTTGTCCCGACGCTTCGGTCTCCACCCCAGACCTCCTGGACAGCAAGAATCAAGTCATCATTACAACAAAGGTTTAATCTCCTGAAGCTCCAGAGAAGTTATCGCGATGCAGGAGATTCGTGGGACTATTCTGGGATTCCTATGTGGCCGACCCACGCGAGCGGAAATACATCCAGAAAGTAGACCTGCACTTGTTGTAAGTTGCCCCGCCGCGGCGCCTTTGCCCCTGAAATAAGCTGACAGCAATGGAAGTGTCTATATCATGTTCGGTTACTTCATAAAGTACCTGGATCAGACAAATTATAGTGAGTATGGCAAAACTCGAAAGTGGTGCGGAAGCGCTAATCGTCCAAGGCAACGCTTTCGTCAGCGGAATGCAAAAAGATGTGAGAACTCCCCCCCCCAAATGTATGAAATGATAATACTAAAAGTATCCAGCTCAATTTATACGGCAACGAAAGGAACTACCTCGTCACATTTTTCAATATCGGTATCATCATCGGCACCGTTCCAGCGCAGATGATCCAGATTAAGTACGTGCGCCCCTCAATCTGGATACCATCCTGCGAATTAGCGTGGTCTTTCCTCGTGATGGCGATGGCCGGCGCAAAGGACGTAAAAACAGTACGTGCCCCTTTATTCTTGCGACTTGTAAGTTTCCCCAAACTTGACATCTTCTAGCTCTATGCACTGCGATTCTGCGTCGGCTTCTTAGAATCTTGCTCGTTCCCCGGCTACGCCGCCCTGCTAGGGAGTTGGTTCGGTCCAACGCAACTCGGGAAACGAATGGGCTTGTTTGAGAATGCCCAGGGATTCGCTAGCATGTTTTCGGGGTACCTGCAAGCTGCTCTCTACAAGGGCTTGAATCATAAGGGGGGTTTGGCGGGGTGGAGATGGCTGTTCATTTTTGATGCTATTATCAGTATTCCAATTGCCCTTTGGGGCTATTATGCTATTACAGACTTACCTAGCAATACAAGGGCACGGTGGTTGAGCAAAGATGTAAGTCTTCCATTGTTACAAGCGGGGAGGATGAGCACCGCTAGTAGAGAATAGGACCGAGCGTACGGACTTGAGAGAATGGAATCCTTTGGGAGAGCTGCCCCTACCGGGCTTACGCTGAAAGCCATTAAGAGGGTCTACTTTGACTGGCATATTTGGACATTCATATCCCCATACTTGTAGGTGTTTCCCCCCATCTTATGAAATTCTACTGATCAGCAATAGAACTGTTGCAATGATGAACTATGGAAACTCATACTTCGATCTCTGGCTCAAAGCAGAGGGCCACAGCGTTGTGAACATCAATACTATCCCTACGGCAGGTGCGGCGTTGGGCATAATCGCGGCTCTGACAGCAGGAATCTATGCCGATAGAATGGGAAGGCGCAAGACTACAGTCACAATTCTCATTGTCATTGTGACAATGGGGAATATACTTCTTACCATGTGGCACCTTCCCAAAGGGGTTCTCATGTTTGCCAACTTCCTCACATTCGTCGGGTCCGCTGCACAACCTATCGTCATTGTAAGCAAATCGCTCTTTCCTCCTCCAGAACTCGATCTCGTACTCACAATGAAACTTTTAGTCCTGGGGCCAGGAATTGGCACAGCACGACGCTGAATTGCGGCAGCTTCTTGTTGCAACGGGGAATATTTTTACATACTCATTCAACGCATTCTTGCCAGGTATGCGCTTTCCCTTAATAAGGGGCAGACTCGACTGATGATTCCATTCAGTAATACTTTTCCCGACGTACGATGCGCCGCACTACAAGTTTGGCTATCAGTCGTAGATTATATTTGGAGGGCTAGCATTCACAGGAGTTTTTCTGTTGGACTTTTTGGTGAAGAGGGAATTGTGAGTACCCGATCTCCTATGGGATGCTTTCGAGTACTGATGCCCCTCGCCAGATCTCGCAAAGAATCTCGACTTACCTCTTCTGGCTTGGTGGTCCTGGTCACAGATACGACAACGTTGCCATCGGAAATGATACCTATTGCAATTTCTACCACACTCATTACAGTCTGCCCGCCCACCAACTCTACCCCACTGCCCATGGTCGCATTCATGGTGCTCTATGAGGTGCTGTCGCGCGGCTGCCACTTGCTGAGGTCGGGGTCTAGCAGGTCGGTCTTCATCCCGATCGACGACACGCTCGGCTCCAGCAAGCAGGCGATCCTCCGACCATTGAGGGCATCGACAAGTCTTCCATCGAGCGCCGCAAACGTAACACCCTAGGACTGATCAGTACACCAGATATCAAATCGGTAGGGCGAGGGATGTGCAGTCGGTCTAGGGGATCAGACGCATTGTGATGGGGCATCCTTACATTCAGCTTTGCAGCGGCACGTAATATGGTTGCAACCAATACCAAGCTCAACCACAGCCTTGCATTTTGAACATCGCTTCCAACCCTCCCTATTTGCCAGAGCAATACTTGCTGAACACCTGTGTCCTGTGGGCAATCGCCCTGGTGAGATGGACCTTTGCAAATTGTGCATGTTGCGACCAAGCAAATCGGGCATTCTCCTCTATCGCCATTGATATTGACAGGGTGCAGAAACGTGGAGTAGGTTGGATTGCAATAGTAGATGCGGTTGGTAGTACCAAATTCAACTGCCTTCTCGTGAAAACCACTGATGATTTCCGGAGTCAAGAAATGCCTCATATCATCCATCTAAACAAAGGCTCAAGTCAGCACTTCCAATTCCATGCTATTAAAAATCCCCCTCGAGAAAACGATGGGAAAAGATTGGAAGACGAAAGAATATCTGGAGGCAATAACGTACTTGGAAAGGTTGTCTGCAGCAGCGAGGTGGGTAACAGGCCTCATCGTTCAATGCATTGAGCACAACCTGCTGCAAGCAATCTTGACAATAATCGTGCTCGCATTTCATATGGGCTAATGACGTTGGGTCGTAGTCATCGCCACAGCTTACACAGGGGAGAGAAGGTGGCTTTTCAACTGGAGCAAATTTCTGAGCCGGAGCAGACTCTGTCAAGTCTATTACTGTGTGTCTTCCCGACGCTACTCGTTTAGGAGGTCGCTCGGCTGGTTCAATAATTTCCTCGCGCTGTCTCGCACGTTTACCAAATGAGTTGAAAGATCCGGAGGGATTTTCAGCATTCTGGAAAGACTTTCGATGTGGATCTTGTCTGGAATTAGTTGAACGAGTTTGAAATGCATTGGAGGCTGTAGCTCGTGAACTGGGCGGCGCGGAAGGTCCAGCCATAGAAGGTACATTTGCTCTAGGAGGAACAGGGATACCAGCAATCTCGCAGGCCATAGCTCGATCACGCTCTGCTTGACGCTCCTCGTCCTCGAGAGCCTTGATAGCATTTTGATCCTCTGAAACGGCAATCTAGTCAGCGGACCCGAAAAGTTTGACGATAGTGAATAGCATGCCTCATGGTGGACACAAAAAGCGGCATGAATGTGCCACGGCGAGAGGAACTTCAAAATACGGAATTTTAAGTGTTTTGGTCCAGCGGGAGCACGCTCAGTGGAAATGCACCCGGGGCGTGTCAAGAAAAAATATGTACTTACGCATAACCGCCCGAGTCATGCTCAGTGACATTTGTCTGTCATTATTCAAAGCCAAAACGCGTTGGATTTCCTCCTTCTGAGACAGCAAAGTCTGTTCCCATCCTGATAATTCGTTGGTACGCGATCCGAGGAGCTGGTTGATATCGTCGAGCTGGAGCCGGAGAACAAGAGTAGATGAGGCATGATCCTACCATCTAAGATACCAGCGGGAACGATGTTCGGAGGAGCCATCGCCCTCATCGAACGACTTGAAGATGCGACTCGGGACATGTTTTTGACTTGGAGGGGACGCCGACTCTTGCTGCTAAGGAAGGAGGGTCCAACGTGACCTCGAAACGCTCACTCACGACGGATAGCGGCGAAGAATTTATGTTGAAGGAGTGTTCATCGACAGTACGAGTAGAACTTTAGAGAATGGATGTCGACAAGGAAGTTGTATGAACGAGTGGATGGGTGGTTGACGTTGAGGTTCCTCGTCTGGCTTAAAACTGATGTTTCGAAATCCGTCATCTGCAAACACCAAATTCACGTCTTGACCCAAAAATACAACAAGATTTTTAAAGATCTAGAGAACTTTGGAAATATCAAGTAAGACCTGGTACACTGTAGTTTATTCCTCAATCCTCATCGTTACTGAGACTTAGCCATTTGCAGTTACTAAAAGTGGCCATGGTGGTCCTCCTGGGGTTTAGAGCGTAGGCGCTAGAGAATTAGCGATTTCCCCCTGTCCTGCAGGGCAGATTGAGGGGTACGATGCTACCGAGAACATTTCAATGCCGCTGGTATGTTTTCGGTGAAAAATCTCCTAAGGTTAAATAGCTTGCATGCAGCATCTCAATGTCCTGCAGAGAGAAGGTACCAAAGATTTTACACCTCGAGCTCCGCCTCAATCAGACATTCCCCCGCGCCCGGATACTTCCAGATCCCACTGACACGGAGTCCAGTCAACTCCAAGATACTTCGCCACTCCATTTCAATACGCTCACGCATCGCCCCTAGGACAAAGACCAGCTGATCCATCGACGTTGCCTGCAAGCTAGCATGCGATTCCGAAACCACGATCTCGTTGAGAAGGATCTTCGAATAGCCAGGTTTAAGTGCCGGGAGGAGGTTCTTCAAGATGCGGACAATTTCCTCGTCACCCCAATCATGGAGAACGGAATGTAGGTAGTAAGCCTTAGCATGTTTGATGGGCTGAGGGGTGAAGAAGTCATGCGGGTTTGCCTCGAAAGATGAGAGAGAAGTTGCTTCTATGGTTGAGATAACTTCTTGTCGATCTTGTAGGACGAGTTTCCCAGGCAAATCTGGGTGTTTCTCTTTCAATATCTGGAGATCATGGCCGAGCCCTCCGCCTACATCTACCAAGATGGTGTTGTAGGCAGTTCCATCGAAGTCTTTGGTGAGATTCTCAAGCGGGTAAAAACCTGGGTCGCACCACACTGGTTTGCCGGCACGATATGCACTCACATAGTTGTTGAAAACAGAGAGATATGGTGGGTTCTGATCTAGCCATGCAAAGAAAGGCAAATCCGTTTTGTGTGCGAATTGGAATGGGCCGTTGGTCCATTCTGTGAGGTTCTTGTAATCGATTGTCTTGAGGTACTCTGGCAGAGCACGGAAAGAAGGTCCAGCAACATCGTAACTGGACAGTGATAAGTTGCAGTTCTGAGCAAATAATGCATCCTCTACGAGGGGAAAAGAATTTCAGGGTTAATCTTATTCGGAGATGAACGTACGTATAGATCAACCCATCTCGGAATCTCGGCTCAGTCATAGAATTGCTCAACGGCGTTCCAGAGTAAACATATGGTCCTTTCTCCTCGACAACATGAGAAGCTGCAAGATGCTTCATCATACGTGCTATGTTCAATTAGCGGCATCCAACATGACCGACATGTTTTCCAGCTTGTTGTTGGTGGCACCCACCAATCAACGCCTCCTCCGCTCCAACTTTTTCGGCCAAGTCTTTGGCACTCAACCCTTCTTCACCTGCACCTTTGAGATGATCGAATAAAAGTTAATCGACTCCGGTTCGAAAGTGAGCGGCTCTCGCCGGCTGCATAAAGCAGTAAACAATTAAGTACAGCGAAAGGCTAGAAAAATTGGGATGAAACGTGGGTGCCTACCTCTGCCCATCCCATTCGCTGAATTGCCTCACTTGGAAGCTCTAGAGATGTGATGAGTGCCTGGCTAAGATCAATCAGGGATTCGCGGGCGCCAGGCTCGCTTTGGAGGCAAGCTTGCGTAACATCTGAGATGCGGCTAAGCAGAGATGCAGCAGTTGGATTTGGGGAATACATTGTGGTGAGGTGTTGATTGATTGCGGAAGTGAAACGGTCAATGAGCTGAGGAGAAAGATGGGTGTTGGGATCGAATCCAACACCAAGCGAGCTGACATAATTAGTGAATCCGCGGTTGCTGTGCCTCCTACGAAATACTTGCTTGTTTGGGACATGAAGATATTACCGTGGTAATTCTGAATACTTGGTGCTGGAGTGTCGGAATGCTGTGTCATGTTCCTCGCTCGTGATTTAGAACTAATGATTGCAGCTGGAAGTGGATCTCTCAGGCCTTCTGTAAAGATTTTCTTCGGATACTTCCATCGCCCTACGAATTTCATTGTTTACTTTAGGCAATTAGGTTATAAGAAATTTACTTAATTAAAGCAAATGAGTTGGTACCTATTTCTTATATTCCCTATTGCCGATTATCGAGGGTCTATGTTTTTTGATTCATCGTTTCCCACACTCGGGACCTGTAAAATTTTATACAAGCTTCCTGAGTAATTCTTAAATAATTAGGCTACTTGAAGTCTCAAAAGTAGACAGCAATAAAGAAAGAACCCAAGCTATCAGTCATCGAAGACCGTAGCCAAGTCGACGTTACATAGGCCCGAGCTGAACACCATCACCCCCACCTACCCCCACGAAGCATTGTGGGGAAGCGAGTGCAGTACGAAATATCTTCCCCACAATAATGCATGACATTTCAGGTCCAGATTTATCTTTCTCAAACACCTGTTATTGATATTGCACTTGAGCTTGGCAAATTCTCGTGCACCTCCAGGTTGTGACGCAGGTTTCTGAGTTCATCGCGCAAAAGAGATCCAATATCAGAAAATTCCTTATGTCACACTAATTGAATAGACAAAAGAACTCGAGAAGATAACGCAATACTCACTGCACTTCACGACCATGGGCCTGACAACAGAAAGAAAGAACAAAAATTGTGAGGGCGGTGACACGTATTGTGGAAACTATACAGCAGAGATGAAGGTATACGTGTCGAGACACTAAGGTATTATTAAACCATATCCTTAATATGAGTCCCGGCCCGAAAATGAACAATTGAAGCCAAAGTCGTCGGAAAAGACGTGCGGAAGCTGGTGACTCAAAGGCTGATGATATAAATAAATCCCTTCCACGTTGACTTTGAAGCAGAGAAATGAGAAACAAACTAACATGGACGCAGATAAGAAGGCAAAAAAAGATGCTGTGGAATTTTGACTAAGAATTCGGTATTATTCGATGTTGATTTCGAGATGATCGCCGTTTTTTGAGGCTTATCGTGCAACGTAGATCTGCAGATCGTTTATCCTGGAAGCGAGTGTCGATGCCGCTGTTTCGGTGGCTTCTGGCTCGTGTTCACCAAAACATTGGAGCCCTCTACGGTAGCGCCGTTTCGGCACCGTTTTCGACACCCTCATATCACCCATGATTGCTCCTACAACACGAATTTAAAAGGAGAAAAGCATCTAATAGACTATTCTCAGTATAGTCTAATAAGCCCAAGATAATTTTTATTGAATTTTAAACACTATTTTTGCTGACGTTTTGATTTTTGTTTGGGTGTTTTCGCGCATGTCAAAAAAGGCCAAGTTTTCGCTGCCATGCTATGCTTCCCAACCCAACCCATTCTGGGGATGTCCCCTTTTGGCACTGCATCCCGCCCGCCTTCATAATACTTAAACCGCACAATTCCCATTTGCAGTCATGTCTCTTTCTCTCTCTCCGTCTCTGTTTTTATCCTCGGCCGAGATCACCTTACTCTCTCACCGTCTGCTCTGTCGTTTTCGTCCACCATAAAGGCATTGCGTTGGCATCCCGCATAACCACCGGACGGGTTCCCGAGTCACTTCAGATATCACCAAAAGACAGCCATATCCGGATTGTTCAACATTGGATATCGTCTCCTGAAGCATATCCGCCAGTGGCCGTGACCGGTGAGTCGTCTGCCATTATACTGTCGCCCGCCTGAATTGTGATTGCTGACCATTCCAGTGATCGACTGACAACCCTCCACCCCGCCATCCTCGAGCCCTGTCAGGAGGATATCGGAACCTTTCCGGGAGGGCAATTGAAGACTACGGCTATGCGAACCAACCATGAGCTTGCAACAGGCATCGATAATTGTACGAAGGATAAGCCAGATGCTGCCGCATCGTCAGTCAACCATGAGAGATGCTGTGGCTCAGCTGCCCCGACCAATGGCACGACACAGGACAGTAGTCCTCTAGACCACGGAAGCGAGGGCACTGGTACCATGGTCTCGTCTACAATATTTCCTGGCTTGGATAGAGTGACCAATTCCAGCAAGGAGAGCATCCAGCAATCCATCAAGCCTGTCGACAAAAGGAACATACTGGACGGGGCCAAGGCCTGCGACAATATCGGAATGGCTACGAATCTCGAAGATCTTCATCCCTCTTTGGCAAACACATCGAGCACTGTCATGCTGAACCCCAATGCAGAACTTACCGGCGAGGCTAGCGAGGAGAGCTCAACACCACATAAACTGAAGAACCATGCCAAGGTTACTTGCATGACAGAAGTTTGCTCACATCCATCGAAATTTGTCATTGGCTGTGGCAAAATAATTCCGCGCTGGGTACCTGAATCTATTGTCAGATACTATGTGAATACTTCATCCTTCCTAACCCAGGAGGATGCCGATCACACGACAAGTGCCGTTGTCGGCGCTGCTACATTATGGAACAATGTAGGCGGCAGAGTCCCAACCTTTGAGCGAGTGAGCACTGTCAGCGAAGCAGTATTTACCATTGATTATGCGGACAAGCCCGGTTCAGAGAATGACGAGGGGACTTTCGCATTAGGGTTCTTCCCTAATGGTAACCCCGTAGTGTATGTGTACGCGCTTGCCTTCGAGGACGAGTACCGCGAATTCCAGAAGAACGTTCTCTGCCACGAGCTGGGCCACGTATTGGGAGCACGGCATAGTTTTGCCCCCGAGAAGGAGCAACTGGCGTCCACGATACTGGGAGAATGCAACCCTCAGTCTGTCATGAACTATTTTGACCACCCCAGACAGCTGGCTATTCAAGAATCGGATGCCAGGGGGATGAGGATGCTCTACGAATTGGGTACTAGCTACAAACAATTCAACATTATCGACCATCCTCCCCAGCTGATTACGCCGTCTTCTTCACCAGCTCAAGTCGAGATGACATTGCCACTTTCCCCCCCAGCTCCTCTACAACAGCAGCCTTCTGCTGCGGCGCCGCCAATTGCGCCGCCAGCTGCAGCACCCATGATGCCTCTTTTGACAGACGCAGACGATGCTAATCGTGTCGACGAAAAGATCACGCCTTGGCGGTCATTCCTCGCACGCGTGTTCACATGTGATTTTTTAGATTAAGCATGTCAGGGGCATATATCAGTGGAGCATCGTCAATTTTTCATGATTCATCATGTATGCAGGCGCAACTCGCCGTCTCTGTACAAGCATTTGATCTTGGGGTGGACACTGATATTTAGCAAAAAGATGTACGATTTTCATTCATCGGAGTAAGGTCTGGGTAGAGAAAACAGGGCGAATCGGAATTCCAAAAAAAAGACAAGCGCTTGCTGGATACATAAATGGGATAGAGGGTATACTACAAAAATTTAGATAGGATGTAATGAAAATGTAATGATAGATGTATTTTGGGCACTGCCGGCTGGAACGAAAATCCTTGTGTTTCGAACAGAATTCAGATAACGCGCCAAAGAACCATCTTGAAGACGTAGGTATATTGAAATTGAACATTGTTATAATTCGAAAGCGTCTCTGAATTGAGATCACTTTATTCGAGCGCGCGTCACGCACTCTTGCAAGAGGCAAGAAGCTCGACTAGCTGGCGCGGTGGATGAGTCTGAGACCTTGGATAATTACTTGAGCCATGAGTATGGGAATGGGATAGGTATCTGCGAGAATACGATGTGTGAAAGGGAAAGAAACGTGTTCATGCATAAATATTCCCCGCGGTGGAGGGGTATCACGTGCGGGGTGCGAATAGCTTCATGGGCTGAATATGGGAAGAGAATTCAGAAATTGCGCGCAAAAAGGGGGCTCGGAAAAAGTGATGAGATCATTTTCCCCCGTAGCGAAAAGACAAACCTTTTGCTGCTGCTTTTGCTTCGGCGTTACACAAACCCCGAGCCCTCGCATATGCCCTCCTGAATATCATTCAGCTGCCAAGCTAAATACCACCCCACCAGGCACGAATCTCTTCCTGACCTTATATCACTTTGTTTTCCCCCATCTTCATCTCTCTTCTTTTTCGAACTCTCAATCTTGCACCATGAAATTGAACTATTGGTACCTTCTCCTGGCATCTCACCTGAGCCTAGCAAGTGCTCTAGTCCTTCCAGGCTGGAGTCCAGACTTCCCATCTCCTCCATCTTCATCATACGGAAGAGAGATACGATCAGATCATGACGACTTCTTGTACCCGACCAACGAAATCGCAACGCACGACCATGGACCCGAAAATAAGGCGAAAAGAGACAATGACGCAAAGCTGAGAAGGGGGCCGAAAATTACATTAGAAGACAGCCCTTCTGTGTTTGAGGAGGAGTATGAAGGTACAACTCATCCTTCACTCCTCCCTTCTCACAGACACAAGCTAAAAACCCAACAGCAGAAGCTCAGAGCGTTGAAGACAACGTGCAAGATTCAGACGAGAAGGTAAAGAGGTTTGGGAACGGCGCATACGGCATCTTGTCAGATCCGGATTCGAAGGATCCACCCGTGCCGGCTTTTGATGTTAAGAAAAGGGATGGTAATGCACCAACCGAGAATATGAAGAGAGACGATCTTGAGTCCAAGGAAGCGGCATATTTTGATGTTGAATTTGAGGCTGAGGGAAGAAGGGATGTGAGTGGATTAGGAACGCCGGGTGACAAACGGAGGAGAGCTATACCGCTTCCTGGTTTGCAGGATGATCCGCACGGGGAATTTGATAGTGGGAAGCGGTATAGTGGAGGAGATATAAGACATCACTTTGACGTTGGCCGTACTCAAATATGAGATGCGTATAGGGGGGACTTCGCATAGTCCTGTCGACAAGTAATAGCTTCTATTTTGTGAATCAGAGCACCATATCTAGATGACGAAACAGTTCCTTGCATACTGAACAGAAGGGTGTTACTGGCACTCTGGTCGATGATCCAACCCACAGCCCCATTGTAAAAAAGGCCAATATCAATACTGCTCGGGTAAATGAACTGAACGTCGATTTCGTTGTGACAGCAGCGGACATGCGCACTTTTCCGTGGCTTGCAAGTCTTGCCCCAGACCTTCCGTCCATATCGCCAGGCTGTTTAGCATGCTGTGAAACCTGACTCAGCTTCTGTGGTGAGTAGTCTTGAATAGGACAGCCGGGATAGTGAGAAAGTTCTAGGTCGTAGAACATTCTCATTTCTCTTGCATCCGATTCTTGAATAGCCAATTTGCTTGGATGGTCAGGGTACTGCATAACAGTGGCAGGATTCCTTTCTCCAAGTATTCTGCAAGGAATACTGCGCTCGCCCTCAGGTGCAAAACTATGCCGTGCCCCCAGGATATGGCCTAGCTCATGACAGAAAATATTTGCCAGATAGTCACGGTAGGTGGATTTGAAGGACAGTGCATACACATACACCGTAGGTGGCATATCACCAGGGAAAAATGCCCCTGCGAATGCTGTCTCGCCGTTCTTTGAGTTGGACTTTTCTGCATATTTGAGCTGGAAGACTGCAGCACCGGGCGTATCCACCTGATTGAAATAGGGAACCTTGTCGCCTAGCCTATTCCATTCGGCGGCAGCTGTAACGATAGCGGTTGTTGCATCACTCGCATCATCCCCAGTTAGAAAGGATGAAGCATCCACATAGAACGGCAGTTCGGATCCGGGCACCCAGCGTGGAATTAAATTGTTGCGGCCGATGCATAGTTGAAAACAATCTGTGCGGGGCCAATCGTCTGTGATGCAGCGGCTTACAAGATCCACTGAATAGTGCAGTCCCGGTGATGTTAAGTCTGTCGTCTCAATAGCCCCGCTGGGACGACCTGCTTCGGGACTACAATCGCTTCTCATGGGCTGGACAGCTGTGCTTGTGAAGGAACGTTGAAAAGTTTCGGCATATTTAGATACCTCTGAAGCATCGTGGGATTCAGCTCCTTCGGGTACAAGATCTTCATCGAGATCTTGGTTAGGTAGCTTTTTGCTTTGCTTGCTGGATCCAATTGCCCGTATTGGCGCACTACTTGTTGGAATATTGATTGTCTGGACCTGGACTGAGGGTTTATAGTGCTGAAGCATATCGTCTGCCGCGCTGATGGAGCCAGACTCCTCATCCGAGCCGACTGGCAATACTTGGGCAGCTTCGCTTATGCTCTGGTACGCCGTGCCGATAATATGAGGGTCCGACTCTCCTGTAAACGCTCGTTGCGTCTGCAAGCCCCCAGCCGCCGATGATCTTTCTTGGACGACTCCAGCTTTCTTCTCGCGATGTTCGAGCATGGTGGGGTCGATAGCTACGGGCCTAATGTCTGTAATAGTCAGCCAACACAATCTAGATAGATAGTATGCGATGGTCAACCCACCGGTCTCATTTCCACATAACAACGCCATGGGATGGTAGTCAATATGGAGCTCCAGCTGTCATGCCACAGTAACCAAAGATTCCTAACGGTCGCTGTGGCGGCTGTGATCGTTTCGTCCCAGCAAGATGTCTTGCGAGCAGAAAATATAAGGCAGGGAGCGAACGGAGTTCTCTCAGGCGTGAAATTGCGCATGTCAGAAACATAATTGAGTGCGGAGAGCTTGCTCTTTAAATATTTGTTCGATAGATGTCGAGGATAACGAGGTGCTGATGCTTATACACCTTCTCTCGCGCAAAGTGACATAGAAAAACGCGGGGCTATCTGCACTGGGCTCTGACTGGGGGGTTTCTCAGAAATAGCCGGCTTTCTTCACTGGACTCTGATTGGCTGACGAAAGACACCGAATACATACATGCATACAAAAACTCATGCAGGGCGGGCTCGGGGGGTACGGGCACAAGCGATAGGATTGGTCAGTTGGTCCTCCCCCACTTTTTCTTTCCAGTTTGAGAAATATAATCCCTTGGCTTGGTACACCATATGCACGAGGCTTTCCCTGCAGGAATCTACTTTCACCCCGGTGGGATGAAAGCCGAAGTGGCGCGCTTCGAGGGGTAACGCTGGGCAGTTTAGACCCCAAAGGTCCAGGCTACAACTCCCCGCCATCGTTTGTGAGTGAAACAAATTGCTGGGCTCCTGTTCCTAGCCGCGATGGCCAGGCTGGAACAAATCACTTCCAATTGATTGCTTACTAACCATGTACTAGAACATCTGTACTTCGTAGATGGCTTCCATCGCACTTCTAGCGCCCTTTTTAAAGCAGATAAGCAGCAGCACTAATACTACATAGTAACCCCAGAGAGCGTTCTTCGCGGTAATAAACATGCTATTGAATCCGAAAGCACGTGCCAAGTGCAAAAGAGAAAACAATTGGATTGTTAAGAGCCCACGCTCCTTCTGTATGCAAACTGGTTGTGTCAAATCTGTACAGGAGGGAGGATTTAATGAAGTAATGCTGTAAGAAGAATCGCTCACTTGAGCAGGACAGTAAACTCATGACGCATTTTGTATCAGCTAGTACAAACATCTATGAATCAGGAATGAACTTCATCTATCTACCCATCTCTTGAAATATACAATATAAAAACTCGCAACAAACACAAAACTATAAAGCCACATCCCAAACTCCTTCAAAGTCACCTCTCAAATCTAATGACTTCCATTGACCCCATTAACCACCGGCTGCTCATCCTGATACTTCTCCCAATTCGCCAACACAGCCCCAATCTTCGGACTATTCGTAAGTCTATACACATCCTCAAAATACTCCTTCGTCAACTCAAACGGTCTCGCCGTCACATTAGGAATATATTTCCCAATCAGCTTAGACGGATCAATCGTCGTCTTGTTAATCTTCTTGAGTAGGAAAGATCGGAAGGGCTTGACGCCGGAACGCAAGAAAGTGGAGTGGAAGGGCACATCGATGCCTTTGAGTGGGATAGTTGCGAAACCACGTTGGAGGTCGAGGGGCGTGGGTTTGCCTTCGGTTTGCTTGGCGCATTCGCGGATGATTTCGACGAGGTGCGCTTTTACATCTTCGAGGGAGAGGGTTTGCATTAGCTGCTGGATGTCGATTTTCTGCGCCTTGAGGTAGTTTGTTACACCCGTAAGCGTGTCCAGAGCGCGGAGGTCACCGGCGCACACGTATTGCATGTTTGCGATGTTGTAGTTGACAATTTCGAGGAGCCAGCCGGTTTCTTCGGCAATGTTGGCGACGACATATTGCAGGGCTTCTTCGTTGAAGGTCTTGGAGATACGGGAGGGGTTTACGGCGCACATGGAGTAGTTGGAGCGTCCGGTTTCGTCGCGCTCGACTGCCACTTGCATGGTGAGACCACGGTAGAAGACGACGGAGACCAGGGATTCGATAGGCATGACGTCTGCTAGGGCCGCGAGGGCGGAGTATTCTCCGAGAGAGTGACCCGCGAAACTGCTGTCTCGTTGGACTAGACCCTTTGATCGCATGTCCTCGAAGCTGGCCTTCTCCATAAGGGTCAAGGCAGGTTGGGTGAACTGAGTTGCCGACAGGAGACCAGTTGGAGATCGGTATGTGTATGAAGTTGTCCGTTCATCAATTTCCTTGAAAATCTTTTCTGATTTGATGGAGCCATCGGCGCCAACAGTCTCGAAAGTCATGGCCATGTAATTGGCACGGATAGCCTTACCACGAGGACCTCCAAAGTGAATAGTGAGTTCTTTGGGATTGTTTCTCACGATGTTGGTGATAGCAAAGCCTTGAATGATGTTAGCAAGAAAATATCCAAGGGTTTATACGAAACACTTACCATAGTTGTCCATGAAATGCTTATCAGCCCGGTCCCAGACCTCTTTTGCAACTTCACTGCTTGCGTAGAGCTCCATGCCCATACCTTGCTCTTGAGAACCTTGTCCAGTGAAGACGTAGGCCGAGACTGGCTGTTCAACCTCAGCCTCACCAAGCAAGACTTTCTCCTCGGTATCCTTGTTGCTTGCCTCAACCTTGATGATCTTTCGACCAGCAACCATGCCAACGTGTTGTAATTTGACTTCAATGTCATCGTTGGGAAGGACCATACCGGTGAGAGAAGCGTGGAAACTTCTCACGCGGCCAACATTGTTCTCCGCAGCCCAAGTCTCGACGAGACTTCGAACTGCCGCGCTTGAGTACATGCCGTGGGTGATGGTACCAGGTAAGTTGGCATAGCCAGCAAATACACGCGAGACGTGGATGGGGTTGTAGTCACCAGAAACGCGGGCGTATGGCTCGTTGGATGCAGGGGCTCTGAGGAGAAGAGAAGTCTTTCCGTTGAGAGGAATGGCGTTCTCGAAGTTGACTGGTTGCTCGATAGAAGATCCATGTCGCTGAAGATAGTCAATGACTGGGTTGCCGTGCGAGACACCTGCCTCATATTCGACCGTAGCAACTTGGATGATCTCCTTAGTAGGCAGCTCCAAGAGAACCTGGCCTCTGGTCTCGACGTTGCTAAAGACAGTCTTGTTCTTGAAGCGAACCAAACTCTCCAGACGGAAGGTCAAAGTCTGACCAAGGAGCTCCTGGTCAGGCTCATCGAGACTGAACCACTCCTTGGATCTCAGGACGGCCACATCCTTGGAGGTCGCGAGATGGATTTGCATGGGCGTTTCGGTCTTACGCTGGAAGGTGTTTTCGAAGTCTTCGTAGGCACCGCGGTACAAGAATTGCGATGTGACTTCCATGACGGGACGGCCTTCGCGTGTGATTGTGCCGCAGACCTCAACCATCTTTCCGGAGTCTTGGTTGATGACGGCATTAATTTGAGCGGTCGTCTCAACCTCATCACCCTTCTTCAATGGCTCAGCCCCAGGCAACATACGGAAACCGTTAGACAAGTGAACCAGCTTCAGGAGATCACCATCGATGGTCCTAGGGAAGATTGGCTTTGTGATAGCTTTCCAGCCAACGACAATAGCAAAGTCCATAGGGGCAAACACGTCTTTTCCAGGTCGCTCGACGAAAGCCTCTCCGGTGTTGCCGACGGCATGGACGAAGTCGTTGATAGCCTCGCTCGTGATGGTAGCCTTTCCGCCATTGAATGTGCCAGTGACTGCAGCATCGAGGTCCAGGGTTTCGTCGCCGAACCAAGCACGCCAGTAGAACTCCTTGATGCGGTCATTTCGGTTCTGCATGACTTCCCGGATGGGGGCATATCCAGCCTCTGGGTGATAGGTGAAGATGAGTGGGAGGGCAACTGGTTTCCCGACCGCGGTTGTCTCTTTGGTCATGTTCACCAAGATCTCGTTCTTGCCAGTGAGTTTGACATCGATGACTTGAAGATATTGGTTGGGTCTGGGCTGCTCCTTGACAGTGATGACTGTCTTGGCTGGTTCATTGGGATACAGGATCTCAACAAATAGACCTCGAGTAGGGGCAAAAATACGCTTCATAGGGTTGGTTTGGAACTTCTGGCCCTGGACAAAGACTTCGGATGAGAAGAGCGCATAACGCCACGATCTCTTGTGGCCGGCGAGTAATGCAAACCAGGTCTCGAGAGGGGGGAGTGGAGCGGATCCGGATGAGGCGATGCGGAAAGTAGTCTTGTGGGTGTCTTGTGAGACAGTGAGACCCTCAATGTCGACCTCGAGCTCGGTTTCGATAAGCTTGCCACCAAAGTACTCGATGGCTGGAATTGATGATTCTTGCCCACCGTAGATGTCCTTTGTCAAATTCTGGATATGAGCATTGTGGATGCCGTCAAGAATTTCCTTGATGGGCTCATCGACCACCTTGGAGTACTTAACTGCCATTGGACCTTGCAAGATACAAGTTCTGCCAACGTCTTGATCAATGACAGCTTCTAGATCTTCGGACTGCCATAGAGAATCCTTCTTGAAAAAGAATTCAAAGTTCTCGTCCAAAGAAGGAACGAAAGTAGTAGGCTTTTGGCCGCGGCGCTGGCAGAGGGAAAGGAAATGCTGCACATCTTGAGCATTAATGAGTTGAGTCTCGGCTTCTGGGTAGGCGGCCAATATTTTTTCAACGGTTGGGTATGGGTCATCCAGTTCAGAGTAGCTTTGGAGCAAAGATGGCTTCCCCGAGCCTGTCGTGAAACGTTCCTCGACGCGGCGAATGAAGTCTCCGGTCAGCTTCTCATATGATTTATCTATCCAGCGAGATTCGTGCTTGACGAACATCAAGTCAACCATACGACGAACAACCTCACCATAGGTCATGTCCTCAAGATCCACAGTCTCGCCAGCCTTGTTGCGACCGAACCAGACCTTCTGGAAGTCATCGTTAAGCTTCTTGATGATGTAGTCCCGATTTTTCTTCAGCTCTGGCACCCGCTTCTCCTTTGGCAGGCTGAAGATCTTAGCATCCATCTCTGCCCAGAATTTGACACCACGAGTTGCAAGCTTGTGGATAGGCTCGCCCATCTCTGATCTGACAGTGATAACGCCACCAGCGGGACCCTTGTAGGTTTTTTCCCACTGCGCGTCGTCCAAACCTTCAGCATCGGCAATTGCCTTCTTTGCGTTCTTGCTGGTGTGAGCTTCCTTGGCGGTCATCATACGACTTCCGAAAAGACAACCATCGAAAGGCATTGGAGGATAGCCATATCTGGCAGACCAAGTACCAGTCAGGTAGGGATAAGTGTCTTCAGAGCCGCCGAAGCCACTTCCTGCAACAAGAATGATGTTCTCGCTTCGTCTGATGCGTCCATACATCTGCAAAATTGGCTGATGGAAATCTTCGAAAGAGTGATGTCCACCGCCACGTCCTCCAGTCCATTGGAGAAGGACCGGGAAGTGTGGATTTGCCTTGGCAATATTGATCACAGCTTGGATTGCCTCAACAGATCCAGGCTTGAAGGAGATGTGTTTCAGGCCAAGAGTCTCGATGTATTCCTGAGCTACTTCAATTGATGGCACACCGGCTCCGATGGTAAGTCCCTCAATAGGAACACCCTCAGCACGCAATTGGCCGAGAAGGGGGATTTGCCATTGCATGGCACGAGGGTTGACGTAAATCAGGTTGACGGTGATACCACGTCCGGCAGGAATGGCATTCTCGATCTTTTTCAAGGCCTCAGTCATGGTCTTGGCGTTGTAGTATCCGCCTCCTGCCAATTCGATTTGATAGCCAGCGTTCATAGTTGCTGCAACAAAGTCCCATGGCACTGTGCAAGGGGTCATACCGGCAACCATGACTGGTGGAACACCGAGCATTCGGCTCATCTTTGTATCTACAAACTTCTGGCCTGCTGAAGTCTTGATCAACCGAGGACCATGTTCCTTGACCCAATCGACAGCGTATTTGACGGCGTGCTCCTCATCTCGGTCAAAAAGTTCTGGTTTGTACCCGACTTCTGATACTGTCCCGTCGATAGAGCCAGCCAAGATAACACGAACACCAGTTCCATCTTTGTTGCGGCTGGTGAGAACGCCAAGACCAGAGATTCCGCCTGGTCCAAAGTCAAGCACGTGAGTAGCATTGGGGAAGACTGTGGCTTTCTCCCAGTTGACTGGATCGTGGGTAATCAGGCGCACGAGGGTAGGGACGATGTTTCCCTTGACTTCAGTTCGAATGTCTTTTCCTGTGTTTGTGTCGTAGACAGGGATAGCCAAATCCTCGCTGTCAATCTTGACATCCTTCAAATCATCTTCTAGATGCGCTGTAGCCTTGGCAAGATATTTGCTGTGAAATGGAGATGTGATAGGCAAGAACCTATTAACAAATCGGACTTTTCGTTCAGTGAACGGAATTCGAGTTTGATCAAGACCTGTTGGGGCCTTGACTTTTCTCAGTTGAAGATTGAGACCATAGAGAGAGATAGGAGGACCAGTAACAACCATATTTCGTGCACTATTGATCAAGGAGATTGAGATGTGGCGATCTTCGGGGAGATATTGGTTGGTGGCATTGATATGCTCTTGAACCTGAGCTTGCGACAAGTCCCGAATACTTAACATAGGGGTAGGTGTTCCCTCTCCATTGTCAACCGAGTCTTGCAAAATTGAAGGTGCCAAAGATGTTCTTGGGTAGGTCTGTTGACTGCGCGATCCGATCCAGAAAAGAATCGTGAGGGATGAAATTGCGATTTCGTCAAAGTCCTCCCACGAGTCCGCGGCGGAGGTTGCAGCAGCCAAAACAACACCCTGAGAATGACCAGTCGATCCGCTAATCCGCTCTCTGAATTGCCCTGGGGTAAGACCAAGGACCTTGCAGGTAACGGTGTAATGCGCAAGTTGCACAAGGCCAATGAGCGGGAAACTGACAGGGGCAGAAACCATATAATCAACATCGGGGGTGGCTTCCGGATCGTGCAGCCATGCCATCACATCCAGGCCTTTTGAGTACAATTTTACCGCCCTGGGATCTCTGGACAAGTTTTGTAAAAGCTCGGCCGCGGAAGTGACCAGCTCGTCCACGAATGAGGGGTAGGTATGATAAAGCTCTCGCAATTCGTCAAAGTACTCCTCGATGTTCCCTTGACCACCAAAAACTGTGTAGACTTTTGCGTTCTCATCACTCGCGGCGCGGAAAAGCGCGGATTGATGAGGTCTAATAGGTCTGCTGATTGCAGCTCTGGATGCATAGTAGCTTCGAACAACCTCTAATTTCTTTGAATTGATGCCAGGTAGAGATGCTACTAAAGCGTGGACCTCATTGCCCCTCAAAAATGCTCGCTCGAATTCGTTCAGCACCAGCTTGAGGACCTCGGCATATGATCCTTGGGCGTCGTCCTCGCCCTCATCGACGTCTTGTGCAACGAATCCGAGATATCTCGCAACCAGCTCTGCAGTGGATGAAGGTTCATCATCTTGGGCTAATTCGTCTGTGGGTTCAGGAAGTGATGCGAGGAATCGGTCTTTGATCTGGGAGGCGTAGAAGTGAAGATTGGTAGGTATTAAAAAGGAGTGCTCGAGGGAGCCATGGGTAAGAACGAGAGGTCGTAAAGAGGAGGAAGATCGCGGGGTTGAGACGCCCGTCTGGGGACCTGTCGACGTTCCGTACATGGTTTGGGAGATTATGGAAGGGTAATTTGAGTGCTGTAAAAGTTAGACATCAGCACAAGATCACATTACGGAGGACGGTGGAAAGTAGATATAAAGTTCAAAATACTGACCTGTGCGCACACTCCAGAGACTCAGTGAAGAGCAGGAGTAGTCTACAGCACAATTTCAAGCTGCAACAAGCAGCGGAGTGTTCTTTTTTGTGGACAAGCGGTCTATCGCTGCAGAAAACGTAGCACGGAAGATTGTCTGTGAGGTGATGAGACAATGAACACAGAATAATGTAGGGTGGAGGAGGGTCTGCCTTTTGCAGGTGGGAGGTCAATTGGGGGTATATGGAGGAGGTCTTGTGTGGATTGTGTGGTTCTAGGTTCTGGCGCAGCTTGAGAAATTCGATTTCCACCAAGCTCGGCCTCAACGCAACGCTCGCCAAAATTGCGCCCCTGCGCGCTAATGCCGCTTTTTGAAGTGTTGGGCGGGATGCGAGGATCAGGCTGCATCATCCCCGTCTCCAATCGTCTGAAGATGATTGGTGCTCTGCATCGGAAGTTATGCAGGTGAGGGCCGTTGAAGGGACCAGAGAATGCGGAGAGGATAATAGAAGCGTCATTGTTCCAGACGATCTGAAGCATTAAAAAGGGAATGCGGCTTAATTTCACGACATACGGTATGCATTCTACAGTTGGATGCATTTTTTATTTCCAGTTATCGAGCGTGTATGTAAATAGAGAGGAATACCTAGGCGCGTTGGCAATGCACTCTCTCTGTCTCCATATTGTTCCACTTCCACCTGCAGAATCCTCAGCCTTCTTTTGATCAGTAACCAACACCGTCTGAACCAAATTGCATATTGTTGAGAAAGCCTACAGCTTGGAAATAATAACCTGAGAACTACTTCAATTGATAATCATGAGAATGTTAGGGTAAGCAATATGTCGACCGGAACCGGAACGTTGTAATGGCGTGTTGTTTGAAAGGCTGAGGGTGGAGGAGCGGCCCTTTCCTGAGTGTCAGCCGTGCGTCGACCCCGGCTGCTTGAAAAAAGGGGATCGTTTTCGCTGATAGAAAAACCTCCGAGAATGTTCAGCAACAACACAAACACTGTGATATTATCGTGATTACTGATTAGCAAGGCAGCAGAGCTGCAATGCCTTCTTCCTGGCATCCCAATCAGCACTTGGGAAATTGCGTAGCTGCCGCTGAGCCGTAGCAAAAGGTGCAGAGAAATCAAAGTGAAGCGACTGGGGTGGCTGCAGCTTGACCGCATTAGGCTAGCGCAGACCGTTGTTGGGAGAGGCAGCAAAAAGTTGCGGTTCAACGCAACGCCAGAGGGCAGTTTGAGGATCATCATCGATGCTAGAACTTCTTGTCCTCTGCTCGTAATACCCGCTCTTGCACCTCTACCCAAGGGACCAATTCTCCCCTCTGTCCTGTCCTGTCCTGTCCCATACAAAACGCCTTCATACCTCCTTCTTTCCATTGTCTCTGCTGTTGCAGGATTCTATTTCACTTCCAGTCCCAATCCCCAGTCGGTAGATCCTCGAGAAGCTCCGTTCAGGACTAAAATTACCTCCACCCCCCGACGAAAAGAACCTCGAAATACCCAACCTCCCACGACTTCTTTCCTAGATACCCTCTCGAGTTTACCTTAATCGTCTCCGGACGTAAAACCCCAAACAAAAATGCGTCCCGAAGTCGAGCAAGAGCTCGCCCATACGCTCCTCGTCGAGCTCCTAGCATATCAATTTGCCTCGCCCGTGAGGTGGATTGAAACACAAGATGTCATTCTGGCCGAGAAGACGACGGAGCGAATCGTCGAGATTGGTCCCGCCGATACCCTTGGTGTGATGGCCAAGAGGACGCTTGCTTCAAAGTACGAGGCCTACGATGCTGCAAAGTCCGTCCAGCGACAAATTCTCTGCTACAACAAGGATGCGAAGGAAATCTACTACGATGTAGACCCTGTCGAGGAAGAACCCGAGCCAGCGGCTGGCTCAAGTGATTCTGCTCCTGCACAAGCTGCCGCATCTTCGAGTTCTGCGCCCACCGCTGCAGCCGCGCCTCCTCCACCCAGTTCAGGGCCAGCTGCGCAAGTTCCGGATGCCCCCGTTGGTGCCGTCGATATTGTACGAGCATTGATTGCTCAAAAGTTGAAGAAACCGCTATTGGAGATCCCATTGAGCAAAGCAATCAAAGATCTTGTCGGTGGTAAGTACAGCGTCTCGAGTTTAGATTCTCGTTACAAGGCTAACTCTTCTGTTTACTAGGTAAATCCACCCTCCAAAACGAAATCCTTGGTGATCTAGGCAAAGAATTTGGCTCGACTCCCGAGAAACCAGAAGATACCCCTCTAGACGAATTAGGAGCTTCCATGCAAGCTACTTTCAATGGCCAGCTTGGAAAGCAATCATCATCGCTTGTCGCAAGATTAATATCCTCGAAAATGCCTGGTGGATTTAATATCACCACAGCAAGAAAATATTTGGAAACTAGATGGGGTCTTGCCTCTGGCAGACAAGATGGCGTTCTGTTATTAGCACTGACAATGGAACCCGCTGCTCGTTTGGGCTCTGAAAATGATGCTAAGGCATACCTGGACGACGCCGCCCAGAAATACGCTGCAAACGCCGGGATCAGTCTCTCGACTCCAGCAGCTGGTGGTGATGCAGGCGGTGGCAGTGGTGGAATGATGATGGACCCAGCGGCAATCGATGCATTGACTAAGGACCAAAGAGCCCTTTTCAAGCAGCAGCTCGAGTTGTTTGCACGATACCTAAAAATGGATTTGCGAGCCGGCGAGAAGGCTTTCATCGGGTCACAGCAATCGCAAGCAACCCTCCAAGCTCAATTGGATCTCTGGAACGTGGAACACGGCGACTTTTATGCTGCTGGTATTGAGCCAGTTTTCAGCTCCCTGAAAGCCAGAGTTTACGACTCGTCTTGGAACTGGGCACGTCAGGATGCCTTGACTATGTTCTATGACATTATTTTCGGCCGTCTGCAGGCTGTTGATCGTGAAATTGTCAGCCAGTGTATTCGAATTATGAACCGATCAAACCCGACGCTTATTGATTTCATGCAATACCATATCGATAACTGCCCCACTGAACGAGGCGAGACCTACAAACTCGCCAAAGAACTTGGTCAACAGCTTATCGATAATTGCAAAGACGTACTGGAGGCAGCCCCTTGCTACAAAGATGTTGCTATTCCAACAGGCCCTCACACAAGCATTGATGCGCGCGGAAATATGGAGTATGCCGAGGTTCCTCGAACCAGTGCCCGAAAGCTTGAGCACTATGTGCGCGAGATGGCTGACGGAGGCAAGATCTCTGAGTATGGTAACCGGACAAAGGTTCAAAACGACCTCAGTCGCATTTATAAGCTCATCAAGCAACAACACAAACTCTCCAAGTCCTCTCAACTCCAGATCAAGGCTCTTTATGGCGATGTCATCCGTTCATTAGCTATGAGCGAGGGTCAGATCATCCCTAAGGAGAACGGGAATGGCAAGATCAACGGCCATGCAAAGAAGCCTGTCGCAAGGACGAATGGTTCCGCAAAAGCCGGAAAGGTTGAGACCATTCCCTTCTTGCACTTGAAGAGAAAGGACGAACACGGTTGGGAATACAGCAAGAAGCTCACAGGGCTATACATTGATGGTTTAGAGAAAGCAGCCAAGGACGGCGTCACATTCCAAGGTAAGAACGTCTTGATGACTGGTGCCGGAGCCGGTTCGATTGGTGCGGAAGTCTTGCAGGGTCTCATCAGTGGTGGTGCCAAGGTTGTGGTCACAACAAGTCGCTTTTCTCGTGAGGTCACAGAGTACTACCAGTCAATGTATGCCCGCTACGGTTCCCGTGGATCTCAGCTCATTGTTGTACCATTCAACCAAGGTAGCAAGCAGGATGTGGAGGCTTTGATTGAATACATCTACGACCCCAAGAACGGTCTCGGATGGGATCTGGACTTCGTCGTCCCATTTGCTGCCATTCCAGAGAATGGCCGTGAGATTGACAGTATCGATTCGAAATCCGAGCTCGCGCACAGAATCATGTTGACAAATCTTATCCGTCTCCTCGGATTCATCAAGACACAAAAGTCGGAGCGAGGCTTCGAGACCCGGCCTGCTCAGGTCGTATTGCCATTATCTCCCAATCACGGTACCTTCGGAAACGACGGTCTCTATTCTGAATCAAAACTGGCACTCGAGACGTTGTTCAACAGATGGCACTCGGAGAGCTGGGGTAACTTTCTCACCATTTGCGGTGCCGTTATTGGATGGACCCGCGGTACTGGTCTTATGTCCGGCAACAACATTGTTGCTGAAGGTGTCGAGGCATACGGAGTCCGCACATTTTCTCAGCAAGAGATGGCTTTCAACTTACTTGGTCTCATGTCGCCAACAATTGTCGACCTTTGCCAATCAGAGCCTGTCTTCGCTGATCTCAATGGTGGTTTGCAATTCATCCCGGATCTCAAGGACCTGATGACCAAGCTGCGAAAGGACATCATGGAGACCAGTGAGGTGCGACAAGCTGTCACCAAGGAAACCGCAATTGAGAACAAAATTGTGAATGGGGAAGGTAGCGAGGCTCTCTACAAGAAAGTCACTATCGAACCCCGTGCAAATATCAAGTTTGACTTCCCGCTACTTCCAGACTGGAAGAAAGAAGTCGAGCCCCTCAACGAAAACCTCAAGGGGATGGTTGATCTCGAAAAGGTCGTCGTTGTTACTGGTTTCGCTGAGGTTGGACCCTGGGGTAACTCTCGTACTCGATGGGAAATGGAGGCTTACGGACAATTCTCTTTGGAGGGCTGCGTTGAGATGGCTTGGATCATGGGCTTGATCAAGAACCACAATGGACCTATCAAGGGCAAGCAGTACTCCGGATGGGTTGACGCCAAGTCTGGAGATCCAGTTGATGACAAGGACATCAAGGCCAAATACGAGAAGCACATCCTCGAGCACTCTGGTATTCGTCTTATTGAGCCTGAGTTGTTCAAGGGCTACGATCCCAACAAGAAGCAACTTCTTCAAGAGGTTGTGATTGAGGAGGATCTTGAGCCATTCGAGACTTCGAAAGATACTGCCGAGGAGTTCAGACGTGAACATGGTGACAAAGCCGAAATCTTCGAGATTCCAGAATCTGGCGAATACCTGGTCCGCATGAAGAAGGGTGCAACTCTCATGATCCCTAAAGCTCTCAAATTCGACCGCCTTGTCGCAGGTCAAATCCCGACAGGCTGGGATGCTAAGAAATACGGTATCCCAGACGATATCATCTCCCAGGTCGACCCAGTCACGTTGTTTGTTCTCGTCTGCACAGTCGAATCCTTATTGGCGTCTGGTATCACTGATCCTTATGAATTCTACAAATATGTTCACATTTCTGAGGTCGGTAATTGTATCGGGTCTGGTATCGGTGGTACAAACGCCTTGAGGGGCATGTACAAGGATCGTTACTTGGATAAGCCGCTCCAGAAGGATATTCTCCAGGAGTCCTTCATCAATACCATGAGTGCTTGGGTCAACATGTTGCTCCTGTCGTCGACTGGCCCCATCAAGACACCTGTCGGTGCTTGCGCGACAGCAGTGGAATCTGTTGATATTGGATACGAGACCATCGTTGAGGGCAAGGCTCGTGTCTGCTTTGTTGGTGGTTTTGATGATTTCCAAGAGGAAGGGTCCTACGAATTTGCCAACATGGGAGCAACTTCCAACGCCGCTGATGAGTTTGCGCACGGCCGTACGCCAAAGGAGATGTCGAGACCTACTACAACTACTAGAAATGGGTTCATGGAGTCCCAGGGCTGCGGTATGCAAGTCATCATGACTGCAAAGCTTGCTCTCGATATGGGTGTGCCTATCTATGGTATCATTGGTTTGACTACCACTGCCACTGACAAGATCGGCCGATCCGTCCCTGCACCTGGCCAAGGTGTGCTGACCACTGCTCGTGAGAACCCTGGCAAGTTCCCGTCGCCTCTTCTCGACATCAAATATCGTCGCCGACAAATTGAGCTGCGAAAGAAGAACATCAAGCAATGGCAGGAGTCAGAACTTGAATACCTACATGAAGAGATTGATGCAATGAAATCGCAAGGCCAAGAATTCAACGAGTCGGAATATGCTCAAGAGCGTGCCGCCCACATCAGAGCTGAAGCCGCTCGCCAAGAACGCGATGTCCTGAACAGCCTGGGCAACACCTTCTGGAAGAAAGATAACACCATTGCGCCTCTCCGAGGTGCCCTTGCAACATGGGGCTTGACTATTGATGATTTAGACGTTGCATCTTTCCACGGTACTTCGACAGTTGCAAACGACAAGAACGAATCTTCCGTCGTCTGCCAACAATTGAGGCATCTCGGCCGCAAGAAGGGTAACGCTGTCCTGGGTATCTTCCAGAAGTACCTCACCGGTCACCCCAAGGGTGCTGCCGGTGCTTGGATGATGAACGGCTGTTTGCAAGTTCTCAACAGTGGTTTGGTTCCTGGGAACAGAAACGCCGACAATGTCGATCAAGTTATGGAGCAATTTGACCACATTGTCTACCCAAGCCGAAGCATTCAAACAGATGGCGTCAAGGCTTTCTCTGTCACCTCCTTCGGTTTCGGTCAAAAGGGTACTCAAGCTATCGGTATCCACCCCAAGTACCTGTTCGCGACCCTTGACGAAGCCACTTATTCCGCCTACTCTGCCAAGGTCGAAGCCCGTCAAAAGAAGGCATATAGATACTTCCACAATGGCATGATCACCAATACGCTCTTCGTCGCCAAGACAGACTCCCCTTACACCGACGCTCAAATGCAAGAAGTCTTCCTCAACCCCGACGCCCGCGTCTCAACTGACAAGAAGACCGCCGGCCTGACTTACGCACCCAACTTTGCCAAAACGGCCTCAAATATTAGCAAGAACAAGACCGAGAGCACGAGACAAATTGTCGAGTCCCTAGCCAAGGGCGCTGCTACCGCCAACAACAAAGTCGGCGTAGACGTTGAGGATATTTCAGCCATCAACATCGAAAACGACACTTTCCTCGAGCGCAACTTCACAGACAAGGAGCAGGCATACTGTCTGAAAGCAGCCCATCCCCAGTCGTCATTCGCTGGCAAATGGAGCGCCAAGGAAGCTGTGTTCAAATCGCTCGGTGTAGCGAGCAAGGGTGCCGGCGCGCCTTTGAAGGAGATCGAAATCACCAATAATGAAAAGGGGGCTCCTATTGTCTCTGTAAGTTCCCCTCCCCGTCTTTATCCACACATACGGAAGATTGATAAGAAAACAGTTACACGGCGAAGCAGCAGAAGCAGCGAAGAAAGCAGGCGTCAAGGAAATCAGCATCAGCATCTCGCATTCTGATACACAAGCTATCGCGATCGCCGTCTCTACTTTTTAGACATGATTTGTACATTTGATGGGCGGGGATCTTTTTGCTGGCGCAATATATTCTTTTCTGATTGTTGTTTTTAATTGTTGGGTTGTAGGCGGGTTGAGAATGGATGGCTACCACGCTTTTGTTGGCTTATTAGATGATTAGAGAGAGAAAGCAATTGTGTATAGAATATTTAGCCTTCTATGGCAGTGAACCGGGTTTGAGAGTGACGGAGGTAGGCTTGTCTTTATTTCTGCGCTCATCGATATGTCGATGGTATCTGTCTTCGGTGCGTAACGTCCCTCCCTATGTAACGAGAAACCCTGGGTACCGAGAAAAATGATAGGTACTTTGACTTCAAAAATTTCAAACTCTGTATAGACATCAATAATTTCTATATTTTTGTATACTTTATATTTTGTGGCTACCCCTTAACACTCTGGACTTCTCTGGCCTAGGAAATTACGCTAGCATCATCGCCATTACGCCCGATTCATAGAGAGTCTTTCTTTATAACGAAACAAAGCGCCGTCACCACAGCTTTATCCACGCCATCTCATTAGCCCTAAAACCCATAAAAAGTTCTTATACGGGGCTTAGAGTCTTACTATCATGCTAGATAACCCGGGATCAGCGATGTGGCTGCTGTGGCATGCAATATTAGCCATAGCAACCATTGAAAGATGTCTTAGACAGCAAGATTACCAATTTGAGGACGATACTTCAGAACCTCCTAAATTTGCCAGAGATCTTCTCCAGGCTATGAGAGTAACTACTGCGAACCTGGCTATTAGGGATCACGAAATCACTTTTAAGGATCCTATCAGTGGAGAGAGATTAAGGCTCCACAGACCAGAGTATGAATAGAAAGGGTGCAGCAATATAGCGGGGGAAGCACAAAATGGGAGCTAATCGATGGCAGAGGGCCAACCCTCTCTGTCCAAGGTCGCCGTTCGCAACCCGTAGTATGTAATTAATCTGAATTCTAGTCACTATACATCCCGTGAGTTGATACAGTCATCATCGTCCCAATATCCAGACTCCCATGAGTACTGCCCTCTCTTGAAGATCAAATCGCCAATGTGACGGCATTGTACCTCTCGATAAGCATGTGGTAGGCATTCCTTAACGGGTTCCCTTGTTTCTGCACGGCCATTAATGTCAATTTGGAAAATAGTGTCTCTCGACAAATGCTAACCAAAGCATTGTAGAAAAGGCATGATCCATTTAGCCCAGCGATCTATCTCCTGCTCAAGTGAAGGGGCACCAGAATACGACGAAGCTTGGACAGGTTGCTCGGCAACAATACGCAAAACCTTCAGTTTTGGAAGGATAGAAGATCATAATGAAGTATCCGGCATTCTCCCTGGCACGTAGGAAACGCCCATAGGTTGTGCGATAAGCAGCAAGTATCGCATCCTTTGTCGGTTTGCCTCGGCGAGGTTCACCTTGAGATAATCTTCGCCTCCTCCGTGGGGGCGAAGCTTGAAGATATTTTCGCCATAGAGGATATCTAAAGTCTCCCCGCTGATTTGCTTCGATAGGAGGAAGATGCTGCTGTTGTTGCTACAGTTCCAATAATCGTCCACCATATGTAAGGTGTCACCCCCTGAGTACGCAGTGTCAGCCTCCATAACATCCTCAAACCCCAATTCCAGGATGTCATCGTCATCCTTCAATTCCAGGGTGTCATCATCATCATCCTCCAAGTCCAGGGTGTGGTCTTCTTCCTCAAAGGACCATCGGGTCTAGATGCGAGGGTTGCCCACTTCAATAACGTACTTTCGGGGAATGCAGTAGTGATAGATTTGTACACGTATTTCGAATGGAAGGCGAAGCAGACCCGTTAATAAAATAGGTGGAGGTGCTTTCAGAGGCGTTCTAAGCTGCCGCAACATCTCCAAGTGCGTATTGAGAACGTCGAGGCGTTTTCGAAACAACTCTATTGGTACTGCATCCTCCATAGGTGTAGAATGGGACAGGGTCGAGTACGCTGCCGGATCCTCTAGTCCTTTAGGACTACGTCGTATGATCTCGGGAGGCGGAGTTGCGGAAACGAGCGAGACTTTAAAGTATCTTCGTTAGGACTGCCGCTTCTACTGCCTGACTTCATCGATACTGTAAAGTTTAGGTTCAGCGTCCGCTCTTTGACATATAGAAATGTTTCCAGAGTGGGGCAAGTGGAGCCCTAGACAGTATGTAACTTTCTATGGTTACTTGCTTCCTTAACAATTTTGAACATCAAGCAGGAAGAATAACGTCACTAGACAGGCCTACTTGTATGTTTATATTTCCCTGAGACTGTAGCTATGTAACTACATGTATCAAGAATTACTTGATCCACAATGTATTACACATACTTTCATCCCATGCCTCGCCATACATAATACCATGAATATAACATTCGCTCCTTATGATCCATCTAAGTCTATCAGGACGAAGTATGAACGGCGTCCGACCACCTTCCGGGAGCACTACACAGTCACCCACTCGGGTGCTGCTAGATGCAATACCCATATAGCCTCTTTCCGTCACCACGAAACTCTTATTAATGCACCAGGTCGTCGCACCTTCGATATCAACAGCCGTCATCAAATCTCGCCTGAACATAAAAAAAATGAACTGCAATATAAACTTGACACACTTTAGTTGGACACGCAATTTGTCCTTAGTCCTGATGCGCTTCCCTAGTAGGTTGGCTAGAAACGAAAACTCTCTGGTCATAAATTGATCGAATTGTCGAAATTGCTCGCGATACCTACCCGTCTCGATTTGCTCCTCCTCAGCGCCAGGAACGTACAATATGTCCCTGAAGGCTTCAAATCTAGTCTTATTCAGGCCTGTGTAGGGCTGTTCGCCGGAAACGCCTGCGAGAGCCTTCCATTCAAAATAACATAAAATCGAGCTTAGAGCAAACTGAGACCACTGAACTAGTCCAGTTATCGAGAGCAATAATACTTCCAAATTTTCACGAGCAGATCCTACCGATGTTACCTTATCTAAGACGAGACCGGCAACGCCGAGGAGATTGAAAGTGTTGTCAAAGATAGGCCGGCATGTTGATGTCCCGCTCGCCAACCAGGACTGGGGCGCTTCAGACGACACCAGTGTGAGATAGATATTATCGGAGTTGAGCCGGTCGGAGCACAGCGCCCAAGACGGTAGGCCCGGGGCAGTCCCTCCATTGCACCCCATACTTCCAGCTAGAATACTGGAGCTGCCCGTAGTCTGGAGACACCGCGCTGTGGCTTCTTTGAAGACTTGGCTCACTTCGGCCCCGTAGTTAATTGTAATGCCATGCTCACGCCCATGATCTGCATCTGCGCCAGCGACAAGTCCTAGTACGCCATAGATACGGTCTCTTGGGTCCGTAGCTTCCGATGCCGACGCCATCAGGATTGTGTTCTCGAGCGTATTGGCTATGGAAGTCTGGAACGCCTGTCGTTGGTTAAGCAGCCTCTGCATATGGCCGTTTGGGTGCCAGTGTTCATCGCAAGCTTCGCTCGCCGTCTGAATAGTCTCCCAGCTGATTTGATGAATGCCACATATCATCATTACTTCTGAAGATACGGCAAGCTCTTGAATGATCCACACACGCCCAAACCATGGCCGTCCGAATATCGACTCGAACTGCGACACAGCAGTGCGATATTGCATCCCGGTGAAGAAATAGGCCCAAAAAGCCCTAGTGAAATAATGTTTCCGTTGCGCCTGCCAGTAGAGTTTGGTCCAATCATAGATCGATATTGGATCCTCACGTGGATGATCGATGGCATGCTTCGCAATGAACTCGAGCATGCTGAAGGTGGGCGCCGTCTTGGAGTCATGCCTTCCCAGCCAGACTAACGTGCGCCGGCCGTATTGATAGATCCGAGTCATCAGCGGAACTTGGGAGTTCTTCTCTGAAGTATCGCCCTGGTTAATACATATAGCGTCCACCCATAAAGTTCGAGGGCCATGTTGGGAACGCAGTTGTCGAAGGGCTGTATCTAGATCCGTTCCGATGGAAAAGGCATACTGATCGTTTACAATTATGTTGGCCCGGTGTGTCTGGTCGCCCCAGCAATAGGACAGTGGTTCATAATGTCCTTTGGCAGCCTCCAGAGAGGTAACTATAAGACGACAATGCACGGCCTCAGTCCCTGGGAGGGTTTCGAGCAATCGGATATCTGATCCTGGATTTTCTAGCGGCTCAAACTGGAATGATCGCATACTTTGCTTAAAACGGTTTAAATTCGCCGTCGACAAAAAGATAAAGGCTGGAGTATAATTAAATGTAAAGTAACGGACATTTTTCTTTACTACTATGTGAAACGAAGGGAACAAGGGAAAAAAAAAAAGCTTGAAAG